>Ga0222633_1001807_pt1 | contig 10191 bp, 4 predicted proteins | sample AntAcemetageno48_FD_179816 | JGI IMG/M metagenome (GOLD analysis project Ga0222633, IMG submission 179816) | Saline water microbial communities from Ace Lake, Antarctica - #48 | ecosystem: Environmental > Aquatic > Non-marine Saline and Alkaline > Saline | place: Antarctica: Ace Lake | collected... | reverse complement strand
CGGCGTATTTACACAGCTTTGCGCCACCGTTGCAAGACAAGGGCTCGCGAGTGACGTAGGATTTAGTGGGTCCATCGGGATATCTTTGAGCGATGTCAGACAAGCAGGCAGGCCGGTCCTAACCGACTGCTGGCCGGGCTACCTGACACTTTTCTTTACCACTTATGAAACACGCCAAACTTTTTGCCCTCTTCATTTTCGCACTCGCATCCGGGCAGCCGGTAGTGGCCGTCGAGCAGCCCCCAAACATCATCTTTATTCTCATCGATGATCAGGGCTACTACGATCTGGGATGCTATGGAGCGACCGAGATCGAGACGCCGCGACTTGACGCGATGGCAGGGGAGGGGACGCGCTTTACCGACTACTACGCGGCGGCTCCAATTTGCAGTCCGTCACGCGCAGGTTTGTTGACCGGCTGTTATCCCCGTCGGGTAGGGAATCACGTCTGGGTGCACCGCGCAGACTCGCGCACCGGTATTCATCCTGACGAGTTAACGATCGCCGAGTTGTTGAAAGACAATGGCTACGCGACTGCCTGCATTGGCAAATGGCATCTCGGGTTTCACGAGCCGTTCCTACCACACAATCAGGGGTTCGATCACTACTTCGGCCTGCTGCACAACCTCGATCCGGTCGAGGTTGTCTATTTCGAAGACCGGGGTGGCGTGCCGCTGATGCGCAACGGCGAGGTGGTCAAGCGTCCGGCTGATCCAGCGGAGCTGACCAGGATCTACACTGATGAGGCGATTGAATTCATTGAGGAAAACAAAGACGGCCCGTTCTTTCTCTACCTGCCGCACACCATGCTCCACAATCCGCTTGGCGTGAGCGAAGAGTTCCGGGGCAGTTCCAACTGGGGCGAATACGGGGATGCCATTCAGGAGCTCGATCACAATGTCGGTCGTATCTTTGATTCGCTCGAGCAACAGGGCATCGACGACAATACTATCGTCATCTATGCGTCCGACAATGGTCGCGGGCCGGGGCGCACGCCGGAGCAGAAAATCCGCGGCCGCAAGCTCTCCACCTACGAAGGCGGCATCCGGGTGCCGGCGATTGCGTGGGGTCCGGGATTGGGATTGCAGGCCGGTGAAGAATCCGCAGCGCTGGTGCACGCGATGGATTGGTATCCGACGCTTGCCACGTTCGCCGGCATCAAGGTTCCCGGAGACCGGGTCATCGACGGTCGGGACATCAGTCCGATGTTAACCGGAGAAAGCAAAGTAGTGCCTCATGCAGGCATGAAACTTTCGATCAACGCGGCGGTGCAAATGCGGCGGCCGTGGAATCCGGACGGTGAGTGGGCATCCATCATTCAGCGCAACGAATACAACAACGCCTTTTTCTATCATGGCAGTCACGGCGCACTGGCCGCCGTTCGCTGGAAAAACTGGAAGCTGTATTTGAATCCGACTCTTCAATTGTATGACCTCGCAGCCGACCCGGGGGAGTTGGAGCTGGTGCGCAATAACGAGATCACGCGAAAGCTGCGCGGCATGGCAATTCTGTTTCAGGAGGAAATGCGGCGTGACGCGCGTCCCGCAGGGGAAGCTCCACCGGCCCCTCGCGCCGATGGGCGAACGGAGATCCCGGCTACGACGCTGGAAAGCCTCGATTCCTACCGCGATGTGACCTATGCCAAGTATGGAGATCGCACGTTGGAGATGGATATCTATCGGCCCAAAGGTGCATGGGGTGAACTTCCCGCCATTGTCTGCGTTCACGGAGGAGGGTGGGGGAAAGGCAGTAAAGTTAATCACGAAAAACCGGCACAGGCCCTCGCCGCGCGCGGGTTTGTCACGGCAACGATTTCTTATCGGCTGAGTGGCGAAAAGCCTTTTCCCGCCCAGATTCAGGACTGCAAAGCTGCGGTGCGATTTCTACGGGCCAACGCCAAAGAGTATGGCATCGATCCCGACAAAATTGGAGCCATCGGCCATTCAGCGGGCGGGCACCTGGTGGCGTTGTTGGCTACGGCAGGCGAAGTCAAGGAACTCGAAGGCGAAGGCGGCAATGCCGGGTTCAGCAGTGCCATTCAGGCGGCAGTTCCCATGGGTGCTCAGACGCACTTGATGTCGGAACGAAATCGCGAGAAGTCCAAGGAGGCGGAAATCTGGCAAAAGTTTCTGAGCGGTTCCCAGGAGGAGCAGCCTGAAACTTATCGACTCGCCTCTCCACTGGAACACCTCGAAAAAAGCGATCCGCCCTGCTGGTTTATCACCGGGGAAAAGGACGACCCCAGCACTCACGCTGATGAGTTTCGCAGGCAGATGGGAGAGTTGGGAATCGAGTCGCATCTCACGGTCATCGAAGGCGCGCCGCATCCGTTCACCGTCCAGCAAGTCTGGTTCGACCAGATGATGGAAACCGCAGGCCCGTTCTTTGAAAAGACACTGAAGTAACCCGAAACGCGTTTCGCTTCGCCCTCAATTTTCCACGTCCAAACACCTTGCTCGAAAGAATGACAATGACTACCATATCCCGTCGAAAAATCCTCCACAGGTTCGCCTCCACTGCCCTCGCCACGTCCGGCACCGGGATCATTGGTGCGGCCGAAAAAAGCAGCCCGCTCGCAACGCTGCCACTGGGGTTGGATGGACATGCTGTGCGCGGCATGAAATGGAAATCCCTGCAACTGATCGAGTATGCCGCGAAGAATCAGCTCGATGCCGTGCTGTTCAATGGCCCTCATTATTTTGAAAGCCTCGACTCCGAACACCTGAAACGTGTCAAGGCTGCGGCGGATGCCGCTGGTCTACGTATCTACATTGGAGCGGGGGGAATCAGTGAAGGTGCAAAGTCTTACCGAGACACTTACGGCAGTGGCGCTGATACTTTGCGCGAAGGTCTCCGCATCGCCCGGGCGCTGGGTTCTCCTGTCGTCAATTGCCGCATCGGTAACATCGATGACCGCTACTCTGAGGGCGGAATCGCAGCACGCCTTGAAGAGGCTGCCCGAACCTTGAAAGCCGTCCGCGACGAAGCTCGTGACCACGGCGTGAAATTTGCCTTCGAGAATCATGCAGGCGACACCCGGTCTGAAGAAGTGCTGTCCTTGATCGAAGCGGTCGGCACCGATCTGTGCGGTGTCATGCTGGATCCCGGCAACGCCCTCTGGGCTATGGAAGACCCAATGGAGCAACTGGAAAGACTGGGGCCTCATGTACTGTGCAGCAGTGTGCGTGACTACATGGTTTGGCCTTCGGAACAAGGTGCCATCTTCCAGTGGACCGCCATCGGCGAGGGGCTAATGGACGTGCCTGCCTACGTAAAGACATTCAAAAAACTATGCCCCGGCGTGCCACTCTTCGTCGAGACTATCTCCAATCAGGCTCGGCCCATTCCCTTCCTGACAAAAGAGTTCCTCGCCGGCTTTCCCGGCCTGAAAGTCACCGACATCACTTCCTTCCTGAAGCTCTGCCAGCAGGGAACTCCTCCAGCTATCCTCGAAGCTCCCGAGGGCACGGACGCCAAAAGTTTCGACCAGGATCTGCAGATTTCTGAATTCGAAAAAAGTATCGCCACGCTCCGCAAATACGCCTGAAGAAATCCTCTTATGAAGTTCTTCCTTTCTCTGTGCATGCTTCTTGCGGTCACTCCGTTTTACGCCGCCGAAACTGAACAGCTCAATAACAGTCCTTCGATCCAACACGATGCGCAGATCCCTCAGTTGACCTTCGCGGCGCAGGAACTGGAAGCCGCGTTGAAAGTGTCGAAGCGCGAGGATTTGCAGGTTAGTCTGGTCGTCACGCCGGATGCGTCATCGCCTGAAGCCTACGAGATCAAGACCAATGGGAAACAAATCGAGGTGATCGGGGCCGATGTCTCCGGAGCGATGTATGGGGGGATTGAAGTGGCCGAGTATCTGAAACTGGGCCTTCCTCTTTCGAATGTGACACGCAAGCCGTTTGTCGAGAAGCGCGGGATCAAATTCAACATTCCGCTTGATGCACGCAGCCCGTCCTATGACGACTCGGGCGATGCCGCGAATGAGAACATCGTGAACATGTGGGACTTCGAAGGGTTCTGGAAGCCCTACCTCGATGACCTTGCGCGATACCGCTACAATGTTCTGAGCCTGTGGACCTGCCATCCCTATCCACACATGGTCAAGACGCCGGGATACGAGGAGGCCGTCGAGGACGATGTCTACAAGGTCCGCGATGGGATTCTCAATTACGATTCCAAAGGCAAGTTCATCGCGAGAACCTACGATCCCAATGACAAGGAATGGGAGGAAGGCTACCTAGACTCCAATCAGGACGGTATCGTCGACACCAATGACGACACGCTCGAGCTGGTGAAAAAAATGACGATCGATGAAAAGATCACCCACTGGAAGGAGGTGTTCGGTTACGCGGGAGATCGAGGGATTCAGATCACGATGTTTCATTGGAACGTGTTTACTTACGGAGCGAATGGCAAACACGGCATCACCACGGATCAGACCGATCCCGATACGATCGCCTACCTCCGTGCGGCGGTGAAAGAACTGGTCCTGAACTATCCATCGATCACTGCGATCGGGGTGGCCGCAGGCGAGAATGATAACGAACACCTCAAAGGAGACGACTCCACCGAGGCCTATCTTTTCAAGACTTATGGTCTTGGCGTGATGGATGCGAAGGCCGACCCGGGCTGGGACCCCGACCGGCAGGTTCGATTCATCTTTCGCAATCACAGCACCAAAATCGACGACGTCGAAGCGCAGTTCACAAGCAAATACAATGGTCCTGTGGAAGTGAGCGTCAAATATTGCGTCGGACGCATCTACTCATCGCGCCGCCCGCAGGAGTGGGAAAAGCGCGCCTTCAAAGGAGGTTGGCTGGAAGCTGGCTACAAGGTCTGGCTAAACATTCGCAACGATGATATTTTCATGCATCGCTGGGGCAGTCCGGATTACGTTCGCCAGTTCATTCGCGAGATGCCGCACGACGAATCCCCGGGTTTTATGATGGGATCGGACGGCTACGTTTGGGGACGTGTCTTTAATTCCACGGTTCCGGAGTTGCAAGGCGAGTTGGAAATCGACAAGCACTGGTATAATTTCCGGCTCTGGGGTGAGCTTGCCTACAACAATGAACTCGGTGACGACTATTGGATCGCCTGCCTGAAGCATCGTTTCGGTCTGAGCGACGGGGACGCAAAGCTCCTCCATGATACCTGGCAAACCGTTTCCGAAGTCGTGCCGCAACTGAATCGGGCGGTGTATGAGGGCGTCGATGCCGCCTTTGCTCCCGAAGGCTGTCTGTCGGGCCTGGCGTCAGCCACCGGATTTCTGACAATCCCGCAGTATTACTATGCCGAAGGACCGTCCGTCTATCGTCGCGAAGCCATGAGCCTGCGTGATGATCCGCCGGCTGGAGAAGTGCAGTGTGTTTCCATACCCGATTGGGGGAACGCCTACCTTGATGGCACGCTTGAACAATTCGGCAGTGATATACTCACGCCCTTGAAAGTGGCCGACAATCTCGATGCCTTTGCCAGTGCGGTCGATACGGCACTCCCGACACTACGGGCCCAGACGAGTGACGAGGTTGAGTATCGGGATCTGCTCTGGGACCTGGAGAGCATGGCGACGCTCGGGCGTTACTACGCGGACAAGCAGCGCTGCGCCGCCAAGTTCTGGGTTGCGCGGGAGTCCGGTTTCGCTGACGAACATAGCCAGCTGCATGAGCAGGCCGTGGCGCACATCAAGGACGCGCAGACACATTGGGAAGCCTACGCCTCGATCCTCGACAAACACTACGAGCCACAATTGCTGGCGCGCACCCACTACCTGGATTGGAATAGCATTCTCAATAATGGCAAGGGGATCAAGGCCGCTCCGTTCGGTATCGAAAGAGAAGTCCGTGATATTTCTAATAAAGCGTATCCAAAAAAGGAACGAGCTCAGAAAAAGAAGGGCAAAAAATGATGAAGAAAACCTCCCTGAACTTACCTTTGATAGTAGCAGCATTGTCCCTTGCAGTCGCACCTCTTCCCCCTCTGGTCGCAGCTCAGCCCAATGTCTTGTTTATCTCCGTCGATGACATGAACGATTGGGGGATTGGCGGGCACAGCCAAGCCATCACGCCCAACATTGATGCCCTCGCCGCCCGCGGAGTCACGTTCACCAACGCTCATTCTGCTGGTGTGAAATGTGGCCCGTCGCGAACTGCCATTTTCACCGGTCAATATCCTTCCACAACCGGATTCTACGACGATCAAGTATACTGGCAGACCGATGAAAATAATCGAAATGACTATTTCACGGGTCTTCATACGGCTTTCGACAACGCTGGCTACAAAACCCTCGGCACCGGTAAGCTCTTTCATCACGCGATCGGGTGGATCGACCAACGAGGATGGGATCAATTCTGGCTGCGTACCGACGGAACCACTGAGGCTCAGAGGAAAAATGGCTGGGACGTTGGAAACTGGAGATATGGCGCTCCGAATCCGGGTGGTCCCGATGGCGACTTCGTCAGTATCTTCAATACTACCTTTCCTGACATTCAGGCGGGAGTCATGGAGTGGGCGGCCCTGGACAACGCCGTCGAGAAGGACATGGCCGACACCCAACGCGCCGACTGGGTCATTTCGCAACTTAGGACCGAGCACGGGGATACCCCGTTCTTCCTTGGGCTCGGAATTTTCACGCCCCATTCGCCGCAATATGCCCCGCAGAAATACTACGATGCCTATCTCGACGGGCCTCTCGATGGAAATATCGACAATCTGGAACTCCCCAGTTACTGGAAAGATGGCAGCTCAAACCCTCTCCCCGATCTTGATGATGTCGCGGACCGGGAACGCAAGAAGGACACCAATCTCTACAAGCGATGGATGGCCAACTTGCAGGCGATCAGCCCCAACGATAGAACCTTGAAAGAGTGCATCCTTGGCTATTTGGCAGCCATCACCTACGCCGATGCTCAGATCGGCCGAGTCCTGACAGCACTGAATGACAGCGAGTATGCCGACAACACCATTGTTGTCCTCTGGAGTGACCACGGCTACCACATTGGCGAGAAGGGACACTGGGCGAAACACGTCTTATGGGAGCGCGGTACACAGGTCCCTCTCGTATGGGCAGGCCCTGGTATTGCAGAAGGCACCACCACCGACGCAGCCGTTAGCCTCATTGACATGTATCCGACCTTTGTCGAACTGTGCGACCTGAAAAAGGAAGGTGCCAATGCTGATCTGCAGCCGCTCGATGGCGAATCACTCGTCGCTGCGCTTAAATATCCTGATCAAGCGCAAGACCGCGATGTCTTCATTTCCAATCTCCAGGCGCATGAATACGCGATCACCAATCGTGACTGGCGTTACATCCGCTACGGGGACGGCCAGGAAGAACTCTACGATCATAACAACGATCCGAACGAGTGGGATAATCTTGCGAATATTCCAGCCTATCAATCCATTCGTGCCGACATGCGTAGCAAGGCTCCGGCGGATTTTGCCGATTATGCTCCCCTGCACAGGCAGTATGCGAGGCGAACCAAGGACGACGGAACATGGTACTTCACAGACAGCCAGGTAAAGGTCAACCTTACCCTGTCGAGCGACGCTCCGGATATCGTCACTGGCGATTTCGATGTCACCGCTCAGTTTACTACGGGAGTCACCGGATTGGTTGCCGAAGACTTCGAAGTGAGTAATGGCTCCATCCTGAACTTCAGCGAGGTCTCGACGGACAAGTATACCTTTACCGTGCGGCCCAATGCCACTGCCATCGGCGAACTCATCGTTGTTGAACTACCCAAAAAATCAGCTACGAGCATTCCAAATAAACGGGAAACGAACGGCGATGATATGTTCGTCGCTCGCCGCTATCACCCGGAAGCAGCCGATTGGATCTCACCAACCGCCAGTGCTTCCATCACCAGTCAGTCCGGCTTAACGGTGGAGTTCAATTCCAATGGCTCATCTGACGACGGCACAATTAATGCATGGATTTGGCAGTTCGGTGACGGGACCGTTTCTACGAGCAGGAACCCCAGCCACACTTATAAAAAGGCAGGCGCTTATCTGGTCACATTGGGCGTCACCGATGACGACGGCATTGGCAGCGGCTTAATATCGATATCAGTGACGGTCAGTGACGGTCAGTGACGGTCAGTGACGGCAATTAGGACTCTCTCTTCTCCCCTATCCAAAACCTCACCGTAAATGGCTTCGCTTAGAATACCCTTTCTCGCCGTTCTTTGGCTGTCGATTTCGACGACGGCCTCGACTGAAGAGAGCACTCTTTTTCCGGATCCGGTCGAGGCGTTTATCAGCGAGTATTGTTTCGACTGCCACGACGACTTATCGACTGAAGGTGATCTCGACCTGACTGCTTTGAGTTTCGATCTAACGGACCCACAAAATTTCAACGCCTGGGCGACGGTGTTTGATCGTGTCGATGGTGGAGACATGCCGCCGAAAGAAAAGACTCGACCGGACGCTGCAGCGATGAAAGCTTTTCTCGGGCACCTCTCCGGAGAGTTCGCCAACGTCGAGTCGCAATTGCGAAAGGAAAATGGCCGCGCTGCCTTGCGCCGCATGAATCGTAACGAATACGAGAATACTCTCCGCGATCTGTTGGCCTTGCCTTCCCTCGATATTGCGAAGTCTCTTCCGTCTGAGGGTTCAGCGTATGGCTTTGATACATCGGCTGAAGCACTCGATTTCTCTCACATCCACGCGAGGCGTCTGATGGAGGCGGCCGATGAGGCTTTGCGCATGGCGATCGCCCCATCGCTAAAGAAGCCGGAATCACGAACCCTCCGCGTTGATGTCAATGGTCCGCGGAAAATGTGGCAACAACTTCCCGGTTTTCATCGTCTGCTCAATTTGAGTAGTGCAATGCCGCTGACAGGAATGGAGGTGGACGATTCCGTGACGCTGATTCGGGGCGGGTTTCTCGGAGATACCCGGAACTCGGTCCAGGATGCGGAACCGTTTTTCGATTCAGTAGCAATCTTCATCAGTGGCGAGTCGAATCTAAATATGGAAATCTGGCCCTTCAAAATCGAGGCGGCAGGCTACTACAAGATTCGGGTGAACGGATTTGGAGTGCGAAACGAAAAGGGAAAACTGGCACCTTCGGATCGAGTTGAGACGGTCGGTTTTTATTCCCAGGATCGCACCCTCGGCTATGTCGATCTCCCTGCCTATGAGCCCAGCACAGGCGAACTGCGGGTGTGGCTGGAACCGGGCGACGAGGTCAAGACTCTGGTCGCGTCGGCGGAGTTTGCCCGCACTCCAATCGCGTCACTGGTAAAGGGCGAAAAGGTCATCGGGAAAGAAGACCAGACTTTCCGGAGGATCACCGGCAACGGGATCGCCTTTCGTTGGTTCGAGCTGGAAGGCCCTCTTCACGACGAATGGCCGCCGCAGAGCCATCGGCGTTTGTTCGACGACCTCGAAGTGGAAATGGGCAGCCGTCCTTTGGAGGGAAAAGCGCGCAAAATGGAGATCTATGTGAAAGACGTGGTCTCCGATGCCCCGCTCATCGATGCGCGTCGACTCATGCAGAACTTCGTCGAGAGGGCCTTGCGCCGCCCGGTGACGGAGGAGGATTTGAAGATTCCTCTCGAAGTGGTGAATGAGAAACTAGAGCGCAACGAATCGTTCCTTGAGTCGATAATCTCCGGTTATCGTGCGGTGCTGACCACTCCCGACTTTTTGCTTCTCAGTGGGAGCCCCGGGCCTCTTGAAAGCCACGCACTGGCCGAGCGACTCTCCTATTTTCTCTGGGGAAGCACTCCGGATGCAAGCCTGCGCGATCTCGCGGATTCCAGCGAAATCCTCGATCGCAAAACGCTTCGCGAGGAGGTTGAACGCCTCCTCGATGATGACAAGTCACAGCGATTCGTAGAGCACTTCCTCGACAAGTGGCTCAAGCTCGAAGACATCGAACTGACCGAGCCGGACGGCAATCTCTACCCGGAATACAATCCACTGTTGCTGGATTCCTCGCTTTGGGAATCGCGTGCCTATTTTTCCGAGATGCTGAAACAAGACCTCGGCACCGCTTACATTTCCCACTCGGGTTTCGCGATGCTGAACCAACGATTGGCTGAGCTCTACGAAATCCCCGGTGTGCACGGCAATCACATCCGCATGGTCAAACTCCCCCAAGGCTCGGTGCGCGGCGGGTTCCTGACTCAGGCCGCCGTTCTCAAAACAACGGCCAACGGCACGGTGACTTCG
>Ga0222633_1001805_pt1 | contig 10196 bp, 4 predicted proteins | sample AntAcemetageno48_FD_179816 | JGI IMG/M metagenome (GOLD analysis project Ga0222633, IMG submission 179816) | Saline water microbial communities from Ace Lake, Antarctica - #48 | ecosystem: Environmental > Aquatic > Non-marine Saline and Alkaline > Saline | place: Antarctica: Ace Lake | collected... | reverse complement strand
CAAGTGCCACGGCTACGATGACGAAACGCGAGAGGCGGAACTAGGGTTGCACCTTTTCCCCGAAGCCACCCGTGACCTCGGCGGATACCAGGCGATCAAGCCCGGTCATCCGGAGGAGAGCGAAATTCTGACCCGCCTTACTTCAGACGATCCCGACGAAGTCATGCCGCCGGCTGTGGCTAACAAGCCGCGCTTTTCGGAAGAGGAAGTGGCCCTGATTCGGCAATGGATCGAGCAGGGCGCTGAGTATGAGACTCATTGGGCATTCGTCCCGCCGAAAAAGCCTGATCTTCCGGAGGGGGAGAAGTCGGCGGTTCATCCCGTCGACCAGTTCCTCGATGCAACGATCCGTCAGCAGGAGCTCAAAAGGACTGAGGCTGCAAATCCAAGCACATTGATCCGTCGACTTTCCTATGACCTGCGCGGGCTACCTCCGACAATCGACGAAACCGATGCGTTTCTCCTGGCATTCGCCGAAGAACCCGCCGCCGCCTGGGAGAGTGTCGTCGATGCGTTCCTTGGCTCGCCGGCCTATGGCGAACGTTGGGCGCGGGAGTGGCTCGATCTCGCGCGCTACGCCGATTCGAACGGCTACGAAAAGGATCGTCCGCGTTCGATTTGGCCCTACCGCGACTGGGTCATTCGAGCGCTGAATGCCGACATGCCCTACGACCAGTTCACGATCGAACAGCTCGCTGGCGATATGCTGCCGGACCCGACGACCGATCAACTTGTCGCGACTGGATTCCACCGCAACACGATGCTCAACGAGGAGGGAGGCATCGATCCGCTTGAGTATCGCTATCACGCAATGGTCGACCGTGTTGCCACCACCGGCACCGTCTGGATGGGGCTTACCACCGGCTGCGCGCAGTGCCACACCCACAAGTTCGATCCCATTCTCCACACCGATTACTATTCGCTGATGGCGCTGCTCGACAATGCCGATGAACCCGACATCGCAGTTCCGGTTCCTGACACAGTTAAAAAACGCGCCGACATTCAAAAGCGAATGGCCGGACTCGAGACGGCCGCCTTCGCCAGCATTGATGAGACAAAATATGCCACCTGGCTGGCCGAACGCGAAAAGGCCGCCGTCGATTGGACCCCGCTTCGCCCCACTGAACTCAAGGCTGATCTCCCTTATCTTGAGATTCTCGAAGACGACTACTCGATTCTCGCGACTGGCGACATTACGAAGCGCGAAGTTTACGAACTCGCTTTCGACACTGGCTCGATCATAAAGCCTATTACCGCGATTCGTATCGAAGCGATCCCCGACGAGCGGTTGCCGGGAAATGGGCCGGGCACCGCGTTTTACGAAGGACGAACAGGCGACTTCTATCTCAGCGAAGTCGATGCTCAGCTAGGTGACAGCGAGATTGAGTTCAGCGATTCCAGTATCAGCCTGGGGCGGCTTGCTGTGACGAAAGGGCAGGAGCGGAACCGGGCTGTATTTGATGGAGAAGGATCATCCGGGTGGTCCACGACAAATAGGGAAGGGGAGAGAAGCGAAATCGTTCTCAACCTCGGCAAACCGATTGATCCGAAAGGTGCCGACCTGCAATTGAAGCTGCTATTTGAGAGGCACTACGTCGCAGCTCTGGGCCGTTTTCGTATTTCTGTTACGACAGACGAAGGAACGGTCGCTGCGAACAATTCCGGTGCCCCGAATCCCCACGTAGCAGAAGATATCGAGATGCGGCGTGCCTACGTCCGGGTCGCTCCCGAGTTCGAGCAGGAGCAAATCAGTATTGCAGATCTCGAAAAAGAAATGCCGGAACTTCCGACAACTCTGGTGATGCGCGAGCGTCCGCCTGAGAATCCTCGTGTCACTCATCTGCATCATCGCGGCGAGTATCTGCAGCCGAAGCAAGTCGTCCCTGCAGCGGTGCCTGCCTTTCTCGAGCCGATTCCCGAAGGCGAGCCAAACAACCGGCTCGGTTTCGCCCGTTGGCTCGTCAGCGAACGCAATCCACTCTCCGCTCGTGTCGCCGTCAACCGGGCATGGCGCGAATTCTTCGGAACTGGAATTGTAAAAACCTCGGGAGATTTTGGCTACCAGTCCGAGTCGCCCAGTCACCCGGAATTACTTGATTGGCTTGCGGTGTCTCTGGTCGAGAATGGCTGGTCGATGAAACAATTGCATCGCTCGATTGTTACCAGTGAAGCCTACCGGCGCGATAGCGGGATCGATTCGACTCAGTTGGAAAAAGATCCGGATAATCGCTACCTTGCCCGCGGTCCTCGTTTCCGGCTCGATGCCGAGATGATTCGCGATGGAGCCCTCGCCGTATCAGGTTTGCTCACCGGGAAAATCGGTGGCCCCAGCGTCTTTCCCCTGCAGCCACCCAGCGTCGTGGATATGGCCTACGGGAATGGAAAATGGACCACTTCCACAGGCGATGATCGCTACCGCCGCAGTCTCTACACCTTTGCAAAGCGCACCGCGCCGTTCGCTGCTTACCTGACCTTCGATGGTCCGACGGGCGAGAGTTGCCTGCCGCGCCGTGAGATCAGCAACACGCCGTTGCAGGCCCTGACATTGCTCAATGATCCCATGTTTGCCGAGGCAGCCGAAGCGTTGGCAAACTCAACAGGGTTAAGTGATGGACCTAACCCCGTTGGGTTCCGCCCCGTTGGCCACCGCCTTGTTAAGTTGAACGAAATGTTCCAACGCATCCTGTCCCGACCGCCCACGGAAGCTGAGCAGGTCGATTTCCTGGCATTTTTCGAAGAGCAAAAAGCACGAATCGCCGTGGGAGCGTTGAACCCCGGGGAATTGGTCGAAGGCAATAACCCCGAGCTGGCGGCCTGGAAGATGGTTGCCCGTGTGCTGCTGAACTTGAACGAGGCGATTACGAAAGGATGAGCAGGAACGATCAGTTGAAATCACTCACCCGCCGGCATTTTTTCAATGACTGTGGCGTTGGTCTAGGCAAGATCGGTCTCGCTTCGGCGATGGCCGGGGGATTTGCGAATCTCGCGCGAGGTGCCGCCTCGCCGCTGAGTCCGCGTGACACCCATTTCGCGCCGAAGGCGAAGCGCGTCATCTTCATGTTCATGGCGGGTGCGCCGAGTCAACTGGAACTGTTCGACGACAAGCCGAAATTGCGGGAACTCGACGGCAAGCCGATTCCTCCGTCCGTGATCGCCGGGCAGCGCTACGCGTTCATTCAGCCGGATGCCGCGGTGCTTGCTCCGTGCTTTCCCTTTTCCAAACACGGACAGTCGGGCATCGAGTTGTCCGACCAGTTGCCTCATCTCGCCGGCGTAGCTGACGAGATTGCAGTGATCAAGTCGATGCACACCGACCAGTTCAATCACTCGCCGGCTCAGATTTTTCAGAATACAGGTCACTCGCTTCCCGGTCGCCCGGCAATGGGGTCGTGGCTCAGTTACGGGATCGGTTCAGATGCGGACGATCTGCCGTCGTTCGTCGTTTTGAAAAGCGGGGGCAACCTCAGCGGCGGTGCCGCAATGTGGAGCTCCGGCTTTCTCCCCGGTAGTCACGCCGGGGTGCCGTTTCGCGAGTCGGGCGATGCGATTCTTCATGTCTCGAATCCGGCCGGCTACGATAACAGGGCACAGCGCGACTCGCTCGACCTCATCCGCAAGATGAATGAGCGTGAACTGAGTGCCGTGGGCGATCCTGAGATCCAGACTCGGATCGATGCTTACGAGATGGCGTGGCGGATGCAGTCAGCGGCACCGGAGTTACTTGATTTTAAGAGCGAGTCGCAGGCCACCCTCGACCTATACGGTGCCAAGCCGGGTGATCCGAAAACCGCATTTGCCAACAATTGCCTTCTCGCGCGGCGTTTGGTTGAACGCGGGTCGCGGTTTGTTCAGGTTTATCACGCGGGATGGGATCACCACTCTCAGGTCGAAAAGGGCGTCATCAGCCAGACGCGACAAGTCGACCAGCCGGCGGCAGCGTTGATCAGGGATTTGAAAATGCGCGGATTGCTCGAGGACACGCTCGTGATTTGGGGTGGTGAGTTCGGCCGGACGCCGATGGTCGAGGCAAGTGCGGCGCTCAATCGGAGTCTCGGTCGCGACCATCACCCTTCAGCCTTCACGATGTGGATGGCAGGGGGCGGGATCAAGGGTGGAATCACTCACGGTGCAACTGACGAGCTAGGTTTCCATGTGGCAGAAAATCCTGTTCACGTTCACGACCTCCATGCAACGATTCTGCATTTGCTGGGACTTGATCACAAAAAGCTGACTTTCCGGTATCAGGGGCGTGACTTCCGATTGACCGATGTGCACGGGAAGGTGGTACGGGAAATTCTCGCATAACCGAAGAGGAGAATGACGAAGTAGCCAAATACCCAAGGAAATCCGAAGCACGGAAGTCCGAACGGTGAGTTGTGGGAGAAGGTTTGAGCCGCGTCGGGATTCGGACTTCGCAATTCATTCTGGCTCGGGTATTTGGGCATTTCGTCATTTCCTATCTCGCGGAAGCAGGGTAAAGATGGAGGGGCTCTTCCCCGCTCTCTCTTAATTTCCGTATGAATGCCGAATCGATTGCTACCCAGTTTGACGTTCCCGGTCGTCTCGTTGCCCTCGAGACAATCGGTTCGGGGAATGTGAACGATACTTACCGCGTCATCCTGCGAACGACCTATTCGGAGGAGCAATACATTCTCCAACGGATCAACAAGGTCGTGTTCAAAGATCCGCCGGCAGTGATGGCGAACATGAAAGCTGTTACCGATCACGCGCACGAGCGTATCGAAGCTGAGGCCGACGAGGCTGATCGGATCTGGCAGCTGCCGAGGGTGATTCCATCGCTGGACGGAGGTGACTACGTCAAGGACGAGGACGGCAATTATTGGCGAGCTTTGTCGATGATTTCCAGCGCATCGAATTATGACAAGGTGAGCCAGCCCGAGCATGCGGCCGAGGCTGGTCGCGTCTTAGGGCATTTTCAGCGGATCATTTCCGATTTTCCCACAGAAAAACTGGCGGACACATTGCCGGGGTTTCACATCGCTCCGGGCTATCTGTTGAACTACGACGAAACTCTGGACTCGCCTGGAGCGCGGACTCGACTCGAGAACTCTTCGGAGGCGCGGCGGTTGGAGAAATTCGTCAAAGAGCGACGCGACTTTGTGGATGTATTAGAGTCTGCAGTCGAACGCGGCGAGTTGAAATCGCGTCCCATTCACGGCGATCCCAAGATCACCAACGTGATGATCGACAATTACACGGGGAAGGGGACTTCCATCGTTGATCTCGATACGGTTAAACCGGGGCTCATCCATTACGATTTCGGAGACGCTGTGCGGAGCAGTTGTAATCCAGCGGGTGAGGAGACGACGGACTTGAGCAAAGTTTTCCTCGATCTTGATCTGTTTGAGGCACTGGTGCGCGGGTATCTGACTGAGGCGAGGGAGTTTCTAACAGATGCGGACAAGAGCTATCTTTTCGACAGCATCCGGCTAATCACATTCGAATTAGGATTGCGCTTTTTTGCCGACTACCTGGCGGGGGATGTGTATTTCAAAGTGAATCATGACAGGCAGAATCTGAACCGTGCCCGCGTCCAGTTTGCCCTGTGTGAAAGCATCGAGGCTCGCGAGGGCAAGATGAGGACGATACTGGAGCGGCACTGCTGATCATTTCGAGATCTTTGTTTTCAGTTTCACGCAATCGACCTTGCCCGGATTCGTCGACGAGGTGGAGGTAACGAGTCCGCTATAGCGATAGGTCTTTTTGCGAGAGCGTTTTGATGACACTTTGACTGTGATCTGTTCGCTGGAACCGGGAGCAAGGCTCATGCTTTCGGCTGCTCCAGTCTTCATCGCCGCAGTCAGGTTTTTCGGTGTTGGGGATATGCGGGTGTAGTTGACATCGAGATTCCGACTTCTGCCCGAACTCGTGTAGCGTAGAACATCAGTGATCGAGCCATCGTTTTGGATGATGAGCGTTGCTTTGGCGGGGCGATATCTACGCGTCGAGACATTATGCTGTTGGCCTGCCCCGGTTGTATTGTAGATTTCATCGCCTTTCACCGACGAGCTGGTCTTTCCAATCATTGCATCCGGAGTCGCGTTGGCTGCTATTCCGACTGCCCCCAATGTCTCGTTGAAGATCAGGTTATTCTCTTCGTCGATTGAGGCGACCCAGTAAGTAAACTCGATGCTACCGGTCGCGGTGAGGTCAGTGAACGAGTTTTGCCCGCTTACTGTATCCAATTCGACCGCGTCGGAGAAAGAGCCGGTCGAACTTCGATAGATCACGTAGTCGCTGACACTCTCAGCAAGGTTCCAGGACAACGTGATTCGGTCGGAGAAGTCAGCGTAGCTGGCGGTCACTCCGGTCGGCGACTGGACTTGCTTATAGCCTGTAGCGGATCCCGATTGTTCGCTTACGCCATAAACATTCACGGAGACGATCGTATAAGTGTAGCCCCGGGCAGCCGTGGCGGTGAAGTCGTCGTAGAGAGTAGAGCTGGTTGTGCCGGGTAGAGCCTCAGGCTCACCGAGCTCACTTCGGTAGATTTCGTAGGAATCGGCCTCGCTGTCTCCAGTCCATGTGATTTGAATACGGTCATCGAATGTGGCATTCGTGGCTACAACATTGGTCGGCGGTGCGAGCGCCCGTGATCCGGCTACGGCTTCGCTGTTTGAGAGGAATTCTCCACCGACGGTGGCAACGACGCGATAGTAGTATGTTCGCGCGGCATCGCCCGAAGCATCATCGAATGTGAGACCGGATATGTCGCTCGCAATTTCGGTCATCGTCGCAGGATTCGGTTCGTCGCCGCGGAGAACCGAGTAGCTTGCCGTAGGTCCTTGCGTTTCCCAGCTCAACTGGGTGTGCAGGGTCGAAGTCGCGTCGTTCGCGGTCAGACTGAAGCCGCTAAGGTCAATCGTAGATACGGTCGCCGCTTCTGAAACAGGACTCGCCTCGTGGGTGTTGACTGCGAAAATCCAGTAGTTGTAGGTGACATCGGTTGTGACAGAATTGTCTGAGAAAGAACTGAGGCTGGTTGCCCCCAATCGATTTGCGCCCTGAAAAAGCTCAGTCGTTCCGCGGAAAACCTCATAGGCTTCCGCGTCCGTCACTGCGTCCCAATTAAACTCCACCGAGCCGGTATCTTCCGAATAGGTTCCGGTGACATTCGTTGGAGCATCCAGAAGGCCGGCGCTTTCTCCGAAGACTGTCGTGGAAAAGCTAGCTGATTCTCCGTCCGGGCCGCTGTCTCCCGCGACGAACCATTTGCCGTGGAGTGTTGATCCGGCCAGGGCGTTGCCATTCGGGATTGAAAGTGGCACTGAGACATGGCCGTTGTCGTCTGTGGTGAATTCGAGAACCATCATCACCTCTCCGGTTAAGGGTATCGTGCCTGATGTCAGGGGCGCTGTGTCGATGGCCAGATAGACCGTGTGGACAGCTCGAGTCGAATTGAGGGCGACGGTGAAATTCGGATTTCCTGCGAGCGACGGTTCGATTGCGATCATTTCAGGGATTTCCCCGTCACTGCCAGCCACCCCGGCTGTGTCGACAACCGGCTCTAGCGGCGAGGCGGCGAAAAGGGAAGGGCGTGAGAAAATTCCCGTCTCTTCGGTAACCCTTGGGTCTGTGAGCGGGCGTCCGAGGAAGGCCACCAGTGCGGCCTTCTCTGCGTCAGTTAGATTTAGAGGACGGACATTGTTGTCCTTGTTTGCTGCATCGAAGTCACCGCCTCGATTGTAGAAATCGACCACATCAGCAAGTGACCCGAGTCGCCCGTTATGCATGAACTCACCGCGCAACTCGGCATTGCGAAGGCTCGGCGTTTTCATCCTTCCTCGATCTTGATTGCGCCCTGTGACATTGAAACGTCCAAGGTCGTCATTCTGGGGGCGCACGCCGATGTAGTGAAAGTCATCGTCGGTGAGTCTGTTCCCGCCGTGGCAGGCTACGCAATTGTTCTGCGCGAACAGGTTCAGCCCTTGTCGTTCTTGCGCGGTGAGTGCGTTCTGATTTCCAGCAATGAATGCGTCGAACGGCGCCTGATTTGATACGAGCGTTCTCTCGTATGTGGCGATGGCCATGATGATCCGGGTTGCGGAGACTCCGTCGCTCCCGAACGCTTCGGAGAAAAGTTCATCGTAGTTGCGGTCTGCGATCCACGTTTCCAGATCGGTCGGTAAATCCGGTGAAATGGCGAGTGGCTTCACGTGGCCGATTCTTTCCGCGATCTCTTCCCAGTCACGGTCCTGGTGGGCCATTTCCACAGGGCTGGTGGGTGGTCCGGCGACCTGGCTTTCCAATGCTGCGCCCGCAGCCAACACAGTTTCTCCGGAGACAGGATCGATGAAAGTCTCCCCTGCGCGTCCGTCCCAGAACAACTCGTCTGCGTATCCCGCATTGATCGCGGAAGGCGCGTAGCGGCCCGTCGTCTGGACGGCAAGACCAAAGAAATCCTGGACTTCGTAGGTGCCGTCAGCATTGTTCAGAATGACGCCCGGTGAGCCGGTGATGTCATCAGCTGTTCCGGGGATGCCGTCCGCTCCCGGATGATCCGTAGTCCCGGCGAGGGATCGCCCGTCGGAGCCGCCAGAAGCAGGTTGGTGGCAACTGCCGCAAGATACGGTGCGCGTTGATGACAGTTGTTCATCCCAAAACAGGACTTTGCCGAGGTTTGCCTTTTCGGTTGTGACCGGATTTCCGGCGGGTGCCGGGGGAGCAATAAGAGGAGGGATTGGAGGTGGTCCCTGGGCCGCGGCCCAGGTTGCCGCCAGAAGCAGGGCGAGGGTGAAAGCGATTTTTATCATCGCCCTCAATCAGCCATCCCAAAATGACAGCTTGATGAAAGGAGTGATGACAAAAGTGTAATCTTCGCAACTTTTTCACCGAAGCGAATTACTCAGGTGAAATAGTCCCGGTTCCACTTCATGCCGTAGTACCAACCGACAACGCTCGCTACTGTGCTGAGGCTAAGCGCAAAAGCGAAGCCGAAAAACTCCCCGAACCACCAGCCAAGCGCTCCTGCAACGGTCGATACAATTGATGTAAAAATAAATCCCATAATCCTAATATTAGTGAAATTATGAAAATTATAACACCTGAAACGGCGTTGTGAAGGTGAAAATCAGTCTTCCGGTTGTGGCTTGAGCTTCCAGTTTTCGTCGAAAAAACCTCCTGTGACGATTTTTCCGGGGTAGCGGGAGGAAGGGGCTTCGCGCAAATCGACTACTGCCCAGTCAGGGAGTTTGGGCGTTTGGCGTGCGTTGTTGAGGTAGTCATATTCACGGTAGGTGAAGCCGCTGTTGAGAACGACATAGCGGTCAGGATTGAGCGGATTGGGAAAAATCATCGCAAGCGCATGATGGGACGCATCGTATGTTTTTCCGCCGACAGTGATGGAATCTGCAGTCCACGAAACTGGAAGATCCTTGGCGATGCGGGCGATTAGCGAATTGCTCGACGGATCACCCCAGAGGACAAGGTTATGCGCAGCGATGTCAGCATCGTCGATTTCGGAATCTGACTTTACGCGAGCGTTCCCGCGGAACTGTTTGCGCCAATGCTCAGCGGCACGCTTTTGCTCTGTGTGCGACCACTCTCCAACGACGTCGTATTGCGGTTTCCCTGAGGGCGAGACGAAAAGAAAGCTATCGGTGAACGCATCGTCGATTGGCCCCTGCAGCCCATGGCGTTTTGTCAGTCCATTTTCTTGATTTAACGGGGCGGTGCCCAACGGGGCGTTGCCCAACGGGGCGGTGCCCAACGGGGTCGAGTCGACCACCCAACCCTGTTGGGCACCGCCGCGTTGGCTTCGCGAGCAATGGACTTCCCATGAGCGGTCGGACCATACTTTTGGTGCATCGTAATTAGTCCCATCGATGGTCAGAACGGGCGTGGCTGTGACGTCGAGCGGACATTGGCCGGCCTCAAAGTGAAGCGAGAACGCTTCGACTCCATTTGTTGTGATCTCGATCTGATTGGATCCGGCGATGGTGGCATCGATGCGCGCCTGCTCCCAATGCTCAGTCATACGGTTGACCTTGACCCATAGCATGGTGTCGTAGCGAAGGGAGTAGGTGACAAAATGCACTGTCTTCGGGACGGGGTTTCTACCTGTCTCGACAATGCTGGAGAGTCGTTTTTCGATCTCTATCAGGCTCTCGGGATGAATCGCGTGAGCGGTCTCCGGCCCGATGATGTGGATGAGTCGGATGCCTTCTTTTTCCGCT
>Ga0222633_1001804_pt1 | contig 10200 bp, 10 predicted proteins | sample AntAcemetageno48_FD_179816 | JGI IMG/M metagenome (GOLD analysis project Ga0222633, IMG submission 179816) | Saline water microbial communities from Ace Lake, Antarctica - #48 | ecosystem: Environmental > Aquatic > Non-marine Saline and Alkaline > Saline | place: Antarctica: Ace Lake | collected... | reverse complement strand
GTTGACGCCCGCTTACCTGTTACTGAAACATATGAAAAGCATATGTCGAAGTACTGGGCGCCTAAGAACTTTAACGTCTGGTACATCTTCGGTGTGCTGGCGTTTGTTGTGCTGATCAATCAGTTACTGACCGGGATTTGGCTGACCATGAGTTACGTACCCTCCGGCGATGGCGCATTTGCTTCGGTAGAGTACATCATGCGCGATGTCGAGTATGGCTGGATGCTGCGCTATATGCATTCGACAGGTGCATCTGCATTTTTCGTGGTGGTTTACCTGCATATGTTCCGGGGTTTGATGTATGGCTCTTATCAAAAGCCTCGCGAACTTATCTGGGTGCTAGGTATGCTGATCTACCTTGCTCTGATGGCAGAAGGCTTTTTTGGTTACCTGCTTCCTTGGGGCAACATGTCCTACTGGGGTGCTCAGGTGATTGTTTCTCTGGCTGGCGCTGTCCCCGTGGTCGGCGACGATCTGATGACCTGGGTTCGCGGCGACTTTAATATGTCTGGCATCACGTTAAACCGCTTCTTTGCTCTGCATGTGGTGCTGGTGCCGCTTGCACTGATTGTGCTGGTTTTCCTGCATATTCTTGCACTTCACGAAGTGGGTTCAAACAATCCTGATGGTATCGACATCAAAAAACATGTTGATGAAATGGGTAAACCTCTGGACGGCATTCAGTTTCACCCCTACTACACAATTGGCCACGATCTACCTGCCATTGTATTATTCCTCTTCGTTTTCTGCGTGGTGATGTTCTTCTACCCAGAAGGCGGTGGTTACTTTATCGAGCATGCAAACTACGAACCGGCTGACCCTCTAAAAACGCCGGAGCTTATCGCGCCGGTCTGGTACTACACGCCGTATTATTCAATGTTGCGTGCCGCGACCTTCCCGTTATTTGGTATGACAGCTAAATTCTGGGGGCTGGTTGTGATGGCAGGCGCTATTGCGATCCTGTTCGTGGTTCCCTGGCTCGATCGTTCTCCCGTTCGCTCTATGCGCTTCAAAGGGTTACCCAGCAAAATATTTTTGGGGTTATTTGTAATTTCCTTCTTTATTCTTGGCTATCTCGGAACAGTGCATCCCACAGCGGGCAGAACAGTGCTTGCTCAGGTTTGTACGGCAATCTACTTCGCCTACTTCCTCTTGATGCCCTGGTACACAGCGGTTGAAAAAACCAAGCCAGTGCCAGAGAGGGTGTCGCTATGAAGAAGCTATTGCTAACCACTTTGCTGATGATCTTGCCTTTGGCTGGGTTTGCTGCGAGCGCTGGCTATCCATTGGATCACATGGAGCCAGATTTGGGCGACAAGGCCTCGCTGCAAAGAGGACTGCAAACCTATATGAACTACTGCATGGGTTGTCACTCGCTCCAATACCAGCGGTATAAACGAACTGCTGAAGACCTCAATATCCCTGAAGATATTATGCTCGAGCATATTGTTTTCGATCCGGCTGGGCAGATTGGTAATTTGATGACAAATACCATGCAGGTCGACCACGCTAAAGCATTCTTCGGCGCGGCTCCTCCAGACCTAACACTACATAGTAATCTGAAAGGTGGACCTGATTGGATCTACACTTACCTTCGAACGTTTTACGTGGATAATTCCAGACCTTTGGGCGTAAACAATCTGGTATTTGAGAATGTTGGTATGCCACACGTTTTGGCGGGTTTACAAGGTACTCAAGTTCGTCCTGAATGTATGCAGTTGCCCCAGAAGGCAAGCAATGGTGGCGTGATGCGGGATCCACTGACGGACGAAGCCATTACAACAGAAATGTGTGGTCATGAGATTGAAGAGGCAGGCTACTATCCACTTCAACTTATTGAAGGTTCCGGCTCGTTGAGCCCGCAAGCCTATGATCAGTTGGTTTATGACCTCGCGAATTTTATGTATTACGTTGCCGAACCGGCTCGGATCGATAGGACTCGAATTGGTGTTTATGTACTACTGTTCCTGGCCTTCTTCTATGTGTTTGCATGGTTGCTAGGTCGTGAATATCACAAAGAATTCCACAAGACTTGAGCTAACCGGTTTAATCCGGAAGGCTTTGGTTCCCGATAATATAGCTTTAATTTAACTTATGAGAGGTGCCTGATGGGGGTAGTTGCAAAACACTCATCGATGACGTTTTATTCCAACGGCGACGACCACTATTCCCAGCGAGTTCGGCTGGTACTAGCGGAGAAAGGCGTTGCGGTGGAGATTATGGACATCGATCCAAAAAACCTCCCAGAAGACCTGGTGGATCTCAACCCATACAACACTTTGCCTACTTTGGTTGACCGTGAATTGGTGTTGTACGAGTCCCAGGTCATTATGGAATATCTGGATGAGCGATTCCCGCATCCGCCGCTACTACCTGTTTATCCGGTTGCCCGGGCGCAAAGTCGATTGTATATCTATCGAATTCAGCGCGATTGGTGTGGTCAGGTAGACACAATTATCGCCGGTAGATCCAAGGAAACTGTGATTGATAAGGCTCGTAAAGAATTGCGTGAGAGTTTGATCTCTATAGCACCAATTTTTGCCGAGAAGCTTCACTTTATGAACGATGAATTCACTCTGGTGGACTGCGTTGTCGCACCGATACTATGGCGCCTGCCACAACTGGGTATTGAACTGCCACCTAAGCACGGTAAGCCGATTCTCGATTATATGGACCGTATGTTCGACCGTGATGCATTCCAGGCGAGCCTGTCGGAAGCCGAATTAGATATGCGCGACTAAGGTTGCGCAGGAGCCCTGCGGGGTGGATAACATGGTAATGACATCCTCCGTCCCGTATCTACTCAGAGCCATTAATGAGTGGATACTGGACAACAATCTGACTCCTTATCTGATTGTCGACGCGGCCGTCAAAGAAACTTCTGTGCCCTTAGAATATGTTAAAGATGGTCAAATCGTCTTGAACATTAGTCCTACAGCTATCCGCGATCTTGTGATTGGAGATGAATTTGTCGCCTTCAGCGGCCGATTTGGCGGGATGCCTCACGAAATATTCGCGCCTATCGATGCTGTAATGGGTATTGTCTCAAAAGAAAATGGTGAAGGTATGTGGTTCCCGCGAGAAGTAGCAGAGCCTGAGCCGCCCCCCAAGCTAATAAAGAAACCAAAGGGTCCACCGGCTCTCAAGGTCATCAAATAGCCGCTAGTCAGTGCTAATTAATGTACTCAAAAACTTTCACGATCTTCTGTACCCCGTATACTTCTCGCGCTTTAGCGACTGCAGCTTCAGCTTCGTCTCGAGTCAGCAAGCCCATCAGATAGACCACACCATTCTCGGTCACGACCTTAGTTCTACTACCTTGCGTATTGCTGTCGGCGATGAGCGCAGTTTTTACCTTCGTTGAGAGGTAGGAGTCATTCATACGCGCAGGAATCGACGTTGGGCCAGCGATCTCCAATTCATTGTGTATCAAACGAACGTGACGAAGACCTTCAATAGCTTTCTCGGCTTCGAGCTTTGCATCCTCAGACGGAACCTGGCCCGTTAATAACACGACGCCACTAAATGATGTGACATCAATATGCGCTTTGCTGAGCGGCTCGCTCGCACTCTTGATATTGGATTTAGCTCTCGAGTTGATCATCAGGTCATCGAGAGACGTGCCGATCGTGCGCTTGCCATAGTCGTCCGACAATGGACTGGCAGTTGAACAGCCGTTAAGAACAAAAGTGATGATCAAAAGCGAGATCATTCGCATTAGGTAAAACGGTATGGTCACGTTATCGCTCCAAAAAATTCAGTTAAGGGAATCAAGTGTAAAGGCGTTCTTGATCCAATCAATTTTATTGTCCATAGAAATGACATCAAATCTACAGTCCAGGTTCCCTGGGATTGGGTTTTGGATCAGGAAAAACTCTGCAGTACGTATTAGCTTGCGGATTTTCGATGCGGTGACAGAGTCGGCGCCGCTGCCATGATGTGGATTATTACGTAACCTCACTTCTACAAATACGAGTGAGCTATTGTCTAGCATAATCAAGTCAATCTCACCCATCTTGCAGGAAAAGTTTCTATCAATGCATTGTAGGCCCTGATTTTCGAGATGTTCGAGAGCCGCCTGTTCTGCGGCATTGCCGAGTCGTTGGGTTTTCACTGCGCCCCAACCACGTGGGGGCTCGTCACTACAGCGCCGTTGGAAAATTGAGCCCAGTGCAAGCGTCTGGTGAGTATATTCTGCGGGTTGAGCCGCAATACTCCTGTCGAGCCAAAGATTTTTTCATCAGGAAGCTGTTTCATTTGCTCGAGTCGAGGGTATAAATGAAATGCATCTACTCCAAGCGCGTAGAATGGTGCAAGACTCGTCCTGGCAGCAGGCCAGAGTGTCTGCAACTGTTGCTGCAAGGGGTCGGCGACCTCGAGTTTCCAGGGAATATCACAAAAACGGATACCATTCAGGTCGATAGATTCGATTCGAGACTCACTGTATTCGTAAACATGAGAGGTTGAATAAACTGGGATATCCTCGGCATAGTAGAACGCCAAAGTAGGGTTAATACCCCGGGCTTGTGTTTGGTTGCCAAGTAGAAAAACAAAATCGATGTCCTGTCGCCGCCTGGGTGTGAACTCAAAGCTTTCGCCGATGATTCGACGTAAGTTACCAGCGCGGTTCTCGCTAGCATCCACATCAAGTAACGATTTAATGATTGTCGAGTAATCTTTCTGATTGGCATAGACAGAGCTATCGATGATATTCCCGCCGAGAGAAAGCCATCGATTTCGAAATGCGGTGACGTTTCTCTGTCCCCAATCGCCTTCTGGATAAAGAATCAATGCGTTTCGTTTACCTTCGCGAAAAACTTGATCTGCAACTTGCACCATTTCGTCTTCTGGAGCTAAAGCAAACTGATAAAGGTTGGGGTTACTGCTGCCATCCAGGGTCCTGTTTAGTGCGAGGATTGGCATAGGAAGCGCTGGGTTGTTGGAGAGTCGAGTCACCTTTTCTCTATCTAATGGACCAATCCCTAGCTCCGCTCCTGCTGAAATCGCCTCGTTCAGTAATGATTCGATAGAGGCGATGCTGGTATCGTAAATTCGAATATCGATTTCACGTCCTAGTTGGTAGCGCGAGGCGATGATGGCATCTCGAATCGCACGGCCGAAGGGTGCGAGATCTCCATGTAGTGGCAGAAACAGGGCGAGGGACTTTGGTTGATTCTCAACGATGGCAGATAGCATACTGAGTTTTGCTGGAAGCCTGCTCGCAGCTGGATGGCTGGACCACACTAGTCGCCATTGACCTAATGCTTCGAGCTGACGTTTGGGTCTATTTTGGTACTGTTTACTCATAGCAGCGAGGGATAACCATCCTCTTAAGTCTGACGTGATCGCTTTTTGTGCCTGTTGGTCCAAGCTACTTTGTGGCAGTTCTAACAGGGCTGCGAAAATCGCTTGCTGATTTTCAGCCTGAGCCTCGGCATCGAGTAGAGGGTCAAAGAAGATTCGTTCTCGAGCACTGGCAAGATAACTACGACCGACGAAATACGCTTCTGCCTTCAGTCTGCCTATTGCAATTTGTTCGGGTTGAACGAGCGGTCGGCTGATCACGGCTGGGTTGCGTAACCAACGAAGAGCCGCGGGTCCATCTTCAAGAGCGATAGCGAGCCTTGCCTGCAGCAGGGCATGTTGGTATTCGAAATTTGCAGTGCCTGGTAGGCGAGTGCTGGTGAGTATCCTGCGGGCTTGTTCGAAGTTGTTGTTTTCGAGTGCCAACTCTGCTGCCCTTAGGTGTAATAGATTAGCTCGAGTGGGTTCCGCCAGTTCGGCCGCTGCGATAAGTTCGAGGATAGAACCCTGATCCTGATCAGAGGCCACGGACGGCATTGCAGCCGTTGTTGAGCTAGTGGGTGTCGTTTCGCAGGCGGCAAGCAACAGTAGTAATGACGGAATCAGCAGGAGTCGCAACATGGCTCTGCGTTGGTACCTCAATTAGGTTTACAATTAAAATTGCATCCTAGCGTAAATCAAAAATGCTCGCTGTAAGTAATTGCCATCAATTAACCCGAGAAGGCCGAGGCTAGTGAAGCTTTACATTGTTGCAACTCCCATAGGTAACCTGGAAGACTTTACATTCCGTGCGATCTCGACCCTTAAGAGTGTTGATCTCATTGCCGCCGAGGACACCCGCCATAGTCGAAATTTGATGCAGCACTATGGTATCGAGACCCCACTGGTGGCTTATCACGATCATAATGAAACCGAGGCGAGTGAAGGTTTAGTTGCCCGATTGCAGCAAGGAACGAGTATCGCACTGATTTCTGACGCAGGGACGCCGTTGATCTCCGATCCGGGTTATCGGCTGGTAAAGTTAGCGCGCAGGGCCGGAATTGAAGTTGTGACGATCCCTGGTCCGAGTGCTGTTACTGCTGCCTTATCAATATCAGGTCTACCAACAGACCGTTTTCTGTTCGTCGGTTTTCTACCCAGCAAACAGCAAGCAAGACAGAAAACGCTAAAAGCGCTAAGCAAGGAAACTGCGACGCTGGTGTGCTACGAATCCAGACATCGGATTCAGGATTCTCTAAGGGACATGGCCTTAGTGCTTGGTACTGGTCGGCAAGCGACGGTCGCTCGTGAGCTGACTAAACGTTTCGAGCAAAGCCGACAAGGGACCCTTGGTGAGCTGTGTGAAGCCATAGGTAACAATGAAATTGTCGTGAAAGGTGAGTTTGTGGTCGTGATCCAGGGTAGTCCCGTGGCGACACCTGTTTATGATCACATGGCGTTGATGCAGGCCCTGCTTGTGGAACTGCCGCCGCGAAAGGCAGCGGGCATCGTCAGCCAAGTGACCGGGGAATCCCGCAAGACACTTTATGATATTGCGGTAAGCCTAAAAAGTGGTTGAGCGAACAGGTGCATAACGATACTCTAGCGGCGAGCTAACTAGGCAATCGCTGCGAGTGTTTGGCAGAGGAAAGTCCGGGCTCCATAGGGCAAGGTGCCAGGTAACACCTGGGGGGCGTGAGCCTACGGAAAGTGCAGCAGAAAATAGACCGCCAGTTCTTCATTTATATGAGGGGCAGGTAAGGGTGAAATGGTGCGGTAAGAGCGCACCGCGCAGTCGGTAACGAGTGTGGCAGTGTAAACCCCACCTGGAGCAAGACCGAATAGGAATCCACTGGCGCTGCCCGCGCAAGGATTCGGGTAGGTCGCATGAGGTTCATGGCGACATGGATCCCAGATGAATGATTGTCCACGACAGAACCCGGCTTATCGGTTAGCTCAACCTAATTTAAAGCTATAAAAACCACCCGTTACTATCTCAAAAGATTCTAAGCGAGCTCAAAGTTAAAGTATTACTTTAACTTTGGGTCGTATCGTTATGTATTCCATATTAAACCAAATTCTATCTTAAGTGGAATTAAGAACATTCTCTAAGTCATTGTGTTTTAAAGACAATTCCCCGAATCCCGCTGCTTGACAAGGCGGCCCCTCATTCATATCGTGCACTGTGTGAAAAAGTGGTTAATTGTGTTGTTTTGTGGGTTTTTGATGCCTTTACGATTCAGCCATCAACAATAAGAGCAAATTCGTCATGTTCAGGGGTGCTAACAATATCAATCTCGATGCGAAGGGTCGTCTGGCGATCCCCACGCGCTATCGAGAGTTGTTAATGCAGCATTGTAACGGCGATATGGTCGCAACCATAGACACAGAAGAGCGGTGCCTGCTTATTTATCCCCAACCCGAGTGGGAAGACTTGCAGCGAAAGGTGGAAGCGCTGCCCAGCTTTAATGCAGCGGCGAGAAGGGTCCAGCGTCTATTAATCGGTCATGCGACAGATATCCAACTGGATGCTAGTGGGCGCTTACAACTCACGCCTCCGCTTCGGGAATATGCACAACTCGATAAACGTACGGTAATGCTTGGTCAGGGCAACAAGTTGGAGCTCTGGTCGGAAGCCGAATGGATCAGTCGCAGAGATAGTTGGCTCGATGAGAATCGAAGCGAAGACTTACCCGATCAGTTAACCAGTCTTTCGCTGTAATGGCTGGCCATCTAACAGTTCTAAAACAAGAGGCGGTCGACGCTCTTGTCACCAACCCCGATGGGGTATTTGTCGATTGCACTTACGGTCGAGGCGGCCATACACAAATGATACTCGAGCGAATATCAGCAGATGGCAAGGTGCTGGCGATTGATAAAGATCTTGCCGCCATCGAAGACGCTGCTCGACGCTTTAAGGATGAGCCAAGACTAGAAGTTGTCCATGGCTCCTTTCGTCATTTGGCTGGCATGATTGCGAAACGTGATCTGGGACCTGTGGATGGCGTGCTTATTGATTTGGGCGTCTCCTCGCCCCAGTTAGATGAAGCCGAACGAGGCTTTAGCTTCATGCAGGACGGTCCTCTGGACATGAGAATGGACCAAAGTCAGGGCCAAACTGCCGCGGAATGGCTCAACCGAGCTAAGGCCTCAGATATTGCTTATGTTATCAGGCGGTTTGGCGAAGAGAAATTTGCCAGACGCATCGCCATGCGCATTGTTGACGCAAGAGAGGAGGCGCCCCTCCAAACAACCGGCGACCTTGTCAAGATAGTTGAGGCGGCGGTGCCAACCCGGGAGCACAAGAAACATCCCGCGACCAGAACTTTTCAGGCAATCCGGATATTCATTAACGATGAACTTCAAGATCTGGAAGACTGCCTAGATGAGATTCTACCCACATTAGCGCCAGGTGGTCGGCTGGTGGTGATTAGTTTTCATTCTCTCGAAGACCGAATTGTAAAACGATTTATGCGTAATCAAGCGCGCGGGGAACTATTTCCTTCGCGATTGCCCATTCGTGATGCTGACATCGTGCGTCACTTAAAGATTATCGGCAAACCCGTTAAACCCGGAGATGCTGAAGTCAGCGCTAATCGTCGCTCCAGAAGCTCAATCATGCGTATCGGGGAGAAGCTCACATGATGCGCGAAAGCCCGTTTGCGCGAGTGATTCTCTGGATGCTCAATTGGCCGCAACTACTTCAGGGAGCGTTATTGGTTGCCGTTGTAGCTTCTTGTTTTGGTGTCTCTCTTGCGGCTTTCGAAACGAGGCAAAAATACTCACGCCTGCAGGTTTTGGTGAGTGAAGCCGACAGCCTCGATAGTGAATACGAAAAACTATTACTAGAACAAAGTGCCTGGGCTGGTTACGCGCGAATAGATGAGATATCTCGCGGAGATCTGGGTATGCAGATTCCGGAAGGTGAGCGAGTTGTGGTGATTTCACAATGACAGCGCTAAATATTCGAGTCTCCATCGTCATTGCGGGCTTCGTCATGCTTGTGCTTGTAATGTGTTCGCGACTGGTGTTTTTACAAGTTGTGGATCAGGAGTTTTTGCAAGATCAAGGTGATGCTCGAAGCATTCGAGCTCAGAGAATTAGCGCCCATCGAGGAATGATTCGTGATTATAGCGGTAAGCCTCTGGCGATCAGTACACCGGTCGTGTCCTTATGGGCAAACCCAATGGAGTTGCTCAAAGACCCGGATAACTTGCCTTATATCGCGGCAATTTTTGATGTTCCCGCTCAGAAGTTCGAGAAACGGATTCAAGAAAATGCCCATCGCACCTTTGTCTATCTGCGCAGACAAATGCCGCCGTCCCAGGCAGAAAAAATTCTCGACAAAAAAATAAAGGGTATCTACTCACAGAAAGAATACCAACGATATTACCCTGCCGGAGAAATCGCCACCCATGTTGTTGGTTTTACCAATATTGATGATGAGGGCCAGGAAGGTATCGAACTAGCTTTTGATGGTTGGCTGCGTGGTACGCCGGGTAAGAAGAAAGTGCTCAAAAACCTCTACGGCGATGTGGTTCGGGACATTCGTCCAATGGTTGATGCGGTGGCCGGAAAAAATTTGGATATCAGCATCGATCTTAGAATTCAGTATTTAGCGCATCGAGAACTAAAAAGTGCTATCCAACGCTATGGCGCAGCTTCGGGCTCAATCGTCATTTTAGATGCCAATACTGGTCAGATCTTATCCCTCGTCAATCAGCCTTCTTATAATCCCAATAACCGCGTTGGGTTGGAACTTGGTAGCGTGAGAAATCGCGCTGTCACTGATGTTTTTGAACCAGGCTCAACGGTCAAGCCTTTCACCGTCGCCGTGGCTTTGGAGTCAGGGTTGTATCAACCTGATTCAGTCATTGATACCAGCCCTGGCTACATTCGAGTCGGTAGTAAGACGAT
>Ga0222633_1001803_pt1 | contig 10206 bp, 6 predicted proteins | sample AntAcemetageno48_FD_179816 | JGI IMG/M metagenome (GOLD analysis project Ga0222633, IMG submission 179816) | Saline water microbial communities from Ace Lake, Antarctica - #48 | ecosystem: Environmental > Aquatic > Non-marine Saline and Alkaline > Saline | place: Antarctica: Ace Lake | collected... | reverse complement strand
CTGATCCTGCAGATGAAGTCGGAGGACACGTCCATCCTTTTTATCACCCACGACATGGGCGTGATCTGGGAACTGGCCGATCGCGTCCTCGTGATGAAGGACGGCAAAGTGATCGAGCGCGGCAACGTCGAGACGCTATTCGCTGAGCCGAAAGAGGAATATACCCAGAAGTTGCTTGGAGCGGTGCCGAAATTGACCGACGCACCGCTCGCGACTCCCGACCGTGATGCCGAAACGAAACCGATCATCGAGATACGGAATCTGAAAACATGGTTCCCGGTTAAGCGCGGCGTTTTTGCGAGAACTGTCGATTGGGTGAAAGCGGTCGACGAGGTGTCGCTCGATATCTTTCCCGGAGAATGCCTCGGCCTGGTTGGCGAGTCAGGTAGTGGAAAGACGACGCTGGGGCGCTCCATTCTTGGATTGGAGACATCGCAAAGCGGAGAGATTCTTTACGAGGGACAGGATATCCGGGGGCTCGGCTATCATGCCATGCGACCACTGCGGCGCGAGCTTCAGATGATTTTTCAGGATCCGTATTCATCACTGAATCCGCGCCTGACAGTGCTCGAAATTTTGACGGAAGGCCTGATCGAGCACGACATGTTGAAAGGGAATCGCAAGGACGTGGCGGCGCATTGGCTGGAGGAAGTAGGCCTTTCTGCCGACACGATGAACCGCTATTCGCACGAATTTTCCGGGGGGCAACGCCAGCGAATCTGTGTGGCACGGGCGGTGGCGCTGGAGCCGAAGTTCGTCGTGTGCGACGAAGCGGTCTCGGCGTTGGACGTGACGATTCAAGCCCAAGTGATCGATCTGCTGATGGAGCTGAAGGACAAGCTAGGGCTTTCGTATTTGTTCATCTCGCACGATCTCAGCGTGGTAAAGCGCATTTGTGAGCGCACCGTTGTGATGCGTCATGGAAAAGTCGTCGAGGCTGGACTGACAGAGGATCTGGTCAATTCTCCGCAATCGGAATACACGCAAAAGCTGATCGCGGCTGTTCCAGTGCCGGGCGATCCGGCAAAGAGGGCGCGCGGATAGCGATGGTTAACCTTGCCGAGGTTATCAAGGGGATCTAAGATACGGAATTTATGACTTTCGACGAGTTTCAACAGTCGGTCGAGACGGGCGATGCACCGCCTGCCAGTCTGACGCCCGAACTGAAGTCGCTTTGGTACACCAAGGCGGAGCGGTGGGATGAGGCGCATGATATTGCGCAGGACATTCCGACGAAAATGGGATCGGCAATTCACGGGCTACTCCATGCGATCGAAGGTGATTTCGGGAATTCCGGATATTGGTTTCAAAGAGCCGGAGAGACTCCGATTGAGAAGAGTGGGATCGAAGACGAGTGGAAGAGACTCGTCGAGGTCAATCTGAACTGATACCTTTTCATAAGTTATCCCCTTTTCATCCGTTCCAGTGACGTAGATGCAACTTCCTGAGTTACCAGGCTATCAATACGAGGACCTGCTGGGCGAAGATTCGTTCGGTTGGACCTACGTTTGCGGATATGGCGCCGATTTCGGCGAGCGGCGGGTGGTCAAAGTTCTGAAGGCGCAGGCTACGAACGACCAGTTTCTTTACAGTTATCTCAAGATTTTCGCAGATCCCAATTTCGATCTCGGAGGGGTGGCGACGGTCTATGATTATGCATTTCAGGATCAAAATTCGCCGACTGCGTATGCGATGCCGTTTTTCGGCTGGAAGGGGAAAGATGCTGACAAATGGCAAGTTACTTCACTCGCAAAACTTGGGCATCTTGTCAGCGGTGAGCAAGCTTTGGATATCGTGCGAGAGTTGGCCTCGAGCCTGCGTGAAGTGCATGAGAAGGGGCTGTTTCACGGCGGGCTGCGTCCGGCGAATGTGTTCCTGACGGGCGATAGTGACTCGGGGCAGAGAGTGAAGATTTCCGATTTTGGTCAGATTTTTATGGGCGGTCTTCAGTATCTGGAGGCTGATGAATTGCTCTTTTATGCAAGTCCCGAGCAGCTCTCCAGTGGTGACTTTTCCGGTGACAGAGGGGTCAGTTGGGATGTTTACGCTTTCGGAGTGATCGCATTTCAGCTTCTAAGTGGCCACCTTCCGAGACTCGACCGACTCCGCCAGCAATGCATCGAGCACCCCGATGCGCTCAAGTCTGTTGCCGCCATCGCATTTGGGGAACTGACAAACGTGTCGGAGCACTTTCTAAGTCAGCTGGAGCTGGAGAAACCGGTCGAGTGGCCGGAGGGAGCGACGGATGAAAAGTCTGCCGCTCTGCGCGAGATCATAGGGGATTGCCTGCTTTACGACGCCAGTGCTCGGCCCGGATCGATGGTCGAGGTGGCTGAAGCAATTGACGATGTGTGGGGGGCAGTCGATGAATCCAAGTCAAATTCAATAGTCTCCGTTGGTGCTGAAAGCGCATTACCTATCAAGGAAGAGCTTTCGACCATTGGCGATTCGCAGCATCCCGTAAGCGAGCTAAACCGTCGAAGGTCCCTGCCCGTAGGGCGGCGGTTTTTTGAGACTCATCCGGCTCTTCTTTGGCAAATAACGACCGTTGCGGCGCTGATAGCGATCTTTCCGCTCTCATATTACGCGATCAGCAATCACATCCTCGCTCAAATCACAGAAGAGGAAGCCAGCATCGAGCAGGCCGAGCTGCAGGCGAATGTCGACAAGCAGGCGAAACAGTGGAGAAAGGCGAACCTGGAGAAAAAGAAAACTTCCGAGCAGATGAAGTCGGAGCTGAACGAGGTCGAGGACTCGCGGAGCCGCCTCATGGGCGAAGCGAAACTTGCGCGGCAAATTCTCCGGCAAACGCAGGAAAACGGAGATCAGTTCTTCCGCCTTGTTTTAGAAAATCGGGACACGGACGTTCCGGGATTCCGGGAAGAGCGAGGGGAAACTCTGATCGAAGGGCAAAAACACTACGAGCGACTGGTGGAAGTTTATGGAGATGCTCCGGATTTCATAGTCTCCACGGCGAATGCTCTGTTTTATCTCGGTCAAATTTACAAAGAAATGGGTGAATTTGGAAAGGCACTCGCATCCTTTGGTGAAGCAGAACGTCGTTATCTCGCTTTGCTCGAAGACGCCGATTCGATGAACGTTGATTTCGTCAGGAATCTTGCAATTTCGAAGAATTCACTCGGACTGTTAGCGATTCGTAGCGGACGCTTCTCGCCTGCGCGCCATTACTTCACTGAGTCTTCGCGCTATTGGACCGAAGTGCGAAATCTGGCCCCTTCCCGCGCCATTCTTGCAGCGACAAGTATTCATGAGAATTCGCTCGCCATAGTGGAGTGTGAACTCGCCATGAATCGTTTGGATGCCGCCCTCGATGCGACACGTTCGATCGGGAGTCAGCTTTTAAAGTTGCAAGAGCAGGAGTCGGAGGATGCCCGTATCATCGGTGCACTGGCGCTCTCTTTTGACCTTGGCGGACGGATTCTGGAGCGACAAGGCGACAACGATCTGGCCAAGGAAGCGTATCAGCAAGCCAGTGACCTTTTTGCAAAAGCGGTGAAGCTGAATGCAGCCGTTGATCAATATCGATTGGGACTGGGAAGTAGTCTTGCCCGTGTGGGCCTGCTGGAAAACGATCTTGGAAAGCTGGAGGGTGCAGTCGAAGTGCTTGCCGAAGTTGTTTCCTCCAACCCGTATAAGTCGAGTTATCAGAAAACTCTCGCCGACTCCTACGGCGTTCTTGCTCGTAATCAGCGTGATGGGGGAAAGTTGGAAAACGCAATCGCTCTTGAGCAAGAGGCACTTTCGATTTTGCAGCCAATCATCGAGCAGAATCAGGCTTCGCCATCAAACGTGCTGTTTTCTTATGCGGAACGACTCGCGCACTTAGCCGAGTTGCTGGGTGACGAGGGGAGCTTTGATGAATCTCGTCCTCCTCTGCGCGAAGCCATTGTCGTCCTGGAGATGATTGGTAAATCAGAGAATGCTCTACCAATTCATCATAGCGCGTTAGCGAGAGCGAGAGGGCTGGCCGGGTTTGCCTGCATCAAAACCGGAGACAAGTCCGAAGCCAAGGAGCACTTGCAGCTCGCCAAGGCCGAATGGGAAAATTATATGGTATTGAATCCGGAAGATCCAGATGCGCAGGAGGGCGTTCAGTGGACTGCTGATCAGCTTCGGGGCCTACAGTAGAGTTTGACATCTCCGGACGTGGCGCTTGGTTGGCCGACTATGACCGACCGAATCGATATCGAAGATATCAAACGCATTGCCCGACTCGCTGGAGACGAAATTTTAGCCGTCTACGGGACCGAGTTTTCTGTGGATGTGAAAGATGATAAATCGCCTTTGACCGAAGCGGATCGCCGGGCAAATACGGTAATCGTCGAACACCTTGAGCGACTGTATCCAGATATTCCCATCATCTCGGAGGAAATGAAGGCTTTGGATTACTCAGAGCGGAAAGACTGGGAGAGATTCTGGCTCGTTGATCCGCTTGACGGGACGAAGGAGTTTGTAAAACGCAATGGTGAGTTCACCGTCAATATCGCGTTGATTCAGGGGCAGCGGCCATCCGCCGGAGTTGTGTTCCAACCTGTTGGAGAGCGGCTTTATTGGGCCAGTGAAGGTGAGGGTGCGTGGAAAACCAGCGAAGGTGGCGATCCTGTCCGGCTGGAAGGTGGGCCCCACTATTCCGAAAAGTCAGACGTCGTCGTCGTGGCGAGCCGCTCCCATATGACGGAAGATGTGGAGCGTTTTGTCGATGGACTGAAAGAGCAGGGGAAGACTGTCGAGTTTCTTTCCTCTGGTAGCTCCTTGAAACTCTGTCTCGTTGCGGAAGGGGCTGCAGATGTTTATCCGCGCCTTGGACCCACGATGGAGTGGGACACCGGCGCAGCCCATGCTGTTGCTCTGGAGGCGGGACGCCGGGTGATCGAGGCCGGGACTGGAGAAGACCTCGTTTACAACAAGGAGAATCTTCTCAATCCCTACTTTATGGTTGAGTGAGTCGCGTGGAGCAACTTCGACTACCAGGTCTTCACATTGTCGACATCAAGATCAGTGTCTTCTCCGGTACTCCATACGACAATGGCTTCCGGAAGGTAAGTTGATTCGACGCTGTCATCCCATTCCGGAACCTTGACGCGATTATTGTAGTCTAGATCCATGCGGACGTAATATAGCTCTGCAAACGGATCCCAAAGCTCGCCGCCTCCGTTATTGTCCAGAGTGATTCCCTTGCGGAATTTGCCGTCCCCCGCAGGCTTAGCCTGCTTGCCAGTGAAAAACGCGATGCGTCGGGGATTGTATTTCTCCCCGTCGGCATTGTCAGCGCCAAGGAGAATGTCCATCAAGTCGTGATCCGTTCGCATTTCATCCTCTTCATCCGCATTGGGGTCCGCAGGATATTTCCGGTACTCAGTGAAATAGGCTGAAATCGCATTCTTGAGGTTGTAGCAATCATTCTCGGCGTGTGCCTTTTTCGCGTTGCGAAGAACACCTGTAGTCGCGGGGAACATCAATCCGGCGAGGATGCCGATGATGGCGATGACGACGAGTAACTCAAGAAGGGTGAATCCGCCGGAAGCGGCGGGACGTTGATTAAAAGATGTATTTCTCATGATTGGGGCCATGTTTAGAGGGTGAACCAGTTAGTGACGAGACATTTTACCAGCAAAAATCTCTTCGTCGTTGCAATTACAATGTAAACACATCGGCGCTCTGGCCGTCCAGCTTTTTCGTCATTTTTTTAGAACTCCCGTTGAAGAAAGAACTTACGTCCAAACTCCGGTCATTGATCGGGAATCCGGGCTTCCACCCATCAAGCAAATCAGAGTTAGCGAAAGAGTTGGGAGTGTCACCGAAGCACCGCAGCATTTTCCGACAAGTGCTCGTGGAACTTGAGACTAAGGGGGAGCTCGCTCGGGGGCAAAAAGGCCTGTATCGCCGCCCTTCCAGGAAATCCGGTAGCGACACAGTGATAGGGCGAATGCAGTTCTCGCGTGATCAAAAGCGCAACAGCGGATTTTTCATTCCGGATAATCCGGACGCGCACAAAGCTTTTCGAAATATGGAGCGACCGCGTGTTTTCGTTCCCGGTCGTTTTTCATCCACTGCTCTCGATGGGGACACGGTTGAAGTAAAGTTGGTGCGGGAGGCGCCGCAACGCCGCGGAAAAGCGGTAAAGAGCCGTCGCCCTGGCAGATTCGAAGACGATGAACTGAAAGCGAAAGTCGTCAAGATCGTCGAGCGCGGTCGCGAATCCATTGTTGGGAAGTTCCACGGTAAAGGCGCGCGAGCCACTGTGGCACCGGATGATGGACGACTTCCGGCCTCGTTTCGTCTTACCAAGGTGTTGCCGAATGCAAAGCCCGGCGATGTTGTAGTAGCCAAATTCACAGGATGGGAAAATCCCCATGTGGCGCCGACAGTCGAGATGACCGAGGTGCTCGGTCGCGAAAACGATCCGGGCGTCGACATGCTTGCGATCATCCATCGCTATGGATTGCCACTCGAGTTTCCCGAAGCCGTCCTCGCTGAGGCCGACGCCATCGAAGAAAAAATTCCCCGCTCGGAGATCGATCGTCGTGAGGATTGGCGCGAGCGCGAAGTTTTTACCATCGATCCTGAAGACGCCAAGGACTTCGACGATGCTATCTGCGTGACCGAATTGAAAAATGGTGGATGGGAGCTCGCAGTCCACATCGCCGATGTCTCTCACTATGTGCGACCAGGTTCCGCGCTCGATGTTGAGGCGACGAAGCGCGGCAACAGCGTCTATCTCGCTGATCGTGTCATTCCCATGCTGCCGGAGAAACTCAGCAATGGCGTTTGCAGTCTCAAGCCGGATGTCGAGCGGCTCACTCATTGCGCGCTGATTGAATTCGATTCGAAGGGGAAGTTCAGCTCGGCCCGGTTCGCCTCCGCCGTGATCCGAAGCCACAAGCGATATAGTTACGAGCAGGCATACGCCATCATGATGCTCGACGAAGCAACGATCGGAAAGATTGAGAACGACAAAGACCGGAGTCTTGCGAATCACCTCAAGCGAGCATGGAAACTGGCCTCACTCATGCGCGAAAAGCGTTTCGCCAACGGCGCGCTTGATCTGGATTTTCCTGAAGTAAAAGTCGTCCTCGACGACCAGGGCCGCGCGATCGACATCAAGCGTAGCGAATACGACGAGAGCCATCAGCTCATCGAAGAGTTCATGCTCGCGGCCAACGAAGCCGTCGCCTACGAGACGAAAAATGCGCCCGCTCCTTCGATCTACCGTATTCACGAAGATCCGGATGTCGGCAAGCTCGAAGAGTTCGCCGATCTCGCCCGTAGCTTCGGCCATCGAGTCGGCGACGTGACTCATCGGCCCGAGTTGCAGAAATTACTGCGCAACATCAAAGGCAAGCTCGAAGAGCACAGCGTAAAAATCGCTCTGTTGAAAAGTTTGCGCCGTGCCGAGTATTCCAAAGATCCCGTCGGTCACTACGGTTTGGTGAAAGCTAACTACACTCATTTCACCAGCCCGATTCGCCGTTACGCCGACCTGATCGTTCACCGGGTTCTGCGACGCATCCTGTCTCGCCGGGGCGAAGCGACAGCGCCCGAAAACGCCGAGCGGACTCCGGCAATTGCCGAGATGACGAGCATCTGCGATCATATTTCTAAAACCGAACGCATCGCCGCCGATGCCGAGCGCGATACGCAGCAACTCAAGTTGATCGAGTATCTGGAGCATGTCACTGCGAACGAACCCGACAAAGTCTTCGACGCGGTCGTTTTCGAAGTGCGCCCTATTGGTGCGTTTATGGAATTGAAAAATCTGATGGTGAAAGGAATGATCCGCAAAGACGACCTTTCGCCGAAGGACGAATATTACTTTGACCGCGTCAAAAACGAATACCGCAGTCGGAACAACGCCCCGACCATCGCAGCCGGATCGGAGTTGAAAGTGCGCTTATACAAAGTCGACCGCGACCGGGGTTTCATCGATTTCGCACCGGCTTGAGGCAAACTTAACAGGGGTATGTCACCCACCCAACCCTGTTGACTCGCCGCCCCGTATACGTAAATCGACTTCTGGGAGGAATGGCGTCAATGTTGTGTCATGAGCAATGGAACTCCCAAACCCTCGCGCCGTAAGTTCGTCAAGACGGCCGCTGCCTCCGCTTTCGGATTTCAATTTGTTCCGTCTCACGTCTGGGGCGCGAATTCGAGACTGAATTTTGGAGCCATCGGATCGGGTGGAAAAGGAAAGGCCGACATCGCCGGCGCGGTCGGGGCCAACATGCGGTGCGCGGCGCTGGTCGACATCGTCGACGTGGAGAAATTCAGCGAAGCCGACGCCAACGGCAGTGTGAAGTCGCGACTCAAATCGATCCGCGAAGCACGGGAGAAATTCGGCGACGCGAAATTTTATACGGACTACCGCGAGATGATCGCAGACATGGGTGACAAGATCGATGCGGTCACTGTCACCACGCCTGATCACCACCACTTTCATGCTTCTCTTGCGGCGATGCAGAATGGGTTACACGTCTACTGCCAGAAGCCGCTTTCACACTCGATCTGGGAATCACGCATGATGACTAAGGTCGCGGAAGAGACTGGCGTGAAAACTCAAATGGGTAATCAAGCCCATGCCAACGACCACATGCGCCGTGTCGTCGAGTTGGTGCGTGCTGGAATCATCGGGAAGGTGACTGAGGTGCATGCGTGGACGAACCGCCCTATCTGGCCGCAAGGATTTTCGGCTGTGCCCGGGAAAGAGGAAGTGCCGCTCGGCCTGGATTGGGAGCAATGGATCGGGCCGGCTGAGTGGGTCGATTACAGCCCTAAGATTGCGCCCTTTGCATGGCGTGGTTGGTGGAATTTCGGCAGTGGTGCTCTTGGCGATATGGCCTGCCACATCATGGATATGCCTTATTGGGCTCTGGACCTGGGCTCGGCCACTTCGGTGAAAGCGACAGAAGTGGGTGGTACGGAGATTTCTGCACCGATCAGCTCACACATCGAATATGACTTCGCTGACAAGGGCGTGAAATTCAATTGGTACGATGGACAGATCGGTGCCACTTTTGATCCCGACAATTGGAAGTTGATCTCCGGTGAGTTTAATCGCCCGTCTGAGGATATTCTCGAAGGCGTAGACTACAAACAATACGGCAGTGTTTTGATTGGAGAGAAAGGTAAGCTTTTCTTCCACAGGAAAACGGAGAATTGGTTTCTCCAACCGGAGAGTGCAAAAGATGGATTTATTGAGCCCGCGCAGTCGATTCCCCGTGCGCCGGACCAGGACAATTATAAGGAGTGGGTTGCCGCCATCAATGGTGACGTCGAGCGCGGACAGTCCGATTTTGCGCATTCGGGCCCGTTTTCAGAGACTGTTCTACTCGGTTCGCTTGCCCAGCGAGCTCCTGGCGTGAAGCTGGAGTGGGACGCGGAAAACATGAAAGTGAAAGACCATCCTGAGCTCGATTCCATAATTCGCCGCGACTACCGCGAAGGTTGGGAAGTCGATCTTTAAGATTGTCGGCCGCCGCGGAACATTGGACACTTTGCGGGGTTTCTTTTCTCCATGCCGTCATTCAGCTACACCGCCATCGATCCTGCCGGAAAAAAGGTATCCGGTAGCGTCGTCGTACGGAACAAGACGGAAGTCTACCGCGAGCTGGAGTCGAAGTCGCTCACGCCCGTCGTGATCGATGCGGGCAGTGAGGCATCGGCGAAAGGGAGGAAAGCTGCCGCGGCAGGGCGAACGGTGAAGTTGAAAAAGCAGGAGCTGGTACTCTTCACCGAAGAGCTGGCCGATCTACTCGACGCGGGGATGAACCTCGAACGAGCGCTAAAGATTCTGAGCGATCGACAGAATGTCTCAGGGATCAAAGCGGTCGCGGAGAAGCTGCGCGGCGATATTCGAGAGGGTGCCCGGTTTTCCAAAGCTCTGGCGAATGCGTCGCCGTCGTTCGATGAACTCTATCGCAGCCTCGTCGCGGCAGGGGAGGCGAGCGGTTCGCTGCCTGAGATTTTACGGCGGTTGGTGGTGAATTTAAAACAGCTCTTCAGTCTGCAGCGACGGACGGTCGGCGCGATGATCTATCCGCTTACGGTGATGTTGGCGTGCGTGGTGTTGCTTTTCGTTTTTAGCACGGTGTTGATGCCGTCGCTCAGTGAGATGATGCAGAAGACAGGGCAGGATTTGCCCCTGGTGACTGACTTGCTGATCAAGTTTACGGATTTCATGGCGAAATG
>Ga0222633_1001798_pt1 | contig 10239 bp, 7 predicted proteins | sample AntAcemetageno48_FD_179816 | JGI IMG/M metagenome (GOLD analysis project Ga0222633, IMG submission 179816) | Saline water microbial communities from Ace Lake, Antarctica - #48 | ecosystem: Environmental > Aquatic > Non-marine Saline and Alkaline > Saline | place: Antarctica: Ace Lake | collected... | reverse complement strand
AAGGACGGCACGATGCGCATCTACGTCAGTGAGCGTGCGGATCACGCTGTGTCGGTAACGCAGCCATTTGAGTTTTCTGACGGTGCGATCGGGCTGCGCTACATGCTGGAGAAGCCGAAGGACAGTCTGGGATTGAATTTTGCAGACGCTCAATATAAAGCTGTCCATGCCGGTCATCTTTTCATGGTCAAAGTGTCTGCTAAGAATGTGCAGATCAACGACCTCAAGACAGGTAATATGGATCTAAAAATGCGCGAAGCACGTCAGACGGACACCCTCACCGACGAACAGAAGGCGCTTCTGAAAACCAAGCAGGTCACATTTCCTCGAGAGAACAAAGCCGGGCAGTGGTACAATCTTCTTGTGGAGGTGAAGGGAGACGCTTTGACTGTATCGATCGACGGAGAAGAGGTCGGGAGCTTCAAGTCGGAAGGCATTGCGCATCCGACTAAGCGAATGCTGCGTCTCTCCGTGCCAAAGGACGCGGTGGTCGACGAACTGAAAATTTGGCGAAAGAATTAGATCCATCGCTCTTTATCACCGGTCGGTAAGGGCGCGTTGTCGAGCAGGCTGTCGAGATCGCGGATGCGACGTTTTGCCACACCTTTGTGGCGCTCCGCATCATCCCGGTGGGGAGCCATTTCCTTGATTAGCTCGAACTCGTGTTTGCGAAAACGAGCGGCGGCGTCTTCGGCGTGGTCCCGCTTGTGACCGAGTTTCTCAAGTACGTCGACGGCGCATTTTAAGGAAGAGTCGAGCTGCTCGATGAAGTAGCAGACTCCCGTTTCCTCCAGGCGGTAGGCGTGGTCCCGGGAGCAGGCCCGGACCATCAGTTCGAGGTTGGGAAAATGTTTGCGGCAGGTTTCGACGATCTCCATGCTCTGATCTTCGTTGTCGATGGCCACAACGAAGAGTTGCGCGTCGGCCGTTACAGCTGCTTCAAGGAGGTGGAGCCGGGTCGCGTCGGCGTAGTAGAATTTGAGATCAATCTGACGCAGGAAATCGACATGATCGCTGTTGATTTCGAGAACGGTAGGCATGCAGCCCGCGCTCCTCAGGAGTCGCACAATGGGGTGGCCGAATCTTCCGTATCCTGCGAGTAAGACTTTAGCCTGTTCATTTCCCCCATCGGGCGCGCGACCATCTCCGGCCTCTTCGAGGGTTCCGAAACGGGGCAGAATCCACGACTGCATTGCTCTCAAGTCCAACAGGGTGCTTGCCCCGGTTTACAACAAGATCTTCGGTTTGTTTTTCCAGGGCACCTCACTCATTTTCAAAGACAATTATCCACTCTTCGGAAATTACCTGATCATGCCGGTGAAAATCCTGTGGGACTGGATGGTCTATTGGACGATTTCCGGCCATATCATCATGCAGGGACGTGTCACCGAGCCGCTCATGTGTGTCAAGCATTTCGGTCATATAAAGAAGTTGAACGGGATGAGCATGGCGATGCAGGCCCATTTCTGCCGTTGGCATGCTGAGCATCCGTCGTTCGAAACGAGCGGACTGATTAATACGTCGAACGTCAATCTCATTATCGACACAAACCGCAAGCTGGAGGACGAACTCGACAAAGATGCCTACGCGGAGCGGTTTGCCTCCAACGTCGCCCAGATGGAGACTCTCTTCTGGGAGATCGTCGATTACTCACCCATCGAGATGCAATCGTCCTACAAGCGCAGCAACCACCCGGGTGCGGTTAAGAATGGATTTCTTGAGGTGATGGAAGTTGCCTCGAAACGCCCGTGTCCGGCGGGGGAACCCGGATCTGTCCCGATGGATAGAGCAGTGGCTGCTGTGTGACTCGCTGTGTCGCTGAGGAGGATCAACGGATCGCCTTGAAGATGGGCGTCTCTTTTGCGATACCGAATTTAAAGTCAGCCACCCGCTTCTTGACCGCGTCTGAAAGCGGAACAACGGAGAAAAGCGGAATGATGGGGGTGCCATCTGCGCGCTTCTTGTATTTCTCACCCTTCCGCTCGACGAGGAGGGCTCCCCCTATGGTTCCGCCCGGACGCTCGCCCACGAATATATCGATATTGAATGCGCCTGAGAGCTTTGTCCATTTCCCTGCGAGTGCCGGCTGACCGTTGGCGCACTTGGTGTTTCCAAATGCGTTGCTGACTCCCGCTTTCGAGTCGGTGGTCCAAGAGCCGTCGAACACGAGCCGGTTGTCGACATAGACCATTACAGCATCGTCAAATCTCCCCACCCAGCGCCAGTCCCCCGCTTCCGGCGGCACCATCCGACCGGTGTAATGAACAAACCAGCCCTTCGGTTGAACTTCCTTCTCCACATTGAACGCCTTCGGTCCAATGTTGGCGCTCATGTCAGGAATCAACAAATTCGTAAACGCCATTCCTTGCTCGGCGACGAAGAATTTTTCCACTGTTTTCGGATTGAATTCATCAGCGCTAAAGCTTTTCAAAATCCCATAGTAGACACCGCTGTTGGTCGCATTAATTCCCGATGGCTTCTTGTCTCGCGACTGCTTGAGATCGTAAAATTTCCCCTGTAATCCACCGCCGCCCATCGAGCCGAACATCGTCTCACCTTTCCCCACTCCGCCTACGAGACCGCTACCGAATTCTCCCGCTCCAAAACTGGCTTCGCCCAATCCGAGCGGGCCGGTGCTGGTCTTCGCGACTTGCGGGAGAGAAATCTTCGCTACAGCATTCGCCTTCATCAGCAGGGCAATCGGGGCTGCTGCCGAGGCCGCCGAAGCCGACATTTTCACCTGTTTGGTGACGACCTTCTCTAATTGCTCCTGCTTTTTTGGAATGGGAGCAACAATTGCCGCTACGATTTCAGGTTCCTCTCGTGATGGAGGTAAGACGATCATCAGCGTCGCGATGATCGCAAGAACGAAATGAAATGCCACCGCTGCGAATATGGAGAGAGCCCTGGTGCTGTATTGTTTACTCGGCTTTACCAGAACACGGCTTTCTTCAATCACGTCGAGCGATGCCGTCTCGATTTCCGCTGGCGGCAATGGAATGGATGTGAAAACTTGATCACCGTCCTCAGTTGTCTGATGCGATGGGATTTGTCCACCAAGAGCCCGGGCCACTTCTTCGTGCTGTTTGGCTCGCTCGGTCTCTCCCTTTTCTTCGAGAAGGTGGGCCAATAAGATGTGTCCGTAGGCGGCGGTGACGTCGGCGGCGATGTATTGCTCCACTAGCGGAATGGCGTCTTTCCCGGCGATGACGACAGCGCGCTCGAGTTCTGCGTCCGTTTCCGGCGGTTCCGGGGCCAGCGCGATGAGCGTCGCTGCTTCGCCCGGTGCATCCCGGGCGATCTTTTTTTCTGCAATCAGGAAGCGTACGTCCCAATCGGAAGGATTGGCTTCCAGGGCAAGCAAAAGGGATTGTTCGACGGCGTCCATCGGGAAAAGGTCGTCGAAAACGTAAGGAGATTTATTCGCGAAGGGAAGCGTATTCTGGTCTAATGGGATAGTTGGCGGAGGCTGAATCTCCCGAATCGCGGACCCCGCCCTCCTCAGCGCGACACAATCTCAGCCGCTCAGGACAAGCGTTCTCACTTGCGATTTCCGGCCCTGTTTCTTATCTTTAATGTCATGACGCAAAAATCCCCCTGGACGCTTTCGCTCCTACTCGTTTTTTCATTCGCATTCTCCCAGGCCCAGGAATTCGAAAATCTCTTTAATGGCAAGAATCTCGACGGCTGGGACGGCAATCCTGAACTCTGGTCGGTCGAAGACGGGGCCATTACCGGAAAGACGACCGGTCCCGAGCAGCTCGACTACAATCAGTTCCTCATCTGGGAGGGCGGCGAGGTAGAGAATTTCGAACTTCACGCCAAGGTTAAGCAGTCAGGCAACAACACGGGTATTCAATACCGCAGCGCCAAGATGCCTGAGGTCGGTAAATGGTCCATCGGTGGTTACCAGTGCGATGTCCATCCCACCGCCGTCAATAACGCCATGGTATACGATGAGCGCGGACGCGGCATCATCGTGAAAAACGGGCAAAGCGTCGTCATCGATCCACAGGGTAACAAATGGGTCGTCGCCGAGCGCGACCCGGTCGAAGTCGACGTCGCTGAGTGGAATGACTACACCATCATCGCGAAAGGGAACCACCTCATTCATAAGGTGAACGGAAAAGTTACCATCGACCTCGTCGATCATGAAAAAGCAGAGCGCGAGCTCAAAGGGTTGCTCGCTTTCCAGATCCACCGCGGCCCTGCCATGACGGTGCAAATCAAGGACGTGCGCTACAAGAAGTTGCCTGCGGGTGGAGTCATTCCGTTCGCCAAATCGAACATTCCCAATGACGCGCAAATGATCGAGAAGCCTGCTCCCAAAGGGAAGGGCAAGGCTCCAAAGGGTAAAGGGAAAGCGGTTGCTCCGAAAGGGAAAGGTAAGGCGATGCCAAAAGGTAAAGCTCCAGTGAAGGGAAAAGCCAAGGCGAAGCCCAAACCCGCGCGCCCTCAGGAAGTGGGTCCTGCGATCGGTGAAAACAAGGCGACCCCCGTCGACCGTATCAAGGCGCTGAAAGATTTCAAAGTTGAGCTGCTCTACTCTGTCCCCGGAATAGAGCAGGGCTCCTGGGTAGCTCTCTGCAACGACGACAAAGGGCAGATCTATGCGTGCGATCAATACGGCGATCTCTATCGCTTCGATCCGCCGGCGCCCGGTAAGACACTGAAAGAAAAGGATGTTCACAAAGTCCCGATCAATATCCGTGCCATCAACGGAATGGTCTTTCACGACGGAGCCATCTACGCCGGGGTCAACGACTACGAGCAAAAAACAAAGAGTGGTTTCTATAAGATCAGCGATAGCGACGGTGACGGTGAACTCGACAAAGTTGAAATGCTGCGCGGCTTCGAGTCGAAGAGCGATCACGGAGTTCACGCTGTTGTCCCTTCACCCGATGGTGAATATTTCTATCTCATCACCGGGAACAACGCCATCATCGACGAAGGCTACGTCGAGGGAACGTCCGACAATTCTCAAGTCGCCAAAGTCTGGGGTGACGATCATCTTCTCCCGCGCATGCCTGATGGTCGCGGCCACAACCGCCACGTCCTCGCCCCCGGCGGTATCATTTACAAAGTCTCTAAAGACGGTAGCGAGTTCGAAATCTTCGCCTCCGGGTTCCGTAACATCTACGGCGGAGACCTCAACCATGACGGTGAGCTGTTTACCTACGATGCCGACATGGAGTATGACTTCAACACTCCATGGTATCGCCCCACCCGCGTCAATCACGTCGTCAGCGGTGGCGAATATGGCTGGCGCAACGGAGCCGGCAAGTATCCTGAATTCTATCCGGACAATCTTCCCGCCTCTCTCAACATCGGTCCCGGATCACCCACCGGCACCCGTTTCGGCTACGGAGCGAAATTTCCCGCCCAATACCAGGACGCTTTCTACATTCTCGACTGGAGCTGGGGTAAAATTTACGCCGTTCATCTGCAGGAGGACGGATCCAGCTACACCGCCACCAAAGAGGAATTCATCACCGGTGCGCCGCTGCCCGTCACCGACCTGATCATTCATCCTGAGGACGGAGCCATGTATTTCGCCATCGGCGGACGTCGTGTTCAGTCCGGTCTCTACCGGGTTACCTACACCGGTGACGAGAATACCGGCCCGCTTGCCCGCACTCTGGCGCTGAATCCCTCCCGCGAGCTGCGCCACGAACTCGAGACCTTCCATGGCAAGCAAGACCCGAAAGCGGTTGGAACCGTCTGGCCGCATTTGAATAGCAAAGATCGCTTCATTCGCTGGGCCGCCCGCGTCGCGCTCGAGCACCAGCCGACGGATCAATGGGCCGCCAAAGCCCTCGCCGAACCTGAGCCCGGTCGTCGCCTTCCAGCGTTGCTTGCTTTGGCGCGAGTCAAAGGAGTTGCCCCCAGCCAGCGCCCCGAGACGGGCCATGTCATCGACACTGCCACGCGGGATCAGATTTTCAAATCACTGCTGGAACTCAACTTCGACTCGCTTAACAAAGAGGAGCAAATCGCCTACGCCCGGCTTGCCCAGATCGCCCTCATCCGATTCGGCGACCCTGATCAGGACACCATCGATGCTCTCATTGCTCAGCTCGACCCTGCCTATCCAGCCGATAGCTTCGAGTTGAACTGGGTGCTTACTGAAACCCTCGCCTACCTCCAGGCACCCAACACGGCTGGAAAAGCGATGGCCCTCATTGCCGCTGCCGGAAGCCAGGAGCCGCAGATGGAATACGCCCGCAGCATTCGCATGCTGAAGAATGGCTGGACCCCCGAGCTTCGAAAGCAGCAGTTGGAGTGGTTCCTCAAAGCCGCCAACTACCGGGGGGGTGCCAGCTTCGCGTTGTTCATCGATTTCATCAAAAAGGACAGCCTCGAAACCTTCACTGAGGCTGAGAAGAAGGAGCACGCCGAACTCATCGCCAAAAAGCCCGAGGTCAAATCCGCCATCGAAAACCTTGGCGCTATCTTCGTTGGACGGACCCCGACGATGTGGACCCTCGACGAACTCAGCGAAGCCACCCAGGACGGCATGACCGGTCGCGACTTCGGCAACGGCAAGACGATGTTCTCGGCAGGCGCCTGCTTCGCCTGCCACCGCTTCGGCAATGCCGGCGGGATGACCGGTCCGGACCTGACCGGATCAGGCGGACGCTACAGCCCGCACGACTTCCTCGATCAGATCATCAACCCCAGCAAAGTGATCAGTGACCAGTTCGCGCCCATTATTGTGACTAAAAACGACGGCTCCATCGTTTCCGGAGTTGTCGTCAACCTGAGTGGCGACAACGTCACCCTGAACACCGACCTCTCCGACCCAAACCAGCGCGAAAACATCGACCGCAAAGAAGTGAAGAGCATTGAAGTGAGTGAAGTTTCCCCCATGCCACCCATGCTCTTGTCGATGATGGAGAAGGACGAAATTCTCGATCTGGTAGCCTACGTCCTCAGCAGCGGAGATCCTAAGAACGAGATGTTCAAGAAGTGATCAAGCAGGGTTGGGTAGCGCACCTAACCCTGTCTGTTTGGGGGGGGGGCGGGCGATCATTGCCGAAAAATGGTATCCGATTTGTCCCAATTGGTTTCCTGAAACCAATTCTCGCTCCGTTTGAGTCTGAAAATCCCTGAGCACTCAGCCGCCCAAACTCAGGGATTCAATCTTAGAATCCATCAGTCTCGTTGCAAGGTTTTAGAGGGCAATTCCCCGAAGAGTTGACGATAGTCTTTGGCAAACATGACCCAAGTGACAGATGCCCCAGTCGTTGGCTACATCGGCAACTCCTACTTTTTCAGGGTGGCTGGTTCTTAGTTGTTTCCTCACTTGATTGAGTGTCCTTGCTTTCATCCGCGACTTTGGCGAAATCGAATACTCTTCTTCGAAGGCATACTGAAGTGTTCTCACGCTCACTCCGGCAATCTTACAAAGGTGTTTAACTGTCCCCGGCAGTTCGAGGCAATCCGTCATGGCTTCGCGTACCCGCCGGATCGCTTGACTCCGAAGTCGGGCTCGTGGAGCCGGGGACTGGATGGAGGTCGATTTGACGATGGTTGCTACGAGGCTCTCCAATATCCTTTCCTGCGATCGCTGGAAGAATCTGTAGTCCCTTCTGATTCTTTGCGGTTTCGATCGAAGTCCGGCACGCTGCAACCAGGGAAGACAATGCTGCGGGCTCTGCCTTGACGACTTCTTTACCGGAATCTAGAAAATCGATGGCTTCGGGATAACCATGGAGTTCTGCAAATGCCATCATCGACTTCTCGCAACCGGAGAAAGTAAAAATATGGAAATCCGGCTTCGAAATCGAAAACAGTTCACCGTGTCGAGGGGAAATCAGGAGATAGCCTCCGCCGGTGTCATGCCCACGCCATCGTAATCGCATGGAGGGATCTGCGGGAATCGCAAACGTCCGCATCCCGGAGGGCGTCGACCCGTTCTGTATTAGTGTTGAAGCAGCAGGATGGATGGACATACGGAGCTTTGGTGAACCACTTGTGGACTCTCGGTGGAGAGAGCTCCAGAGCAGATGTGAACAACACGTTTCTTCAGCCGTTTCTTTCGTATGTGACGCCAGCGAAAACGACCTACACGATCAACTCAGAATCGAGCTACAACTGGACGGCATCCCAGTGGACGTTGCCTATCAATGTCTCGGTTTTCCAACTAGTCATGATGCAAGGGCAGCCAGTCCAGTTTCAGTTGGGCGCGCGCTACTACGCGGATGCTCCGACCAATGGACCTGAGTGGGGACTTCGACTCGGCGTGACACTGTTGTTTCCGAATTAGTTGCTGAGGGCGCGGGCGAGAGGGTTTTTAGCGTTGTGCTGGTATTGGCCAGCGTTGCCCCTATTTTGCCTGTTTTTCGATGTTCGCGACCACAGCTTAAGTGTTCTCACCCGGAGTAGAGACTCGCGTAGGCAATGAGCAGGAAAAGAATCGGAGCCACAGCGCGCATCGAATGATTGATGCGCCGGGCAAGAGGAGCCCGCCCATTCTCAGCCATCCAGGTAGTGACGATGACTTCTACAAGGCTTAGAAAAACTAGTAGCGAAGACCCGAGAATAAGCCAGTCGAGGCGGGTGAGGTAGGCGACCTTCGGCAGCGACGTGCCGATTGCAAAACGATAGGCTGTTAGTGTTAGCATCGCCGTGACCGACACGCTCACTCTTGGCCCCAACTGTGAAGAAGGGAGCCAAAAGACGATCCACGACATACAGATAATGAGAAATAGAGGCAGGATTACATTGATGAAGTAATAGCGGGATTCCCGCTTCATCGTGATCGAGACCTCAAAAGTTGGAAGCTTTGGTCCACCGGACATAATGGGTCGCTCGGTGACCTCGGAATCCCAACCCAGCACTTTCCAGTCTGGAATCGAAAAGGAATCGGCAACGGCTGATGCATTCGCAGAGTCCTCTTTCAGTTTCAACATGCCTTCGTCATAGCCAACAGAAACGATGGTGGTGTGGAGGGTCTGAACGTCGAACGGGAAATCGCGTAACTGCAGAGGTTGCGAAAACTGGCCCCAGACCCGTTGAATAATGCGGACGTTTCCATCTGGAGAAATGTCAGCATCTTCAGGAAACATGAACTGAATTTTCTGGCGATTCACAATCTGAAAATCAGGGTTCCAGATATCCGAAAGATCCATGGTCGTTTTCTCACTCCCTGAATGGCGAAGTCTGTCATCCTGCCAATTGGCCTCGAATGCAACGTCAGCGGTAAAGGTTTGGTCGGCTCCGTGTATCTGCTCGAGGTTGAGAATGATCATCCGGACGGTAACTTCTGTCGGTCCCTTTTCAGGTGCTGGCCGGGAGGTCAAATCCGGTTCATTCAGGGGCTCTTCCTGTCCAGAGACAGAAAGAGAGGAAAGTGTCACAAGTAAAACAAGCAGGAGCGGGAACCGGAAGTTAAGCATCGCGGGAAGACTACAATTCGAAGAGGGCGAGACAAGGTCAAAGTCGAGATTCTCACTCAACAGGCACATTGCACTAGCCTTGACCAAGAATTGGGGGCTATCGGGAAAATGCGTTTTCCTCTCGAGTATCGAGAACGACTACAAATTCAGACTGATTTCCTCCGGAAGCCCGTAGTCGTTCAATTCCTCCAAAAACTGATCCTGATTCTCGATGCGTTTGAACCCATTGAACAGAAATGCGTTCAGCCGGGTTGCGACGTGCGAATCGGCCAGCTCTTTTCCGGTCGGATAAGTCTCGGTAAGAAACTCGCGAAGATCGCGCTGCTGGGTGAGGTAGTAGTTCTGATGATAGTCCTCCGCGTAGGTAAAGGTGCGCACCGGGATGATCCCGGTTTCGACCCGGTCGCGGTGAAGTGACGACTTCTCAAGATGTTCTGCCAGACTTTCTTCGACTTCCTCTAACTGCTCGTCGGAGCGGTAGAAAACGGCATTGATGTACTGGCGGCTACCGCGATTTTGGTTGCAGCGATGCTCAGCCCAGAAGATGCGGAGCAGGTCGCGGTACGAGATCACCTCTGGATCGTAGTCGATCGAAAAGGCTTCGGTGTGATCGCCGAGATCGTAGTAGGTCGGTTTCTCCTTTTCGCCACCGCAGTAGCCGACGCGAGTGCGAAGAACACCATCGAGACTCCCAAACTGGGAGTCGGGGCCCCAGAATCAGCCGAGCCCGAAGGTCGCGGTTTCATAGTTGATCTGAGAAGTGTCGCGATCTGCAGGAAGCGTCGTGGCAGAGACGACGCCATCTTCGGCAGGTAAATCGAGAGCGGCGGGACGGCGA
>Ga0222633_1001796_pt1 | contig 10248 bp, 8 predicted proteins | sample AntAcemetageno48_FD_179816 | JGI IMG/M metagenome (GOLD analysis project Ga0222633, IMG submission 179816) | Saline water microbial communities from Ace Lake, Antarctica - #48 | ecosystem: Environmental > Aquatic > Non-marine Saline and Alkaline > Saline | place: Antarctica: Ace Lake | collected... | reverse complement strand
AGCGCATGCGTGATCGCCTGGATGGCTGCATCGGTTGCGGTTGCTTATCTCTTAAAAAATGTGCACTTTACAATCCAGAGGATCGAGCCAAGCAACAAGGCGCCGGGCCGCGATACTTGCTGGGAGATAGAATCGAATCCGCCTAGATAATTGCCGAAAACCCCTTTTAGGCAAGAGGAAATGTTGATTCGGATAGTCTGTTAGCACAGTATTCTTTCTTTTTTTAAGGTGTGCAAAGACTTGAAAGCCAACTGGAATTATCCCACTCAGGTCTTAGTCGGGGCCGGTCGAATCGACGAAATAGGAACGCTTTGCCGGGCTCACGGTATCAACGCGCCACTTCTGGTGACGGACCCTTTTATTGCTTCGCTACCGATGACAGTTCAAGTTATAGCCACTTGCAAGGCCGCGGGCCTCAATGTTGGGTGCTTCAGCAATATTAAACCCAACCCCACGGAGCGGAATGTCATGGATGGTGCCGCAAGCTTTCTTGATGGCAAGCACGATGGCGTCATTGCTCTTGGCGGTGGCAGTGCCCTGGATGCGGGCAAATCCATTGCGCTTATCGCGAAGCAGTCCTGTGGCTTGTGGGATCTAGAAGACGTTGGCGATAACGACAAAAACGCGAACCCAGAAAAGATCGCGCCGGTGATTGCGATCCCCACGACAGCGGGTACGGGTTCCGAAGTCGGCAGGGCTGGTCTAATTGTGAACGAGGTCGATCGGCGCAAGGTGATTATTTTCCATCCTCAAATGATGCCTGTTGGCGTGATTCTTGATCCAGAAGTTACCCTAGGGCTCCCGGCTGACTTGACGGCGGCGACCGGCATGGACGCCCTATCTCACTCCCTGGAAGCCTGGTGTTCGCCGGGGTTTCATCCAATGGCTGAGGGTATTGCGCTCGAAAGTATTCGTTTGGTGCGGGGGCATTTGGAACGAGTGGTGACCGACGGCGCTGACGTGGATAGTCGGCTCCAAATGCAGGTTGCATCGATGATGGGTGCGACAGCCTTTCAGCGAGGATTGGGCGCAATGCATGCCTTGGCACATCCTTTGGGTGCGTTGTATGACGCCCACCATGGCCTGCTGAATGCTGTATTGATGCCGTATGTCTTAAAGGCCAATGCCGTAGCAGTAGAGGCCAGAGTAGGGCGTCTTGCGGGCTACATTGAGTTGGCGCCAGACTTTGATGCTTTCATGAGTTGGGTGTTGGGTCTTCGGCACAGGATCGGGATTCCCCACACATTAGCTGGCGTCATAGAGCGGGACGAGAGCTTTGATAAAGTTGGAGAAATGGCAGTACTAGATCCCTCGGCTGCAGGAAACCCAATTCAGTTTTCTGCGAAGGAGTACCAACACATTCTCAAAAATGCCTTTGACGGAATTCTGTGATGCCATCCTAGAAGGCATCTTACAAAGGACGGGCGAGATTTTGATTGGAGACTTGTTGAAGCGGGCAAAGGCTGGATCAGGCTTTCTTGACGAATTCCGATTTCAACTTCATGGGGCCGATGCCGTCGACTTTGCAATCGATGTCATGATCTCCTGCAGCCAACCGAATATTTCGCACTTTTGTGCCGACCTTTAGTACGCTCGAGCTGCCCTTTACTTTGAGATCCTTAATGACGGTGATGTCATCACCATCTTTTAGCGGATTACCGTTGCTATCTTGGACGAGCAGTTCACCGGGGATAGGATCGCCTTCCGCCCACTCATGACCACACTCTGGGCAAACATAATTAGCACCCTGCTCGTAAGTGTATTCGGAGCAGCAAGTAGGGCAGCAGGGTAGATCACTCATGGGTTCTTCTTAGCTCTGCTTCAGCGAGCCTGCTCAGCCAATCGATCTAAATTACTCTGGTGGGTCTCTCGATCAATTCGGTATTTGGAGATCAAGAAGATCGCGAGGAAGTAAAGGCCGCAATAAGCCGGCAAGAAGAAACCAGCAAGATTACCGCGCATTTCATTGGTCATATCACCAACCCCTTGAATACCATCCATTCCGACCAGTGAAACAATCGAGCCTGCCAGGATAATGCCCAGGGCACTCACCGCTTTGCTGGCAAAGCTGCGGGCCGCATAGAACAATCCTTCGGATCGTCGATTGGTTTCAAGTTCACTATCCTCAACCACATCCGCCATCATGGAGTCGAGCATCACACCGCCGACAATAAATCCGACGACTTCGAACATGACAAAGAAGGAGTAACAAACCAAACTGTCCCAGCTTCCTGCCTCTGGCCAGATTCCAGCTAGGGTTAAAATGTACGGGATGGGATAAAGAAAAATTGCAACAACTAGCGCCGCCATTGCGGCACGCTTTTTACCTAACGATTTTCCTAAAGCGGGTGCGAGAAAGTAGGCAATTGCGGGAGAAGCAAATACAAAAATACCCGTCACGGCGATTTGTGGACCGCTAAAGGCAAAGAAGTAAGTGACATTGTAAAGATAGAGAGCAGTCGACATGCCGCCCGCAGCCCCAACGATTAGAGAATAGATGAATAGCCAGAAGAAATTGACGTTTTTGACGGACTGGGCGATTTGCTTTATTTCTTTCCAAATTTCGTTGAATTTGAAAGGGTCCGTCGGAGGCGGCATCGCTGCTGCAACTTTTTGCGTCCCCAGTGATGAAATCAATATGCTGGCGGCGATAATGAGTGCTCCCGCTAGGCCGTAGATGGAATATCCTTCCTGAGAGGCGACGCCGAAGGCCCCCACCCAAATGCCCATGTTGACGACGTGAATGCCATTACCACCATACCAACCAAAAGAATGACGCAGCACCAACCACTTGTTGCGTTCGTCGTAGTCCTTTACGAGGTCCGGTAATAAGGCAACAGAAGGCACTTCGACAAGGGTGACGGCGGTTCGAATCAAAATCGCGGTCGACAGCAGGTACAACCAACTATTGGAATTATTCAATTCGATAAGGGGGTTGAATAGTGCATAGAAGGAAATGGGCAGAAGCACAAAACCGGCATACATAAACGGATGGCGACGGCCCAATCGAGACTGGGTTTTGTCTGACCAGTGGCCAAGCAATAGGTCAGAGACTGCGTCCCAGGCCATCGCAACAGCAAGTGCCAAGGCGGCAAGGTATCCAGGAATGCCCAAAACCTGAGTTGAGTAAATCAGGAGCAAATAGCTAAAGGCGTTGTTTTTGATGCCAAAGGCAATAGAGGCAGAGCCGTAGTACCAGTAGACTGGATTTTTCTCGGGCCGTGTCATGTAAAATTTCCGCAAGGTAGCATCAGGCAGCCTAGGGGGTAAGGCAAGCGGGTGCAAGACATACTCGAAGGTTCGCCTGTTCCATCGCACGTGTTGGTCATTCGTCTCTTTTCACCCTCAGCAAGAATTGATATTGTGTCTGACTACTTGGCAAATTAGATACGAGGGGAACATATGAGTGTTGATGGCGATTGGAAAGTAACCTTGAATTCACCAATGGGCGCGCAGGACGCAACTCTGTCACTCAGTACAGACGGCGGTGGGCTTTCAGGAAAAATGGTGGGTGCCCAGGGCACGCAAGAATTTGAAGGCGGCACTGCCGACGGCAACAATCTAACCTGGAATGTATCGATGACCCAGCCGATGCCGATGGAGCTTGAGTTTACTGCTGAAGTCGACGGTGATGCGATTTCTGGTAAGGTGAAATTGGGCGCCTTTGGCGACGCGACTTTTGCCGGTACTCGAGCTTAAGCACAATTCTCAGAGCCAGGATCTGTTGTTTATCAGTCAACCCTTCAAGGCGGTTTGTGCCTTGAGGGGTTTAGACCAACAGGCATACCAAGCGCTGCTGTTAAATTTTTCGATCAATTAGTGGTTTTGATCTAGCTTAAAACTCTATTTCTCAACATCTGGTAGTATCCAATCATACGTTTTTACTTCAACTGCACCTCAGTAGATAGGAGACTTCAACATGAGTGAACAAGTCAAAGATCAGGCAGTCGAGCCCACACCTTTTCTGAGTCCGTTCCTTCGCCCCGATGCTCCGCCGGTGATCACAGATCCTTATTCGGTTCCTATCGAAGACATAAATGTGATCGATGGGCGCCTGTTTCAGCAAGATTTGCATTGGGAGCATTTTCGGCGTCTGAGAAAAGAAGACCCTGTTCACCTAAATGAATCACCTGAGTTTGGGCGCTATTGGTCAATTACTAAATTCGAGGACATCATGTTTGTGGATAAGAACCACGAACTGTTTTCCTCCGCTCATGGTATTTCCATCGGACCTCGAATCGATGCGCAGAAAGACCCAGAACAATTGGCCTTCAGTAATTTTATCGCGATGGACCCGCCCAAGCATGACCTGCAACGAGCGACAGTGAGCGGCGCCGTTGCCCCTCCCAATCTTGCCAAGATGGAAGAGACAATTAGAGGTCGTACCCAAAAAGTCCTCGATAGTCTGCCGGTGGGAGAGGCTTTTAACTGGGTGGACCTCGTTTCGATTGAGCTGACAACCCAAATGTTGGCAACGTTGTTTGATTTTCCCTTTGAAGATCGCCGTAAGTTGACGCGTTGGTCCGATGTGGCAACGGCGCCTCCGGGCACCGGTATTGTTGATTCCATGGAGCAGCGTCGAGCAGAATTGATGGAGTGCCTTGAGTACTTCACCAGGCTTTGGAACGAGCGGATCAATCAGGAAGTACCTGGGTCTGACCTTGTGTCAATGTTGGCTCACGGAAAAGATACCAAGGACATGCAGCCTTTTGAGTTGCTGGGCAATCTGATTCTGCTCATTGTTGGTGGTAACGATACAACCCGAAACTCTATGAGCGCTGGTGTGTTGGCGTTAAACCAAAATCCAGCAGAGTACGACAAACTCCATGCGAAGCCTGAGCTGATACCCAACATGGTGGCAGAAATAATCCGCTGGCAAACGCCGCTGCCTTATATGAGACGTACAGCCAATCAAGATATCGAGCTAGGTGGTAAGCAGATCAAAAAGGGCGATCAGCTATTGATGTGGTATGTATCCGGTAATCGAGATGAGACCGTTATAGATCGACCCGATGATTTTATTATCGACCGAGAGAGAGCCCGGCATCATCTATCATTTGGTTTTGGTATTCATCGTTGCATGGGCAATAGACTCGCAGAAATGCAACTTCGCGTTTTATGGGAAGAAATATTACCCAGGTTCAAGAAGGTTGAAGTCATCGGTAAACCTGAGAGGCTACTCTCAAGTTTTGTCCGCGGAATTACCGATCTCCAGGTCATTGTGCATCCGCACTAGCATTTGATAAAGACTGGGCGGCCATCACTTAATTGATGACCGCCTGGTTGCGACTTTTTAGGTGTTAAGTTCATGCAGTCTCGTATCATCATCAGTATTTTGGTTCTGGGTATTCTTCAGTGTTTGCTTTTGTTGTTGATCGCCCTTACACCGACACCCGAACAATTTTCTGCGGTAGCCCATAGTCAGTTCAACGGAATGATGATCGGACTAGATGGCGCGTCCCGCCTGGCGCCGATCGAAGACTATGCTTTTTATTTCTATCTTGTGATGCTCGCGCAAATTTGCGCGATGGTTGCTCTGGGCGTTGTTCCAAAGAAGAGGGATCCACTGTTTTGGCTGTCTCTTTCTGGCTGTTTCGGCTTAGCAGCCTTTGTTTGGTGGCAAATGTTTTCGGCCTACAAAAGCTATCTCGCGACCGGTGAAACAACTTTTGTAGCCGGCTTTCCGTTGGCGACTACCTGGCAGGTATATGCAGTTTGGCTTGCGGGTCTTGGTCTGGTCGCTCTTTACGTCTTAGGTTTTAAACGCTACGTCTGGTCGGATAAAGATCAACAGGCGTTTGACGCATTAGTCGAATCGTCCACTTCCCGCTAAATTTCTATATAAGGAACTGATGTGGAAGCATATCGGCAAGAAATCATTCTGTCAGCAATCCTGGTCTACATGGTGTTTTGCATCGCCGTTGGACTATGGGCAATGCGTAGAACCCATTCTTCAAGCGACTTTTTTATTGCGGGTCGTAGTCTGGGTCCAATGGTTGTCGCACTGGCGATATTTTCCAGCACGCTTTCGGGGTTTGGTTTTGTCGGCGGGCCGGGGCTGGTTTACTCCCAGGGGGTCAGCTCCTTTTGGATGATTATCTTGTCAACAACGGGTTATGCCCTTGGCTTTTTTCTCGTCGCTAAAAAAATTCGTATGATGGCTGAACTACGGGATGCCATCACCTTGCCGGATATCGTTGCGGCGCGATATCGAAGTGAAGCCGTTAGATTCTTGATGGCGATCACGATTGTGCTTGGCGTCATGGGATACCTTGCTACCCAAATTCTAGCCATGGCGGTGGTCATGAAGTCCCTCTTGAGTGGCACCGTCATGTTTGCCGACATTAGCCTGGTCACGTGTGTCACGGTCTCCTCGGCCGTACTGGTATTCTACTGTGTGACCGGTGGAATTATTGCGTCGGTTTATACCGATGTGGTTCAAGGCGCCATCATGATGGTTGCGGGCGTGCTCATTCTCTACACCGCGACCCAGGTTTTTGAGGGGGGGTTTACCGAGGCGAGTGCCATCATCTTGAAGGATGATGCAGAAGCCATGATGCCTTTTGGTACGGCAGGCATTGTGGTCAGTCTTGGTTGGGCATTTATCTTTGGCATTGGTGTTGCGGGTCAGCCTCACCTGGTGACAAAAATGATGATGAACCGATCGATTGCGGACAACCGAATAATATTACCGGTTTCCATTATTGGCTATGCCCTTGCCGCACTACTATGGATTTCGATTGGTGTTGTGATGAGAGCGCTGGTGCTAGATGGGCAGGCTGCGCCATTAACTGGAGCAGATCAAGCCGCACCATTTTTCCTATCGGTATTTGCGAGTCCGATTCTGGCAGGCGTCGTCTTCGCAGGATTATTTGCCGCCATCATGTCGACCGCCGATGCGTTTCTAAATGTCGGAACCGCCGCTATTATTCATGACATACCTAAAGCTTTTGGCGCGAAGGTGATTAAGAACGAGTTGCGGAACGCGCGGGTCGTGACTGTTATTCTCGCGGTTGTAGCGGCAGGTATTGCCTTAGTCAGCGATACATTGGTGGCCTTGTTGGGCGCAATTGGTTGGGCAACTTTTGCGGCTGCGATCTTTCCGGTTTTGGCTATTGGTCTTAACTGGCGGGGCGCAACTAGAGAAGGAGCGATTGTCGCGGTTGTGTCTAGCCTGTCGATCAACATCATTCTTAATGTATTCTCGATTAAACTCCCCTGGGGAATTGATGGCGGGCTAGTGGCGTTTGTGACCTCTATCGTGCTCTTTGTCGGGGTGTCTCTTCTGACAGCATCTCGGGCACATGTCGATGAGGACGTCGACGCAGTGATGTCGCTTTAGGCGAAGCTAAGGCGGCGCGCTCTACTTGGCTTCTCTAGGCCACTCGCGTCTAAGTTGTCGGAACCCGTCTTTAAATTCACAGCCGGTCGGACCGGAAAAAATTCCGGCATTCCTTGCGCCATTGAGCCTAAAAAGGGCGAGTGAGCTACTTCGAACCATGATTGCTAGCAGAACCCTTATGAATCGACTCGTAAAGAGACTGATGAAGTAGGCAGCTTTCATCGGCATAAACCGTTAGGATTGCATTTCTAAAACCTCCCACTCCCCACACTTTGTGAATGCACCCCGTGAAGACATCCTGTTGAGTACTTCTGACTTTTCTTCGTTGAACTTAAACCCAGCACTACTCTCGAACCTTGAGACTCTGGGCTATCAATCTATGACGCCGATCCAGGCGGTTGCTTTGCCGAAGCTTTTGTCCGGCGTGGACCTAATTGGTCAAGCGAAGACTGGGTCAGGGAAAACCGCTGCCTTTGGCTTGGGGATACTGAATAAACTTGCCGTTAAGCGCTTTCGAATCCAAAGTCTTGTGCTCTGTCCGACTCGAGAGCTAGCCGATCAGGTTGCCAAAGAGATCCGCAACCTGGCTCGCCAGATTCATAATATTAAGGTGTTAACACTTTGTGGTGGTGTACCCTTTGGGCCACAAAAAGGCTCTCTCGAGCATGGCGCCCATATTGTGGTCGGCACACCAGGGCGCATCGAAGATCATCTTCGCAAGGGAACGCTTAATCTTAGCGAAGTGAATATGTTTGTTCTTGATGAAGCAGATCGCATGCTGGATATGGGATTCGGCGAAGTCATAGAGTTGATCACCGGCTATCTACCTAAAAAGCGCCAAACCTTGCTGTTTAGTGCCACCTTTCCTGAGAATATTGAGCACCTGGCTCGAAAGGTCATGGATGACCCAACTCGAGTAGAAATTGAAGACAATCATGATGCAAGCACGATCAAGCAGGTTCTTTATCAAATTGCCGACAAGTCGAAACGAACGGAAGCTTTGGTTTCACTGTTACACGAATATAAGCCCACCTCTGCTCTCGTGTTCTGCAATACCAAAGTGTTGACCGAAGAGGTCGCAAAGGAACTTCGTCAGTACGGTTTTAGTGCCTTGCCCATCAACGGTGATCTCGTTCAACGAGATCGAGATAACCGTCTGGTTCAATTCGTCAACAAGAGTTTGTCGGTGCTCGTCGCGACGGACGTTGCTGCTCGAGGGCTGGATATAGATTCACTGGATCTAGTGGTGAACTATCACTTGTCGCGGGATTCAGAGGTTCATACCCATCGAGTGGGTCGCACTGGCCGCGCTGGCAAAGCAGGGATTGCATGCTCTCTATATGATGAAAGTGAAGAGTTTAAGATCACGCAACTGGAGCAGGTGCTTGGCGAAACGCTGCCTCGAAAACGAGTTGGTCAGTTTGATCCGGCCGTCCAACCGACGCGCCCGTCGATGGTGACACTTCAGATCGACGGCGGCAAAAAGCAAAAGGTTCGAGCGGGTGATATTTTAGGTGCTCTGACGAGTGAAAAAACAATTGATGGCAGTGCTATCGGTAAGATCAGTATTTCTGACCTATCGGCTTTTGTGGCAGTTGATCGCTCAGTTTCAAAACTGGCCCTCGAGATACTCAATGAACAGAAAATAAAGGGCCGTAAGTTTCGAGCCAGAAAAATTTGAGGCTTTGTCTTTTCGCCTAATTTCTATTCAACCAGCAACGGTAGCTTGCCTGCTGATGGGGTTGAATCAGTTTTCCGAAGAATATAGAAATTTTTGTCAAGACCGATCACTTATTGAGAATATGGTCTCTGCAATTGTTCGCTGGCAAACACCCGTACTGCATATGCGTCGCAGCACTTTTATGTTGTTAGTTTTGAAACACAGAGTAATACTTCTGCCTGGTAAGTTTTGCCTCGTTCGTTGAATAGATCAAGGACATTGAGAGATGTCGGCACGTAGCCAAATCCTATTTGATGCTTCGGGTGCCATTGGAAAATTGAACCGCCGAGCCCCATCCAGCCAAAGAAGCCTTCGCGACCTGAGTTGAAAGCTCGCTCAAATTTTGAGCTGCTCGCATTGGTATCCGTAAATTGATCAACACCACCCTGAGTGAAGATCGTTGTCATAAAGCCCATACTTCGTTTGACGGGATCGCCGTGCAAGTTCTGCCAGGCGTCATCGGTCATGTAGGCCTGATCTTGCCACTTTCCACCCATTGACATCATTGCGGCGATTTTTGCGAGCGACCTTGCATTGCTGTTGGTGTTCGCGGAGGGCGTTTCCCCCATGGCGACGGATGGGTCGTTAAAGAATGCGATTTCCTTCATGCCCTTATAAAAAGGAGGAGCGCCGCGGGCGGTGCCTTTGCTCATGCCGCGCATTAGTTTTAGAAGCTTGACCAGAATCTGGAAAATATTGTGTTCCATGCGCCTACCCATAAATTTTGGAATGAGGCTTTGTATAAACTGGAAGCCAAAACTTAAGGGAACTACTTTTGATCTTCTAATGAGATCGCTCTCCTTGACGCCAACGATGGCGTCGACCTGCAGTGGCTCGCTAATCTCCTCTTTCAGAAATTCACCGATGGTGCGGCCGGCAGGGTCAACCCGGCGAAATAACTCGTTCACAATCCATCCCCGTGTGACGGCGTGATATTCACGCCGACTGCCACTATCTCGAAATTTTTGCGGATGCCCTTCGATGATACTGCCGATCCTATTTTGCTTGATGTTGTCGGTCAGAAGGTCCGTTGGCTCAATCGATACGTTAAAGGCAGCCAAACCCGCTTCATGGCGCATCAACTCTGCAACTGTTAGTTCGCCCTTACCCTCTGCTCCAAACTCTGGCCAGTAGTCAGTGATTTTGGCTTTGTAGTCGATTAATCCTTTGCCAACCACCGAGGCCA
>Ga0222633_1001787_pt1 | contig 10277 bp, 7 predicted proteins | sample AntAcemetageno48_FD_179816 | JGI IMG/M metagenome (GOLD analysis project Ga0222633, IMG submission 179816) | Saline water microbial communities from Ace Lake, Antarctica - #48 | ecosystem: Environmental > Aquatic > Non-marine Saline and Alkaline > Saline | place: Antarctica: Ace Lake | collected... | reverse complement strand
TACGCCGCGAGATCGAAGACCTGGTCGCCGAGGAGAACATCGAAGATTTTTACATCCCATCGTTGAGCCATCGACTGATTAGTTACAAGGGCTTCATGGTGGCGACGGCGTTGGAGGAATTTTACGTCGATTTGGTGGACGAAAAATACGAGACGGCGGTGTGTCTTTATCACCAGCGTTTCTCGACCAACACATTCCCGACATGGGCGCTCTCGCAGCCATTTCGGATGCTCTGTCACAACGGTGAGATCAACACGGTGCGCGGCAACCGCAACTGGCTCAATTCGAGAATCGGGCAATTTGAGAGCGAGTTCTGGGAGGGCGAGGAAGAACATCTCAAAACGGTGTTGGATCCAGATGGCTCGGACTCGGCGAGTCTGGATGCTGCGTTGGAACTGCTCGTCCTGTCGGGGCGTTCGGTCCCGCACGCCATGGCGATGCTTGTGCCACCGGCGTGGAGGATTGACCCGTTCACGACGGACGCAGTGCGCGACTTTTACAAGTATCATAGCTGCTTCTGTGAGCCCTGGGATGGCCCGGCTGCATTGGCGTTTTCGGATGGGAAAACAGTGGCGGCTTCGCTCGACCGGAATGGACTCCGACCCGCTCGTTACAAGATCACGACGGACGGTATTTTCTCACTCGGTTCGGAGGTGGGGACGTGTTTTCTGCCCGACGACAAGATCGAGAAGAAAGGCCGTCTCGCGCCCGGCGAGATGATCGTGGTCGATATGGAAAAGGGCGAAGTCATTTTCGACGAAGAGATCAAGGAGCACCTCGCAGCGCAACAGCCCTACGGCAAGTGGCTCCAGGAAAATCAGATCCGTTTCTCCGAGTTGGTCGATCCGAAGCCTGACACGAGCAGCGATCCTGTGCACGATCCGATGACGCGTTCGCAGCTCCAGGTGTCGAATGGCATCAACCGTGAGGAACTCGACATGGTCCTTACGCCGATGGCTACGACTGGCCAGGAGGCGATCTATTCGATGGGCGACGACGCGGCTCTGTCTGTGCTTTCGCGTCAGCCAAAGACGTTGTTCACCTACTTCAAACAGCTCTTCGCACAGGTGACGAATCCGCCGATCGATCCGATCCGCGAGTTCCTCGTCATGTCGCTGGAGGTCGATCTCGGGCCGGAGCGGAACTTTCTCGCCGAAGACGCGCGACACGCCGAGGTCGTGCACCTTGATTCGCCGTTTCTTTTCACCCACCAGCTTGAGGCGCTTCAGTCGCTCGAAGGTAAAAAGAGTGCGACGATCCAGACTACCTGGTCCGCGATGAGCGGTGCGAACGGCTTGCGCGACGCGCTCGACAATCTCTGCGAAGCTGCGGAGAAGGCGGTCGCCGACGGAGCAGAGCTTCTGATTTTATCGGACCGCTCAGTCAATCATGCCAACGTAGCGATCCCATCACTTATGGCAGTCGGTGCCGTGCATCACCATTTGAGTGAGAAGAAGATGCGGATGCTCACCAGCATCATTGCTGATACTGGAGAAGCCCGCGACACCCACCAGATGGCGTGTCTGGTCGGCTTTGGCGCAACGGCGATTTGTCCCTGGCTCGCGCACGAAACCGTCCGCGAAATCGTGGAGAAAAATGCGAAGAAGAAATTCGATGGGATCGAAATCTCTGAGGCGCTACTGAACTATCACAAGGGATTGGAAAAGGGCGTGCTGAAGATCATGTCGAAGATGGGCATTTCGGTTCTCAACAGCTATCAGGGTGCGCAGATTTTCGAAGCTGTCGGCATCGCCGAGCGGGTCATTCAGCGCTGTTTCCCCGGAACGCCTTCACAGATTGGCGGAGTCGGGTTTTATGAAATCGCTGCTGAGAGTATTGCGCGTCACACGGCTGCCTATGGAAGTGCAGTTCCGAACGATCAAGGCGAACTCGACCTGGGCGATCCGGGATTCTTTCGCTTTCGCCGCGACGGCGAGACTCACGCAGTGAGCGGTGGAGTGATCAAAAACTTCCACACCTTCGTCAAGAGTGGTGAGCGTGATGACTACGACAAGTATCTCGAAGAGGTGAAGCAAAACCAGCCTCACGCGCTGCACGATCTTTTCGAGTTAGTGCCGAACGAGGAGGGCCCGATCAATATCGACGATGTCGAGCCGATCGAGGATGTGCGTCGGAGATTCACCACCGCGGCGATGTCGCTGGGTGCGATCAGTCCCGAGGCGCACGAGACTCTCGCGATCGCGATGAACCGCATCGGCGCCAAATCCGACAGCGGCGAAGGCGGCGAAGATCCACGCCGATTCAAGCCATACCCGAATGGCGATTGGGGGAACTCCAAGATCAAGCAGGTCGCGTCGGGACGTTTTGGCGTCAGTGCGGCGTATCTGATGTCGGCCGAGGAAATTGAGATCAAAATGGCGCAAGGAGCGAAGCCAGGCGAGGGCGGACAACTTCCCGGCCACAAGGTCAACGGACTCATCGCTAAGTTGCGCAATACGCAGCCTGGAGTGACTCTGATTTCACCTCCGCCGCACCACGACATTTATTCGATCGAGGATTTAGCTCAGCTCATCCACGACCTGAAAGAGCTGAATCCCGAAGCTAAAGTCACCGTCAAGCTCGTTGCCGAAACCGGCGTCGGTACTGTCGCGGCAGGTGTGGCCAAGGCAAATGCGGACGTCATCCTTGTCTCCGGACACGATGGCGGAACGGGCGCATCTCCGCTCAGTTCAATCAAACACGCAGGACTACCATGGGAAATCGGCATTGCCGAGACCCAGCAAGTTCTCATGATGAACGGTTTGCGCGACCGCGTCGTTTTGCGGACCGACGGCGGGATGCGGACAGGGATCGACATTATCCACGCGGCGGCACTCGGCGCGGAGGAATACAATTTCGGCACCATCGCCCTCATCGCGATGGGGTGCGTTTACGTACGTCGTTGCCACCTCAACAATTGCCCTGTCGGCGTCGCCACGCAGGACCCGAAATACCGTGCCAAGTTCAAAGGCAAAGTCGATCACGTCGTCAACTTCTTCAATTCGGTTTCGCAGGAAGTCCGCGAGCACATGGCTGCTCTCGGCGTCCGCAGGCTCGACGACATGATCGGTCACACGAAATACTTGCGACAGCGTCGCGTTCCGAATCATCCCAAAGCCAACCTCGTCGATCTCAGCAGTGTTCTCACTGACGTCGCCGAAGAGAGTGGGCAGGAGCTGCCACGGATTTGTTTGCGCGACCGGAACAACGGCAATCACGAGCCGCCGCTAGATGATCAGATTTTGATCGATCTCGGCGACAAGATCGCGAAAAAAGAAGCCGCTTCTCTAAGTTACGAAGTCAAAAACACCAATCGCAACATTGGGACGAAGCTCACGGGTGTAGTAGCAAAACTGCACGGCGATCATGGTTTGCCGGACGGCACCATCGACATCGCTCTCAGCGGCAGCGCAGGGCAGTCCTTCGGTACATTTCTTTGCGGCGGCATCCGCCTGACCCTGACGGGCGAAGCCAACGACTACGTCGGAAAAGGCATGTGCGGCGGCGAAATCGTCATCCAGCCGGTGGCGGAGCGCAGCTTCGATCCTTCAGAAAATTCCATCCTCGGGAACACTGTCATGTATGGCGCTTCGGGCGGACATTTGTTCGCCAACGGCCGGGCAGGTGAGCGTTTTTGCGTTCGCAACTCGGGCGGAACTGCAGTCGTCGAAGGCATCGGCGATCACGGGTGCGAATACATGACCAACGGCACCGTCGTCGTGCTTGGCCCTACCGGGAAAAATTTCGGAGCCGGCATGAGCGGTGGCGAGGCATTTATCTTCGACGAAGCGGGGCGTTTCGAACGGCTCTACAACGACGAGATGATCGAGATCACTCGCCTCGTTGAGGGCGATGACGAATCCGAACACCTCAAGTCATTGGTTGAGCATCATGCTGAGATCGCCGGAAGCGAGAAAGCGAAAGGGATGCTCGCCGATTGGCCCGGAACGTTGAAGCGCTTCTGGCATGTGCTGCCAAAATCGACCGTTGGGAAAGAAAACATCGATCCGCCGAAACAAACCAGCGCCGCGAAAGCGGCTGTGAAGCCATGAGGATGATTTTGGATTGAAGTTACAGGGTTAGCTGTTCGGCCTGACCGTGATGGATCATTCTGGAGGGTCGAGCTCCGCCTCGACTGCGAACGACGTTCGGCGTGATCCTGCACGGCGCGCACGAATAGCTTGCTCGGACCCACATGACCCATCGCGGGCAAGATGGAGCTTGCCCCTCCATTTCATTTGCCAATCACTGAGAACCAGGATTGATCATCTTTGCGATCCGTGATTGAATGGCGATGTGCGCCTTTTCCTGTTAACGCTGTTTTTTCTCCCGCTTCTATCTGTCGATATTCTCGCACAGACGGGAGCGCCGATCGGTCCACAGGTGATTTCTCCGGAATTTCAGCCGGGCAACACCTACCGCTTCGTTACGAAGACGGAAGTGATGATGCAGCTCCCCGGGCAGGGGACAAAAGAGATGGTTATCGAGCATCAGGCCCGCCTCGACGTGGGTGTGCGGAAGGATGGTCGGAAGGGTGTCGAGATCAAGGCGCGCACGGAGCGGCTCGACGTGGATTTGCGCTCAGGGAGCCGTGAGTTAAAATACAACTCGCTGGAAAAGGAAGACCGCGAGACCACGCTCGGAAAGCATTTTCAGTCATCGCTTAATCGCTGGCTCGATCTGAAACTGGATAGCAAGCTGCGCATCGTCTCTGCCGAGGAAGGTGGGCGTGCCGGAGTGGCGACTCCGTTACCCGGGTTGCCGCAGTTCGGTCCCGACGAGTTGCGGAAGTTGGTTGCGTCGATTCCCCAGGGGTTTCCAGAAGATCCGGTCGAGGTGGGGGATGAGTGGGTGCTGAAAGGGGATCGCTCCGTCGGCGAAGCCGGTGCGATGGCATTCGAGGTGACCTACCGATTTATGGGCTACACCAATTTTGAAGGCAACAACTGCGCCGTGATCGAGTTTGACGGCCGACTCACAGGTGACCTGGCGCTGACGACTGATGCGGGGAGCAGTTTGGCACAAGGGCGAATGGACTTTCAGGGGACGAGTCTAAGAGGTCGCATTCTTTTCGATCCGCTGGACAAAACTGTTCGGCAGAGTGAGCAGGCCATTAGCATGACGCTTGATGTCCCTGCCGGTCCCGGCGAGCAGCCTGCACGTGTTCCTATGAAGCAGACGTCGACGTTGCGGCTGTTGCAAGTGGCGGCCTCGCAGTGATCAGCTTCTCACCGAAGAGAGGAAAAATTCGATTATCTGCTGGTAGAGATCATCGCCACCTTCGGCAAGAATGTTGTAATGATAGGCTGTCGGAATCTCTTTCCAGATCAGAGGAGTGGAGATAGATGTCTCGCGGATCCGGTAGGAGTGATCGATGGGGATGACGGTGTCGAGAGTGCCGTGGGCGAGTAGGAGAGGCTTGTCTGACAGGGCGACTTCCCGGAGTGGCGAGATCGCGAAAGGATCAAAGTCTGCCCGCCATCCACCGACTCGCATGGACGTATCCAGCAGCCATTGGGGCAGCCTGGGATGAACCATTTTTCTACCGGAGTGACTCACGACTTCGGCGAGATCGGCGAAGGGTGCGGCTGCGGCGACGGCGACGATACGATTTTCGCGGTTGAGCGATTGCAGGGCAACAGAGGCGCCGAGTGAATTCCCAAATGCGCAGACAGGGCCGAGTGATTCGCCGCGGTTCTTCAGATTCACCTCATAGAAATCGAGCACCCGCGACAGGTCGTCGGTTTCTTTTTTACCAAAGGTGCAAAACTCGCCGCCGCTTTCGCCATGGGCGCGGGCGTCGTAGGCGATGCACCGAAAGTCCGCCGCGATGAAACGTTGGGCGACAGTGAGCATGTTCTCCTTCAACCCTCCACGACCGTGCAGCAGAATGATGGTGCCTCGTGATTCCCCGGTGCGCTTGATGCCTTTTGCGCGGAGGCGTTCATCCATCCGGCGGGTGCGTTCGGCAGCGCCCATGTTGGTGGCGCGAGTCGCAATGATGGTTTTCAATACATGGCCGTCTGTGGTCTCAACATCAGTGAACTCAAGCGCAAGGCCGTAGTCGGCGGCGTGGCGTAGACGGCGTAGTGCCGGTCCTCCAGAGGACGACGATGCGGGACGATCAAGTGCCTGGCTCCCAGCCAGATACCGATGGCCGTCACTATCAGGGCGAGAGAAATTCCGACGGCGGCGATCCAAAGCATGACGCGAAAAAACGAACGGCGATTTGAGGGCATGGGGCTCGATACGGAGCCGGCATGCTTTCTCTTTCACTCGTCGTCACCCTCCTCGTCGGGACGGTAGTCGGGAGAAAGCGCTAGAACGATCTGATCGACCTCGGCCCCGTCTTCCCGCATTCCGAGCAGGATTTCGTGGTCGCCCGGCTTTTCGATATCGAGCCAGAGCTGCATGGGAACGCCGATATGGACTTCCTCGGTGCGCTGCTTGCAATCCCAATTCCAGCCGTGTTTTTTCACGGTCTGCCAGCGACGACCGCTCTCGGGCCATGTGCCGTCGAGGCCAAAATGGAGGCCGTTGTCCTCCGTGCCGGTTGAGAAAGTGCGGGCCCATACATAATAGCGACCGGGCTTTGTTACGGTGATTGGATATGCCAGCACAGCGATAGTGCCGGGTTCGTTGGTGAAGTTTTCACCCGGAATGAGTCTGTCGTCGTGGGTGGTTCGGGTATCGGGTAGCGCCTCGATGTAGGCTCCGCCGCTCGCGCCTTCGAGGTGAGTGGGGTCGGCGTCGAGTTCGATAACGATTTCCGTGTCTGCCGAGACGATCAGCCAGGTTCGTTTTGTGTTCTCGGTCTGCCGGACGAAATCTTCGGCTTCGATCGTGATAATGCCGCCTTTCTCCACCGCAACGGGTTCGGCTGCAGTGACAATGGCAGGGAGGAAGAATGCTGCGAGTATCGTTTTCATCGGTCCATTAATTCATATCCAGTCACGCTGAGCGCGTAGATTGCGGCGGTTTCACTGCGCAAAATAATGGGGCCGAGTGAGAGCGGGGCGAATCCACCGGACAGCGCGGTCGAAACTTCGGCGGGTGTGAAATCGCCCTCTGGACCGATCATGAGAGTGGCGGCGTCAGGACGTTCGTCGTTCTCCTCGTCCCATTCGGCGAGAATGCTTTTCAAGGATCGGGAATCGGGGCTGATTGCGGCGACAATACGGAAACGATCCCCGGTTTTTTTGACAAACTGTTCGACGCTAGTGGGAGTCTCCACGGTTGGCAGCCAATTCTGGCCGCATTGCTTGCATGCCTCGATGGCAACTCGCTGCCACTTTTGCTGCTTCTTCTCCAAATCCGCGCGCTCGATTTGGACAACGGTGCGTTCGGAGAGCAGCGGCACGATTCGTGATGCGCCGAGTTCGGTCGCCTTCTGGATGATGAGGTCCATGTTTTTCCCCTTGGGGATGGCCTGGCCGAGTGTCAGGGATGCGGGCGGGCGCTCAGTTTGGGAGGCCATGAGTGACTTGAGACTGATCTCGCCTTTGGTTACACTGGTGATCTCCGCTTCTGACTCGGTCCCTTCGCCATTGAAGACAATGATACGATCAGCGACTCCATAGCGCATGACGTCAGCGCAGTGGTGAGCTTCTTCGTCGGTGAGGACGAGGTTTTCCAAATTCCATCCGGAAGCGGGGATGTAAAAACGATGCTTTGCCATGATTCGAAATGAGAGGATCAGTAAGAGACTGTTGAAAAACTGTGGAATGAAAAACTGCGAGTAATTTTGTTCGATGGCGAGGTGCGACGATGAAGCGGGGTTTTCCCCGCGCCTGAGCTGTGCCGGTCACCGGAGCAAGAATGTCAGCGAATAAAAGTGCCGCAGCTGGTTCGCCAGCCCGGCCGAAGGGTCTGTTGAATGACTCTTCCGGCGAAGCCGCGAGTTTTCAAACCGAAAACATACTAGATTTTTTGTTTCAGGACTTTTCAACAATCTCTTGAACATCCCCAAGCATGATTGTCCACCCGCGATTGTCTCCTGCCATGCCCCATCCGATTCCTTCCGCCGACCTTCCTCCCATCGATCGCCTTCGTGCCATCATGCACATACTGCGTGCCCCGGGTGGTTGCCCCTGGGATGCCGAGCAGACCCACTCGACTCTGGTGAAACACCTCGTCGAAGAGGCCTACGAAGTCGCCGAGGCTGTGGAAAATGGTGACCGCGACGAATTAGTCGACGAGTTGGGAGACATTCTCTTGCAGCCTGTTTTTCACGCAGAGATCGCGTCGGAAACCGGAAGTTTTACGTTCGACGACATCGCGGCGGCGATTTGCGAGAAGTTGATTCGTCGGCATCCGCACGTTTTTGGAGACTCGGTTGCGGACACGCCGGATGCGGTGTTGGGACAGTGGGGAAAGATCAAAGCAGCGGAGAAAGCGGCATCGAACAGAACGGTGCCCAGCGGGGTGGTGCCCGACGGGGTTGGGTCGGAGACTCAACAGGGCGGTGCCCAACCGGTTTATGTCGTCGAGAAGGCGAACGAGGGGATGCCCGCGCTGATGGCGGCGCAGAAGATTCAGAAGAAAGTCGCTGCGGTTGGGTTTGATTGGCCTGAATTGGCTCCGGTGTTGGATAAAGTGCGTGAGGAACTCGGCGAAGTCGTCGAGGCAATGGACAATGTCGACGACGAGGCGATCGCGGAGGAGATCGGCGATCTGCTTTTTTCTGTGGTCAATCTGGCCCGTAAGACGGGGCATGAGGCTGAGTTGCTTCTGGATCGAGCGAACCGGAAATTCGTGGATCGCTTCCATAAAGTGGAGGATGCGTTGCACGAGAAGGGGAGCGATGTCGAGGCGGCAACTCTCGAAGAAATGGACGCTGTATGGAACTTGGTAAAAAACTGAATTTTCGGGTGAAGCCCGGGCCAAGTATGGGATATTTAACAGATGACAAGGTCTTCAAACGGACGAAAGCTACCTGCCACCCACCGAGGATGATTTTGGGACCCCCGAGACACTTTCTTATTTTGCTGTTGAGCACGGTTATGTTGCTCGGTGGCTGCGCGACTAAAGACGAAGGTTCGGTCGTGGTCACCAAGGTGAATCCGTATCACTTCACTTCGGAACGTCAGATACGGACTGACGACCCGATGGTCGATTTTGAGTACCGCCGCATTGCCCACGGTCAAATTGACAACGTGGAAAGGCGCGAGCGTCTCGGGAATTACTATTCCGTTTTCTGGAATACGAAAACAAAAAATCCCGCCACAGTTAAGATCGAATATCGTCAGGGGAAAACCGGGCCGAAAATTTATTCGAAAGAGACTTTCGTGGCCGATCCAGGTCGCACTAACGTGACGAAATTCGAAGTCGTGGGAGACGAATATCACAGGCTGGGCAAAGTGACCCAGTGGAAAGTATCGATTGTCGAGGATGGAGTGGTTGTATCCGAATATAAGTCGTTCCTTTGGCAATAGAGCCCCTTTTTCTAGTGATCGCAGAGGGGCCGACGGTCGGTTCCTGAATAGTGAGCTGAATACTACAGCCGCGGGTGAACTTTGAAGCGTAACTTCCCTCTCACGAACGTCTCACGGAGAACGAAGTCTGAATCTTGAACTCGGAAAATTCCATACTTGTTGGCTGTCTAGGGTCTGTTGCCTGGGTACGGGTCAATGGTGCTGCCGGTCATGAGAATGCAGCATGTATCAAAGATTTTCTAAGCCGTCGTTTTGACAATGGATGGAGAAAATTTGTGATCGACCTGCAGAGTTGTCGCGGGATCGATTCCACCTTTATCGGAATGCTCTACCGGCTCGCGTCGATGGTTGATGCCGAGGGCGAAGGGGGCAGCGTGGAGGTTATTAATCCCGGTGAGCGTAACGAGAAGTCGATCTGCAAACTGGGCCTCGATAATCTCATTAAGATTGATCGGAACGGGCAACGCTGGGAGAAAGAGCAGGCGTTGGTCGAAAAGAATATTTCTGAACCGTTGACGTGCCCACCGCTCGGAAAGCGCGAGAAGACTGAGCTCATTCTGGATGCGCACGAGGCTCTAATTGCTGCGAATGCAGAGAATGAGAGCCGGTTCTGTGATGTGGTCGAGTTTTTACGACAGGATCTGGAAGCTCAAAAGGCTGAGAACTGAACCAATTTCTGACGGCTTGATATGGATGATCTCGTTTATGCCGTCGCAATAGCCCTGGTCACGGTGGCGGCGGTGTCGGTTTGGATGCGGGAATACCGCGCCAGAACTAGAGTCGAGCGGGAGAAAATCGAGATCGAAGTGGAGGAACAGAGAATGTTCGGCTTTCTCCACGGTT
>Ga0222633_1001782_pt1 | contig 10292 bp, 8 predicted proteins | sample AntAcemetageno48_FD_179816 | JGI IMG/M metagenome (GOLD analysis project Ga0222633, IMG submission 179816) | Saline water microbial communities from Ace Lake, Antarctica - #48 | ecosystem: Environmental > Aquatic > Non-marine Saline and Alkaline > Saline | place: Antarctica: Ace Lake | collected... | reverse complement strand
CTTGTCGTCCTCGCTGTCAGTCTGGCGCTCTTCACCTTGTCGAACATGATCCAGCACGAGTCCGGGTTACTCACCGTCACAATCATCGGAATAGGTCTCGCAAATCAGCATCGTGCGAAAATTCGCCATGTGATCGAGTTCAAAGAAGTTCTGCGAACGGCTCTTATCTCCTGCTTGTTCATTGTCCTCGGTGCAAGGATCACGGTGGAGGATCTCCTTTTGGTTTGGAAAGAGGCTCTGCTATTCCTGCTGATTCTCATCGTTGTCGTCAGGCCTGCCAGCGTTTTCCTTTCCAATCTCGGGAGCAAGCAGCTCACGATAAAGGAGCAATGGTTCCTCGCTCTGATGGCCCCTCGTGGAATCGTGGCGGCAGCGGTTTCCTCCGTGTTCGCTTTGGATCTGGCTGAGGCAGGCGGAGCTTTTGAAGAAGAGGCGAGCAGGATCGTGCCGATCACGTATACGGTTATTGTCGGCACTGTCGCGTTTTACGGATTGTTCGCTGGCTTCTTCGCGAGAAAGCTCGGTGTCGCAATGAAAAATCCACAGGGTGTTCTCTTCGTCGGAATTCGCCGTTGGTCCATCGAGGCGGCACAGATCATCAAAGAAGCCGGATTTCGCGTGATGATGGTAGACTCGAACTATCGTGCCGCAAAAGACGCTCGCATGGCTGGAATACCGACAATGAATGCGAATGTTTTGTCGGATTTTGCGACTGAAGAAGTCGATCTTGTGGGTATTGGCTACGCAGTAGCTGCGACTCCGAACGATCAGGTCAACACTCTTGCCTGCATGAGCCTTGGTCATCACATGGGCGCGTCGAATGTCTTTCAGTTGAAGCCCGTTGACTTCGACGAGTCCGAGCGGAAAGCCGCCACCACGGTATATAATGGCCGCCTTTTGGGCGCAGATCCGCTACCTTTTCCGGCAATTGTCGAGTTGGAAGGGAAGGGGGCAGTGGTGAAAAGCACCATGCTCAACGAGAACTTCACTCTTGAGGATTTTGAAAAGCACAACGGAGACACTGCATGGATTCTGTTTGTCATTAATGCGGCGGGAGAACTGACTCCGCAGACTCCTCAGTCTTCCCCGCCTGTTGCCGGGGATCGTATTATCAGTCTGGTTCTAGAGAGTAATGAAGAGCCCCGAACGCACCTGACGGTTGGAGATGAGGAAGATCCTGTGGTGAATCTTCCGTGAGCACGATGCGCGGCAGTGCATAGACAGCAAAGGGTTGTGGCGGGAATACCGCTTGTGTGTGGTTAGAAAGTCTGTCAACCTAATCCCATGGAGCGTCATCTCTCGTTCCGAATCAAACCCAAACTAGTGATATCGAAATGAAATTGAAACTTCTCAGCCTACTTGCCATCCCCGCCTTCTCCATCGGAATGATCGGATGCAGCCCAGCCGAAAAAGCAGCCGACGAACAAGCGGACGCCATCAAAGACGCCGGAAAAGAGACAGCTGAAGCTGTCGAAACTGCTGCGGACGGTGCAGCCGAGGCTGTTAAAAAAGCAGCCGAGTAAACCTCCGGTTTTCTCAGGAAAATCTCCGAAAGCGCCGTCCCGGATTCTGTCCGGCACGGCGTTTTTTTGTGCCCGTCTCACAACGTTGTGTTTCACCCGATAGGGTCAGGTCGCCGACACAATCTTATCTGCTCGTTCATCTGCGGAATTTTCGGTGTCGGCTTGTTGGAACGGAGGTGCTTAGGAGTGAATGATTTAAATAAAGACCTTGCTGAAATTTACATAAATGTTAAAATTATCATAATTCAGTTAAATGAGTCTTGCCGCGACAGTTTCAGAGCCAGTGAGTGCTCTTTCTCCGACCCTGTCTTCTCTTGAGGTCTGTGATCGTCAGCATTTGCTTGGATTGGGATTCTCTGCCGAGACGACTGGGAAGGTGGCCGATTGTGCTGCCTGGACGATGACCTTTCCTTTGAAGCGGGTGAAGAAGCACAAGCGCGTCGAAGCGATCTGTCCCATGGTCGCGCCGTCCCTTGCAGCAAACGGTATGCGGTATGCAGTTGCATCAATGTCAGGGCGCGAACCGGGTTTGGCGACACTTGATCGATTGTTGCTGGAAGCTGCTGCTGCATTCGACCGAATCGAAACCGACGATCCGCGACTTCGTTGCCTGGTGGTTGTCGCTCCCGAGGTGAAGGGTTCCCGATTACTTGATGCCACTCATCCCAGTCGGAAGATCAAGAACACCTTGTTGCAGCGTGGTATTTTTGTCGGAGAATTTTTTCCGAGTTGTCCGTTCGCGACGACGTTCAATCCGCGCTTGTTCGCTTTGCGTTCTCCGGCACCGATGTATGTGTTGCGGACATTTCTCGACAGCGATTGGCGTTTTATCTGTCAAATCTCAGAGTGGCAAAAAACCTACCGCGAACGCTTCGGCGATCCGCCAGGAAAGTTGCGGAATCTCGGTGGCCCCGTGTGGCGGCTAAGGCAGAAACTGGGCTGGCGTATCGATGCTGCTCTTAGCCGTGTCTTTCCTAAGCGCTCTCGCGCAATCGAGTTGGACTGATGCCACGCACTGATCAAAATCATGCGGGTTCAACTTCCGGTTCCGCTGCCCGGCGGATTCGACTGCGGGAGGACAGCGGCGTTGGCAACAGCGTCTCTAAACACCACTTGCCGAGGCGCGGCAGGGTTGAGTGCAAAAAATGGTCGGTAGAGGTAATCTGTACAGCAAAGGGAATTGATCGTTTGGAAGGCGATTGGCGCAGGCTCACTCCGGAAGACGCTGCCCCATTCGTTACCTTTTCATGGAATCGTGCCTGGTTTCGCGCCTATGGCGATAGCCAGCGTCGGGTATCGATTTTTCGGATTTGTGAGAACGGGAAAACCGTAGCGATTCTCCCGTGTTACCGGAAAGGAAACGTCTTCCGTCTGGCTGGCGACAACGTGTGCGATTATCAGGACATCGTTGCCCGCGACGATGACTCCGCGAAAATGGCGCTCGCAACCGCCTTGCTTTGGATGCGGCTGAATGTGAAGCAATGCCACTTTCACTTCGAGAAACTCTCAAGTGAGGGCCTGCTCCACCGGACCCTTGCGGAACGAAAGCACAATCCAGAATTCCTGACCTTCGAGAAGCATTACGCGCCGTGTCCCTATGTCAATTTGCAGGGAGGTTTGGACAACTATCTCGCATCGCTGCCGAGAAAGTCGCGAGATGATTTTCGACGGGCTCTCAACCGATTGGACCGGGAGGCTCCGGGCGGGCGGGTAACAATCAGTCGCGACTACGACATTCGTGCCCGAGACCTGGAAAGTGCGGCGGCTTTTCATGTCGCGTATTTCCGGAAGGGTGGCGCCAGTCCGCTCGCGGATCCGAGACTCGTCTCGTTGCTCGGAGAGGTCGCAAAAGATTCCGCTGTTGGATTGCATCTATCGCATTTCACGGATCAGGCCGATACTCTCGCGGTCGAATTTGGCTTTGCTCGCGGGGAGCGCTACTACGAATACCTCACAGGTTTCAATCCTGATTTCCGCAAGCTCGCCCCGGGGGAATGCCTCCTCTTGTCGCGGATCGATCAATGGGTTGCGGAGGACGGTGTCGAGGTTCTCGATTTTCTCGCGGGAGATGAGGATTACAAAAAGGGGTTCACCGGTGGAGAGAGCTACCAGGTCGATTCCATTCGCGTCATGCCAAATGGGCTGAGCCACTGCTGCCTCCGCTATTTACTTGAAGCTGATAAAGCCGCCCGCTCTTTCGCCAAGGCTATGTTGAAACGGGTGGGCTTCCTACCCGCCTGAGCGGGACTTTTTCTAGAATCGACTCCCCGGGCTTTCCTCGTCCCGCCTGGGTGAGCTAATAGCCTGAATTTCAAATGAACCCGGAATCTCACCTCTTGACAGGAAGGTCCTGAAATTCATAGCGTTTTGCACGCTGCGTGGTGGCGATTTTTGCGAGTCGAGATCGCTCCATCCATGCATCGTCCATTTTAATGCTTTCGCTTTGAAGTGGTAAATCTCTTCTTCAACCACAATCCCTATGGGTTACTTTGGTCAGCGAATCCGCTCGCATTTCCTTGCTTGCGCTCTACTTGCAGTCACCTCCGGGGCGTTTTGTGAATTTCCCACTCTTCGATTGGTTCCCGTGAGTGAAGGGGAGCTTGTCGCGCCTGTCGCGATTCGACATGCCGGTGATGGATCGGAAAGACTTTTTGTGGTCGATCAACGTGGAATTGTTCAGATCATTGAGAGTGGCGTAGTTCTCGCCACGCCCTTCCTCGACATCGAATCGAAACTGATTCCACAACGGACGAATTTCGATGAACGCGGAATGCTAGGGATCGCGTTTCATCCTGCTTTCGGTACCACTGGCCAACCCGGGTCAGGTAAATTTTACGTCTATTACAGCGCTCCGAGCCCGAATGCTCCGGGGACAGTTCAAGACCCCGTCGATCACATGAGCGTCGTGTCGGAATTCACCGTGTCCGGTGATCCGAATGTGGCCGACGACACGAGTGAGAGAATCCTGCTGACGTTTGATCAGCCGCAATTTAATCACGACGGCGGTGATCTGGCATTCGGACCAATCGACGGACTACTTTACATTTCGGCCGGAGACGGAGGAGGATCGAATGATAATCGCGCCGGCCACACGGGTGGGGATGCCAGCCAGCCGGATGGAGCCTTAGGGAACGCTCAGGATACTTCGAAACTTCTCGGGAAAATTCTCAGGATCGATCCACTCGCAAATGATGGACCTGGCGGGGAATACGGGATTCCTCAGACGAATCCTTTTGTCGGAGTTATTGGAGCCCGGGAAGAAATCTTCGCCTACGGGTTGAGAAATCCATGGCGCATTTATTTCGACACGGGACCAGGTGGTTCGAACGAATTGTTCGTCGCTGATGTGGGGCAGGGGGATATCGAGGAAGTCAATATCGTCGCGATTGGAGACAATATGGGCTGGAGAAACCGTGAAGGTTCGTTCGTGTTCGATGCCAACGCGTCGGGAACAGGCCCGTTCGTTGATCCTCTTGTCGAGTATGCCCATCCCGGAACCAATATCGGAGGTCTCCCTCAGATTGGTCTTTCGGTGATTGGGGGGTGCTTCTACAGAGGCAGTCGGTTCCCGAATTTACAGGGAAAGTATATTTTCGGCGACTGGAGCGATTCGTTTTCTACACCGAATGGAACCTTGTTAGGAATGGAGGAGACGAGTCCCGGAAATTTCTCCCTTTCTGTTCCCAACGTGGAAAGCGGTAATCCGCTTGGAAAGTACATCACAGCTTTTGGAACCGACGAATCCGGCGAAATTTACGTTGCCACTCGGCAGCAATTGGCCCCTGAAAAAGATCCCGCTACGATGATGCCGACCGGAGCGATCTACCGGGTCGAACCCACCGAGGTGACGTTGGAATTCGAGCCGGTTCAGGACAATTCAATTTTCTCGGAAGGCACGCTGAGCAACGGGGCGGGAGAGTGGTTGTTCTCGGGTCTCACCAATAACATTGCGGAGCGTCGGGCTCTGCTCAAGTTTGATGTGGAGTCGCAGCTACCCCGGGGAACGATGATCACGGACGTCACTCTGCAACTCGAGATGGACAAGACGATCTCCGGATCGATCGACTACGATCTGTTCCGGCTATCCCGTTCTTGGGGCGAAGGAGAATCGGACGCACCGGCTCAGGAAGGGGCGGGAACGGCAGCTTTGGCCGGCGACGCCACTTGGATTCATGCGATTCACGACAGTGAGTCATGGGCGACTCCCGGAGGCGATTTCGAAGTTGTCGTGTCCGCGTCTACTTCGGTCGCGGGAAACGGACCCTACCAATGGACTTCAACCCGTCTCACTCAGGATGTTCAGGAATGGGTTAATGGAGATGAAATCAATGAAGGCTGGATACTGCTGACCGCCGATACGTCGATCGGAAATGCCAAGCGTTTCAAGAGCAGAGAATCCGCCGCAGTGGCAGAACGACCGAAATTGATGGTGACCTATGCGGTAGAGCTCCCACCCATCACGCCCCCTTCCCTGCGGAAGACCTTTCAGCCCGATGGGAGTATTCAGGGGAAACGCGGGCGAGTCCGAGGAGACAATATCTATAACCTTTCCGGAGCCGGCCAGGGCCTGCGTCTCAAGGGAACGACGAGGACGCGTTTTCAGTACTTTGTTTTCGGCCAAAACGACGGAAACGTCACCGATAGTATCGGGGTTTCAGGATCAAGGAAGAACCGGTTTTTCAAAGTTGCCTATGCCCTGCGGAGCGGCGTCGGCTTCGCGAATGTGACTGGTGCGGTGAGTAGCGGAACGCTATCGCTACCTTCTCTCGCACCAAGTCAGAGGGCGCAGTTGCGGGCAACGATCAAAGCGACGAGGAAGGCGAGGGATCGCGGAAAATCGATCAAGACATTCTGCCGCTTTCAATCTTTGTCGAGTCCGGGAAGTCAGGATAGAGTCGTAGCGAAAATTATCGCGAAGAAGAAGTGAGTTTCGAGTCTGGAACACTCGATGTTCCTCCTCGGCCGGAGAATTTTCGACTCAACCTTTGTATTCGATGGAAGGCTCGGATATCCTGCCTTGATGTATAGACTGCTATTGTTTCTCTGCTTGGCGGCCACGCCGCTTTTTGCCCAGGAGCCACCTTACGACGTATTTCCTCCGGCAGAAGCGCCCTACTATCGCGTGCGCTACGAGGCCTCCGACCAACCTGGTGGGCTGATCTTTCCTGTGAAGTACACCGTTTGGATCCCGCCGGGAGTTGAGCAGTTGCGCGGTCTCGTCGTTCATCAGCACGGGTGTGGCGAAGGTTCATGCAAATCCGGCCTCACTGGCGCATGGGACCTACACTGGCAGGCACTCGCGAAGAAGCACGGTTGCGCGCTGATGGCCCCTTCCTATGAGCAACCGCAGGACGCTGACTGTCAGATGTGGTGCGATCCTCGCAATGGTTCGGGCGAGGCATTCCAGCGCTCGCTCGTCGATCTCGGAGAACTGTCGGGCCACCCCGAACTCGCTACTGTCCCCTGGGCATTGTGGGGACATAGCGGCGGTGGACATTGGGTGGGGGGAATGGTTCAGTTGCATCCAGAGCGTGTCGCGGCAGTCTGGCTCCGTTCAGGGGTGCCGCTTTTTAAAGCGAATCCCGAACGCCAGTCGATCAAATCCTATGCTCTGGCTGTGGCTGCCCTCAAGGTGCCCATGATGTGCAACCTGGGAACTAAAGAAGGTGTTACGGTAAAGGACGGGCGCTTTGCCGGAGCATGGCCAGCCAACGAGCGTTTTCTCAATGCCATGCGTGGGAGTGGCGGGTTGATCGGAGTCGCAATCGATCCTCTCACAGCGCATGAATGCGGCAACCAGCGTTACCTGGCGATCCCGTGGTTGGATGCCTGTTTGTCGGCGCGACTTCCGGAAAAGCCGGGCGACCCCCTTCGTCCGATGCCGACAGAGGAAGCCTGGCTCGCGGACCGACTCGGAACTGAGGCTGTGCCGGCAGGGGAGTTCGGCGGAGATGTCAAAACGTCGATCTGGTTACCAAATGCAGCCATCGCCAAAGCGTGGATGCAATACGTGAAGGACACGGCAATTGTCGACACCACTCCACCGCCTGCGTCTACAAAAATCGAAGTAGTAGATGATGTGCTCTCTTGGGAAGCTGATGCCGATTTGGAAAGCGGGATCGCACACTTCATCATCGAGCGTGATGGCGAGGAGATCGCGACCGTTCCGGAAGATCCTAAAAACCCGTTCGGTCGTCCTATTTTTCAGGGGCTGCAATACAGCGACACGCCTCTGCAACCCTTGGCGAAAATGCGTTTTGTCGACGACACGGCGGAGGAGGGAAAGAACTACCAATATCGTGTCATCTCGGTCAACACGGTAGGATTGGAATCAGAATGATCTGCCTCAAGGTTCGCCGATGCAGATGATCTCCCGCATCGTGTGCGCATAGAGTCGGCCGTTAGCGAATGTCACCGAGGCCAGCGTCCACGTCTCGCCGCCCGGACCCAGGTCGTTCACCGCGACGAGAGATTTGGGAGAAAGTGTGGCCGCTTCGGTATCGATCACATAAACCGTCCCGGTCACTACCGGAAGGAAAAGATAGCGTCCGATCCGGGTCGGGCTCGCTGCTGAAATGTGTCCCCATCCGATCCCTCTATGACCTTTGTCACCAACCGCGAATCCCGATGCATTCAGTGGTTGGTTGTCCGGGTTCCCTTTTCCCCACAACCAAATGTCGTCCTTTCGGCTGATCGCACCGGGCATTGTTTGCGCGGGCAATTCCAGATATTCCACGGCACCGCTCTCAACATTGATCCGTCCAAGATAAGGGGCATTATGAGAGAGAAACCAGTGCCAATCGCCGACGACTAGATTGGCTTGATTGGTGTTTGGATGGCCTTTTCCCGCTTTCACGGCGACATTCTTCTGCTCGATCCAATCTTCTCTCCTGGGTTCGTATTTCCAAAGCGTAGCTGTCTCGTAAAGCGGTTGCTCGCGTAGCACAGATCCCGTCTTAGCATCCATCACGATGTGTTCGCCCTTTTTGAAACCAAACACGTATTGTTCGTTCCAGTGGCAGGCGAAGGACGGATCGTATCCCGCTAGGTCTGTATTCCAAATCTGTGTGCCTTCCTCACCTTCTGCCAAACTGGTCAAGCTATGGCCGTAAGGCTTCTCAATCGGTCCATGCGGACCTCCGCGGGTATGGGACACCGCCGGTTTTCCGTCTGCGGTTCGGCCAACGACTAGTGTTGTGTGAATCGATGTTCCCACATCCTCCCGCCAAAGAGTTTTTCCGGTGCGTTTGTCGATCCCGTGAATGTAGGTCCAGACTTCCTTCTCCGGAACGCCTTCCGGAATCGCGGTTCCGTTCTTCGACTTCACACCCGGCGCATCCCACTTCCGCATTTTTTCGCCCTCTTCTTTGTTGGCAACTTCCACATAGAGGATTGTGTCGCCAACCAGATACGGTTCGGCCTGGCGGTTGTTATGCTTGAAGCGCGGAGTCCATTCGCGCTTCCAGACTTCCTTTCCGGAAAAGTCGAAGCACCCCATCGAACCACAGCGATTGAAAAACCAAACATGTTCTCCGTCGGTGATCGGCGCGAAAACCGTTCCATCAGTGAAACCTCCCGCGAGGGAAATGAAGACGCGACCCGGCAAGGTGACTTGCCAGAGAACCTCGCCAGTCGCCGCATCGAGACAAAATCCGATGATGTCAGAAACACCTTCCTTCTCCTCGAGCTTCTTGATCGGCACATGAGTCGTCACGAAAACGCGATCGCCCCAGACCGTGACGTTGCTCATGCCCGCCTCTGGCAACGGTGTTCGCCACACGACGTTCTCGTCCCGGGTCACGCTCCATTCGATTGGCGGCTCGCCTTTTACTTGCCAGTTCCCGTTCGGTCCAGCGGCTTGGGGCCAGTTCTCGGCGGATTGACAGCAGAGTGCTGAACCGAGAATCAGGGCGGTCGAAAGAGTGCGAAAGAGCATCTCCGTCACTAACACAACACGTCTTAATCTGATACGAAAAAACGGGAAGGCAATTTAATCGAATGCGCGGGGATTTTCGATCAACTGTTCTAAAGCGGAGACATCGAGCCGATCCTTTTCCCGCACTGAAGACGATTTAAAACGGATCAGCTGACTCTTTGATGCGTATCGGAATAATTTGCCGCCAACAGTCGAAGTCTCCGCACCGTCGATAAAGTCATTGTAAAACAGGCCGTCCAAGCACGAGAAAATATCCACCTGACACTGCTCGCTTTCTTCGATAATTCTGACGGCGCCCGGTTCCGGAGTGATGTCGGCGGGTTTCATTTTTCCGCCAAAGCCTTCGCCAAACCTACCCAGCGAATCGATCAGGCGAGTAAGGCTCTCGGGGGATAAGTCGACAAGGATATCGACATCTTCCGTAAGACGAACGTATCCATTCAAGGTTACGGCAAGCTCGCCGACAACGATGAAATCAACTTCGTCTCCGATGAGGTGGACCAAAAGTTTTTCGAACGAGGGTTCCATCGTCTTTTCCGCGCCAGTCTTTCACCAGCGCATCGGCGTTCCGTTGCAGCATCGCCAATCGCTCGAAAGGCGTTCGAGTTGCGAGCGCGCCTCCAAAACGCTTTTTGATTGGTTCTTGCAGAGCTTCGCTCGCATTGCTGTCGGACTCCGGCATTACGATAGTCTAGCACAACGCTCCAGATATCGCCACGTCACTGAACTTGATCCTTCAAACACCCGTCATCCAGCGGGACCGGTTCACCAACTTCATCGACAGGGTGGGTGTAGAGATAGCGCCACACTTCTTCGTGCAGGAAATTTCCGTC
>Ga0222633_1001780_pt1 | contig 10299 bp, 12 predicted proteins | sample AntAcemetageno48_FD_179816 | JGI IMG/M metagenome (GOLD analysis project Ga0222633, IMG submission 179816) | Saline water microbial communities from Ace Lake, Antarctica - #48 | ecosystem: Environmental > Aquatic > Non-marine Saline and Alkaline > Saline | place: Antarctica: Ace Lake | collected... | reverse complement strand
CTTTTAGCCCTGCTGCGACCAAATTGCTGTTCGATCTCCTTGAGCCTTGCCAGCAGTTCTTCCGCCGTCATCTCGACTTCAGCGGCCACGACAGCATTGCAGAACTCGGCAACATCTTCATCAAAACCCTCAGGCGTACTCCACCAGATGGATGAAGCCACCAGAGGGCGCACTGAGATCTTCTGCAGCTCGGCGACGGCCAGGCGAAGATTTTCCTCCTGGTCACCCAGATTGGAGCCCAGCGCAATGTAAGTCGATTTAGGCATCGTCTGAAATAGCAATCCGTTCGATTTTCATGATAGTTTTAGCGCTCGCAAATAGTAGCAGTGAGAACACCATGAAAGCAGCAGTATTAAGAGCACCGAACCAGCCTCTTGAAATTGAAGAGGTGCAGATTTCCAAACCAGGTCCAAGGGAAGTCCTGGTAAGACCTGTCGCTGCTGGTGTTTGCCACAGTGACCTTCACTTTATGGATGGGTCCTACCCCTATGCATTGCCAACCATTCTTGGCCACGAAAGTGCCGGTATTGTGGAAGAAGTCGGCTCAGACGTCACTTACGTCAAGAAAGGGGACCACGTTATTACCTGCTTGTCTGCTTTTTGCGGACACTGCGAATACTGTGTCACGGGACACCTTTCGCTGTGCCAAAGCCCCGAGGTTTCCAGGGACGCCGACGAAGAACCGAGATTGCACAAAGGCGACGAAGCAATCCACCAGTTCCTCAACCTGTCTTCATTTGCCGAGCTCATGCTCATTCACGAGCACGCCCTCGTTAAAATGAGAGAGGACATGCCGATGGATCGCGCCGCACTCATCGGTTGTTCAACGACCACCGGTGTCGGTGCTGTATTCCACACCGCTGGTGTTGAGCCTGGTTCAAAGGTAGCCGTTATAGGTTGTGGGGGCGTTGGACTTGCCGCGATCAACGGCGCAGCCATTGCAGGCGCGGGAATGATTATTGCCGTCGATATGGTTGACTCCAAACTGGAGATCGCAAAAGCACTCGGCGCCACCCACACGATTAATCCTGGCAAAGTCGATGCAGTTGGTGAGGTCAGGGAACTGACCCAGGGCGGATGCCACTACACCTTCGAGGCCATCGGGCTGAAGTCCACGACTGAGCAGGCATGGAAAATGTTAGGCCCGGGCGGCACTGCAACGGTGATCGGCATGATTCCGGTAGGCACCATGGTAGAGCTACACGGTGTAGATTTTCTGGCGGAGAAAAAGATTCAGGGATCGAACATGGGTTCAAACCGGTTCAGGGTCGACATGCCACGCTTCGTTGATTTTTACCTGAACGGCAAACTCCACCTTGACCAGATGATTTCGAAGCACATCAAGTTACACGACGTGAACGACGCGTTGAACGCGCTTAAAACCGGGGAAGAAGCACGTCACATCATCATGTTTGACTAGATTGTAGGACCCGGGCCATTGATGGTCCGGGTCATACATGTCCCATGGCAATAAATCGCCAGAATCGTCAATCGTTCGAACGACTCGACCGCACTATTCGCTTAAGGTTTCGATGACCGCGACGACCTGATCCTCATCAACACTGTCTTCTTCTGCCACGAAGAGTTCGACCAGTTTTCCTGCTACCGGTGCTTCAATCGGAATCTCCATTTTCATGGATTCAAGAATCATAATGACCCCTTCCTCGGCAAGCACATCCCCGACTCTGGCCTGAATCTTCCAGACATTACCAGTCACCTCAGAAGTAATCTCAATCTTCGCCATCACTAATTTCCTTTGAATTCCGGGTCACGTTTTTCAAAAAAGGCCTTCATACCTTCAGCGCGATCTTCACTTAACGCCGTCAGCATATTCTGGTCCGCATCCATGTGCATGATCGCCTGGTCCATCCCGGCGCTGACCGCATTGATACTCTGCTTGATCATCTGCACTGCCGCCGGCGGCTGGACTGCATATCGGGCAGCCATCAGGTCCACAGCCTGATCCAGCCCAGTCACAGGCACCACCTGATCCAGGAAACCCCAATCCAGCAGCGTCCCGGCATTTTCCTTGTCGCCAAGCATGATCATGCGCTTTGCCCTGGCCGGACCGATCAGCCGCACACACAGTGGCAGGGATTGCCACATCAGGTTCATTCCCAGATTCACTTCCGGGTAACCGCAAACAGCATCTTCAGTCGCGATCCGGAAATCACAGGCAGTGGGTATACAGGCTCCCCCACCGAGGGCAACACCATGAATAGCCGCTATTGTGACCTGCTGAATTTCGGTAATGGCCCTGATCATTCGCGCACCCAGCGCGAAGTCGCGACGCTGCATCACCATATTCCGGACTGCTCGACGTTCCTTTAAATCCGCCCCGGCACTAAAATGCTTGCCAGACCCACGGAATACTACGACCCGGGTTTCCTCATCATTCAGGAAATCACGGGAAGCCTGTTCGATTTCTTCCATCAGCCGCGAGTTTAGTGCATTCATCGCCTCAGGCCGATTAAGCATCAGGGTCGTAATATGACCATGACGCGTCAGTTCGATGTGTTCGTAATTATTCAACGTCTGCCTCAGGAGGTTGCAACATATCCTCCATCTCCTTAGTGAGCTCTTTGTAGGTGAGCTCACTGATCTCGAACTGCCAGTCTGCCAGAGTCTCCCGATTGATGTGCATCCAGAACCTGCCATCTACAATGATAGCGCCAACGACCACCGTCTCGCCGCTGTTGAGAACAAACCGTGTATTGGACGGGTCATCAAATATCGAAGGATTGTAAGGCTCAACATCCAGCATCCTGATATTAACAAGCAATCGAGTGAGGCTGTCGGCTACCGTCGAGTACTTAAGCTCCCTTCCTTCAGGAACCCCAAGCAATTCGAATTCACCAGAGGCTTCATTTCTGTTACCCAAAAGGAACTGCGCAGACCGGGTCGCGATCGAGACCTCCTGGATATTTGAAGGCTCTATATTGATCACTACTGGATCAACCCAGTCCAACCAATCAGCTGAGGCCTCGACCCATTCGTTCGTCAGATACACCTGAGGGTCATCTGGATACCGGACGAAGCTACCCCGCGACGCTGCTTCGTTTCCAACCAGCAGGGAATGTTCGCCAGGGAAAATAGTGATGCTAGTGCCCGCACCCGAACCGCTTTGCGCAACCCCTAGCCTGGCGTGATTCGAGGAAACTGCCGTTTTTTCCTCAACAATCTTCAGCTCAGACAAGTTCACCAGAATTCCGGAGAGCCTGGAAAAATCAACCTTGTAACCCGACTTCCCAGCCAGCACCCAGTGATCCTGCTGCTTAACAACAGAGACGCTGTCTCCCGCAGGGCTCGCGACGTTGATGCTCGTCAAACCGGCAAGTTGTTCTTTCAACCCGGGGAACACCAGCCGCGGGGTGTTTTCATCGTTGGCGGGGTTCATCTGGAACAACAATGCAACCAACAGCACCGCGATACCAAACAGCCCGACCAGCTTCATATTCATCAGGCTTTATGTCCTCGAGACATCAGTCCCAGCATTCTTATACCAAGCAGAGCAAGGGTCAGCAGCAGGGGCATCAACAGAATGTTAATAAACTTGAGCTTTCCGCCAAGCTGATCAATGTCCTGGTCAAGACGATGACGCACATCCCTCAAGTCTTTTCGGATACGAAGCTTCTCGTCCTGGAAGCTTACCAGGGCAGCTTCCTGCTCGGGGCTCAGTGTCAGCAGGCCATCATCAACCCTCGCTGACTCAAGTTCAGACAACTGCCTTTCAGTCTCAGCCAATCTCATCTGCAGGTCCTCAGCATTTTCAAGGTACTTTGCTTCAGCAAGTCTGCGCAATTCTTCAACCACCACAAATGGTCTGGAGAACTGTCCCCGGGAACGAACCTCAATCAGCGCACTGCTCCCTGAGAGGTTCTCTACCAGATTGGTCACAAAGCTACCGTTATCTGCAAACGCGTTTGCAATCTGCTGGCCGAAGAAATTTTGCACCTGGACCCAGAGTCGATCAGCCAACACATCGGTATCCGCAACAATCACCACATTCAGGTCATCTGTTTCTGCAATATGCGTTGCCTCTCCTGATTTTTCCGGAAAAGACGAGAGCGATCTTCCAGACAATCGAACGGCAACCGAGTAGTTGTCGCCAGTAGGCTGGAAGCCCTGTTGAAGTTCTGCCGGGTCATTTAAAAACTGAAACTGCACGACATCAATGGACCCCGCTGATGAACTTGATGTGATCAATGATTTCGCATCGATGCCATCCACGTCATCCACATCCAGAATGCCCGCTGTCGAAAAATTGATGGATTCAAGATCTGCAGTTGCGATGTCATCACCAGAAAAATACTGGTTCGTAAATCCCAGAATTCCAAGGTGCCGCACCGGTGTACCATTTGCCCCGCCCACCATCAGTGCCACCTCGCTATCACCAAGGACTTCTCCCTCCCTGAGGGTCACTCCCCAGGTCGCTGTTAGCCGGTTCAAGTCGGAACTACTGCCTGAGGGAGCGCTCATACCCGGCGCCCCCGGCATGACCATCTCAGCTAGCGGGTCTACAAACACAATGAGTTTTCCGCCGGACATCACATGCTGGTCAACGGCATAAAGTGCATCCTCCTCAAGCTCACCAGGGTGAACAATGAGTAATAAATCAGCAGAACCTATCGACCCGGGGGACAGGTCATCAATCTTGTCTATCTGAAACAGCTCTTTGAGCTGATCCATAAATATCCAGCCAGGCGTCGGCTGAAAACTTCTTGGATCAACCCCTTGTTCTATTTCAAGTTCAGAATAGAGTGCGACCCTGGGTTTTTCCGTAATCGACAAATTGTAAATAAGTTTTGTGAGTTCATATTCGAGGAAAGCTTCACGATCCGGCTGAAAGAATGGAAGGACCTCCTGCCCGTCAAGCGCGTTAGTACCTGCCAGACCAAAATACAGGGCATCTCCGGACTGGTTGACCGGCACACCTTGAAGCCCGAATTCTGCTGCCTGATCTTCCTGTTCAGAAAAGGGTTCGGGGTCGACGATATGCAGCTTAATGTTTGACCCGGCGAGCAGCTGGTATTCCTCCAGCATTTCCCGGACACGCCGGGAATAGGCACGCAGGGCAGTCAGGTCTTCCGATGCCTTTTCTGAGAAGAAGAAATACAGGTTAACGGGTTCTTCGAGGTCATCTATGATTTCTCTCGTGCCATCTGAGACCGTGTACAAGCCGTTCTCCGTCAGGTCGAGCCGGAAAGAACCAAACATCAGGTTATTCGCCAGCGTGAACGCGAGGAATCCAGCGACCAATACCACGATAGAAAAATATCTGCTCATCTCAGGCTCCCTTCTTCATGTCTAACACAATGGACGTCGCTGCGAGCCAGACCACAATCACCGAAATGAAGTACAGGAAATCCTGAAGGCTAAAGACGCCTCTCGAGACGGCAGTAAAGTGCGTCAGGAAACTAAGGCTTGCGACCATATCGATTAGCGCCAGGGGAAGCCATCCCCTGACCAGGTCCAGCACCAGCGGGAACCCCGCCATCACAAACAACAAGGACACAAAGCTGCAAAGCACAAAGGCAATCACCTGGCTCTTGGTGAGCGCTGACATACACGAGCCTATCGCCAGGAACCCGCCCGCCATCATCCAGCTACCCAGATAGCTCGCCACAATCACGCCATTGTCCGGGTCACCCAGGTAATTAACCGTCATCCAGATCGGAAAGGTCAGTGCAAGCGCTATGCCGGCAAACACCCACGCCGCCAAAAACTTACCGAGAACAATAGCTGAACGTGATAAGGGTAAGGTCATCAACAGTTCCAGCGTTCCGCTCTTACGCTCCTCGGACCACAACCTCATTGAAATGGCAGGAATCAGGAAAAGGTAGAGCCAGGGATGGAAGTTGAAAAATGGAATCAGGTCAGCCTGTTGTCGTTCGTAAAAGTTACCCAGGTAAAAAGTAAATACCCCGGATAGCACCAGGAAAATCGCGATAAAAACGTAGGCGATGGGTGTGGCGAAGTATCCGTACAATTCACGCTTCATGATCACGGCGAAACTCATCGAACTTCTCCCTGTACTTCTCCCTGTACTTCTCCCTGTAGTTCGCCCTCGGTTAAAGACCTGAAGACGTCATCAAGCCTGCCTGACTCGACATACAATGAATCCACCGTCCAGCCTTTCGACCGGGCGAGATCAAGGACTTTTGTGAACAACGTGGTATCAAACTCACCTGGCACAATGGTGACACCCCCCTCAGTGATCACGGTCTCTTCTACTCCCATGATCGATCCTGCCGCTTCGGCGATTTCGGTGAGTGATGCCGATGAGGATTTGAGGGTCACAGCTCCGTGGTAGGGACTCATCTCCATCAATGATCGGGGCGTTCCATCGGAAACGATCTGCCCTTTCGCGAGCACCATGGCGCGATTACAGACAGCCGTTACTTCCTCCAGAATGTGAGTGGACACAATAACGATCTTGTCCCGGGACAAGCCCTTGATCATCTCGCGAACCTGATGTTTCTGGTTTGGGTCCAGCCCGTCTGTCGGTTCATCAAGAATCAGGACATCAGGGTCGTGAAGAATCGCCTGTGCAAGCCCAACGCGTCTTTTAAACCCCTTTGACAGGGTTTCGATTCGCTGGCCAAGTACATCCTGGAGGGACATGACATCGATCGTCTCTTCCATGCGGTTGGCACGTTCGACGCCAGTGAGTCCTCTCGCGTCTGCAATAAATTCCAGAAACCCGAGCGGGGTCATTTCCTCATAGGCAGGAGCACCTTCAGGGAGATAACCGATATGTCTCTGAGCGGTGAGACCGTCCTGCCACACATCACTGCCCCAGATTCTCACCTCACCACTGGAAGGCCGAAGAAATCCCGTCACCATTTTCATCGTTGTAGACTTGCCGGCCCCGTTCGGACCCAGGAAGCCCAGAATCTCCCCCGGTACCAGTTTGAATGTCAGATTCTTTACCGCGGCAAAGTCACCGTAGTACTTCGTTAGATGACTTACTTCGATCATGAAACCGTCTACCTCTCTTATTCCTGTTCCAATGTCTGTTTCGACAACCAATTTTGCGGGGCCATGGTAAACCATCGCTGATCAGCCACTACTATAAATTTTTGGAGAGCCCTGTTGAGATAGACCACAGAAACTCAATTTTTCTCCCGGTGAACTCTCTGCGCGCAGAACGGAACATAAAGACAACGCCTTTTTGGAGGGAAGGAAGTCTGTAGTGGTAGATCGGCCCTCCAAACGATCTGCTGTCGGGGGGACAGCACACTACGGACTTCACCTGTTCTTTTTTGCCCCGGTCTTGTTTTGACGCTTGTCTCGACCAAGCCTTCCTGCGACTATTTCCTGCTCAATTCGCTGATTCGACAAAACAACATGGCCCAGAAAAAGCATCGAATTACCCGAGAGGAAGCGTTGAGTTTCCTGCTGACTTATATTGTCGTCGAGCAGAATCAGAAACTGGTCCTCGACCCATTAGCATTATTTAACCTGACCAACCTCGCACTAAGAGCTGTCGATGAAACAACCGAAAGTGAGGGAATCATTCCTCACGAGCTAATAGAATCACTGGCCAAGGAATACCTGGACACTTTATGACTATGCTTCCCATCGATCCCGCGGCGATCATCTTTGACCTGGATGGAACGCTGCTGGACACAGAACCACTGTATACGGCCGCCGCCCAACGGGTTCTTGACCCCCATGGACATACCTACACCATGGAACTGAAACGGAAAGTCATGGGAGGAGATTCGATGCGAAGTGCACAATTGACCATCGATGAATTCGACTTACCGATGACAGCGAAGGAATTTCTTGCCTCAAGAGAGTCTTTCCTGAAAACACTATTCCCTGACGCCAAAGAAATGCCGGGTGCCGGAGACTATCTTCGCTACCTGCATTCAACCAATATACCGACGGGAATTGCCACCAGTTCACACAGCCATCTCTGCGACCTGAAAATCAGTCACAGGACCTGGCGCTCACTTCTCTCTACGGTCGTTTGTGGTGATGACGCTGAGCTGCACAAGAGCAAACCGGAACCCGACATATTCTTGTTGTGCGCCCGCCGAATGGGTATTAACGCCAAAGATATTGTCGCGTTCGAAGACTCGCGCAATGGCGTGCTGTCCGCTAAAGCGGCAGGTATGACGGTCGTGGCAATTGAAAGCCCCTACACATCGCCGCAAGACCTGCAGGAAGCAGATCTGGTTATTGAGAACTACCACGCTTTAATGGGCTAACCCTAATGGGCTGGTCTTTGTTGGGCTGGTCTCTGTTGGGCTATTCTTTGTTGGAGAAATCTTTGTTGGAGAAGTCTTTTTCAGGTCCACGAGAGGTCTGGGTCATCTTGTTCCAGAAGTCCATGTTTTGCTCCATCGCCCGGCGCATCATGGCAAGCGGGTCTGAGCTGGTAATATCCCGGACACTCTTTTGATAGCGTTCCTGATGTTCGAGAAATGTCATGATGCTTTGCTCAATATAGCCACCCACAATGCTTTGCATCGCGTCGCCATAAAACCGCACCAGCTGTTCGAGAACCCTGTTCGTTAGGATCGGTTCATGTCCTTCACCTTCCTGCTCAGAAATGATCTGCATCAGCACGGTACGCGTCAGATCCTTCCCTGTTTTCGAATCTGCCACGGTGATTGATTCACCCTTTAAAATAATCTTTCGTATATCTTCCACCGTGACATACTTGCTCTCTTCGATGTCGTAGAGCCTACGGTTTGGATACTTTTTGTACTCTCGCATACCACGATTTTCCGATTTTTGTGCGTTGAACAATGGAGTAGAACAATGAAGTTTCGCCAACTTCTCTGTAAGTTGCAAATACACTGGGTCAGCTGGTAATGTTGCGTTGCAACATTATGCTGTCTGTAATAGCCAACCATTAGAGGGAAACCAATGAACATTACCGTCAATGTAGATATCACCCCCGAAGAGCTTCGGCGTTTTATGGGCCTGCCTGATGTCCAGGGGTTGCAGGAAGAAATGCTGAAGATGGCTCATAAACAGCTCACCGAATCCGGCCAAAATGCTTTCAACGATATACTCGCAGGTGCCGTTCAGCCGATGATGGCCTACCAGGATTGGCTGCAGCGAATGATGCTCGGCTCACTCAATACCGAGGATGCCCCGCAATCCAAGAAGAAAAGCGGTAAATGAGCCGCGGGACTGCGCTGATCACGGGCGCCTCCTCGGGCATCGGGGAAGCATTTGCACGTCTTTTTGCTGCAGAGGGCTTTGATCTCGTGCTCACTGCACGAAGAGAGGAAAAGCTGCAGGCTCTGGCCGCTGATATGCCCGCCACAACAAACGTTGTGGTCCTCCCCGGCGACCTGTCCACATCTGCGGGAATCGACACCTTTTGTGAGTCCGTATCCAGCCTATCCCTGGAGATCGATGTGTTGATCAATAACGCCGGAATGATGGTCGAGGAGGAATTTGCCAACCTGACAAGTGAGCAGATTGAACGCACCATCACACTCAATATCACAGCACTGACCCAACTAATCCATCAATTCCTGCCCGCAATGAAGACCCGGAAGTCAGGCAGAATTCTAAACGTCGCATCGGTGGCGGCGTTCCATCCCGTACCAGGTATGGATATTTACGCAGCGACAAAAGCTTACGTTTTATCTTTCAGCGAGGCCCTGTCTGAGAACCTTCGAGACACGGGCGTTTCAGTTACTGCTTTGTGTCCTGGCTTGACGGATACCGACATGGTTGACTCGTCACTCGCCGGGACTATTCCTCCTTTTATGATGTCGCGACCAGACGATGTTGCACGTGAAGGCTTCGACGCATTGATGAATCGGGAAGTTATCCGCATTCCCGGCAACGCAAATCGACTTGCCCTGGCATGGGCACAGCACCAGCCTCGCTGGCTGGTCAGAGGATTAGGTGGACTGGCAAACAAGCTGACCCCTCGCCGATAGCGCCCGCGCCTAATGCGCCGCATGCTTACGAATGAGCGAGTTGCCTCGCATCTCGAATCGTGTAAGGTTTCTGTAAGTCACTGAATTAGCCACCCTATGAAAAAGATTGCCCTTCTGCTCTGCCTGTTTTCTTTGCCCTTTACCGTGCAGGCAAATGACTGTGATAACTCGGCGAACAAGGTACGTATGGCCGACGGGCTTGATGAAGCGATTGACGTACTCGATGATTGCCTGTCGGACGAACTTCAACGGGTGGCCCGTACTTATCTTTTACTGGGTTTGACGTATTACGATACAGGCGAGCACAAAAAGGCCATTGCAAACTACTCCAAAGCCATAGAACTTGCACCGAACTATGTCACCGCTTTAGCCAATCGCGGAT
>Ga0222633_1001779_pt1 | contig 10305 bp, 14 predicted proteins | sample AntAcemetageno48_FD_179816 | JGI IMG/M metagenome (GOLD analysis project Ga0222633, IMG submission 179816) | Saline water microbial communities from Ace Lake, Antarctica - #48 | ecosystem: Environmental > Aquatic > Non-marine Saline and Alkaline > Saline | place: Antarctica: Ace Lake | collected... | reverse complement strand
AACCGCTTTTCCCCGGGACACGTCCCGAGGAACTCGTATGCGAAGGCGATCGGTGTCTGGTGGATATCGATCACGAAAGTATCTGGATTTCCTACTGCCCGATGCCGCCCGGGAACCTCGAACCTCACCGTCCCGGCTTGTTCAACTCGCATCATCGACTGGCAACACCCGTATCACCGTGGGAAATTCTGAAGATCGGTGGCGGCACACCCCCGGTCATGACAAAGCATGGATGGATGATTATCTATCACGGGGTGCATGAAGAAGTGAAGCCAGGTCAGGAAAAGAATTCTCTTTGTTACTCCGCGGGCGTCATGATTCTCTCTGTACAACACCCGCAAGTCATTCGCTATCGTTCCCTTGAACCGATCCTTTCACCGATGCTGCACGAGGAGCGACACGGAATCGTACCCGACGTCGTTTTTCCCACCGGGATCGACCGCCGCGATGATATCGGTGCGCCTGATCGATGCGATGTCTACTATGGAATGGCTGACCAGAGCATCGGCGTAGCGCGTCTGGACCTGCCAGATGCCCCTCCCTTCGGTGCGCTGGCCGATGGCCCTGAGCCGACGGAAGAGTGAGGTGACGCTGCAACTTTGACAGGGTCCCCTCGCTATGGGGTGAACGCCCCATTGCGAGAGGAAGGCTCCCGGACTAGGGTCCACTATGAAAAAGGAGAAAATAGTATCCCGGATGCATAAACGCATCAACAAAGCTTCGAGAAAAATCGATGAACTTGCACTGCAAACCCATCTGGGTAAAGAGGAAGCGAAAGAGGCATTCGACGAGCGCATCAAGAGTCTGGAATGTCAGAAAAACAAATTTAGAGACGAAATTCATCACCTGAAGCACATCACCTCAACGGCATGGGAAGATCTGGCTGAAGGATGCGATAGCTCGTGGTCCGAGATGAAAACCTCACTTCGGAAGGCCGCCAATGAGTTCAAATCTCAGCGAACAAAATCTGAGTGAAGCCCCGACTCGAATGTAAGGCGCAAGTATAACGATCCGTGATAAGAACCCCAGACACAACAGCAAGCGCCTCGCTACAAAGCGATCTGGCTGTGGCAAGCTACAGTTCCCCCGCCGAAATCGAATCGGCAATCCTAGAACTGCAGCATTCAGGCTTTGACATACTGAAGCTTACAAATATTGACAGGCACAGTGGAAGGAGCCGTGATCGCTGGGGGCATCAATGCACCGGGCTCTACAGTATGAAGTTTCCGGGAGAGTACTATCACCGATACGAGACCGCGCTTCAAATCGACAAGTCTATTCTCATAGCTCAATGGACGACGGAGGAAGTTGCCAGCGGCGGCGAGGAGATCAACCGCACCCATCCTGAATCGGTTGATGAGTATTAGTTTTCAGCCCGCAGGATCTGCAGGTGTAGCATCAGAAAGTGAGGTCCTTTCACTCCGACGGCATGAGTCAGGATTTCGCTTTTCCCACTTTGCTGACTCGCTTCCGCCCTGCCAAAGAAACAGGAACCAAACTCAGACATTGAGGTTGGCAGCCTCTTCCTGAGTATCAATATCTTCGGCGAGACGGAGAATATCGACGATGGGATGGCGGACACCCCCACCCGACTGCTTGGATTGGCTGTCGTGACGCAAAAAGATCCCGCCTATGGCATCCTCTAATTCAGGAATTGTCAGGTCGCCTTTCCTCAGATGGTTCGCAATCCTGAGACCATTCGCTATGACTGAAACCGTAAGACGCGGCGCGTGGAGAGAACGGAGGGCGCGCAGATCATCGAGGAGCAGTTTACCGATCACGGAACGAATCATGACCTTTTTCCGAGTCGCCACAGGATGGTTTCTCGTCTGGTAGGCCAGGTTCAGCAGTTCGTAGAGAATCGGTAATCGCATGGCTTCAGGCTGGAGAATAGCCAGATGTCCCGGCAGGATATTTACCGGTGCCTCTCCCCCGGCGGGAAGCAGGCTGTAGGTAGGCTTCCACCCGAAAGCCCCCAGTTCCTCGCTATTTTCAGGCTTCCTTACGAAGGGCACCCACACCGCGCATGGTTTGTCCTTCTGGTAACAGCGGCGAAGCTCGTCCAAATCCTCAGAATTGAGGAGCACGTCGTAGGCCAGCAAGGCAATCGGCGTGCTGCCATAACTCTCCCGGTGATGATCCAACGCCGCTTTCAAATTGGTAGCGATACTGCCGTTGGTGTCGACAATTGTCGCATTCAGTCCGAGGGTTTTGTAGATTCCGGCAGGACCTGCGATCACAACCGGGCCGAAGCCGCCCGATTTCTCGATCTGCTCAATCAAGAGTGCGATCAACGGCGCATTCCCCACCTTCACCTCAGCGCCCTTGTAAAAGGTCGAAAGGGAGTGCAAGCCGGAGCTTGATTCCGGGAGGTGGCCAGGCACGTGGTCGCTTCCGGCCATAATGGTAATCGGGATCCGTTCCATTTTCTATACTCTACCAAAATTTGTTCATTCCGTGACGGTTTTCCGCCCTCTCCGGGGAAATTTTAAACATCGGGAAGAAATCGATCAGATGCCTGTTTGTGTCATCGGCCTGGCAACTGATAAGGCGCTGACCATAACCGCTGAAGCGAGCAGTCTTCCGATATTGAAGTGGCTGAAGTATGGCGTCGCTGAAATTTCTCAAAGAACTGCAGCATGCGGTTTTTGACATAGAAACACTTTTTATCATCATTTTACTCAGTTGACGGAGAAGGAATTTGCCAGCGACTGAGAGGAGATCAATCACACCAACTCTGAATCGATCGGTGAGCACCAGTCTTCATCCGCCAGTTCGAAGCCGGATCAGCGGGTGCAGCAAGCAATAGCTTTGGAGATTCCAGAAAATGTGAGAACATATTTTACGCGAAGAGAGTGCCTTAGCTATGGGGTGAACACGCCATTGTTTCGACCGTCGACAGGGCGAGCTTTCCTTTGCTAACATCAATCCACTAAAGGAGTCCATCACATGACCTTTCAACTTAAAGAATGCAACGAAGGAAAGGCTGCCGCCGTTCACATCAGTGGTGAACTGGCTAATTCCGATTGCGGGTACTTCGTGCCCGAGTTCGACCGACTTATCGGCCTGTTCGGAGAGCCATGAGCAATCTGAATCAGGGCTCGGTTGTTTCTGTACGCGGCAGCGTCGTCGACATCCGTTTTGAAAACGATCTACCATCGATCCACAACATGCTCCATGCGGGAGCCGACGGTAGTATTGCAATCGAAGTTCTGGCACAGCGCGATGCTCATCATGTGCGCGGCATCGCCTTGACACCAACACAAGGACTCGCGCGCGGCATGGCAGTGCAGGACACCGGTGGACCGCTCAGGGTCCCCGTTGGCAGGAATATCCGCTCCCGCATGTTCGATGTATTCGGAAATACCCTCGATCGCGGGGCTGTCTTGACTGATGTCGAATGGCGATCCGTTCACCGCGATCCCCCTCCCCTGTCACGACGTTCCACCAGGTCAGAGATTTTTGAAACCGGCATCAAGGTGATCGATGTGCTCGTGCCGCTGGAGCGCGGCGGAAAGGCGGGACTGTTCGGCGGGGCCGGTGTGGGCAAGACAGTGCTGCTCACCGAAATGATCCACAACATGATAGGGCACCAGGAAGGGGTGAGCATTTTCTGCGGCATCGGAGAGCGGTGTCGTGAGGGCGAGGAACTTTACCGCGAAATGAAGGAAGCGGGCGTGCTTCCCAATATGGTAATGATCTTCGGCCAGATGAACGAACCACCGGGCAGCCGGTTTCGTGTCGGCCACGCCGCCCTGACGATGGCGGAATACTTTCGCGACGACGAACACCGCGATGTGCTCTTGCTTGTCGACAATATTTTCCGCTTCATCCAGGCTGGTATGGAGGTATCAGGTCTGATGGGCCAGATGCCATCGCGCCTCGGCTACCAACCGACCATGGGCACAGAGCTCTCAGGTCTGGAGGAACGCATCGCCAATACCGACACCGGCGCCATCACTTCGATTCAGGCCGTGTATGTCCCGGCAGATGATTTTACAGATCCCGCGGCAGTGCACACCTTCTCGCATCTTTCCGCGTCCATCGTGCTGTCGCGCAAACGAGCCAGCGAAGGATTGTTCCCGGCAATCGATCCGTTGCAGTCCACTTCAAAGATGGCGACGCCGGGTATCGTCGGCGAACGGCACTACACGCTGGCACAGAAAATTCGGCGAACGCTCGCGCAATACGCCGAGCTCAAGGACATCATTGCGATGTTAGGCCTGGAGCAGCTTTCGCCCGAAGATCGAAACGTCGTCGCCCGGGCCCGGCGGCTGGAGCGATTTCTCACACAGCCTTTTTTTACGACCGAACAGTTCACCGGTCTTGCGGGAAAACTCGTCAGTTTGGAAGACGCGCTGGACGGCTGTGAGCGGATCTTGAACGACGAGTTCAAGGACTACCCGGAGAGCGCGCTTTACATGATCGGGTCGATCGACGAAGCGAAGGTCAAATCGAAGACTTCTCCCGCGCCGCAAACTTCGTTGAAACCCGAACCAGTCACTACGCATGGAGCTTAAGATCCTTCTACCCTTTCAAGTGTTTGCTGAAAAGACCGACGTCTTACGAGTTGTCGCGGAGACGCGTGAAGGTTCGTTTGGGCTTTTACCTCACCGACTCGACTGCGTGGCCGCCCTCGTGCCGGGCATCCTGACGTATGAAACCGAATCCGACGGCGAAGTCTTCGTCGCAGTGGATGAGGGTGTCCTGGTTAAGACCGGCCCCGATGTTCTTATCTCAGTGCGTCGCGCACTTAGAGGAGCCGATCTCACACAACTGCGCGCTTCCGTGGAAGATGAATTCCTAACACTCGACGAAAGCGAGAGAAGCATGCGCACCGTCTTAGCAAAACTGGAATCCGGATTCCTCCACCGCTTCGTCGCTTTCACCCATGAATAGCGAACCACAAAAGGACGAACCGCCCCTCGCCAAAACGATCGGCGATAAGGCGGATCGCAAGCTCCGGGCCCGCCGCGAAGGCAACTCAGGTGTCTGGTTCGGTTTCGGTATGATGGGGCTCATTGGCTGGTCTGTCACGGTGCCGACATTACTCGGGGCAGCGCTCGGCATCTGGCTGGATCGCAACTATCCCGCCAGCCATCCCTGGACTCTCGCGCTACTCATGACCGGTCTCATCATCGGCTGCTGGAACGCGTGGCACTGGATCGCAAAAGAGGAAGAAGCCATGCACGAAAAACAGGAGGATTCGGATGAATGAGTCATTCCTTATAGTTTTGTCAGGACTGGCCGGGATCGTTCTCGGTGCGCTTTTCTTTGGCGGCCTCTGGTGGACCGTGCGCAAAGGTCTGGCGTCACCGCGACCCGCCCTTTGGTTTTTAGGCAGCCTGATATGCCGAACCGGTATCGTCCTCGCAGCCTTCTACCTGGTCGGACACGGAAACTGGAAACGTCTGCTCGTCTGTCTTCTCGGATTTATCATCGCACGTTTCATCGTCATGCGAATGACTCGTCCATCCGTCGCAACCACGAAATTAACCCAGGAGGACAATCATGCGACTCACGCCTGACCAGCTCATTTTCTGGCAGTATGGAGTGTTCAAACTCAATGGGACCATTGTCTTCACCTGGGCGATCATGTTCGTGCTCGTCGTGGGATCGAAGCTCATCACCCGCAGGCTCACCACCAGGCACGAGCGTTCACGCTGGCAGAACTTTCTCGAAATTCTCGTTACCGGAATCGAAAAGCAGATCGGTGAGGTCGGCCTGCGAAATCCGAGGAACTACATCCCGTTTATCGGAACGCTCTTCCTCTTTGTCGCCACGGCGAGTCTATTCACCATCATCCCCGGCTACGAACCACCTACGGGCTCACTTTCAACGACAGCGGCACTGGCGCTGAGTGTGCTCATTGCGGTACCGATGTTCGGTATTCAGGATCAGGGTCCCGCTGGCTATCTGAAGTCCTACATCGAGCCTACGGTGATCATGCTGCCGTTCAATATCATCAGCGAAGTATCCCGCACCCTCGCTCTTGCTGTCCGTCTCTTCGGCAACATGATGAGTGGCGCGATGATCATCGGGATCTTACTAACGATCACTCCGTTTCTATTTCCCATCGTCATGACCCTGCTCGGTCTCCTTACCGGGATGGTTCAGGCCTACATTTTCAGTATTCTCGCGGCAGTTTACATCGCTGCGGCAGTTCGCACTCGAACACCCAAGCCTAAACTGGAACCAACCTAACTAAACCACATCCTATGGACAACATAACCCTCATCGCCGTGGCTTCGATTATCACGGCAGGCTTCACAACGAGCATCGGCTGCATGTGTCCGGCACTCGGTGAAGGCCGTGCCGTCGCCACCGCCCTGAAATCACTGGCTCAGCAACCGGATGCTTCCGCCACCATCACGCGTACTCTTTTCGTAGGGCTCGCGATGATCGAATCGACCGCCATTTATTGCTTCGTGGTATCGATGATTCTGATCTTCGCCAATCCGTTCTGGAATCAAGTGATCGCCGCCGCAAACAAGTAACCCATGCTCATTGATTGGTTCACCGTCGTCGCGCAGGCGCTCAATTTCCTCATCCTCGTATGGTTGATGAAGCGATTTCTGTACAAACCGATCCTCCACGCAATTGACGCCAGAGAGAAAAGGATCGCCGGCGAACTCGCAGACGCGGACGCGAAAAAGGCCGAGGCGCAAAAGGAACGCGACGCGTTCCAACGCAGGAATGCAGAGTTCGATCAGCAGCGAGATGCGTTAGTAAGCAAAGCAACCCAGGAGGCACAGGAACAGAGTCAGCAGCTCATGACCGAAGCTCGCAATGCAGCGGACGACTTGAGCAAAAAACGCGAGAAGGCTTTGCGAGAAGAAGTCGGGAATCTCAATCAGGCGATCGTCCGAAGGACGCAGGACGAGGTTTTTTCCATCACCCGAAAAGTGCTGACGGATCTTGCCTCGACGAGTCTGGAAGAGCAGATGAGCGAAGTTTTCACCCGTCGCTTGCGCGAATTGGATGGGCAGGCAAAAAGCGATCTTGGGGATGCTTTAAAGAACGCATCCGACCCCGCACTGGTGCGGAGCGCCGTTGCCTTGCCTCCCGATCAATCAGCCGCTATCCAGAAAGCGCTTAACGAAACTTTCTCGACCGATATTCATCTCCGATTCGAGTCGGATCCCGATCTTATCAGCGGAATCGAACTTTCCACCAATGGGCAGAAGATATGCTGGAGCGTGGCAGACTATCTCACGTCCCTGGAAAAAGGCGTCGGAGAGCTTCTTGAGAAGAAGATCCGGACTGAACCCAAAGCGGTATCCGAGCCTGAAGCCAAATCTATGAGTGAGGCATTGATCAATTGAACGAGGCAACCGACAGCCTCCAAAGCGTCTTCGACGGAGCGTTTGATAGCCTCGGGAAAGTGTGGAGAGACTATACGCCTAGCCTGGAGCCGCGCGAGATGGGAACCATCCTGAGTATCTCCACCGGCATCGCAAGCATCTCCGGTCTGACCTGCGTCGGTTTCGAGGAATTGCTCGCATTTCCCGGCGGAGTCTACGGCGTCGCTTTCAATATCGATGAGCACGAAATCGGCGCCGTGCTGCTCGGTGACTACGCTCACCTTCAAGCAGGACAGGAAGTCGAGCGCACGGGCCGCGTCATGGATGTCGCCGTTGGGGCTGGGTTGCTCGGCCGCGTCATCGATCCGCTCGGGCGACCGCTCGATGGCGGTGGACCAGTGGATACGAATGAGCGCCTGCCCATCGAGCGCCCCGCCCCTTCCATCATGGATCGCGGACCGGTGACGGTTCCACTTCAGACCGGACTGATGGTCATCGACGCGCTCATTCCTATCGGTCGCGGGCAGCGTGAATTGATTCTTGGAGACCGGCAGACGGGAAAGACGGCCATCGCGATCGACACCATCCTCAATCAACGGGGAAAAGACGTGCTCTGCGTCTATTGCGCCATTTGTCAGCGCGCTTCCGCCGTCGCAAAAGCCGTGGCCATTTTACGCGAGAGCGGGGCCATGGAATATACCGTCGTCGTTGTCGCAGAGGGGAACGACCCGCCAGGCCTCGCTTACATCGCTCCCTATGCAGCGACGAGCATAGCGGAGCATTTCATGGAATCGGGTCGCGACGTTCTCATCGTTTATGACGACCTGACACATCATGCCCGCGCCTATCGCGAGCTGTCCCTGCTGCTCCGCAGACCGCCCGGGCGGGAAGCCTTTCCGGGCGACATCTTTTTCATCCATTCGCGGCTACTCGAGCGCTCGACCCATCTGTCCGAAGAACGCGGAGGCGGGTCGCTTACCGCTCTGCCGATCATCGAGACGGAGGCGCAAAATATTTCCGCCTATATCCCGACGAACCTGATCTCGATCACGGATGGGCAAATCTATCTCTCCCCCTCGCTGTTTGAATTGGGAGTTCTTCCTGCGGTCGATGTCGGGAAATCTGTATCGCGTGTTGGCGGGAAGGCACAGCGAGTAGCCTACCGCGCAGTGGCGGGAGACCTGAAGCTCGCCTATGCGCAGTTTGAGGAACTGGAAACGTTTGCCCGGTTCGGAGCGCGACTCGACGATGATACCCGGAAGATCATCGAACATGGCCGCCGCATCCGCGCCTGCCTGAAGCAGTCCGAACTGGCTCCCATAGCCGTGCCGGCGCAGATCGCCGTGCTGCTCGCGTTAACTGCCACACTATTCGACGCGGTACCGCTTGACCAGATGCCGGACGCCCAACACGCAGTGCACGAAGCCGCTTTACAGATACCCGCGGAAATCTGCGCTCGTTTTGAAACCGGCGACAAGCTAAGCCAGGAAGATCGTGAAGCGATTGTGACGATCGCCGGGCACGCACTCGCTCCCTTCCAACCCGAGACAAAGACGTAGCGGACCAAACATCTCGCAACTTCCTGGTAAAAAGACCCACCCAACCATGAGTGACACGATCGAGAGCCTCAGCAGGAAAATCAACAGCGCTGGCGACCTGCAATCAGTCGTGCGCACCATGAAAGCCCTCGCCGCTTCCAGCATAGGGCAATACGAAAAATCAGTGCGGGCGCTAGTCCACTACTATCACACTGTCGAGTTGGGTCTGAGCGCGCACTTTCGAGAAAACGAATCACTGACACCTCCAGAAAGCAATCATAGAGAGGCGACTGAGATTAATGCCATCGTCTTCGGATCCGACCAGGGCCTCGTCGGCCAGTTCAACGACATTGTCTCTGACTATGCGATCCAAACACTTGCCGCCTTGCCCGGAAAGCCCACCGTCTGGGCCGTTGGCGAACGAGTTCATGCCCGACTCACGGACGCAGGCCTGGCTCCGATCGGCCTTTTTACCGTTCCCAACTCTGTCCAGGCCATCACTCCGCTCGTCGGGCAGATTCAGATCCAATGCGAAACATACCGTGCCGGGCGCGAGCAGGCACCGCTCTATCTCTTCCACAATCGTCCGAATTCCGGTGCACTCTTCGATCCCGTACACCAGCGACTGCTACCCCTCGACAAGCAATGGCGGCGGGATCTCGCGAAAGTTCCATGGCCGACCAAAACCTTGCCCGAAGTCATGTGCGGCGGCACTACGACACTGGCCGCACTCATCCGCGAATACCTTTTTATCTCCCTGTTCCGCGCCTGCGCCGAATCCCTCGCCAGTGAGAATGCCAGCCGCCTAGCCGCGATGCAACGCGCCGAGAAAAACATCGACGAATTGTTGGAAACCCTCCATCGCGACTTTCACCACCTTCGCCAAAGCGGAATCGACGAAGAGTTGTTCGACGTGATCTCCGGCTACGAAGCGCTGGAGACAAGCGATAATTCATAGTGGTTCGAGCATTCACCCCTTCGGGTCAGAATGTCGAGTTGGGAAAAATCCGCAACCCGTTGATAATAAGCTCATCCGGTTGGATTCGAGCTGATAGATGGTTAATTTAAAGAGCCTTACGCAGCAAACAAGGAACAGTAAGCACACCCTCTCTCACTGCTCGCACCTCCTTCGGGGAGCTTTTCGTACACAGTTTCATGCACAGTGCCAGGCCCGAGGACTGGTGGCACGGCGAGAGCGACGCCGAATGGCAGGCGCCCGAACGCCCTCTCGACGATGGGCTGGCCCTTGGCCCGGAAGCCGACGATTTGTTTCCTGCTGACGAGTGGCCGGTTTACCAAGCCGACTGAAGTCGACGAACGAAGCGAGACAGGTGCCCCGACGGGGGCAAGCGAAGCGGCCAAACTGCAGGGTAGGAGCGAAACCGTAAGCGTCAATAAATCGGCCTCATGGTCGGGCGGCGGAGGCCGGGTAGATTTGCCGGATGGCAAAGAAACCAACCCAA
>Ga0222633_1001777_pt1 | contig 10306 bp, 10 predicted proteins | sample AntAcemetageno48_FD_179816 | JGI IMG/M metagenome (GOLD analysis project Ga0222633, IMG submission 179816) | Saline water microbial communities from Ace Lake, Antarctica - #48 | ecosystem: Environmental > Aquatic > Non-marine Saline and Alkaline > Saline | place: Antarctica: Ace Lake | collected... | reverse complement strand
TCAGCGAAGGACAATGCCGAAGGACACTGGCGGTGGTGGCGGCGGCGGCGGGCAGAAGAAAGTGGCGCAAACCGACACCGAACAGCGCGGGGGGGACGGGACCGCGTTTTCGGGCGGCGGCGGCGACGAAGCCGTTTCAATCGGCGGCAACGGTTCGGGTGCAGCGAAAAAGAAACAAGCGGCTCGCTCCCGCGCCGCGCCGAAACCGCCGAATCGAGAAAAACCGAAACCGAAACCGAAACCGGCGAGTGACATACGCGACACAACCGCAACCGGCGCGACGCGAGGGTCGAGGGGTGGGCGCGTCGACGCGTTTCCCGTTGTCGGAGGTCGAAAAACCGGGATGTCCGCGCAACACGCAAAGTTCGCCAGCGGCGCGAACGCCAAAAGAAAGCTTCCCTCCGTTTCGGTAAGGGCAATCGCGTTGGGTCGATTCGCGTTGTGTTTTTAGAAAGTAGTACGCCGCCTGGATGTAGTGAGGCTAGTACCATGGTATAGTCTACTAGAAGGTATTTTTTAAATCGAACAACGAGCTAACTAGAGCACCTTTTTATTTTTTTCTAACGGAGATCGAACTCGAGCGGCTAAATTGGATTAAGAAGGTAGACTTTAACGATAAATCGATTTCTTCATCAGCGACGGGTCGTCGAACACGCCGTCTTGTTGCGTGATGATTTCCGAAAACGCGCAAATCGTTCCAGGCGCGCCCACCACGTTCGTGTACTTCGCGTTTCCCGTTCGTTTCTTCCCAGCCGGGGTGTACTGTTTTGTGAACGAAAAGTGTCAGTCCTTCGGGCCACGTGTCTGAGTAATTACGGGCGGACAATCGGCAAACCGCGCGCCTGGATTTGGAAAAACGCAACGCGTACCTGCTTGACCCAGTTGTCGTACCCCCCCTCTGTTTCCGCGGCGTTGCAATACACGTACCCGGCGTCTCGGAGTTTCGCGAGACAAACCGCGGCGCCGTCGGGGGCGAATTCGGAATCGCGCGAACCTATCACGACGATCGTCGCGTCGACGTTTGGAAATCGCGCGACGAACGTCGCCACGAAATCAGTCAACGGCTCGCGTTCCCAGTGTAACGGTTTCCCAATCACCGAAACGGCCGGGATGTTCACCGAACCGACCACGTGTTCCCGGTCGTAATCCCTGGCGCCTCTTACGTCCACCACCGGTACGTTTTCGTGTTTGAACGCGTCGTGGCACTCGGCAACCAAAACTACGGGCCAGTCTCGAGGGAACTCCGGTGTTGGCGGCGGTGAGGGTGTGGGTTCGGGTTCGGGGGGGGTTGGGTTTTTGCGTAACCATTCCTCGCGTTCCTGTTTTGCGGCTGCTTCTGATTTTTGTAAAACAGCTCTCGCTGCCTCCATCGCGGTTTTGTTCGCCAGCCTCTGCTCCGCGAACCGCGCGTCTTCTGCTAAAACCTGTTCCGCCGATTTCGCCTTAGGCGTCTCAATCACCGTTCCCTCCGCGACTAACTCGTCCCAACTCTTCTGGTACCGCATGTACTCCAGGGATAGCTGGTTGTCATTCACGAGCTGCTGTTCGTTTTGCAGGTCGTGGGCGTGGCGAAAGATGGTCGCGGTGGACATGTCGACCCCGCTTTTATTGTCGCCGCCGCCCGCGACGAAATCGGGACGCCAATAAATGAACCGCCCCGGGTCGTTCTCGTCATCCGGACGCTCGCGTCCTTTCTTGTCCATCAACACACGTCCCATACGATCCGTGATCGTGCGTTGTCCCGTGTGTGCGTTCGGGGTGAGTTGCCGGAACTGTTCCATCCACTCCCGGATTGACGCGTCGTACATCCGCGATCGAATTGCGCCGAAAAAGTCAAGCGGCTGCAGAGAGTAACAAGAAAGTGTCAGTCTCTCGTAATGTGTATGAGTAAACAGTCAGGGCAGAGGTAATAGTCCCTTCTGGTACGAGTATGTGCAATCGCAGAGGCGGAATGTGGTGGGTGGAAATACGTACCTGCGCGTCAAAGGAATCCACCAAACTCTCCACAGTATCTCTACTCACGTCCTCGTCCTTGAACATCGCGTGCACCATGTCGCACACGTCCATTCGTGACGGCTCCCAGAAGAACTTGTCCATTCGTCCGTCCCTTAGCAACGGCGCGTAGAGGGTGGACAAATCGTTCCCGGTGACGATAATAGGCACTCGGCGGACGATATCCTCTTCGCGCCAGGTATGGATTTCGTCATCCGTTTCGTCGCTCACCCGGTTCGGGTGGTCGCACAGGTTCATAAGCGTTCCAACCACCATCTGCATGTTGACCGTGTTTTGCGTGTTTTTAAACGTCCCCGCGCCGGCGTCGATGTCGTGCACGATTAAACAGGAGGGCGTGCCGCTGTGTTTCATGAGCTCGGCGGCTTTCCGGTACCGCCGTCGCACTAGCCGTCCCGGTTCGCCTGCTGAAACGTCTTCCAGCTCACCCGCGCTCATAACCACTGGCGTGACCCCCATCTTTTTACACGTCAACTCCAGGTTGAACGTCTTGCCGCACCCCTTGCCTCCCCAAATCCCAAGAATCAGCGGCACGGAAGTCGTGCCGAGGGACTCAACCGAAGAAACCCCCGGGTTGCTCGCGTCCGAAAGCCAGTTCTTCGCGAGGTGAAGCGCCACGCGGTCTTGGAAGATCTGTGGGACGTGGAAATCGCCAACCAGGTTTCCGAACGTCCTCGCCATGTCCGCCCCGAATCTCAGCCTACCGCTCGCGATGTCGCTGTCCGCGCCTAGGTTGAACCGCGCGTTGCCTTTTCCGGCGAACACGTCATCCACGAGCCCGTAACGCGCGCCAACTTCGATGCTCGTGTTGGCGCTTTGCCGCCCCAGCTCGACTAAGTAATCCACCCCACGCGCATCTTGCGTGGCCTCCCTTGAGGTCCAGGAAGACGAAACACGTCGCTGCTGCTGCTGCGATGAGGTGGTTTCGTACGACGTGCTTCCGTCATTCGTAGTGGTTTGCGCCGAGCCTCTCCTCGGTGGCGCGTACTCCGGGTCGGGGTCCAAGGACCAGGCTTTGGCGGAAACAATCGGTCGAGTATGTGGTGCTTTCACGAAACGCGAACTGCGTGGTCCGGACCCCTCGTCACGGCGACGCGATCGCCCGGAAACACGATCAGGGACGATTCCCGCCGAGGTCGTCGCACCAACCGCCACCCACGCCATCGCGCAGCAACCGCGGCGCGGTGGATAACTGTGACGTGCTCTTTTATTACTCACGTGGCAAGCAAATATAATCTTCTGGCTGAAACGAACCGAAACCGACACCGAAGCACACCGCGTCGCGCGTGCTGTCGCAATGTCCGTCGCCATCGACGCGAAGGCGTTCGTCGGGGGTTCTACCCGCGCCACCGCCCTGGCGCGTCCGCGGCGCGCGTGCCGTGCCGTCCGTGCCTCGCCCTCGTGTTGTCGAGCCTCGATCGGTCGTACCGAATCCGATGATGAAACGAAAGCCACGCCTTCGCGACGCGATGCGCTTCTCGGGCTCGTTTCCGTGGTCGCCGGTGTTGTCACAACAACACCTTCCGAGGCGAATGCCTCACTGAAGCTCACGCCCACCGGGCTTGACGAGAGCCGGCGATTTTTCCAGACCTTCCCGCCGTTGTGGGAACCGTACTTCGGGTGGGGCGAACGAATCACGATAAAACGGGAGTTGGTGCCTGACACGATTTGGAGCTTGGAACAGGAACAGGCGCTCGGCGTGTTGGCGATGAACATCCGGTGCACGGTGGTGAAGTTAAAATCCACCGATGGCCTGGTGGTGTTTTCCCCGCAAGCCCCAACGAAAGAGTTTTTCACACTGCTTGACGAACTGGGAAGCGTGGAGCACGTGGTGCTTCCGACGTACGCCATCGAGCACAAAGTGTGGTTGCCGGCCCTATCGCGGCGGTACAAGGCGGCAAAAATATGGGTCGCCGACGGTTTGTGGAGCGTCCCACTGAACCTCCCGAACGAGTTCCTGGGAATCAAACCGTCGGGGGTGTTGGTGCCGTCCAACGTGGATCGGTTGTTTCCACACACAGAAAAAAACAACGAAACCGAAACCCGAAAAGAAAACCCGCAGCCGCCTTGGCTGGACGAGCTGGAGTACAAAGTGCTGCGGGTGGACACCGCGGGAACAAACCCGTACATCGAAACCGTGTTTCTTCACAAAGCCAGCCGGAGTTTACTGCTCACGGACCTCGTGTTTTCCATCCCGACCGATCCGCCTGAAGTTATCGACAGAAACCGGTTGTTGAACTTAGCGCCGAACGACCCAAAAGACGCGCCCGCGCCGTTGACCACTGAGAACCTGCGGGCGGGGTGGGCTAAAGGTGCGTCTTTCCCATTTACCGCATTCCACTGACTGATTGCGCATACGGGACTGACACTTTCTTTTTTATCTCTTAGCCTCGCTGGTGGTTTCGTTTCTCGGACCGAAGGGGCAGACGCAAATCACTGAGGGCGAGTTCAAGGGGAAGCTTCTTTGGGAGGACGGGTGGGAGGGAAGTTTTGGGAAAATAGAAAACCGACTGTTACCGTCGCCGATTCTGCGGACCCTGGTGTTCTCCAAGGGCAAAGGGCCTACGAAACGGTTTCTCGACGAGCTCGAAGGGGACTGGGGCGGTAAGTTCGACCAGATAATCCCGCAGCACTACGACGCGCCTGTTCTGGGAACCGCCGCGGACGTGCGAAACGCGTTTTCGTTTCTCGAAGCGTCTGATTTCCTAACCGGGCTGTCCACGCTGGGTTCGGAACTCCCGGTGGAGGAAATGGGAACGTTACTGAAAGTAAACGACGCGCTGGAGTTCGTGGGGTTGGGACGAGGGTCGGAGTAGAGGGGGAGACACCGGGGAAGTAGAGAGGGATAGTAGTGTAGGCGTGACGTATTATCATAAGACAATTTGGCTGATTTCACCGTCTCGCTCTAGTTGTTTGTCTATGTCTACCGGTAGTGTCAGTCACTATCGCCGCTGGTCACCCCATCGCGACCGTTGAGGTGTTGTTTTAGCCGCATTAACGTAAAAACTTTGATGACCGTCTAAAGTTTACGAACTTTCCCTCCCCGCGGCGCCGCGCACTTTTGTTTCTTCGCCGCGTCGCACAGCCACTTGAACCGCTTTTTTTTTTAAAGAAAAGTGTCAGTCTTATATGGGAAAACAGTGATGGGATTTGGGAAATGCAATACGTACCTTTTCGATTTGCGATACGCTCGCGCCGTGCAGCGCGCTTAGCGGGTCGTTCCCCCGAAGCGACCGCCAGGTGTCCCGCGACACGCCCTTGGTTTGCGCGGCGAGCAACACGGCGTGGTCCTGCTCCGCGGTCCACACGTGTTGCCCCGCGTTTTCGTCCCCCGTCGTCGGGATGGGCGTGGGTGATTTCGGCGTCTCGATTGCGACCCCGACCGAATCGCGGAACAAAGCTTGGTCCTCGGGAATCGGCATCGTGCTTTCCAGTGACCCGAAAAGAAACGAAGACAACGCCTCCGCCTCCGCTACAGGCGGAGGCGGTGCGGTTCTGGTTTGGCCAACACTGGAGGCAACGTTCCTGTCAAACCCTCGCCCCGAGAAACCACCGCGTGGATCCACGATTTCCCCATCTTCCGTCTCCGAGTCCGGAAGCTCCGAGCGCTCCGCGTCGTCGGTTTCGGAATCCGAGGTTTCGATTTGTTCCCGCTCCGCGCCTAGGGAGTCGACGGATTCGTCATCCGACGACGGTAACGCCTCGTGATAGGTTAAAGAAAGTGTCAGTCTTATATGGGCAAACGGTGTGTTGACGGATTTGGGAAATACAATACGTACCTCGCGATCAGGCGCCACCCGAGCGGCCCGGTCCGCCAGCGCCTTCTCCGCGTACATCACCACCCGCGTCGGTCTTCCAACCTTTTTCTTTTTCCCTAAACCCCACGCGCCCTTGGAAACGTCGTCGTCGTCGTCGCTGTCGCTGTCCTGTGTTGTAAAAGAAGAGTGTCAGTATTGTATGGGCACACAGTCGTTGGATTTGGGAAAGGCCCAAGGCCGTACCTGAATCGCCTCCTTTTCGAACCGAAGACCTCTGGTGGGGGTGTGGTGCGGCGCGTTGTTTGAGGTTCTTCCGCGCGCGGGGGGAGGCGAGCGCAACGCCTCCGGGACCTGCGACGGAGACCCGAAAAGAACGCGCGCCATTTCGCGCTCCGAGAGCGCCGCCGCCGCGGGGGGCGACACGGGGGGAGAGGAGTGAGTCACGCCGCCCACACCGCCGAACCCAAGCGACGCGTCGCGGGTATCCTCCAGCCGACCGAACAGAAGCGACGTGAACTCGCCGGCGGGGGGGTTTTGCGTTTGCGTGTGCTTTCGCGGAGAAACGCGGGTTGGTTTTTGTTTCCCTTTCCCTTTCCCTTTCCTCGAAGTTTTTGTTCTCGCTGCGACCACCCCGACGGTACCGCCAACCCCAGCTCCGACTGTACCCACCCCTACGTCGCCAAACAGCGACGGGTTCCATCGCGCCGTTTCTTCGTTCGCCGCCGCGCTTTTTGCGACCCTCGCTTTCCGGGGTTTGTGAATCGAAACGTTCGTGTCGTGGAAGGACGCGTTGATCATGTCAATCGCGGCGAGGGAGGTTTTGGTTTGGCCCGGTTTCGTTTTCGTACCGCCCGCGCGTCCCGCAAGCGCGATCGCCGGCTCGGTGTAGGTTTCGTTGAAAATTCCATCGGGGTGCGCCTCTCGCCACAGCCGGTCAAGGCAACTCGCGTGTCTTCCTGGCAAACACTTTTTTTGCACGTCGCCTGAGAGATAAAGAAGAAAGTGTCAGTCTCGTATCGGCATTCAGTCGGCGGAATGTGGTAAATGGGATAGTTCCTTACCCCAGTTCTCTCGTCCCGCGAACGTGTGCGACCTGTGTAGCAAAGCCCGGATCGCCTCGATTTCTTTCGAAGTCAGGGGCTGCAGGACTTTCTGTTTCGCGTGTTTCACCACGTTCGTGCCTTTGAACCGCGTTTCGTTGCAAAGGTTCTTCTGCCTGTTGATGATCTGCCGCGTGGTTTTCGACGGCAACAAGTTCCGCCGGATCGCTTCCCACGTGATGCCGTCTGCGATTGTAAAAAAAGAGTGTCAGTCTCGTATGGGCAGGCAAACAGGGAGGCGGGATTTGGTGAAATGCATACGTACAGTTCTCTATTCCCAGCGCCAGCAGATAATCCTCCGAAGGTAACCACCGGTCTTTGTCGTGCGTGATTCGCAGGTTCGGGACGCGCGGTAACACTTCGGGGTTTACCCAGCCCGCGAAGGAACGGGACGCGTTTACCACGCCTGGTACGATAAAAGCCGAAAGGGTCAGTCAGTCGTAATGTGTATATCCGGGATTGGTATTACGTAAACAGTCGAGGTAACAGTCCGAGGGAATGCGCCCTTCTGGTCGTAATGCTCCCTTTGCAAGACGAGTATGCGCAATCGCGAAGGCGGAGCGTGGCGATTGGGAAAGCCCCGCACCGATTGGCAGTCGCGAGAAGAACGGAATCATTTCGTCGGGCGGCGGTTTCCGGCGGCTTCGCTGTTTCGTCTTTTCGGAACCCAAACCGCCCTCGTGCGGGGTTTCGTCGTCCAGGTACGCGTTTTTCCACTCATCCAGGTACGTGTTTTCGTCGGGGCCGGTGTTTTCTAAACGGAACAACTCGCTGAGCCGGCCGTACTGCTTTTCAAGAGCGTCCCGCCGCGCGTCAATTTCCGCCATGCGCGCGTCCCAGGCCTGCATTTTGGTCAGCGAGCCGCCCAGGGGTCGCGCTGCCGCAACCGCCGAGGCGGGAATCGGTGTGGGTAACATCACGGGAGGTATGGCGTGCAGCGGTACGTGGATCCCAGGGGGAACCCGGATCACCAAACCCACGCAGTGCACGTCGTTCACGAACTTGCTCGCCATGCGCAGGGGAACGCAGTCCAGGACGGTGTACACCTGCGCGTTTCCATCGGGGCGAGGCGGCGGCCACCACTTCTGCGGGTCCCACCCTTGTGGTTTTTGGAAACAGTTTGGGGCGTGCGGGTTGTCCTTCGCCTTGTCCTTCGCCACCAGCCGCGATTTGACCTCCTGCAGCATCTGCGTCAGCAAACCACACGCCGCGCGCGCGGCGGCGTTGGAGGCTTGGTCAAAGTCCCAAGCCCCGCGCGCGAAGGTTTGCAGTAAAAGCTGCGTGTGGTCGCTGATCATCTTGTGCAACGTACCGGTTTGCGCCGGGGTGAACTGCGCGAGCGTTGGCGGTCGGTGGGCGGCGGGCAACACACCAACCGCCACGACAGTCGCGGTACCCGCCACCGCGAGCGACGAAATCGTCGCCGCCGCCGCCGCTTCCGCTCGAAGTCGCGCGTTCCTTGTCACCACGGTTGACCAAACCGGTCTTTCCTGGTACTCCGGGCGGTCGAGTTTGGATTTGTATTTGTTTTTCGTATCCGCCGCGCGTCGCGTGTTTCGCGTTTGCGGAGACGGCAAGTCAGTCGCGGCGCCGCGCACGGGGACAGTTTGGTACCGCCGCTGGCGTCGCTCTACTCTCGCCGCTTTCGGGTCCACGTTGGCGTAGTCGTCGTCGTCGGACTCGTCGTCGTCCGAATCTGCACTCGTCGGATTTGGACGCCGCGTTCCTTGTACGAAAAGAAAAGAAAAAGGTGTCAGTCTCGTATGGGCAATCAGGGAGGCGGAATGTGGTAAATGCAAAAAACGTACCTTCGCCGCCAACCGCGTCGCCTCCGCCAACACCTGTCGCGATGTCAAAATCAAGCGCGCTCAGGAAATTGGCGTACTCCTCGTCGTCGTCGTGGAACTGGAAACCCATGCCACACTCATCGGGAAGGGGCATCAAGGTTTCGATGTAGTCCAAATCGATGTCCGCGAGGGAGATGTGCGCGCGCGTACGTCGCGCGACGCCCACGTTTTCGGATTCGTCACCCGAATCGTCAAGGGAACCCACATACGGTTTCATCGCCGGCGCCCGCGGCACGCCCACGGGGGGGTCGTCGAACCCGTCGCTCCCCCCGAACCGTTCACTGATTTGTTGAAGGCCAGGGTTGGCATAGAACAGCGAGCGTTTCGCGCCGAACCGCGTGGTCGGCGACTGGGTAACACCACGCTTGGCTTTTTTCGCCGCCTCCGCCTCAGTTTGTTCCTCACGCGCGCGCCGTTTCAACGACGGCGAATACAGAAACAGCTCGCGAGGAATTGTACCAATGGACGGCGATTGCGCTTTGTTCCCAGTTCGTTTCGTCGCCGCGCTGACGCTAGCGCTTGGGGAATACTCACTCCCCGGAATCAAACAAGAGTCAACCCCGTTCAGAACGTTGCTGTCCTCTGGAACCAAAGACACGTCGTCGTCGTCGTCGTCGTCGTCGTCGCTGTCCGTGTCGGATTCGTCCGTGTCGAAAAGATCTTCCATCTCCGCATCCGCCAGGGGGAGTGCACCGGCGTCGTCGTCAATCGCGGGAGCCGCGTCATCATCGGCGGTCCCGTCGGTACCCTCGGCGTGGTCCCCGAAACTCCGGAGGAAAGACGCCTTGGCGGCACGCGCGTCGTCGTCGTCATCGTCGTCGGACGCATCGTCGTCTTCCGAAGACGAACCGTCCTCGTCGGACCCGGCGGACGACGCGTCGTCGTCGTCGCCAGATCCAGACTTCACCGGGTCGAAATCCTCGTCGTCGGAATCACCGTCGGTGTCCAGGGAACGCCCGGAAAGCGACACCGTGGGGGCTGGGTTCTTTTCGGTGCCGTCCACAGCGCTCGCGGGCTTCGGCGCTTTCGCGACGTCCGATGTCGCCGGAAGAGTCGTTTCGTCGTCGCGCGAACGCGCTTCTTGGGGGGGCGCCATCGCGGCTTTGACTAGGCACCCGGTTCTTTTTCGCGGGAAAAAACCTCAGATCACGGCATCATTCGCCACGACTGGCGACGTTCGTGCGATTGCCTCGTCCTCCAAAAACGCGCGCGCTACGCACAGGGCGACTCCTCGAACGCCCTTCCGACGCGAAGCCGCTTGGATGCTGGAGCGGTGCGCGGCGGCCTTTGCGCGAGTATTGCTTTTTTGAAATGTGACCGCGTTCGCATTTCTAGGACGCGACGACCGGCAGTTTTGAGGCGCTCATGATGTATTTTATCATCATATCTCGACGGAAGCACAGGGTTCAGGCTTCAGGGTCCAGGGTTTAGGCTTCAGGGTCCAGGGTTTAGGCTTCAGGGTCCAGGGTTTAGGGTTTAGGGTTTAGGGTTTAGGGTTTAGGGTTTAGGGTTTAGGGTTTAGGGTTTAGGGTTTAGGGTTTAGGGTTTAGGGTTTAGGGTTTAGGGTTTAGGGTTTAGGGTTTAGGGTTTA
>Ga0222633_1001772_pt1 | contig 10329 bp, 9 predicted proteins | sample AntAcemetageno48_FD_179816 | JGI IMG/M metagenome (GOLD analysis project Ga0222633, IMG submission 179816) | Saline water microbial communities from Ace Lake, Antarctica - #48 | ecosystem: Environmental > Aquatic > Non-marine Saline and Alkaline > Saline | place: Antarctica: Ace Lake | collected... | reverse complement strand
AACTCGCCAGCATCCACCACTTTATTATCTCGCTGCCACAGGGGTATGAAACACGCGTGGGTGAGAGAGGGCTAAAGCTGTCTGGCGGCGAAAAACAGCGGGTAGCAATAGCCCGCACCGTGCTGAAAAACCCAAAGATTCTGGTCCTCGACGAAGCCACGTCCGCGCTGGACATCAAGACCGAGCGTGAGATACAGGCGGCACTGGTAGAAGTTGCAAAAAACCGAACGACCCTGGTCATAGCACACAGGCTGTCGACCATCGTCAATGCAGATGAAATACTGGTACTCTCCGCCGGAGAAATCATCGAGCGCGGCTCCCACCTGGCCCTGGTTGAGGCCGGCGGCACTTACGCCGAAATGTGGCGAAGACAAAAAGAAGCCGCGGATGAAATTGAGAAAATTCAGGAAATTTTCACTGGAGACGAACTAAGATCGCTCCAAATAGAAGCCGACAAATTGTCGGAATGAAACACTAACGCTTAAAGGAATATCATGACCGATCAATTGCAATTACAGTCTCTTGTAACAAAAGAAGGAACCCTCGAATTATCGCTAGCGACGATACCTGTACCTAAACCGGCTGATGACGAAGTCCTGGTTCGCGTCGAAGCGTCGCCCATCAACCCATCCGACCTGGGCTTGCTGTTCGGCATGGCTGACATGACAACGGCTTCAGCCTCCGGGACGCCGGATTCGCCTATTATTACCGCCACAATCCCCGAGGGCTTAAGGAAGGTCGTTGCCGCACGGGCCGGTCAGTCACTGCCAGTGGGTAATGAGGGCGGCGGTGTTGTAGTAGAAGCAGGCGCCAGCGAAGCAGCACAGGCACTGCTCGGAAAGACGGTGGGCATACTCGGGGGCGCCATGTACACGCAGTATCGTGTCGTTAAGGCCAAGCAGTGTCTTATGATGCACGACGGCGTGACATCAGCAGAAAGCGCATCCTGCTTTGTTAACCCCCTGACCGCGCTTGGCATGGTTGAAACCATGAAGGCTGAAGGTTTTACGGCGCTATGCCATACCGCTGCGGCTTCAAACCTGGGACAGATGCTCCAGAAAATCTGCCTGAAAGATGGCGTCGATCTCGTCAACGTTGTTCGCAAACAGGAACAGGTAGAGCTGCTAAAAGGCATCGGTGCCAAACATGTCTGCAACTCCAGTTCGGATTCTTTTATGGAAGACCTCACGGATGCCTTTGCGGCCACAGGCGCGTATATCGCCTTTGACGCAACGGGTGGTGGCAAACTGGCAGGGCAGCTACTGACGGCCATGGAAGCTGCTGCCATGCGTGCAGGTGGTGATTACAATCGCTATGGATCAGATCAGTTCAAGCAGGTTTATATCTACGGCGGTCTGGATAGATCACCCACTACCCTAAGCAGGAATTTTGGTTTTTCCTGGAGCCTAGGTGGATGGCTACTGACGCCTTTCCTCCAGAAGGTCGGATTTGAGGAAGCTGAAAAACTGAGACAGCGCGTTGCTGATGAAATCAAAACGACTTTCGCCAGCCATTACACACAGGAAGTGTCGCTGGTAGAAGCGCTATCCCTCGACGCCATTGCTGTCTATGGGCAGCAGGCTACTGGTGAAAAGTACCTGATAAACCCTAACAAGTAATCCGTCTACCGGGACATGACCAGCACCATCGTTCGTATGGTGTTGGTCACTCGATTAAGGCTGGACTATTTTCCTTTCCAGACAGGAGGACGTTTCTCAATGAATACCCCTGGACCTTCCTGGTAAACTTCGGTACCGACGACACTCTGGAACCCTTTGCCACTGGCACGCCATTCTATCCCCTCTATTCACCTAAATAATCTTCACTGTTCACTTTCCCACCAGGGATAAAAGTCCGGCATTTCGGAGGCCTTCGAAGAAAACGCTGGGTCTCGCTTCTCGAGGAAAGACTGCACGCCTTCTTTTCCGTCCCCGAGGCTGCTGTAGTACATCGACAGCGAATCTACCTCGTGGGCAGCCCTTGGTGATGGCATCGCAGAATTTCGATACATCATCTGTCTGGCCAGGGCTATTGCAACAGGTGACCGGTTCTCAACAAATTTCAATGCGAGCGCCCTTGCCGCTGGCAGAAGTTCCTCCGGTGCATGCACCGAGCGCGCCAGACCCGCGTCAACCACCTGGTGAGCATCCAGGATATCGGCACTGTAAACCCACTCAAGCGCTGTCTGCATTCCGACGATGCGGGGCAGGAACCAGGTTGAGCAAGCTTCAGGTGTCACGCCAATCTTGCCAAACACAAAACCGATGCGGGCTTTCTCAGAGACCATGCGAATATCCATGCCCAGAGTCATGGTTGCCCCGATTCCGACTGCCGCACCGTTGATAGCGCCTATTACGGGTTTCTTACATTCAAAGATCGCCAGACTCACTCTGCCGCCTGTGTCTCGAACCCCCGCAACAATATCTTCATCGTTGTAACGGTTCCGGACCTCATCAAGGCTCGGCCTGATCGATTCATCAAGGCCAAATACATTTCCACCAATAGACAAATCCATACCTGCGCAAAATGCCTTGCCCGCGCCGGTGACAATGATGCAACCCACATCGTCATCCTCGCTGGCTGAATTAAAGACATCGACCAGCTCTCCTGCCATCTCTACCGTGAAGGCGTTCATTGCCTCAGGCCTGTCGAGGGTAATGGTCAAAATTCGCGAATCAAGTTCAGTCGCAAGCGTTTCATAAGTCATTGGTTTGCTATTCCTGTTTCTCTGAGTCGTTTTACGTGGGGGGATTTTCTACGAACAGCTTCTATAAACTGCTCAGGGTGATTTCCATCATTTCACCAAAGTTCGTCTCTCTTTCATCAGCACTTAGTCGTTCGTCTTTCGTAATGTGATCACTGACCGTCATCACACCCAGGGCTGCACGTCCCTGCTCTGCCGCAATCCGGTATAACGCCGCGGCTTCCATTTCAACCGCAACAATTCCAAGTCGACTGGCAATATCGTAGATGTCATCGCTGAGGTGATAGAACGTATCGGATGTAAATACGTTCGCGACTGTGAAGTTAACGTCCCGGGCTTCGGCAGCCTCAACCCAATTTTTCAACAGCTTGTAGTCTGCAATTGCCGCATAGTCGTGGCCGTTGAATCGAAGCCTGTTCATGTTGGAATCGGTGGACGCGCCCATGGCAACGACCAGGTCACCCAGATTGACATCCGGGTGAATGGATCCGCAACTTCCCATTCGAATCATTCTCTGGACATCAAAAAACTGGAATAACTCTGTCGCATAAATTGACATGCTTGGCATGCCCATACCGCTGGACATCACCGACAGACGCTCACCTTTGTAGGTCCCGGTAAACCCCAGCATATTACGGACCTGGTTAACGCAAACCACATCCGTCAGATATTTTTCTGCAACAAACTTTGCTCTTAAGGGGTCGCCAGGCAGTAATACGGTCTCTGCGATTTCGCCTGGTTCAGCGCCAATGTGTGGTGTAGCCATGATCTTTTCCCAAACAGTCCTAACTAATAGATAACATTAAACCGGCAATGGTCGCACTCATGAGATTTGCCAGCGTGGCGCCAACAACTGCCAGCAACCCAAGCTGTGACATTTCAGCTCTTCGTTCCGGCACCAGGATACCGATACCACCAACGACGATAGCAATCGAGGATAAACAGGCAAAGCCGCACAAGGCGAAGGTGACAATGGCCTGTGTTCTCGGCGTTAATTCACTCTGGTAGTTGGCAACAAAATCGAGATAGGCAATAAATTCATTCAACATGAGTTTTTGCCCGAGCAGGCTTCCCACCTGCCTGGTCTCTTCCCACGGGACACCGATCAGGAAGGCTACCGGCTGGAACAGGTAACCCAGTATTTGTTGCATGGTCAAGTTGTCAAAGCCGAAAAAACTACCACCCCAGCCGACCATCCCATTAAGCAGTGCAATCAGGCCAATAAACGCCAGTAACATAGCCCCGATGGCGAAGGCCAATTGCATGCCCTGAAGGGCGCCTGTGGCAGCCGCATCAATCACGTTCGCCGCGCGATGCTCCAGGATTTCTTCATGGACATCAGAGTCATCCGATGAAACCTCGCTGGTCTCAGGCTTGATTAGCTTCGCCATCATGAGTCCGGCCGGCGCTGCCATGAAGCTGGCAGCAATCAGGTACCTCATATCAACTCCGGCGGCCGCATAGCCACCCAGCACACTGCCAGATACCGTGGCCATGCCGCCAACCATCACCGCGAATATTTCAGACGATGACATGGAATGCAGATAAGGTTTGATCGCAATCGGCGCTTCAGACTGGCCGATGAAAATATTGGTGGCCGCCGACATGGATTCTGCTTTACTGGTACCCAGCACGAACTGAATGAACCCACCGATCAGACTGACCAGGCGCTCCATGATGCCCAGGTGATAAAGCACGGCAACCAGTGATGCGAAGAACACAATAATAGGCAGCACCTGGAGAGCAAAGACAAAGCCATGGTTACCAGAGGCAAAGTCGCCAAACATGAAATCCATTCCAGCCTGGGCATACCCCAGCACACTGGTAACGACGCCTGCGATAGCTTCCAGCGCCTGTATGCCGGGCGGGAAATAGAGTACGAGGGCACCGATTGTTAGCTGAATACCAAAGGCGCCCAGGACAGCGCGCCAATTAATTTTCGACCTGTCCGAAGACAACAAATATCCCGCCAGGATGATGAACATCATCCCCAATAAGCTTTGTCCGATTACGAGCATCAAGGTCCGGGGCTAAAACACCAAAGCCGCAGGTTACCATTATTTCCCGTTATACTGCAGTCTGGCAATCCAGATTTGAGCGATTATGGGACGGGCAATTATTCTTGTAGCAGACGGGTTAGGTATAGGCTCCGCACCGGACGCTGAAGCGTTTGGTGATACGGGGGCAAATACCTTTGCCCACGTTGCTCAATCTTTCCAGCAAAGAACCGGTAAACCCCTTGCGCTGCCAAACCTTGCCAGCCTTGGTCTGGTCGCTGCAACGAAAGCAGTCAGCAGTGTGGCATTCTCACTGCAGGATGAAACGCCGGGCGCGGGTGCCTATGGTGCGGCTGCCGAAATCAGTACCGGAAAAGACACACCCAGTGGTCACTGGGAAATGACCGGGGTACCAGTAACTTTCGACTGGGGGTACTACCCGAAGACAGCGGAGTGTTTCCCCAAAGCCTTCATGGATGAACTCACCAGGCAAACCCAAATCCCTGGCACGCTTGGGAGGTGTCACGCCTCGGGCACTGACATCATTCGCGAACTGGGTGAAGAACATGTGCGCACAGGCAAACCTATCTGCTATACCTCAGCGGACAGTGTTTTCCAGGTTGCCGCACATGAAGAGAGTTTTGGCCTGGACAGACTGTACGCATTTTGTGAGGCCGCACGTGCCTTGCTCTATGACGCTAACATTGGACGAGTTATCGCTCGCCCCTTCATCGGATCAAACGCGTCGGACTTCACGAGGACAGGAAACCGCAGGGATTACTCTATCGAGCCACCTAACCCTACCCTCCTTGACGTCATGACTGAGCAACACATGAATGTTTCGGCAGTGGGAAAGATATCGGATATCTTTGCCCACCGTGGGATTACAACCAGCACGAAAGCAACCGGGTTGCCCGCGTTGATCGATACAACCATTGAGAAAATCAGGGAAGAACCCGACAACACGCTCATATTTACCAACCTGGTTAACTTTGACCAGGACTTCGGGCATAGACGAGACCCCGCCGGTTATGCGGATGCCCTCACCTATTTCGACCAGCGACTTGAAGACGTCACAGCCTGTATGACCGAAAAGGATTTACTGCTGATCACCGCCGATCACGGTTGCGACCCGACCTGGCCGGGATCAGATCACACTCGTGAATACGTGCCGATACTGGCTTACCGGCACGGAATGGAATCTGTCGATCTTGGCGCTCGAACCAGTTTTGCCGATATAGGACAGACCCTGGCAGGTTTTTTCAGGCTACCGCCCCTCGCATATGGTGAATCCTTTCTCGATCGTCTGTAGCACCGCGCGTTGACCTTGGAAATCAACGCGGCGACACTACCACTCCCACTATTTGGATACCTATCTACATGCCGCTCAAAAGTCTGAAGTTCGATGTTGCCATAGTAGGCGCAGGATTCGCCGGAATGTATATGTTGCACAGACTCCGGCAACTGGGTCTTTCGGCCATTGTATTTGAGGCTGGAGACGACGTAGGCGGAACCTGGTACTGGAACCGGTATCCTGGTGCACGATGTGATGCTGAGAGCCTCGCCTACTCTTTCTCTTTTTCGCCGGAACTTGAGCAGGAATGGGCCTGGTCGGAAAGATACGCACCACAACCAGAGATACTGAAATACGCGCAGCATGTCAGTGAGCGATTTGATCTACGCAAGGATATTCACTTCGAAACACGCGTTACCTCAGCACACTACCAGAACCAATCACAAAACTGGCTGCTGGAGACCGATAAAGGTGACAGCGTGGTGGCAAGTTTCTGCGTTATGGCCACAGGTTGCCTGTCTGTTCCACAACTGCCTGACATACCCGGTGTGCAAAATTTCAAAGGCAACTTATATCAGGCGAGCATGTGGCCCCACGAACCTGTGAGCTTCAAACATCAACGAGTTGGCATCATCGGCACAGGCTCATCTGGCATCCAGGCCATTCCGGTTATCGCAGGGGAAGCCGACCATCTCACCGTATTTCAACGCACGCCGAACTTCAGCGTTCCAGCCAAAAACGAACCCCTCGATCAGGACTGGGTGACCGAATTCAAGAAAAACTACCGGGCCCACCGCGAAAACCACAAAGTGGGTAATGGGTCAGGTTTCGGCGATCTCAATATAGAGCCTCGGCACGGACCTATCGAACCCGTTTTGCGAAGCCAGTTATCAGAGGACGAGGCGACCCGGGTGCTTGAAGAAGCATGGGAATCAGGTGGCGCCAAATTCATGGGTGCTATTGGCGATCAGCTAATGAACGATGAAGCTAATCGCTTCGCAATGGATTTTGTTCACCGCAAAATTCATGAAACAGTAAAAGATCAGGAAACGGCGAACCTGCTTTGCCCCACCAATCACCCGATCGGCACCCGGCGAATTTGTGTCGATATCGATTACTACGAAACCTATAACAGGGATAACGTCAGCCTTGTTTCTGTGAAAGAACATCCCATCGAAGAAATTACAGAACGTGGCGTCATGGTAAACGGCGAAGTCACTGAGTTGGATACCCTCGTCCTGGCAACCGGTTTTGATGCGATGACAGGTGCACTGCTGAATATCGATATTCGGGGGAAAGATGGCCTGGCACTATCGGACAAATGGCATGCTGGCCCCAGGTCTTACCTGGGGATTGCTGTCGCCGAATTCCCGAATCTGTTTACCATCACTGGTCCCGGTAGCCCCTCGGTGCTCAGCAATATGCTGGTATCTATTGAGCAACACGTCGACTGGATGATTGATTGCCTGGCGCACATGAAAGACAAGGATCTTAAGGTTATTGAGGCACAGCCTCAGGCGGAGGACAAGTGGGTCAGCCACGTCAATGACGTCGCAAACATGACGCTCTTCCCTAAAGGAGGTTCCTGGTATCTCGGAGCCAATGTCAAAGGCAAACCGCGTATTTTTATGCCTTACGCGGCAGGCGTTGGTGCTTATAGGGAGGTGTGTGATCAGGTGACTGCAAAAGGTTATGAAGGCTTTACGTTTCACTAACAGTAAGCGAGAGAGACAAAATGGAATTAGACAATAAGGTGTGCGTCATTACCGGTGGAGCCAGCGGCATCGGCGCAGCGACGTGCCGGGCATTTGCCGCCAAAGGTGCCAGAGTCGTTGTCACGGACATCAACATCGATGGCGCCAGGCAGCTAGCCGAGGAAATCGGCGGGCTTGCCATTGCCTGTGACGTCTCCGTCGAAGCCGAGATCAATAATCTTGTGACGGAAACTGAAAACCAGCTGGGTCCTATCGACCTCTTCTTCAGCAATGCGGCGGTGGCGACAGGCGGAAATCCCCTGGAAACGCCAATCGATGTCTGGCAGGACCAATGGAACATCAATGTGATGTCACATGTTTATGCGGTTCGAGCCGTCCTCCCCGGCATGCTTGAACGAGGTCAGGGCTACTTGCTGCACACTGCATCCATGGCGGGTATTTTGACCTCCCAGGGCAACATGACTTACGCAACCACAAAGCATGCGGTAGTAGGACTGGTGGAGTGGCTGTCGATCACCTACCACGACAAGGGTATTCGAGTATCTCTACTGGCTCCACTCGGCGTCCGCACGCCCATGCTTGGGGATCCAGGCATGTCCATCAATGTCTCGGCGCTTGGTCCGGTAAAAGAGCCGGAAGAGGTGGCAGAAATGGTTGTCTCAGGCGTACAGTCAGAGTCTTTTCTTATCCTGACCGACCCGATTGCACAAACGTGGATGGAACGAAAAACAAATGACCCGGAACGATGGCTGACGGGCATGCGAAGACTTCAGGCGAAAATGGAAAGCGAACCAGACGCCGAATGATCCAGGACTGATTTTAAGAGACAAACCAATGAGCGATGAAAATACAACCGAACCTGCCGTTGAAACCGGTACCGAAAACAATGACCGCAAGGCACGTGATCAATCAAGATTGAGAAATGTAGCACTCCGCCATGGCGCTATTGTACTGGCGGCATTTACCCTCTGGGGTGCTGCCGACGCCTGGGCAATGTCATCGGGCTTACTTCTGGCTGAGACGGTCGCCCTTTTAAATGCAATCTTTGCCGGGACAGTCATCGCTTATATTGCGCATGAATGGGGGCATTTCACCGGCGCCAGAATTTCCGGCGCGGTTTCACCCGTCCTCAAAGAACCCTTCTCATTCTTTATGTTCAATTTTAAAGATGAACTCAACACCCAGAGTCAGTTTCTTTCGATGAGTGCCGGTGGGTCCTTCGCAAACTGGGGTTTGTTTGTGTTGATGTTTATTCTTCTACCGCTTAACACCTGGTCACAGGCTATGTTCCTGGCCACAACGTTCGCGATTGCGGTCAGCGTATCGGTGTTTGAATTTCCGATTATCAACAGGGTCATGTACGGCGACATCCCTGCTGAAGCGATTAAGCAGCGACAGCGTGATTCTGGAAACACACCCCGTAACGTGGGCATCATTGCTGGCGCCGTGCTTTGGTTATTGGCAATTTAGGCGAGACGAGTTAGTTTCTGAGCACCAGTCGGGCCGACACCTGTCCCGGCAACTCACGACGATCAATGGTGATTTGTCGCACAACAATGCCCTGCCCCGATTCCAACCGCTCCAGCCATAACATCAATTTGGTAAACGCAACCGCATCAAACCAGACACTCACGGCCTCACTACCTTCTGGCTGAAGCCGGCTCGGCTTGATGCCTACACTCTGAGCGGATCTCGATACCGCGCTGAGCAGCGATTGTCCCGTTGCCTTTCCGTCATCCTGATTACCCTCCGATCTTCTGGCCTGTGATTCGGTAGATTTAAGAAAGTTTAACAACTTCAGGTAGCGTTCATGGTCGACTTTGCTGTCCTGGAGGTAATTGTTTGCCGGCGCCCAAATGCCAACGTAAAGAAAAACCCCAAGCAGGAACACTGACAGCGACAACAGGGCAACCTGCTCACGCTTTTCCAGTTCCTTGTAGTGCTTCAGCAGCTCACGGAAATAGCCTCTCATGAGCCCTCTCCTTGAGAACGAATCTTAATGCTTCCTCGAACGGTCCCGGCATCCTGGTTGATCGTGCCTATCTCGGCATCTAGGCCCTCACTGGTCAGTCGCTGGGTGAATTCGACCAGCTCTTCACTACGCTTGCCGATCACTTGCAGGATCAGGTCACCACGGCTTTCGTTAAAATTAACATTACTTAATGTAAGCCCGGCGCCGGGGAGCCCGCGGCTCGAAGCGGCGAAGAGGCTGAGAAACTCATTTCCCCCGGACTCCGAGCGACCAAGATGCGCGTTCCATCTTCTGCGCAGATCCCGAACGTTCCGGTCTTTGGGGAATACTGAGGCATATAGCACGACAGCCTCTGCCTCATATTCACTGGACTTTCTGTCCAAATACCAGCCCTGACCTACTAATATTGCTAAATGTAGTGCAACGGCAATGACAGCGAGCACCGCGACCGATCGCCAGACCAGTTGCGCGCTGGAAACCTCTTCATTAACCTTGAATTCACCCTGCAGTAAATTGGTTTCTATGCCAGAAAATTCACAGCAGAGTAGATGGAAGCCTGATTCATTCACCTGTCGCTGGCTGACGGCTTCGCCACTGGCCTCCAGTTCACTCAACTGCATCCTGGCAGCACCAAGATCCGATTCGCT
>Ga0222633_1001769_pt1 | contig 10334 bp, 10 predicted proteins | sample AntAcemetageno48_FD_179816 | JGI IMG/M metagenome (GOLD analysis project Ga0222633, IMG submission 179816) | Saline water microbial communities from Ace Lake, Antarctica - #48 | ecosystem: Environmental > Aquatic > Non-marine Saline and Alkaline > Saline | place: Antarctica: Ace Lake | collected... | reverse complement strand
GCCGAGAAGTTTCTCGAAATTGGGCAGATCCTGGGGCGTCGATATGACTAAGATATCTCGGATGCCGGAGAACATCAGCACCGAGATGGGGTAGTAGATCATCGGCTTGTCGTAGACCGGCATGAGTTGCTTCGAGACCGCGATGGTGAGCGGAAACAAACGGGTGCCACTACCGCCTGCGAGGATGATGCCTTTGCGTGTCATAGATAAAAGGGAGAGTTAGGAGTTACCGAGCCGTTCGAGGCGGTAGTCACCGCTGAGGATATTATTGGTCCAGTCTTCGTTATCGAGATACCATTGGACCGTCTTTCTGAAGCCGGAGGAGTGGTCCTGTTTGGGCACCCAGCCGAGTTCTCGCTTAATCTTGGAGGCGTCGATGGCATAGCGTAAATCGTGGCCAGGGCGATCGGTGACGAAGCTGATTTGCTCGGCGTAGGCCGCTCCATCGGGGCGCGGCCGCAACTCATCAAGGAGGCCGCAGAGGAGGCGGACGATATCGATATTTTGCCGCTCGTTGTTGCCGCCGATGTTGTAGGTTTCACCGAGCTTGCCGCGGGCGATGACGTCGAGGAGGGCCTCGGCGTGATCGGTGACATAGAGCCAGTCGCGGATGTTTTCGCCTTTGCCGTAGACGGGGATCGGTTCGCCTCGAAGTGCCTTGAGGATGACGACCGGGATAAGTTTTTCGGGAAACTGGTAGGGGCCGTAGTTGTTGGAACAGTTGGTGACCAAGACCGGGAGCCCGTAGGTGTCGGCCCAAGAGCGCGCGAGGTGGTCGGAAGATGCTTTGCTGGCGGAATAGGGGGAATGGGGATCGTAGGGCGTGGATTCGGTGAAGAGTCCGGTGGCACCGAGGGAACCGTAGACTTCGTCAGTCGAAACATGGAGGAAGCGGAAACGATCTTGGGCGTCGCCGGACAAAGAATCGAAGTAGGCCCGTGCTCCCTGCAGGAGGTTGAAGGTCCCCACGACGTTGGTTTGAACAAACTCTCCCGGGCCGTCGATGGAACGGTCCACATGAGATTCCGCCGCCAGGTGCATAACCCAGTCGGGTTCGTAGCTGGTGAAGAGCGCGGCGATGGTTTCGGCGTCGCAGATGTCGGTCTGTGAAAACGTGTAGCGGCGGTCGGCGGCGAGGTCCGCGAGCGAGTGAGGGTTGCCGGCGTAGGTCAGCTTATCGACGTTGAGCACTTGATGTTCAGGAGACGCCAGAAGATGGCGGACGAGATTGCTGCCGATGAATCCGCAGCCGCCGGTAACGAGTATTTTCATATCAATTAAATTAAGCAGGTTGCCAGTGACGGAGGGCACGTTCGAGGGAGGCGTGCACTTCGGTCATCTCGATGCCGGCAGCAGCGAGTTTAGCCGAGTTCATGACACAGTTTGATCGCGGGGTTTTGGCTGCGATCTGCATGAACTCTGCTTCACTATCGAAGAAACTGAAGTCCTTGTCGCACACCCCACTGGCTTTGATCGCGGCGATGACTTCGCGGGTGGTGACGTGGCCGGGATTGGTGACATTGTAGGTCCCAAATGGAATACGTTTTTCCCAGCAGGCAAAGGTAGCGGCGACAAATTCGTGGAGTTCTGAAATCGAGTTGGCGGCATCGAGTAGTCGATCGTAACGCACCATCTTGGTGATGTAGTTGCGGGGACTTTCTCGGTGATCGAAGGGAATGCGCAGGCGCCAAAGGTAGACGTTGGTTTCGGCCGCTAAGGTCTCTTCACCAAGGGCTTTGGTGCCGCTGTAGAATGAGCAATTGTTGGTGCGGAAACTGAAGTTGGGGGTATCGGTTTCAGTGAATCCGCTACCGTCGGGCCGAGAGCCGGTGTAAATGCAGCCGCTCGATACGTGGCCCCAGGGGACGCCCGCAGCATTGCAGGCGGCGGCGATACGGCTAGGGAGAACGGCGTTGCCGAAAAGGCATTCCGCTTTGTCGTTTTCGCAGGCGTCGACGTTGGGCTTACCGGTGTAGCCCGCAGCGTTGATGAGGAACTCGGGTTTATCGGCTTCGAGCGCGGCGGTGAGCGTGGCGATTTCGGTATAGTCGATATCCGCCCGTCGCAGATTGCGAAACGGGATGTTTTTACGGGTGAGCAGCGTTTGATACGCTTGCCCGACATAGCCAGAGCCTCCGAGTAGATAAATCATGAAGTCGGGGAAGCGTTAGGCTTCTCGGAGGGAGGGCAAACCCGGATTTTCAGATCCGATCGTCGCCGCGATGGTAGTCCCCGCGGCTGAAATACTTCTCCAGCCAAACATACATGCAGATAAAGAAGTAACGACTGCCCATCTCCTTGATCTTGAGCTTGGCCTCGCCGAACTGGCGATTGTGCCAACTGATCGGGGTGACCGTCCAGCTGAAGCCCCGCACGATGGCTTTGAGCGGGATTTCAACGGTGAGGTTAAAATGAGGGGCCATGAACGGTCGACAGCCGTCGATCACACTGCGGCGGTAGGCTTTAAACGCGTTGGTCGTGTCGTTGAGGGGAATGTTGAAAATTGTCTTAATGAACAAGTTAGCCGTCCGATTCACGAAGAGCTTAAATTTGGGGTAGTCGTGAACGGCTCCGCCTTTGACGAAGCGGCTGCCAAAAACGCACTCGTAGCCCTGCTCCAAGAGGCGCCAGTACGTGACGGCGTCTTTGGGGTCGTCGGAGCAATCCGCCATCATAATCACCACGGCGTCTCCCGTGCTGTGATTGAGTCCGTAGACGATGGCGCGCCCGAAGCCGTGCAAGCCATTATTTTGCACCGGCACCAAAGTGGGGTATCTGGTCTTCAGCTCTTGTAATACCTCCCAGGTGCGATCGGAGCTTCCGTCGTCGACCACGACAATTTCGTGAGGGATATTTTCGGCCGAAAACGTGTCGGAGATTTTGCCGACGGTGATAGGCAATGACTCGTCTTCGTCTCGGGCGGGAATGACGACCGAGAATAAGGTGGGGGGAGGGAGATTGGTCTGCATTGCGCTCAAATTGGGGCTGATAGGTCGAGCCATTGAGGGTTAAGTCGAGCGTGATCAGCGATTTCCGTCAAAATCGTTAATAACGAGGTCTCGGGGCGCCAATCCCAGATCGCTTCCGCTTTGGTGGAGTCGAGCACCATCCAGGGGATATCGAACGGACGCGGTTCGGCCTGAGTCGCTACCTCATGAGCGCCAAACTGCTCGTCGCACCACGCGGTGAGCTGACGGAGCGACATCGCGGAGGGACTCCCGCCACTGACGTTGATGATCCGGTCAGACGCCGAGATTTCTGTTCGAGAGAATTGCAGGCGGAGCAAGGGCACCAGATCGCGGGGGTGCAGGCAGTCTCGCACCTGATGGCCGTGACCATCGAATCCGATGTATTTCAGCGGGCGTTGACGAAGGTGGCTGTTGAGCCAGAAGGCAAAAATACCTTGGTCGGGACGGCCGAACTGACCAGCTCCCGCCATCACGCCGCAACGATTAATAAAAACCGGAAAATCGAAAGTGAGGCCGTATTCAAGGGCCAGCGCTTCACTGGCGAGTTTGGTGGAGCCGTAGAGTGAGACGGGTGCTTGGGTGGAGAAAGACTCATCCACGCCGGCGGCGGTTATTCCCGCGGGTAAACCGCCGGTGGGATCGGGGCGAAAGGCACCGCGATGGATTTCAACTTTGAGATCGGCCAGCGGGGGGATCGAGTAGACTCGACTGGTGCTCAGGAGGGTGAAGCCGGCGCGCTGCGACTTGCAGAATTCGAGCAAATTTATCGTGCCATTGAGGTTGTGCTCAATGAGTTGCCTTGAACTGGTCTTGCCATCGACCCCAGCGAGCACGCTGGGATTGGCGGCGGCATCAATGACCCAATCGACACTCGGTAGACTCTCGAGGTCGGAGGCACATCGGATGTCGCCATGGAATATTTTGATCCCGAGAGATTTGAGATCATCGCGATTTGTCTCACTGCCGGGGCGAATGAAATTATCGAGACCGATGATATTAACACTGCGGTCGGCGGCAATCAGGGCTCGCGCAACGGAACTCCCGACAAATCCGCATACACCCGTAATCAAAATTCTCATTGGCGGAGAGAGAAGCGCAGGGGAGCAGGGGGAGAAAGAGGAAAATTCGTCGACCGAGCAGAACGAGTTTTGCGGACGACCTGATTAGGGTCAGGGTTTCTTCTCTTCTTCACCCTCAGCCGGCAGTCCCCGTTCAGCACGCCGATAGGCCTCGCGTTGAATCATGCCGATTTCGAGCAAGTCACTAACGAGGTGCCGGGCTTCTTCTTCTTTCTGCTTATTGGTGACGGCGACAGGGAGCGCGACGGTGGCGATGGGCAATGGCCCGGAAGGAACGGGCGAGTAGCGGGAAATAGCCGCAGGGTCGAAGTTGGGTTTGGCCAGCTTTAGGTTGAGGGTTTGCCCATTGTACTTAATCCTCACTTGTCCAGATTGAGGGTCATAACCGAGGACGTGAATGCGAGCGGCGGATTCGCCTACTTTGATCCAGTGGCTTCGTTTTTCGGCGACGACGGTGATGCAAACGAGGGTGGTTCCGCCGAAAGAGGTGATTCCACTGAGAGCAAGATCGGTGGGTTGATCGGCAACGGGCTTAGCCGCAACGGTGCCGTTCGAAGGCTTGACGAAGGGGGAGTGTGCCGGCGGAGTTTGGCCCGCGAGGAAAGTCCCGAAGGTGAGGCTGGCGATAAAAACGGAGAGAGGGCGGATCATACTGGGAGGTAGCCGGGAAGGACTGATGGGGAATCATCAGCTTGGTTTCGATAAATTGTCAAAGTCGCTCCTGCTTCACGCATCATTCAGGGAATTCATAGGCTTCGACGAGAGCAACCCCCTCGGTGTCGTCGAAACCGGAGATTTTGATAGTGTAGGGACCGGGGAATAGGGTGATTTTAAGGGCTGATTCTTGTCGATCAGTTAGCGGAAATGCGCCGAGTTGCTGCATCGCCTCGATCAACATGGGTTGGTGTTGCGCGGGATCGTCCCAGTCGTCGACGAAGCGCACCTGTTCTGTTCCTCGAAATAGGGTCAGCACGGTGTCATCGAGGAAATCACTGATACCAAAATCGCCGAGCGTATCGCCGACTGCTCTCAATAGGTAAGTGCGCGGACCGGGTCCTTCGACTACCAGTCCCGCTACCATCACAGATAAATCTGTGCCCACGAAGCCCCGGGTCGAGAGATTCACTAAGCGACTATTACCGCCGGATTCATCGATGTCATAGGCCTCGACGATGACTAATCCCTCGGCGCCGTTGTCGCCGGATACCCTAGCCGTATAGACGCCGGGATCCAAAGTGGCGATAATCACGGCGTCCTTGGAGTCTCCGGAGAGAGCGAACGCACCGGCGGTGGCCGATGCGTTCGCGATCTCCGAGGCAGGAGTAGCGTTGGCGGTGGCCCAATCGTCGTTCGTTTGAATGACGGTTCCGGCGAAGTCCTGTAGGGTGAGTTTGGGGTTGGGATGCACGCCGGGGAGGTTGAAGGGGGCTTCTCCTAGCGTAGGACCGACGGCGCGGATCAAAACGCGTTGGGGACTGTCTCCTTGGATAACGAAACCGACGGTGAGCGCTTTACTGTCCGATCCGGCAAAGGCGCGGGTCGAGAGATTGGCCATGCTCGTCGCGGGAGTGTTCGCCACGGCGGCGACTTCCAACTCGATGTCTTTGAAATCACTGCCATCGGGGTTTTCGACGAGAATGGTGTAGGTGCCGGCGTCGAAGGTTTGGGCGAGACCGAGGTCGAGCACGGGATCATCATAGGTAAAGAGGTAGTCTTCTTCACCGCCGAGGCCCTCGAAGAACCAAAAGTAGCCCAATTCAATCGTCTTCTCGGCGGGAGGCGCTTGGCCGTCGATTTCAAAGGAGAAATTGATGAGGTCACCGACACTCGCGCTTTGCGAAGCAGAGACCACGGAGATCGTGGGCTGAGGGAGAGTCCGGCCGTAGAGTGCGGTTGCCCCGGCTATGTCGTCGGCGACTAAGCCGTAACGAGACACTGGAATTCATGACGGCCTCAACATCCTGAGGCTCCCTCGCTTCGTCCGGGTGATCGAGACCGATGGCGTGCCCGATCTCGTGGATCGCTACGCGGCGAAAATCAGTCGCAAACTGGCGTTTTCCGCGGTAAGAATTCCAGTTTTTCGTGCTGTTGAAGATGATGTCGGACTCGAAAAACCGAGACGGATTTTGACGGGATGGACGAGGTAGAGTGACCGCCAGCACGCCTTCGCCGAAGTTCTCGCCGTAAATGTTATTGGCGAAAAAGACCTCATTGATCCCGTTGGGGGAGGAGGGGGTATCGGTGAGAGGCGTCGCCGCTAATTGCGTGCGAATGAGGTGGGTATTCCACTGCGCCAAGGCGCTGGAAAAAACGACGCTCCAGCGGGTGGTGCCATCCATGAGACGTTGCGGGGGGACGGCGGGGGCCGCGCCGGAGTCCAAATTTACCCGGAAAGTCACGGTTCCGGAAGGCCAACCGAAGGAGTAAACATCAAAAGCCCACGACCTCGGAATCAGTAGCCCGCAGGCCGTCAGCGCGATGCAAGCGATTCGGCAGATAGAAGAATAGGATAGGCGCATCACGGTTGCTCAAGGAGAGGGAGAGGGGGAGGGGGACGATCCAATTCGCGATAGATAGCGGCGCGAAAGATTGCCGGAGTTAAGGGCGGCGATGAGGAAAGTGAACGAACACTGCCCTGGTTAACGGGGGGCCGTTCGATGGCTTCGGAGGACGCCATGGCGCTGCCGTCGTAGCGGACGACTCGGAGCTCATTTGTCGTCGGATCTTTTACTTCGCGGTAGGCTCCGTGGGGCCCGGAAATTAAGGGGCAAAGGGTGCTGCCGTTGCCTTTAATGAAAAACCAAGCGCGGTCGCCTTTCTTAAACTTGGGCATACCGGGAATTTCGAACTTTTCCCCGGCCACGCTGCCACCCAAAAACGATAGCACCACGGCCGAACTTGATTCGCCTTTGGGTATTTCGGTCGGTCGGATGCTCACAAACGTTTTGATGAGCTCGTAGCCCGCGGCGTTGATCGTCCGCCGGCTTTCTACCCGAACGACCTGACCTCGCACGATTTGGTCAGATTTCGTGACCAAGTCGGAGAATGTAGGCACGACCACGGATAACGCGGAGAGCGGGGCCGCACTGCCCAACAGCAGGGCCAAGGAGAAGAAAAGCGACAATCGGAGTTGGGAAAATTGCATGACGGTCGCTGGTCGGGAATCGAGGATTGGCTAAGTTTTGGAACGAGTCCGCCACGCCTCGACAATCTGCCGAATGGTTTCCTCTAGTGAAACTGAGATATCCCAGCTCGGATACTGTTCCCGCATCTTACGTAAATCGGAGTAATAGCAAATGTGGTCGCCGATGCGGTTCTCATCGACGTAGGTGTGAACCTGTTCTTGCCCGGAGAATTTTTCGGCAATCTTGAAGGCCTCGAGGATCGAGCAGGAGTTGTCCTTGCCGCCGCCGAGATTGTAGACCTCGCCGGCGCGGGGAGCTTCGACGAAGGCGGCCATGAACCGGGCGACGTCGAGCGAGTGGATGTTATCGCGGACCTGTTTCCCCTTGTAGCCGAATACGCGATATTCGCGACCTTCGAGGTTGCACTTAACGAGATAGGACAAGAACCCGTGGAGCTCGACGCCCGTATGGTTGGGGCCAGTTAAGCAACCGCCGCGGAGGCAGCAGGTGGGCATGTTGAAATAACGGCCGTATTCTTGCACCATTACATCGGCGGCGACTTTGGATGCGCCGAACAGGGAGTGTTTGGATTGATCGATGGAAAACGTCTCGGCGATGCCGTGAGCGTAAGCGGGATCGGCGTAGTCCCAGCGGGTTTCGAGCTCGGTGAGATCGATACGATTGGGAGCGTCTCCGTAGACCTTGTTGGTGCTCATGTGCACAAAAGGTGACTCCGGACAGGCCTGACGCGTGGCTTCGAGGAGGTTGAGCGTGCCGACCGCATTGGTATCGAAATCGTCGAAAGGAATGGCGGCGGCCCGGTCGTGGGAAGGTTGAGCGGCGGTGTGGACAATGACGTCTGGCTTAACCGATTTGAGCAACGCGAGGACGCCGGGGCGGTCGCGAATATCGACCTCGTGATGCACGAATCCGGGCAGACCCTCGGTCAGGCGAGCCTGATTCCAGCGGGTATCTCCTTGGGGACCGAAGAACACGGCGCGTTGGTTGTTATCCACGCCGTGAATCGTGTAGCCGAGTTCGCGAGCGAAATAAGCGCAGACTTCTGATCCAATGAGTCCGGATGAGCCGGTAACGAGCAGTGTTTTTGACATGGCGATTGGGTCGGAACCTGACCGAAACATTGAGCACCGCGAGTGGCAAGGCTCAGATGTGACGGAGATTGACGCGATTCGGGCGGGTGATTGGTTTGAGCGACCATGCCATCCCGTGCCGACTACAAATCTACCTGGAACGAGCTCTCACAGACTCCCGAGGATGCATTCCTCTACGTGGGGGGCACGCGCGACGAGGCGGAGTTGGACGCGACGGCAGTGCATGCGGTCAATGTGATCCGAGCAACGGTGGGGATCGAACCGACGGACGAGATGGTTGAAATCGGCTGTGGCGTGGGTCGAGTGGGCAAGGGGCTTTCGAGTTTGGTAAAGGATTGGATCGGCTGCGATGCTTCGGGCTCGATGGTAGAATACGCCAACCGCCGATTGACAGCGTATGCCAATGCCCGGGCGATTGAAGTTTCAGGTCATGATTTGCAGCCGCTCGCCGATGCTTCGGCAGATGTGGTGTATTCCACGGTCGTATTCATGCACCTCGATGAATGGGATCGCTACCGTTACGTACAGGAAGCGTTCCGCGTGCTTCGGCCGGGCGGGCGATTCTGGTGCGATAACATCAGCCTCACGACGGAAAATGGCTGGAAGTATTTCGAGCAGCACTGCACGTCGTTTGAGCCGATGGAGCGACCGACCCATATCGCCAAATGCTCAACCCCTCAGGAGTTGAACGCGTATTTGGAGCGGTCCGGTTTCGAGAATGTCCAAACCCGTGAGCGAGACCTCTGGGTAGACGCCTGGGGTGTAAAACCAGTCTAAGTATCGGCTAGTCACCGTAGGCTTCGACGGCGGAGACTCTCCGTTACCTTCAATCACCAGGCTGCGCCGGATTTCACTCCGGCGGGTGGCGTGGTTAACTCACTCCTCGGGCTCCGGTCCCGGGGCGAATCCATCAACACTGGTGCCATCTGGATGGTAGGTTCCGGTGCGTTTGGTGCCTTCCCTAGTGTTGTAGAGTTCGATCACCCGCAATAATTCGGAAAGACTGAACTTGTTGTCCTGATCGAAATCGGCGTCATGCGTCGCGGGTGCAACCGGTACGGTCAAGGGGTCAGGATTTACCATCGTGTCCAACTCAGTGCCGGAGGCTCTGGCCCGCAGCACTCCAGCTAAATTCTGATCCCCGTTCACATTACTCGGCACATTTAAGGTGTAGGAAAATTCGATGGGACTCGCCGGCGTGCTGGTCCAATCCCACTCGAATAAGTCGGTATCTCCCGACAGGGGAACCACCTCACCGGCGCTGCCGCCACTGCCGTCAAACGTCCACTTCTGACCACTGACCGCATCTGGTGGAATCACCGACCATCCAAAAGTCGCCAAATCTCCGGCATAGGTGATCGTGTTGTTAATCGTTAAAATTTTACCGGTCCGATAGCCCTTGCCAGCGTAGGAGTGAGTTCCGGCCAATTCGACTATCGTGAGGGCTGCAACTTGCGAAGTGGTGGCCCCGACGGGATTCGTCACCCCGACGTCGTAGGCGCCGGCATCATCCAGCGCCAGACTGGCAAACGAAAGCGAGGCACTCGTCGCCCCGACCACGTCCGCGCCTGCCTTGCGCCATTGATACAAGAGCGGGCTCGCGCCGCTGGCTTGCACGGTCAGATCGAAACTTTCGCCGGTGTGAAAAACGCCCCCCTCCGGCTGAGCACTGATCACCGGCATGGACTTAATGGAAACGTTGGCGGCGTCACTCGTCACGTCGCCGACCACATTAGATAGCACGACGTCGTAGCTACCAGCGTCGGCGTCGACTAGGTCGGTTTTGGTGTAACTATTGGCGGTTGCCCCCGAGATCGCGCTGCCATCTTTGCGCCATTGGTAGGTAGGAGCCGGAACCCCGTTGGCCTCGACTGACAGGGTAAGGGTCTTTCCCCAGTCGAGGGTTTGGGATCGAGGTTGAGTGGTGATGCTGACCGGCACTTGCACTGACAAAGTGGCGGAGTTGGAAGTAACGATGCTGAAAGCATTGGTGACCACCACGTCATAGTCGCCCGCATCGGCCAGATCCACGTCGCCAAAAAAGAGGGT
>Ga0222633_1001766_pt1 | contig 10338 bp, 7 predicted proteins | sample AntAcemetageno48_FD_179816 | JGI IMG/M metagenome (GOLD analysis project Ga0222633, IMG submission 179816) | Saline water microbial communities from Ace Lake, Antarctica - #48 | ecosystem: Environmental > Aquatic > Non-marine Saline and Alkaline > Saline | place: Antarctica: Ace Lake | collected... | reverse complement strand
AATGACGGTATGGCAGACTTTGAGCTGGAGGAGTGTTTCGAGCGAGTCGTAGCTACCCATGACCGGCATGTTCTCGGGAACGCTTGCCCGCAGTTCACCATCGGGTGGTGTGACCACTCCAACAATTTCGAAGGGCCGATCCGCCGCCTGACCGAACGTATCGACGGCTTTGGCAAAGTCCTCGCTCCACCCCATCACAAGAGCGCGTTGACGAAGGCTGCTCGCATTGCTCTCACGTCCGACGAAGCGCCAAAGAAGACCGCGCCAGGCTGGAAGCACAAACAGGATGCAGGTGAAACCGAGAGCGCAGAACAAGCGTGAGATCGGAGGATCGAATTTAAGCATCAATGTTAGAGTGACGTAGGCGAGTAGCCAGACCGCCGATGCTTTAAAAACGATGCGCAGAGTATTGGTAAATGAGAGAAGATTTTCGCGGGAGTAGAAGCGGAAGTTTGTCAGCGTCATCATCATGAGGACGCTGCCAAGTGCGATGTGCCCGAAATAATCGAACAGACTCATTTCTTCGCCAATCGGGATCCCGATGTTCGAAAGAGGCGAACCGAACCGGATCCACTGCGCGAGGATCAACGCAAAGGCGACCGCAAGAAAATCGATGACAAAAGCACCAGCGACGAGGCGGTGGTAACGGGTCTTTGAAGTCGATGCCGGCTGCCTCAACGGCAACGGCGTTGCCTTGCGCTGAGGGCTGTGATGGAGACTCTTTTCAGACTCACTTTTCTTTACTCCCGTTACGGAGTTCTGTTTGGACAGCTTGGCGATCATTCTCTCATCCGACTGGTTCTAACGCAGAAGGTTTGCTTGAGGGGCGGGTTGGCAGCGCGCGGGTAGTGCCGTGAATGTAGGCGTTCTGCTGCGGGTTGACGTCGTCACTGCCGTTGAGAACGCATCCGACGATAGCGGCCCGCATTCTCTGAAGCTCGCGGATGGCGTGACGAGCGTCAGTCGCCTCCGTCACTCCGGCGCGGACGACAAGCACCACCGCATCGGCATGCCGTGAGTAGGTGAGTCCATCGCTCACGACATTGAGCGGGGACGTATCGATGATGACGCAGTCGAACGACGCATAGGACTCGTGCAACATCTGCGCGAAAATTTCACCGTTCATCGGCTCGCCCGTATTGGCGGTGAATCGACCGCAAGAAAGCAGGAACAGATTCTTATGGGTGGTTTCCTGGCACAGGTTTTGTGCGGCAAGCGCCCCGTCACTCGGCGTCCCTTTCGTCGGATCGACAAAAATCTGAGCCATCCGCGGTTTGCAGAAATCGGCGTCGATCAACAGCGTGCGGTATCCCATATTCGCCTGAAGCAAGGCAAGGTTCGCGGCGCAAAAGCTCTTTCCCTCCCCGGGAGATGCGCTCGTGACCAGGACACTGCGCGGAGTGTGAGCAGAAAGCGATGTCCTCAGTGAACGGAATCCCTCGCCAACGATTGACCCCGGACTACCTGTCGCGAATAAGGCGTCCCCGAGATCACAGTCCTTCTTAAATGCCTTTGGAATCTCAGCCAGGACGGCGAGACCGAGTGTGGACTCGACCTGCTTGCGACTGTTGAGAGTGCGGTCGAGTAATCCCAATCCGATGACGAGAGCAAGGCCACACATTGAACCGAAAACGCCCGCGATGGCGACGACCAGTTTCTTTTTGGGCGATACCGGCTTTGAGGGAACAAGCGGATCTGAAAAAATGCGGACTGACGTCTCGTCGACACTCTCGGTCGCCCCGGTGTCATTCATCCGGTCGAGGAGACGGTCGTATGTCGCGTAGGTCGCGTCCACAGCCCGCTTAAGAGTACGAAATTCTTTTTTGACGCCATCGACTTCGAGAAGCTTCCCCTTCTGCTCTTGAACCTTTGCCTGCAGCTTCGTTTCGTAGTCGACAGCTTGTTTGTAGGAATTCTCGATGGATTCCCCGGCGCTGATCGCCACAATGCGGACCTGTTCCTCGAGTCCGTCCAAATCGGCTTTGTAATCCAGATATCGCGGGTGCGTCGGCTGATACTGCTGATCGATCTTCACGAACTCAGCCCTCTTTTGATTTCGTGCGAGTAGCAGCTTTTGAATGTGATCCTGCTTGTCGAAGCTCCCTACCTGCAAGACACGCTCGATCTCGTCAGCCGGGATCTCGAGATACTGTTCGTACTCCGCCTGCTTGGTGAGAACCCCACTGTTGGCGATACTGAGTGCCTTATCGAGTTGCTCCAACTTTGTTCCGACGAGGCCATTTCCTTCATCGAGCGGGACGTCAGTATATTTCAGCCGGAACTCTTGCAGCTTTTCCTCAGCTTCATTGACGCGCTCTTTCTGATTCTCGGCTTCCTCCTGCAGGCTCTTCCTTGTCTTCGCAGCGAGTTCCTGATTCTGCTCGCGGATCAGACTTTGGAACTGCTCGATGAAAGCGAGCGTCATTTTTTGTGCACGCTCAGGCGATTGGTCCTTCACCGATACATCGATTAAGCGTGTGCCGCGGCGAAGATCGGCTTTCACCTTTTTTCGCATGTTTTCGACGATCTCAGAATCGGAATAGCCTCCTTCTTTCGGTTTTAAGAATCCCGGATCGTTTCGCAGATCCAAACTGTCCACAACGCGCAGAATCACGGTCCCGTTTGAAATACCGTCGGCCATCGACTTCAGAGCATCAAGCGTCTCAAAGCTCGCGGACTTTACTCCTTTAATTCCGGCAAAAGCTGCCCCCTCATTCTTGGGATCAACGTAAATTACCGCCGACGACTCATAGACCTTCGGAGCGAGCAGCGCGTAGGCAATCGCCAGCACGACAAAGCCCGCAGCCACAGCGGCAGCAAGCCAGAGACGCCCTTTGACAACGCTAATCAACCGCCCCACGTCGAGTGTGGGAAATCCGGGAAAAAGAGCGTCCGACGTTGCTGGTTGGGAGGGGCCTGCTCCGAATTGATTCATACGGGGTTTAGAATAGAATTGGAACCTTTCTGCCCAATCCAAATAATACGAAAATTATGGTATCTATAAAAGCATAGCCCCGCAAGCCGCCGGTTCAAGCGATAACTTAAAATTATCATAATTTTCATATTAAAGAATGTCTGACATTTCTTTTTACCAAGAGTTCGATTTCCTCGAATACCGCAGAGCCAGCATTTGCATGGCTCTGGCAGTGCGCGTAAGGTCTAGACTTTCCAACAACCACGGGGATGCGAGCGGACTTTGATCTCTCACTAACCGGGGCTTCACACCGACTTCCATCGTTCCCACACCTCAGGATGAGTCATCGTTTGTTTCACCTTTTTCTGCTCCTTCTCACAACCGGCTCTGTTCTAGGACAAGAACCCGGAGCCGATCCCGCCGCTGCTGAGTCCCCGACGGCCACAGCCCAGTCGATGCTCGACTACCTGATGGAAGGCGGCCCCTTCCTGATGGTTCCGCTGGCGCTGCTGTCGTTTATCGCAGTGCTGCTCATCATTTTCTACATTTTCACTATTCGGCAGGGAGCTGTCGTCAGCGACAAATTCATGAATGCAGCCGACGCGCTCATCCGGAAGCAGGACTACCTTGGTCTCATCGCTGTTTGCAACCGGGAGAACGAGTGCATTGCACGGATCGTCTACAAGACGCTCGACTTCGCGACGAAGAATCCCACGGCAAGCTTCGACGAAGTCCGTGAAGTGACCGAGGCAGAAGGAACCCGCCAGGCCAGCATTCTCAATAACCGCATCAGCTACCTGAACGACATCAGCCGGGTTGCTCCCATGGTCGGCCTTTTCGGGACGGTGGTTGGAATGATCAAGGCTTTCGAAAGTATCGGGAAAAGCTCCGGCGTTCAGCACATGGAGCTCGCTCCCGGAGTTGCCCAGGCATTGGTGACGACAGCCGCCGGTCTAGTGATCAGTATCCCGTCGCTGATTTTCTATTCCATTTTCCGGGGAAAAGTTCAGAAGCTCATCGCCGAACTCGAGGCTGCCATGACCCACATCATGGCTCTGCTTGCCGCTCAGTATAAACGAGCCAACTACCGTGCCTCCGCCCGACGCGAGACGACCGACGCCGATTGAATCACGGTAATTTGAAATGAAATTCCGCGAAATATCTACTCAGCAGGGAGCCGAGCTCGAACTCGCCCCCATGATCGACGTGGTATTCCTGCTGCTAATTTTCTTCATCGTGACATGGCAGTTCGCCCGCTTCGAGCGCGACATGGACATCTCCGTCCCCGCCGCGGAAGAGGCAGAACAACAAGACCGCCAGCAAGGCGAGATCATTGTGAACGTCCGGGACGACGGTGCTATCGTTTTGAATGGGATCGACGTCAGTGATGAGGAATTGCTCACCAAGCTGAAGGCGATTTCAGACGCCTACCCCGACCAGGCCGTGATTCTACGCGGAGCGTCCGAGGCGAATTTCCAAGCCATCATCAACGTGCTCGATCAGATCAAGAAGGCTGGAATTTGGAACGTGGCCTTCGCCACGACGAAACCGGAGTAGAAAAAATTCCGCACTGCATGCAATGTTTGACGCTCCCTACCCTGTTGACTCCCTGACATGACCCTATTGAATCGCCAATTTCCTTTCCGGCGCTTCGTGCAGGTCGCGATTTTTGCCCTCGCTGCTGCACTTTTCATCACTGCACTTCCGGCAGTTCATTCTCAGGAAGAAAAAATCGAAGAGGTTCTCTCCTATGCGGACCTGCTCTATAGCCGTGACCAATTCGGGCTCGCAGCACAGCAGTACCAGATTTTCATCAAAGAGAATCCGAACAGCCCGAATCTCCAGATCGCCTGGTTCCGCCTTGGCGAGTGCTATTTGAAGGTGAATCAACAAGATGATGCGGTCGTGACATTCCAATATCTTGTCAATGAGTTCAAAAAAGGGCCATTCGTCGGGTCAGCCGCCTATCGTCTCGCTGTGCTCCGCTTTAATGCCAAAGATTACCGCAACGCTCTCGCTTTCTTCAAAGTCGCGAAGGATGAATTAACCGACGAAAACGCAAAGTTACAGGCTCAGTTCTACTACGCTCGCTCGCTGCAACTCACGGAGCAGGCAAAGGCAGCGCTGGCGCAATTTGAGCAAGTCATCAAAGCAAGACCGAGTGAGGAAAATCCGTTTTACGAGCGCTGTTTACTTGAGTCAGCGCGCCTTTACTTCGATCTCGGCGACACGAAACAGGCGGTCGAGAGATTTAAGACACTCGCCGAAACGGCCAGGACGCAGGAATTTAAAGAAGAAGCAACTGTCCGCGGAGGCTTGCTCGCAGCAGAGGCTGGCGACCTCGACTTGAGCGAGGAACTATTGTCAAAAGCCCTAAGATTTTCCGACACGAGTCCGTGGAAATCACTCGCGCAGGTCGGTGCCATTTTCAACGCCTTCACCCGCGAGGACTACGACCGGGTCATCGCACTCTACAACACGGGGGCCTACACCGCGCCTGACGAGTCGCGCGCCAAGATGCTGCTGATCGTGGGGCACTCGTTTCGGATCAAAGGCGATCTGGACTCGGCTGTGCGATTGTATGCACTGGTCGAGGGGAAATACCCCGACCGGAAAGAAGGCATCGAGGCTGGCTATCGGAGACTGCAAATCCTGCACCAGCAGGGCGGTGACGAGTTACCCTCCGCAGTGGAGCAGTTCGCCGCTCGCCAGCGCAAAGTCGACCCCAATAGCACCTTCATCGACATGGCATTTCTCATGGCTGCTGAATGGCATTTCAGTAAAGCAGAAAACGCTGCCAGCGGCGCGGGGTCGGACTATTCGAAGAAACATTACAAGGATGCTGCGGCCTCCTACAGACGCGTCCGGGAGTCAATTATCGATAAAAAATATCACGAAGTGAGGCTCTACAAAGAAGGCTGGTCTGAAATCGAATCGGGCGACCTCCCGGCCGGCATTCTAACACTTTCGCGCTTTCTCCAGGAGCACAACGACAGCACGCTCGCCTCCTCTGCGCTGGCAAAACGCGCCATGTCCTACCAGGCGCAGGAAGACCACCAATTTGCACTCGGCGATTACCAGGATCTCGTGAAGCGATACCCCAGTGCGCCGGAAGTCGAGTTTGCCATGCAGCAAGTTGCGCTAATTCTCGCCCACCAGCGCAAGATCTCTGAAATGATCAACGCCTACAATGATCTGCTTGAGAAATTTCCGCAGACCGACGGCGCGGCCGAGGCACATTACTGGATCGGGATCGGCTACTTTGATATGGAACAGCATCAGCAAGCTATTCCCGAATTAGAAAAAGCACGGGAGCTGGATCCCGAGTTCGACGACAAAGCGACGCTTCGTCTGGTCATCTGCCAATACCAACTCGAGAACATCGCGAAGCTTGCCGGCGAAGTACGACGCTACTTCGAAAACACTCCTGCTGAGACCGAAGGCAGTGAGACTGTGATCAAACGAGCCGAGATCCCGCCGCAAATCGTTGAATATCTCGGTCGAAAACTTGCCGCCGACGGGCAATACGAAGATTCCGAATATTTTCTAAGCTCCATCGCTATTCCCGATTCCCCCCAGAAAACGAGTGCATCCGTCTGGAAACTGCTCGCCGAAGCCCGTTACAAACTCAAAAAGCACAACGCAGCCATCACTGCGTTCGATCAATTTCTGATTCAAACAGAACGCCCCAGCGAGCGAGCGTCCGCCTATCTCCTGCGAGGAGCATCTCAACTTTGCCTTCGCGATTTCGTTGCTGCTAAAAACAGCGCCCAGGAAAGCCTGCGCTCGCAGAAAGAAGGCCGCACCAATGCCGAAGCCCGGATCCTGCTCGGTGACATCGCGGCAGCCAACGGCAATCTTGAAGAGGCAGCTCGCGAGTATCTCGTCGTCAGCCAGATTTTCATGGACCCGGAGGTAACTCCGAAAGCACTCTCCAAAGCCATCAACGCCTATCAGTCACTGGGGAACAAAGAAAAGGTCAAACAGTTCCGCGCGGAATTGAAATCGAAATTTCCCAACTACAAAGTGCCGAAAGACCTGAATCGCGACTGCTGATCGGCAGGATTAGTTTTCCTCCGGGACCGGCTCTTCCTCGTCGGGCTCATTCGACAATTCGACAGGTTTTTTCTCGATCACCTCCATCTCGTCGCTGATTGGCCAGAGTTCAGGATCGATCCTCACCCGCTCTTGCGGAACCAGAGAAACAGCAGGCCCATCGTCAGCAAATCGATAGTCGCGAGCAACCAAGGGAACCGCCGTAAAGATCATGGTGTCATCCTGCCGACGCTGAATATTCAGAACGGCTGCGCAGGTCGACGACTCCTCCAGCTTAATGATCTGATCGCGCACCAATTCAAAGTCATCCGGAACTTCCGGACTCGGCAAGGCCAGATCAAGGATGGCATCCGGGAATGATGTCGACTTCGCCCGGATCACGACACCATTATCGAAGACATCTCCCTCGCCCATTTTCTCCCACGAGTCGACTTTCCACTCGCCTGCCAGATAAATCACGTCGTCGCGTTGCGCGAAATTTTTGAGATAGAGCCGCTTTAAAATCCCGTTGTAGGCTCGCAGTTCGAGTGGGTCGAAATTGTAAATCTGAGCGTAAAGATCTTTGGCCGTGCGAAATTTTCCCCGCGGTGCGTTTACCGGAGTAAATCCTACAATAGGATCCAGCTTATCCAGGCGCGTCAGCAGCTTGTAATTCATCGGGTGCTCCGGCTGGCCGAAAACCCACATGCAGAACGACCACGACCCGAAATTCAGGCCGATCAGAACGGCAATCGCCGCGATCCACAAGATCAGGTTGCCACTGTTGTAGCGCCCCTCGTCCTGCTCCCGCGAGTTGCGGGAAAACGAGCTCTCGTCATGGATCACTTCCATAAGTCTCAGACCCTGGCAGAGTCACTCCCGGAACCGCCGCATACTTCTCCGTCCATCGTAGCAGGATCGTACTCTGGCGTCTGGTCTGCCTTGGTCGGCTCGAACGATGTACCGCAGCCGCAACTGCGTGCCGCATTGGGATTGTCGATCTTAAAACCAGAGTCATTGAGGGAATCGACGTAATCAAGTCGACAGCCATCGAGGAATTCCAGGCTTTCTTTGTCCACGAACACTCTGACACCGCTTTTCTCGATCACCAGATCCCCTTCTGCAGCCGCTCCGATCTGCATCGAGTAGGACATGCCGGCACAACCACCGCGCTCGATAAAGAGACGCAGTCCCTTCTCGTCGGGTGAGAAATTCTTGGCGGCAAGCAGGTCGGACAGATGCCCGGCGGCGGATTCAGTAACTTCGATCATTGGATTGGGAGGCTGGTTATTCCAATATAGCGCCGGAGACCGTCAACCCAAACTCATTTCCGAGTTGCTTTTAAAAGGCGCCCGCTCTCAGTTGAGCACACTTTTCATCATGGGAAAAATACGACTCCTCCCCGAAGCACTCGCCAGCCAGGTCGCGGCAGGCGAAGTCGTAGAGCGTCCAGCCTCTGTCGTCAAAGAGCTGGTCGAAAACAGCATCGACGCCGGGGCCTCCAACATCGAAGTCCGTGTCCAGCGGGGGGGCATTTCACTGATCCGCGTCACCGACGATGGCTCCGGGATGAATCGCGACGACGCGCTGATGTGCCTCGAGCGGAACGCGACCTCCAAGATCAAAACGAAAGAAGACCTCGCGGCGATCCACACGCTGGGTTTCCGCGGCGAAGCAATTCCGAGTATCGCCAGCGTAGCAAAGTTTCGGCTCACCACGCGCGAGCCCGAAGCTCTCACCGGCACAGAGATCATCATCAATGGCGGGAAAGTTGTCAGCGTGAGAGACTGCGGCGAACCGCCCGGTACCCAGATCGAAGTTCGCTCGCTTTTCTACAATCTTCCTGCCCGCCGCAAATTCCTCCGCACTGAAAACACCGAATTTTCGCATCTCGAACAGATCGTAAAAACCCAGGCAATCGCTCACGAGAACATCCGCTTTTCGCTCGTTCGCAACGACCGCCTTCTATTTCAACTTCCCGCCACGACCAGCCTCCGCGAGCGTATCGGCGGGCTCGTCGGGACTGACCTTGCCGGACGATTACTTGAGATCGAGCCACACACACAAAAGGGCGTCACCGTCAGCGGTCTGATCGGCCCGCCGGGAATGGGGCGCTCGGATCGTCGTCAGCAACTCACCTTTCTCAACGGGCGTCCCGTCGAAGCAGCCATCGTTACTCGCGCCGTGCGGGAGGGCTATCACACCGCGCTGATGAAGGGGCAATACCCGGTGACGTTTCTCTTTCTCCAAACCGACCCTACTGCCGTCGATGTCAACGTCCACCCCGCCAAACGCGAAGTGCGCTTCCACGATGGCTATGGCGTGCAGGATGCCATCATCAGCGCCTTGCAAAAAACACTTCGCGAACGAATGACCCGCCCCGTCTCCGGCGTTGGCTTGACCGGAGAGCGAAAGGGTGGGCCAATCCCCGTACAGGAAAATCTCATCCCCGAAGCCGAGCAACGATCACTTCGCAACGATTGGGCACGGGAAAGTCCAAAAGTCGCCGAGGCACCCGCCGCCCTGTTCACCGCTACTGAGCGTAGCAGGGCTGAAGCCAACCCTGTTGCACCAACCACTCAGCCGCATCCGTCGCCGGCGGGCCTGCCCTCCGAAGCCTTGGCGAAGGAGGGTTCCGTCACTGATCTAACCGCATCGGTCAGCGAAGGGTTGAGCCCCACCCGGGAGCCTGAGAAAGAAACGCCCAAAGCAACCGACTACCGACTGATGGGAGTTCTCGGAAAGTTGTATGTTCTTTTAGAAAGCACCGAGGGCCTCGTCCTCATGGATCAACATGCCGCCCACGAGCGGGTCTTGTTCGAAGAGATGAAGCGCCGAATGGAAACAGAGGGTCTGCCATCGCAGCGACTACTGGCCCCGATCATGGTGGAACTGACACCTCGCGACTATGATTTGGTCAGCAAAAATGTGGATACGTTAGGAAAGATGGGACTCTCCGCTGAACCATTCGGTGGCGGCACGTTGAAAATCGACTCGCTCCCTGTCTTCCTGAAAAGCGACGACCCCGAAGCCTTCCTTCAAGAAGTCATCAACGAGATCCGCTCCGCCAGCGACAAGATGTCCAAACTCCGGCTCGGCGAAGACATGATCGCCTCCACCGTCTGCCGACAAGCAGTCAAAGCGAATGACCCGCTGCAGGAGCTCGAATTGCAGAAGCTGCTTGAGGATTTGCTGATCTGCGACATGCCCTACTGCTGCCCTCACGGAAGACCGACGCTGATCCAGATTTCGTATGCTGAGTTGGATCGGAAATTTGGACGACGGGTGTAGATTTTACCTACAGTTTCTAAAGAGCAGGTCAGAGTTTTACCATTGACAATCTGGTGGGCTTCAATAATTCTGAAATCTGAATAACACACCCAGCATGA
>Ga0222633_1001762_pt1 | contig 10378 bp, 9 predicted proteins | sample AntAcemetageno48_FD_179816 | JGI IMG/M metagenome (GOLD analysis project Ga0222633, IMG submission 179816) | Saline water microbial communities from Ace Lake, Antarctica - #48 | ecosystem: Environmental > Aquatic > Non-marine Saline and Alkaline > Saline | place: Antarctica: Ace Lake | collected... | reverse complement strand
GATGGAGAAAGGTGACCTTCATTTCGAACGGTCTCAATGGACTCTATGACGGGGTCGGCCTTTACCCTTTCTCCTGCCTACCCTCGAGTTTCCCTCTCAATGGTCTGCAGAATCAATATAGGATGACAGTGTTTGGATAAAGAGCCTCGAATAGACTCGCCTGATCGGAATCTCGAAGCGCCCGAGGCGCGGACACAAAACCAACCGCACCAACAACCTGGATTACTGCCCGCGGGCGCCATGAGCAAACAAAGACAGGCCCGGCAAAACCGGGCCTGACAAACAGCAAACTACATATCGTAACCGCGTTCGTTGTGCTGGTTAATATCCAGCCCTTCGGTCTCTTCCTCTTCAGATACCCTGAGACCAATCGCAAGGTCGATGACCTTCAATAGGCCAAAGGTAAGTACCCCGGTGTAAACTGCGACGACACCAACACCTGTCAGCTGAATCACAACCTGCTCGGCCATCGGCAAGCCATCACCCTGACCGCTGAAGATGCCGAGGGAACTGCTCGCGAAGACACCAGCCAGGATAGTACCCAAAGCGCCACCCACACCGTGGACAGGGAACACGTCAAGTGAATCATCAATACCCAGTTTCTGCTTGAGGAACATCGTCATATGAAAACAAACAAAGCCCGCACTAATACCAATAATAAGAGCTCCTCCGGGACCAACAAAACCGGATGCCGGCGTGATGGTACCTAAACCCGCAACCATACCGGTCACCGCTCCAAGGGCGCTTGGCTTACCAAACTTGATCCATTCAATGCACATCCAGGTAAAGGCACCAGCAGCCGCTGACATATGGGTCACCAGCATGGCCATACCTGCATCACCGTTGGCAGCAAGTGCACTACCAGCGTTAAATCCAAACCAGCCAACCCACAGCATGCCTGCACCGGTGACGGTCATGGTCATATTGTGTGGTGTCATCGGCGTTAACGGAAAACCGCGCCTTGGCCCCATGACGAGGGCAGTTGTTATTGCTGCTATACCTGCAGTCACGTGAACCACGGTACCGCCCGCAAAATCGAGAAGACCCATTTCACCTAACCAGCCGCCGCCCCATACCCAGTGAGTCACAGGGATATAAACGATCAGCAACCACACCGCTGAAAACAGCAACATCGAGGAGAACCTCATTCGCTCTGCAAAACCACCCACGACCAGTGCCGGGGTGATGATGGCAAACGTCAGCTGGAACATGGCAAAAACACTTTCGGGAATATCCCCACTCATCGTGCCTTCCTGGATTCCCACCATCATGACGTTAGACAACCCGCCAATGAACATGTTGCCTTCAGAGAACGCAAGGGAGTAACCCGCAATCAGCCAGATAATGGAAACGACACAGGTAATGGCAAAACACTGCATCAGGACACTGAGCACATTCTTGACCCTGACAAGGCCAGCGTAGAACAGTGAAAGACCTGGAATAGTCATGAACAAAACCAGCGCTGTGGCGGTGAGAATCCAAGCAGTATTCGCCTGATTCAGTTCATCGGCCAGCGCCAGCGGTGAAATTAACAATAGGGAAAACACAGCAATTGCTGTCTTGATCATCGAGTCTCTCCTCTCTTGGCACCGTCGTAGGAAAAGAATAGGTGCCTTATTCTTCTTATCCGCTGAGTGTACCGGATTGCCTATCAAAATCTCAAGGAAGCGCCCGTACTCACTGCTTATGTCCAACGCAAATATCAAGACTTGGGCTTATGCCAAAAAGATCGTCGACAGGCATTTCCGTCTCATGTTCAATGGAGAAAGTCAGTCAATGAGTTCCCTTTCAACAAGAGGTCAATCAATGCGCAGACAGAAACGAGAAAAGTCCGATCGAGCGTTCGCTCGCGGTTACCAAAACGGTGTACACGGAAAATCACGAGATATGTGCCCGTTCCATGATGATATTGCCAGACAGTCCTGGATCTCTGGATGGCGTACAGGAAGAGAAGACAACTGGGACGGTTATATCGGTACTGCAGGTGTTTGCAGGGCGGGTGTTTCCATGGCCCGTTTTAGCTAACACTGCACGGCATCTCAATTCGAGTCGCCCGGTCTTGTCGATAGGACCATCGCGTCATCTCGGCAAGACCACCGCGTCATCGCGACCGCAGTGGCGGGCCAAAACCCGTCATCTCGACCGCAGTGGCGCAGCCACGGAGTGGAGAGATCTATAGTCGCAGTCTCGCGAGCATGAGATTTCTCCATTTCGGTTCCTGCGGAACCTACAGTCGAAATGACCGGGGGTGAAGTGGTTGCTTTAGAACCTACAGTCGAAATGACCGGGGGTGAGGTGGTTGCTTTAGAACCTGGGGCCTAAATAACCGTGGCAGGCTCTGGCGAATTGTTGGTGGTTGATTACCTAAGTCGGTTCTTTTTCGTCAGCAGGCTCATCTGAACCGTCACTTAATTGCAGACGCCCTTTCGCGGTATTTTGCTTGCCCGTTGCGGGCACCCACTCGCCCGCTTTAGCCAGACCAAACACGGGCATGTTGTTGTAGACCGCTTCATATTGCCCGGCCTTGACCATAAAGGTCTCATGCCATATCCCGAAATCACCATTTGAACCAATCCGGCGATTGAAATCCGCCCACGCGGGCAGATGTTCTGCGTCGCGCATTCGAGCATAAGCGTGGAGATGCTCAAACGATCGCCAATACTGAACCATCACCGTCGTCCTGCCATTCCACATTTCTACATGCAACATGCCAAGATCACGGTTGGCGTTCAACTCGCCAATCATTCGGTTCATCGCACGGGCAATTGGGATAAAGGACAAAAATTTCCACCAGCGATTTAACCGGGCACCGATCAGGAACACCACAAAATCACCCTCGATTTTCGCTGCGACCCGCTGGTTAATGGTTTGAACCATGACAATGCTCCGGACTGGATCTAAAGAACTTCCAGTTTACCCCATCAGACAGGCCTCCAAACACAGTCAGTCGGCGAATCGCGAAGGGCGCTGGTGTATCATGGCGCGGGAACCTCACGGGCAGCGCACTGTCTATACACACTTCGGTCAAGGTCATCCTCCTGGGAACCTTGATTCTGCGGAATCTGCCCCTATATCCCACGGGATAAAGGTCGTACCGCGCTTTATAAGTAGATTTAAGGAGTAGTAATCGAGCTATGTCACACCGCGCTCATATTGTTGAATTACAGAACTGGCTCGCGAGCCGAATTATTGGCCAGGAAAAACTGGTCAACCGCCTGATGATGGCCCTATTGGCTGATGGCCACCTTCTTGTCGAAGGAGCTCCGGGACTTGCAAAAACCAAGGCGATCAAAACACTGGCAGATGGCATCGAAGGCGAGTTCCATCGCGTCCAGTTCACCCCCGACCTGTTGCCATCAGACATTACGGGTACAGAAATCTACCGGGTGCAGGACGGCACCTTTGAATTCCAGAAAGGCCCGATCTTCCACAACCTGATTCTGGCCGATGAAATTAACCGCGCGCCGGCCAAAGTACAGTCAGCTCTGCTGGAAGCCATGGCTGAACGCCAGGTCAGCTTCGGACGGCAAACCTTTAGGCTGCCGTCGTTATTCCTGGTAATGGCAACACAAAACCCGATTGAACAGGAAGGTACCTACCCCCTGCCGGAAGCGCAGCTTGACCGATTCCTGATGCATGTCGTGATCGACTACCCGGATGCCGTCTCTGAACGCAGCATCCTGCAACTGGTCAGAAACGAAGCCATGGCCTCAACGGAAGACGTACCACCCGCAAAGGTGTCCCAGGAAACCATTTTCGGCGCAAGGCAGGAACTCTTAAACCTGCACATGGCCCCGGTGGTAGAGGAATACATCGTGCAACTCACCATGGCGACGCGGAACCCCGGCGCCTATGGCGAAGACCTGGCCAACTGGATCGACTACGGCGCATCCCCAAGGGGAACCATCGCGCTTGATATCTGCGCCCGCGCCAATGCATTCCTGTTGGGCAAAGACTTTGTCTCGCCCGATGACGTGCAGGCTGTCGTCCATGATGTCTTCCGGCATCGCATTATCGTGAGCTTTGAAGCAGAGGCCATGGGCGTCGACGCGGACAAGATCCTGGATATTCTGGTGCAGCGAGTCGCCGCGGCTTAAGGAACGATTGCTCAAGGAACAACTGTGGCAAAGCGACTAACCAGCCCCAACGAAGAATTCCGCGCCCTGCAGGAATATCGCGGTGCCTATACGGACCTGCGTGACCTGATTCGCCTGCGATACGCGGCGCGGGAGATGACCGATCATACGGGCAACAAAACCTCGAACCCGCTGGCCGGACTTTTATCCTCAAACTTCAGGGGACGGGGCATCGATTTTGCCGAGGTCCGCGTTTACCAGCCGGGTGATGATGTCAGGACAATCGACTGGCGCGTCACAGCCCGCACCCAGGTCGCCCACACAAAAGTATTCCAGGAAGAAAAAGAGCGCCCGGTGCTGATTCTGGTAGACCAGTCTGCCTCCATGTACTTCGGCAGTCAGGTGACCTTCAAGTCAGTCCTCGCCGCGCGAACAGCTGCCATCATTGCATGGGCTGCCCTTGAACGTGGTGATCGGGTGGGTGGTCTTGTGTTCTCTGAACAGGGGCACCGGGAAATCAGGCCAAGGCGCAACAAACATGCCGTGCTTCGATTATTAAACGAGCTGCATGATTTTAACCACGCCCTTAAAAAAGAATCCGCCACGGAAGCCGCGACTTACAGCAACAACTATTTCACAGAGGCGCTTTCTAACGTCAGGCGAGTGACAAAACACGGCAGCGTTATTTTTATTATCAGTGACTTCACCAATTTTTCAGAAGAGTCGCGCATCCACCTGCAACCACTGGCCCGGCATAGCGATGTTATTGGCATACATATCTCGGACCCGCTTGAGCAGCACCTGCCAACCCCAGACCTGTACAGCATTACCAATGGTACGGAACGAACCAGGATTAACACCGCCAGCGGCAAAGCCCGTGACGCCTACGAACTCGGGTTCCAGCAACAAATGGCAGCCATACAGGAAGAGTTCATGCGCGTGAAATCGCCGCTCTTAACGCTGCAAACACACCAACCCATACTGGCTGGCCTGAACCGCCAGGCCAGCTTCGCGGGTAAGGCGTAAGCCATGGCCGCAGCACCCCCAGTTAACGGCGCCCCACCCGGCATGATGCAACAAGCTGCAGACCCGCTGGCGCAGCTTCGGGATATACATACCCCAGGCATGATAGAAGCCTGGCCACCGGCACCGGGATGGTGGATGCTGGCTGCGCTCGGTGCGCTGCTGATCATTGCCGGGCTCGTCTGGCTGTTCCGATACTGGCGCGCCAACCGTTATCGCCGCGAAGCGATGAGTGAACTGGCTCAACTGTTTGATTGCTGGCAGAAAAACGACGATGACCTCGCCTACCTCGAGGCCCTACAAAAACTGCTGAAACGCGTCGCCCTGACCAGCTTTCCCCGGGACGATGTGGCCGGTCTGACGGGCGAAGCCTGGGTCCACTTCCTGGATAGAACCACCGGCAGCCACGATTTCAGTATCGGCGCAGCCGAAGCATTAATAGACGGCACTTACCGGACAGATATCGCTGTTGATATTGAAAGCCTGCACCTGGTCGCCAAAGGCTGGATCCAAAAACATCACCCGCGTCATCTGGAAGCTGAGAAGCAACGACTCGCCAATCCAGCGCTGGAAAGTACGGGCCAGGTCGCATGATTGAATTTCTCTGGCCATTTGCAGCGCTCGTCCTGCCACTACCTTTACTGGTCTACTGGCTGGTGCCAAAAGCCAACCGTCAGGAACCCGCCCTGCAGGTCCCGTTCTTTGGACTGGCTTCTTCGTACAGCCAGGGAACCGGTAACGGACAGCGACGCTCATTTATCCGCCGACTGCTGATGATTCTGATGTGGTCAGCCCTCGTGCTGGCTGCGACCCGGCCGCAGTGGATTGGAGAACCCATATCATTGCCCACCAGTGGCAGGGACCTGCTGCTGGCGGTCGACATCTCCGGCTCCATGGGCACGGAAGACATGAAACAAAATGGTGCCACCGCCACCCGCCTTGCCGTTGTAAAGGACGTCGTCGGCGACTTTGTTGAGCGGCGCAAGGGCGACAGACTTGGGCTGATCCTGTTCGGCACTCGCGCTTACCTTCAAACACCGCTGACGTTCGATCGCAATACCGTTCGCGCGCTGTTAACTGAAACCCCGCTGGGGATTGCCGGCGGCAAGACCGCCATCGGCGATGCCATTGGACTGTCTGTTAAACGGCTCCAGGAGAGACCCGCCGAGAACCGCGTGCTGGTGCTGCTGACCGACGGTGTTAACAATGTGGGCGAAGTCGATCCTGTGCAGGCGGCCAAACTCGCCGCCCAGGAGGGCATTCGCATTTATACCATCGGGTTCGGCGCAGATGAAATGGTCGTGCCGGGATTCCTGTTCCAGAGGACGGTTAACCCCTCAGCTGAACTGGATGTTGAAACCCTCACCCAGATTGCGCAGCTGACCGGCGGCATCTTCCAGCGCGCCCGATCCAGCCAGGAGCTGCAGTCCATTTATGAAGCCCTGGATGAACTTGAACCGATTGAACAGGACCTTGAAACCTACCGGCCTGTACGGTCCCTGTTCTGGTACCCGCTGGCTTTCACCCTTATTCTGACATTGCTGTTTGGCCTACTGCACCCGACCCTGACCAGTTGGGTGACTAACCTGTGGGCATCAATGGGCCTTCGCCAAAAACAGAATGAGGCTGCAGCGCCATGAACGATGCCCTGTTCTCAGAAATCATGGCCAACTTTCATTTTCTAAGGCCTGAATGGTTCTACGCCCTGATACCCGCCGTGCTGTTATTTGCGCTGCTTCGCTATCGGCAGAGCCACCACAGTAACTGGGAGAAAGCGATTGACCCCCATCTTCTGCCTCACATCCTGGACAACCCGGACAAGGTCGTCAGTAAAAGCCCCTTAACCTTACTGTTGGTCGCATGGATACTCGCCACGGTTGCCATCGCCGGACCGGTCTGGCGCCAGACACCACAGCCGGTGCACGAACGGGAAGATGCGCTGGTCGTGATATTTGATTTAACGCGCAGCATGCTGGCAACCGATGTGAAGCCAGACCGCCTGGTTCGCGCCAAGCGCAAACTGATTGACCTGCTCGACATGCGTGAAGAAGGTGTCACTGCGCTGATCGTATTCGCCGGTGACGCCCATGTGGTTTCACCCTTAACCGACGACACCAAGACCATTGCAGCGATGATCCCCGCGCTTTCACCCGATATTGTACCCGCACCCGGCAGCCAGTTGGCCCCCGCACTGATCAAGGCAGTCGACTTATTTCGCGATGGCGGCACAACCAGTGGCAGGATCCTCATCATCACTGATGAAATTCGGGACGTGGTCGCATCCCAGCAAATCGCCCGGGAATTCCGCAATGCCTACCCCGTTTCCGTCATGTCTGTTGGGACAGCGGAAGGCGCGCCGGTTGCGCTGGTCAGTGGTCGCCCTGAGGCCGGTTTCCTGAAGGATGCGCGCGGCAACATGGTAGTACCCAAGGTAGATGCCGGTAGCCTCAAGGATTTCGCAGACCTGGCCGGTGGTCGTTACTCGCCGATGACGTTAACCGAAGAAGACCTGGCCTATCTGCTGGCTGAACAGCCACTCATGCCGAGTGACACCTACCGAGAACTGGAGCGGGATTTTGACGTCTGGTTTGAGGAAGGCCCCTGGCTGTTGCTGCTGCTTCTGCCACTGGCTGCGCTCGGTTTTCGTCGCGGCTGGGTCTGGGGTATTGCCCTTGTGTTCATACTGCCCACTGAGGATGCCAAAGCATCTCTGTGGGATGACCTGTGGCAAACCAGAGACCAGCAGGCCATGCAGGCAATGTCTGAAGGTGACGTTGAGGCTGCGGCCGGGCTATTTGAAGACAAGGAATGGAAAGCCACCGCTAATTATCGCGGCGAGAAGTTCGAGGATGCTGCCAGCCAGTACGGCGGCATCGACACGCCTGATGGCAAGTACAACCTGGGTAACGCCTTCGCGAAACAGGGCCTGCTGGATGAAGCCATTGAAGCTTACGACCAGGCGCTCGCGCTCGACCCTGACAACGAGGACGCGCAATTTAACAAAGCGCTGATTGAACAGCTGCAACAACAGCAACAGGAGCAAGAGCAGCAAGACCAGGACCAGGACAGCGAGGACTCAGAAGAACAACAGGACCAGGAGCAGAACCAGCAGGACCAGGAACAACAAGACCAGGAAGATCAAAACAAAGAACAGCAGGATCAAAGCCAGGACAGCCAGCAAGAGCAGGACGAAAAAGAACAGGAACAAAAAGAGAAAGAACAGCAACAACAGCAAGAACAGCAAGAACAGGAGCAACAGGAACAGCAGGCCAACCAAAAGCCCGCTGAAGAAGAAGCCGAGCCCCTGGATGAGGAAGAAAAACAGGCACTGCAGCAATGGCTGCGACGGGTACCAGACGACCCGGGTGGATTGCTGCGCCGCAAATTCCAAATGCAATATGAAGAACGACTACGTGAAGGTAAGGTATCGAGCAATGACTCTACAACAGACTGGTAAGTTACTCATCGCAGCAATGCTGTTGCTTGGTCATGTCGCATGGGCAGGCCTCACGGCAACTGCGGATCGAACCATCATTTCAGATCTGGACCTGATCACCCTGACGGTACGCGCCTCAGACGACACGGCAGATGCGAACCTGGATTTCTCTGCGCTGGAGCAAGACTTCGAGATCATTTCAGAATCCAACCGGCAGAACAGTTCCATGTCGATCATCAACGGCAGGCGAACCAGCGTTGTGTACAAGGATTATGTGCTCACGCTCAGTCCGAAACGGATGGGCAATCTCTTTATCCCTTCATTCAGAGCAGGCAACGAGCGCAGCCAGCCTATTACGATCCGCGTACAACAGCAGACGGAGTCGCAGCGCCAGCGAATGGACCAGTATGTGTTCTTCGAGACGGTGGTCGACACCAACGACACCTATGTACAGGGCCAGATCATTTACTCGGTCAAACTGTTCTACACCGAAGCGATCGGCGGCGACTTCCCGCAGGCACCCAGCCTGCCCGACACGGTGGTAGAAACCCTGGAAACTGAGAAGCGCTACGAATCCATCATTGACGGCCAGCGCTACTATGTACTCGAGAAACGGTATGCGCTGTTCCCACAACGGAGCGGTACCCTGGAGATTCCACGGGAACGCTTTGTTGGTACACGAGGCCGCGGCGGCGTCTTCTCACAACGGCAGCGGGTAAACGCCGTTTCTGAATCGCATACGATTAACGTAAAGACCATCCCTCCATCCTTCTCCGGAGAGAACTGGATTCCCGCCAAGGCGCTCGGCGTCAAGGAAGCCTGGACTGAAACGAACCCTGTGTTCCGCGTAGGTGAGCCCGTCAACCGGCAACTGGCCATCAGCGCCATCGGCCTTTCAAACGCTGTACTGCCACAACTCGGCGAAATGGAAGTGGAAAACGCAAAGGTCTATGCAGACCCGCCAGCGACAGAAAACCGCGTCTCACCAGATGGCATCACCGCATTACAGATCACCACCGTTGGCGTTGTACCAACCAAAGAAGGTCCAATGGTACTGCCCGAGATCCGCATCCCCTGGTGGAATACACAAACCGACCGCGAGGAGATCGCGATCATCCCGTCGGCTACTTACCAGGTGCTGCCTGCCCTGAGCGAAGCCGCCAACGCACCCACCGTCACCGTGCCGCTATCAGAACTCAACCAGCCCAACTATATTTCTGAACCCGCCAAACCTTACTGGCAATGGGCCGCTATCGCTTTTGGGTTCCTCTGGCTGCTCGCTACCTGGCAATGGCTCATGCTGAGGCGCCAGGTCCGCGCACTGGAATCAGCAAATGCGCCCCGCTTCGAGGCAGCAGTATTCAGCGATCCGGATGAATCACGAGAATTCACCGAATTAAAGAAAGCCTGCACCCGAAACCGCGCCGCCGACACCCACCGGCAGCTGTTCCTCTGGGGCAAAGCCCGCTTCCCCGAAATCCATTCAGTACTGGACCTGGGCAAACTGAACCCGACACTCGCAGAAGAAATCACGCAACTGGAAACACACCTGTACGGCGAAGGCGATAAGAATGCCTGGCGCGGCAACGGAATCCTGAAGATGGCAACCGCTCTGCGTAACCAGAAAGAAAAGAAGAAGAAAACCAGCACCCTTGAAACTGAATTGAATCCTGTCTAGTACGGTCATCGCGACCGGCGTGCCGACAACCCCAAACCTGTCATCTCGACCGGACTGCCGACAACCTAAAACCCGTCATCTCGACCGGACTGCCGACAACCTAAAACCCGTCATCTCGACCGGACTGCCGACAACCTAAAACCCGTCATCTCGACCGGAGTGGCG
>Ga0222633_1001760_pt1 | contig 10386 bp, 12 predicted proteins | sample AntAcemetageno48_FD_179816 | JGI IMG/M metagenome (GOLD analysis project Ga0222633, IMG submission 179816) | Saline water microbial communities from Ace Lake, Antarctica - #48 | ecosystem: Environmental > Aquatic > Non-marine Saline and Alkaline > Saline | place: Antarctica: Ace Lake | collected... | reverse complement strand
TCTACCTTTGTCGTGCTAGCGATCGAGTCTGGCCGTGGTTACGGCACCACCACGACTTCATTCCCGAGCGAAATTTCACCACCCGCAGTCACCCGCGCCGTGATCCCACCATGGCCGCGCAGCGCGTTGTATCCTCCGGGACCGAATATCTCCTCCATCCTCGAACAGGGAGGGCAAAGCCCGGTTCCCTCGATTTCTGTGTCTCCGATGCGAAAGCGCCGGTCCTTCAGCGCGAGCAGGTTAATTCCGCTCACCGCGATATTGCGCCGGAGCAATCCCGGACTGACCTCATTTATCCCGAGAAAAGAAGCGATGGCAGCCAGATGCTCCCACTGGATCAGGGTCACTTGTCTCGCGTGCTCCGGGTTCGGCTTCCGCAGCGCACGGTGGTCGCCGATCAGGCCAACTCCGGGGACGAGTTCCACTTCTTCCACACTTTCAAGCGACGCTCTCCGGGCTGGACGAACTCCGATCCACTCAACGCAACCGACCCGGGGTAAAGCAGCTCGCAGCTCACTGACCGTTTTCATCTCCGGTAAACAGAAAAGGGCGAAGGATTACTCCCCCGCCCTTTCACAAAATTATCTGATTGGAATTCCAATGCTAAATCTTCACCGGCTGCCCGCTTGAGGCGGCTGCATAAACAGCATCGATAATCTGCATCAGTGCGAGACCCTGCTCAGCATTGTTGAGAGGTTCGGAGGTGCCTTCGATCGCTTCAACAAAGTTGGCAGCCGAATTGATCCGGCCCATGTCTTCGCATTCCTCGACTTCGATGGTCTTATCCACTGATTTGCCGTCTTCCTGCACGTAGAGCTCACAGGTGTCGATCGCCGTGGCATCATCTCCGTCAGATCCGAAAAGGCGTTCGACTTTTCCACCGGCATCAACACCCTGGAAAACAACGGACACTTCCTCCCGCTTGACCATTTCGGCCCAGGACATTTGGAAACTGAGCGTCTGTCCGGTTTCGAACATTACAAATCCATGCGAAGCAGACTCTACATCTGTGACGCCGCCTTCACGATCAGGGATACCCCAGGGACCTTTGAAATCCTTGTTCGTGATGTGGTCGTCGAAAGTATTCCCCATGACATAACTCGGCTTGGGATTGCCCATGAAATACATGGCCAGATCGAGCATGTGAAGCAGGTCGATAACAGGACCGCCGCCCGAAAGAGCCTTGGTCGTGAACCATCCACCGAACCCGGGAATGCCCGTGCGTCGGCACCACTTGGCCTGAGCGGAATTGATCTTCCCGACAACGCCGTCATTGATGAACTTCATCATCTCACGCGACTCAGGACGAGCACGGTTGTTGAAGTTGAACATCAGCAATTTCCCGGCCTTGTCCCGGGCGTTGATCATGTCCTCGACCTCTGCAGCAGAAATCGCAGGCGGTTTTTCGCAGAAGACATGCTTTCCGGCCTCAAGCGCCTGGATCGCCAGGGGAGCGTGAAACTTGTTCGGCACGATGATCGAAACCGCGTCGATGTCACTGGCGAGCATCTCGGCGACGTCGCCATAAACGAGTGGAATGTCATTTGCGTCAGCCGAAGCCTTCGCTGCCGCCTCATTCACATCGGCCATCGCGACGACTTCGCCGCCGGCTTTCCGGAATCCCTCGATATGATAATTGGCCATTCCGCCGGCCCCGATAACCCCTACTTTTGTCGCCATAGTGCGCTATTAGAAAAAAGCTTGGACTGCCGAAATTACTCTTTTGCCTTGGCTTTGCCCTTTTCACCACCAGTTGGGGTCGCTACTGGTGCTGCGGCAGGTGCTGCAGCCACTTCGACATTCATCCCGGCTTCGATCGCGCGAGCAGTGGTGTCATCCGTGATATCTACGTCCGGTCCATAAGCAAAAACCGGAGGAGTGACCTTCATCAGGACAACTTCGAGTCCTTTGGCGCGAGCCGCGTCGAGTGCAATGGGCTCAAGCTTGATGCGGAACTCATTGATCAGGCGAACGCGCTCCGAAGCGAGTTGCTGCTGGGCCTGCGTCTTGAGGCGGTTGAATTCAGCATTTAGCTGCTGATTCGTGGCCATAATCTGACGTCGCTGCTCTTCCGTTGGATTTTCGCCTGCGGATTGCTCGACACCGGCCATTTGGCTTTGGAGGGTCTGCTGCGTCTTCTGCAGCTCGGTGTTCAGCGTATTCTGCATGGAGACAAGATCGACCCGAACTTTCTCTTCCACGCCCAGATTGCGGGCCACGGCGTCGATGTCGAGAATGGCCACGCCACCCTTCTGCGCTTGAGCGGAGAGAGTCAGTGCCAACGTTACGATAGTAGTTAAAAGGAGTTTCTTCATAGTAATAATCTCTCCGTATGGAGAAGTTGCAGATCCTAGAACAGGATCGAGCGATAAGTCCAGAAGTTTCGGGGCCTCCAGACGCTGAATTCGGAATCACTCAGACCCGCGGTTTTGGCGTAGCACAGAAAGCGCTATTCGAAACTCTGCGGCCGTCATCCCCGGAAAATGTCCGCGCAATCGAGCGGCGATCCCCGTTATCTGAGGGCACGCGAAGCTGGTTCCTGTGAACTGATGCATTCCACCATCAGGCCCGGGCGCTTCCACGTAAATACCCGACGCCTCCACTTCGATCGAACGATCGGCGAAAAAACGGAAATCCATCGGGTTCTCGAAGTGTTCCATATCCACCCCGATTACAGAAGGAAACGCTGCAGGAAAGTTTGCCCGGTCGTGCTTCCCGTCCTTCGCTGCGATCCAAATGGCCCCCTTGTAAAAGGCAGCATCAGCTAACAGCGCGAGCTGTTCATGATTCTTGTCGGTTCCAAGGCTGAGATTCAAAATATCCCACTCCTGTTCCGCAGCAAATTCCAACGCCGCGATCAGTTCCCCCGAAGTCGAATCCATCTCCCTTCCGATCAACCGAAGATCGTAAATTTCTGCTTCCGGGGCATGCTTGTGAACGATGTAGGCGCAAGCCGTGCCATGCCCCGTCAGATCGTCGCCCTGCTTCATCGGGATGATCTCCGGTTTCCCGCCCTGGCGCTCGACGACATCGTAGCTGGCGGCGACTCGACCGTTCAATTCCGGCAACCGACTCTCGATCCCTGAGTCGAGAATGCCGATACGCACACCTTTTCCAGTGCCGCTCTCGAGAAGGTCGCGGAGACTCTCGCGATCGAAAAGTTCTTCAAAATTCATCGTAAATGCTTCTACTTGCGCCGCCCTGCTCGGTGTATCATTCGTAAGGTTGCTGATCGAGCGGCGTCAATGTTACGGTCTCTATCCAACACACCATTCCAACCAAGCCAATGAAAACAACAAAATTGATTCTGCCTGTCGCTGCACTCGCGAGTGCTCTCTTTCTCTGCAACTGCGCCGAAGACCCCTCGGAAAACGTGCCCGCGGCCGGCGTCACTGAGATCGAAGAAGTGGAAACTCCGCAGACGACGACCGAACCCGCAGCCGAGCCAGCACCTGAGGCCTCCGCACCCGAACCCAAAGCGGCTGCACCGACCACAACCGCCGGGCCAGTCGCCTACACTTTCACCGAGGAGTCGAAAATCGAATTCGTTGGATCGAAAGTCACCGGTAGCCATGGTGGAGGTTTTGAGAAATTCTCCGGCAAATTCCGAGTCGCGGGCGACCAACCCGGCCAGGGACCACACACCATCGAAATCGACATGACTTCAGTCTGGAGCGATGCGGAGAAGCTGACCGGCCACTTGAAGAGCCCTGATTTTTTCGATGTGGAGAAGTTTCCAACCTCGGCATTCATGCTGACTTCTGTCGAGCCTACCGAGGGAGCCGACATGTTCACTCTAAGCGGTGAGTTGGACCTGCACGGCATGAAAAAAACGATCACCTTCCCCGCGAAGATCACGATGAAAGACGGGAAGGTTCATCTCGATGCCGAATTCTCCATTAACCGAAAAGATTTTGGAATCGTTTATGCCGGAAAAGCGGACGACCTGATCCGCGACGGTGTCGTCATGAAATTGGCGATGGTTGCCACCCCGGAATAATCGAATCTCAGTCCAGCTGATCAGCCCAGGCAGCCCACTCGCGGTCTTTGTATTCCGCATCGACTTCGGCGTCTTCCTTTTGGTAATAATCCCAGGATTCCTGGAGGTTGCGGATATCTTGCGACGGGCATTCGATCAGCTTTTGGAACCACTCGGGATTGGATAAGCCAAAACGTTTCACAGCCTCAGGTGCGTTCTCAAGGAACTCGTCGCGAAATTTCGGCTCGGCGATCCGGGCCATCATGGCGCGTTGAAAGCTGCGTAAATCGGCGAACTCAGGGGCGAGCGGATTAGGCTTCCCGGCCATCATCTCAAGCGTAGATTCTGATTCTCTTTCCGGCTTCGAATCGGGACGGTGAGAGTAGAAAATCTCACGCGCCTTGCGGATGTCGCTCATGACCGGGTCGAACGGTTGCAATTTGCTGTCGCGCTCTAGAATGACAATGTCAGCGTTCACGGCACGTTTGACCGCCTCTTCAAATAACGGCCAGACCGGTTCCATCACAGGCGCAGAGTGACTATCTTCCCATTTACCGTTCGGGAGCTGGTGCCCGCCGGCAAGATGCATTTGTGAGACGCGTTCCATCGGCAGCCGATCAAAGAACTCAATCGCATCGTATCCGTGGTTCTGCGCATTGTTGAAGACGTTCGTCACATCGAGCAATAGCGTGCAATCCGTCTCTTCCGTCAGCCGACGGAGAAAGTCAGCCTCGCTCAGGCTTCCGTGCGGGACGGGAAAATCGTAAGTCACATTCTCCAAGGCAAACGGCCGCCCCAGGGCACGGCGCACTTCATAGTAGTTGCGCTTCAGCCATTGAATCGAGACTTCCTCAAACGGCATCGCAAGAAACATAGTCAAGTCGTGACCGTCAACGCTGTGATAAGCAAGATGCTCGCTGAATACTTCAATGCCGTGTTCTTCGAGAAATTTTTTCGTGTTTGTCATGTAGGACTGGCTCAATTGATCCACCGTCCCGATAGAAAGACTAAGTCCGTGCGCCACGCAGGGGAAATTCGCGAGTGCATCGCGTAGCAAACGTTCATCGGGATCGCTGTAAGTGCGTCGCTCGCGAATGATGTAGTCCTCCGTCGAGATTTCCAAAAGGTCGATTTCGTCGCGGTGCTGCATCGCTTCCTCGTGGACCGAGAAGCGGTAGCCGAGTCCGACTCCGTAGGGGTTATTGTGAAGTGATTCGGGCATTGGTAAAAAAGTTAGGTCACGCACTTGATAAAGTGGACTCCAACAGGGTTAGGTCGATCAGTGAACCCTGTAAATTTCAGTAAAACCTCTCGATCCTCCCGGACTCCCGCAAGGTCGGTTAAGACAAAAACGAAAGTCCGGTCGAATGAGGTGGTTGTCATGTGAAACAAGGCGGCTCCAATTGGTATTTCTACCAACCGCGGCAGGAATTCCGCCAGCAGTTACGGCGCCAGCAGTTGCTGAAGTATCGCCGTCGCCCGCACCAGCCGTGGGCTTCCACGTCGCCGGAGGCGGATTTTTCCTGCGGGCCGGGACCGGCCTGCTTGAGACGGCTTTTCACTTCGTCGGCCGGGATCATATTGCCTTCCAGCTGATCGTCGGAGACGTCGTAGAACTTGCCGTCGCTACTTCGTAGTATTGCCATAGTATTTATCCTTTGGTTTAGGTTTCCTTTGGTTTCTGCCAGCACCACCAGAAGGTGGATACCGACAAAAAGTGTGTTCAATCGGCCGGACGCATGAATGCCCCGTTGATGCCGAGTCTTTCTTCGAAATCGGCTAGCACGATCTCCATCGGCATCTGCACGGTGGATCGGCACTGGTGAGTCTCGGTCGAATCGAAGGTGCCGTTCTCGTAGTACTTGTTCGAGGGCGAGGCTCCGCCGCAATGTTGGTAAAACTTGCAGGTCTTGGCGCACTTCTGATTTCCTGCCTCGATGTCGGCGAGCACTTGCTGGAACGACTCATTGCGCGTTGCGTCGAAAACGGTTCCGCCGAGAAGATTTCCAAAATTGAAGCTCCCGTATTTCTCAGTCGGTTGACCGAGCAGTTCGGGTGAAAAACTGGAGAAGTTTCCGAAGCAATCGACGTTGACCATTCCAAATGGATCGGCCTCCTGATTGTAGTAATTGCCATCGGGCATTGAGCTCCAACCGGGTTCGAGAATGTTTCGCTCAGCATTCTGAAACTCCCGAACGTTCACGGGAAAACCATCTGCCTTGTTCCGTTCGTAGAATCGCTGCAAAAAGGAGCGGACCCGCTCGTCGCCGCCGACTTTCTCTAGAGAAGACGTTTCGTTGGCGCCTTCGACTTCTTCGATATTGAATCCGACTCCGGTGATGCCGTTCTCGCGATAGAACTCGTAAATCTCGTCGGGATGATCGACTGAGACGTCTGAGATCACGGAGATGACACCGAATGAAACGTTGTTGCGCTTGAGGCACTCCATACCCCGAATCGCTTTTCCCCAGGTCCCCTCACCTTTCCGCGTCTTGCGGTGGTGATCGTGAATCTCCTGCGGACCATCGATAGAGAGTCCGACTTCAACCTGGTGTTTGTTGAGAAAATCACACCACTTGTCATTAATGAGAGTGCCGTTGGTCTGGATCGAATGAATGACGAAGTCTTCGGCGTCTGGAAAACTGTTGATGATCTCGAACGCTTTTTCATACCAGGAGATCGGAACGGCGAGAGGCTCACCAGCATGCCAGAGAAGACTGAAAGGAGAACCCACGAGACCGCTGGACCAGATTTTCTCCATGACCGTTCGCAGGACATCGTGATCCATACGGCGCGTGTCGGTGCGATTCGGGAGATAGCAGTAGTCGCAATTGATGTTGCAGAATGGACTTGGCTGAATCACAAGAAGCCCCATTGCGAGCATGTCCGAATTTTGCGGAGTCAATTCCGGCATCGGCTCTAAATCGAGCGGTCGAGCTTGTGAACTCCGGGTTTGGGTGGTGATGGAGGTGGTCATCTGAAACGTCAGACGATTAGCTAAACTGAACGATTCACGCTTTTTGTATTAGTTTTTCGAATACTTAAATCCGACTTACCACGCATCTGTCGGTGGTGTTCGCGCACGCGTTCGATGCGAACTTCCAGAGATTGCCGGGCTGAAATCGCCTTTCTTATGAGCCGGATTCGGGATTGGAGATCGTATTCCATTGATTTTGTGAAGAGGGCTTTGCGCTTGTCAGGGATCGCCAGTACGGAGATCGTTGTTAGGAATGACGTGCCTGAACAGGGGTTCATGCGCGTCTAGTCCAAAGAAATTGAAAATGACGAATCCCGGAACGAAGCAGTGAATAGTGAACAGTCATCAGTTGCCGGAGAGCCGGATCTCGATCCACGCGAGATGCGGCAGTATTGCTACAAGCTGATCCGCGAGGTCACCGGAAAGCTAGGATGGAAATACAAACTCTGGATTCCGGCCGCAGCGCTCCTTTCTGCGGTGCACCTTCTTCCGCAAGGATTCTTCCTGTTCTTCACAGAGGGCACGCGTGAGCTGTCAGAGACTCCCGCTGACGACTTTATCAAAATGCTGATCCTGTTTGGATTAGCCGTCGCGGTTTGCCAATGGATCGCGGTGGTGCTCGACAGCATCCTCAGCGAATGGCTGCGACTTAAAGTCAGTATCGGACTGAGGAAAGACGCCGTGGTCGGTTTAAGCCGGACCCGAATCGATGCCCTCGACTCAGCCGAGCGCGGCGATTGGATGACACGAATGACCGGCGACCTTTTCAACGCCGAAGAGTTCCTTACCTCTTCCCTGCCCGGCCAGATTACCAACGTCACGATGTTGATCGGCTCGGCAGCGTTGTTCTTTTACTTCAGCGGGCCTGTTGCCTTCATCCCGTTGGTAGCAGCGGCATTTCTCGGATGGTTCAACATCGTCGTGCAGCGACGCATGGCGCCGACTCTCAGTGCCGCAAGAATGATGGAGGGAGGAGTGTTCCAGTCCATGATCGAAACCTTCGAAGGGCTGCGAACGATCCGTAGCTACGGAGGCGAGCAGTTCATCTTCGCGCGGATCGACCGGCAACTGAAGAACCTCTTTGATGCCGGGATGCGCATCACCAAATCGATGGCCGGGCTGATGGGAATGAACGAACTCGTCGGACAAATCGTGATCACCGGGTTGCTGACGCTGGTCGCTTACAGAGTGCGCGGCGCCGAACTGACTGCGGAAGATGCGCTGATCTATCCTTTCTATATTGGGCTGTTTCTTGGAGCAGCGAAGAGCCTGGTAGGCTCCGCCTACGACTGGAATCGATTTTTCATCGAAGGCGGTCGCCTCGCCTCACTGCTCTACGACGACGACAAAAAGGAGCGCGATCCGAAGGAAGTCTTCGGCGATTTTCAGTCGAAAGCGCACGAAGTCCAGGCGATCGCTGCTGAGAATATCATGATCGCCTACGGCGACGATTCTCCCGTGATCGTCGATCACCACTTCCGGCTGGAGCGAGGAGAGATCGTCGCACTGATGGGGGCTTCAGGGTGCGGCAAATCGACCTTGGCAGAGAGCATCGCCGGATTGCGGCAGGTGGGTGCAGGCGCCTTCAGGTTCGGGCTAAACGACGGCACTGAAGCTACCTTCCCGCAGTCTCCCACCTTTCTTTCCGCCTTTGTCGAACAGCAGCCCTATCTTTTCGTGGGGACCATTCGCGAGAATATCACACTCGGAGAAGAGACAATTTCCGACGAAACAGTGTGGAGCGCACTCGACGAAGTCGGGCTTTCTGAAGCTGTGAAAAAACGCGGTGGACTCGACGAAATCCTTGCCGACCGCGGTCGGAACCTCAGCGTCGGTCAACAATACCGGCTCGCCCTATGCCGCGCCCTCGTCTGCGGACGTCCCTTCCTGATCATGGACGAGCCATTCGCCGCGCTGGACGCCGAATCAGTCGAGCGAGTCGTTAAGGCGATGACTCTGGAGCGTGAGAAGGGAACGGGTATTCTGCTCATCACTCACTCGCTTCCGCCCGGTCTCGAAGCGGGCCGTGTTGTAGAAATGGCGTGATATCCCTGCGGATGTCGCGATATTCAAAAGGAATGGTAGAAGCTGACAGGAAATACGCCGACGGAAAGGCGCCCGACCTGCACCCCGCCCAGATCGAGGCCTACCGACGCATGACTCCGGAGGAAAAGATCAAGGCCGGCTTCCGTCTCTACTGGCAAGCTCGGAAACTAAAGGCAGCGTGGCTTCGGCAAGTGAACCCTGATTGGACCGAACGAGAAGTGAACGCGGAAGTGTGTCGGATATTTCTGCATTCTTCTACAGGCTGAATGGAACCATTTCTTCATTTCGTATTACCTTTGAATGAAGCAGGATTCGACTATCTGGTCACCGGTTCGATCGCAGCGATGCTCTATGGAGAACCTCGCTTGACCAACGACGTCGCCTTGATTTTATATCTATCGAAGGAGCAGACCCGAAACCTGTTCGACGCTTTTCCCGCAAAGGATTTCTACTGTCCTCCTGACGAAGTTCTCAAAATTGAGGCGACACGCTCTGTGGACGGCCATTTCAATTTGATTCATCACGAAACCGGATTCAAAGCTGATGTTTACCTCGCTGGAAATGATGCTCTCATGGCATGGGCTCTGGACAATCGGCGAGAACTCTTCTTTGAAGGAGTATCCGTAAGTCTTGCTCCGCCGGAATATGTTATTGTCCGGAAGCTGGAATATTTTCGCGCGGGTGGCAGCGAGAAGCACATCCGCGACATCAAGGCGATGCTCGAAGTTTCACGGGGGAAGATCGATTACGATGCTGTCCGCAAAAACGCGTCGAGCCTCGGCTTGTTGTCCGAGTGGGAAAGAGTCTGTGACGAATAGACGGAATCCGCTCAACAACTGCGTTCCCGCCACCGACTAGGCAATCAACTCAGTGTTCCTCGAGTAACTCGATAAACTCTCGGAAATTTCGATTCAGCTCCAATTGCATTCTGGCTAGTCTGGCAGATCACCGCCATCGCGTTTAGACGAGCTAGTGGGAGTTCCTCTTTCCACTCCTTTTTTCCACGATTTCTAAATTAAGAAAGGGTACCTTTACGTATGACCTTTTCTATCATTCCGTTCAGCAAATATAGCCCTGAATGGCAAGTAAACGAGCGAGAGTTTTAGATAACATCACCCACCCACACAATACAACGTCTTCCCGGATCTCAGCAGAACCTTGTCACCAATCGGCACGACTGTGGCCCGGAAAATTTCATCCTTCGCCGCGTCGCCGAGTGAGTTGACCGAGACAATGTCGAGCTCTTTGCCCGGGCGAATCACAACGACATCACCGCCGCTGACGGTCTGCAAATAAATCAGGCCATTCGCTACGAGAGGGCCGGCAGCAACTTCAATCCCCTGCTCGCTCAGTCGTTCAGAGTAGTAACTCTCCCCTGTCGCAG
>Ga0222633_1001759_pt1 | contig 10388 bp, 3 predicted proteins | sample AntAcemetageno48_FD_179816 | JGI IMG/M metagenome (GOLD analysis project Ga0222633, IMG submission 179816) | Saline water microbial communities from Ace Lake, Antarctica - #48 | ecosystem: Environmental > Aquatic > Non-marine Saline and Alkaline > Saline | place: Antarctica: Ace Lake | collected... | reverse complement strand
GAACAATAGCGGAAGCGACACCGGTTGGCTGATCTCGGGAGATGCCGATTCCTTCTCCTTTTCGCTCACAGAACCAAAGCGCGTCGAGATTACGACAATCAGCAACATCAATACGATTGGGGCGCTCTTCGACTCAAGCGACAATTTGATCAACAATCCAAACGCCGACGACGATGCGGGAGCGGACAGGAATTTCTTCATCACCCGTGTTCTACCTCCAGGCGACTATTCAGTGGAACTGACCAGTGCAGGCATCAGTCAAGATCGGGAATATATCGTCACCATTGATCTCGCGGAGCCACCGCTTCTCATCAACGAAGTTGACGCCTTTACTTTCGACGATACAGAAATGGAGTTCATCGAGCTGTACGACGGAGGCCGCGGGAACTTGAGCCTCGACGGTAAAGTCCTCGTGTTTTTTGAAGGAGTTACCGATACTTCCTACTACGCAATCGACCTCGATGGCCTCACGACTGACGCTCAGGGATATTTGGTATTTGGTAGCGACGATTTACCGCAGACAGTTGTGACCATCGCCGATGGACTGCTTGAAGACGGCGCCGGAGCGGTTGCGATCTATGATGCCGATGCCTCCGATTTCCCGAATGGCACTGCCCCGAGCACAACAAACCTTCTCGATGCGGTAGTCTATCGTCCTGACGGTGCAGTCGACGACACAGGTCTCGCGCCATTCTTGATTCCAAACAATCCACATCTTGCAGAATCCACCAATGGATTCCCTGTTGGTCAGTCTCTTCAACGCATTCCCAATGGGATCGGCGAACTTAGATCCGGCGACAATTTTCTCGCGGTCGCCCCAACCCCCGGAGCTCCGAATGATTTCCCTGAAGCTCCTTTCTCCGTCGATCTGCTCGCTTCCGACGACCTCGGTATTTCCAACACGGACAATTTCACCAGCGTTATCCAACCACGCTTCGTGGGCATCGCGACACCGGGCGCGATCGTCCGCATTCGCAGCAGTCACGAAGGAGAGATCGGAGTTGTCTACACGGCCAGAGACGGCAGCTTCACAATCGAAAACCATGGAGTGAACTTCCGCGGAACTACCCACGATGTTACCGCCGAGAATGTTTCGAATTCCGCTGTCAGTTCGCCATTGACGGTAACTGTCGATAATCGGCGCCCTGCGGTGACGGTGAATCAAGCGGCAAGTCAATCCGACCCCGTCACCGAAGGACCGATCCTGTTTGAAGTGATCTTCGACGAGGATGTCCACGGATTCGAATCCAACGACATTGAGTTTCTCTCTACCTTGTCCGGTCCTCTCACTATCAGCGGCGGCCCATCGATCTATCAAGTCAGCGTCGGCACAAATACGGATGAGGGATTCCTTGAGTTGACTGTTTCTGAGGGAGCTGCATTCGACATGGCAGGAAATCCCACACGCGTGGCAACGCATACCGACAATGCGGTCACGCTCGATGTCCACGGTGCTTCGCCTGCATCAGGAGCTACAACCGTTCTGTTGGTAGACGGGTTTGGAACAATCTCCGGCTGGGTCCAGGCTGGCGACACAGATTCTTTCATGATCAACCTAAGTGACCCCAGAAAATTCATCGTCTCAACAACAGGCGGAGTCGACACCTATGGTCGCGTCATGGACATGGCCGGAAATGTTCTTAACATTCCTCACCTCGACGACAATCAGGGCAGCGGGGAAAACTTCTGGAGTAGCCTTACCCTTGAAGCCGGCATCTACATCGTAGAAATAACAGGCCGCGGACAAAGCAGTGTTGGGCAATACGAGTTGGAAATCGACGCGAACACTCCACCGTTTGTTCAACCCGACCTCGCTGTCGGATTGAACGCTACCAGTGCCACAGGAAACGACATTTACAACACTGCGGATGGTCAGAGTATGTCTCTCATTTCGTATCAAGCTAGCGTGAAAAATGGGACCGTCACCATTGAGAATGACGGAGAAGTAACCGACGATTTCATTGTCTCAGCCAGTCCCGGAAATTCAGTGTTTGGCGTGCAATATTCCAATTGGCGGGATGGTAACATTACAGCTCAATTGATCGCCGGGACCTACCGCGTCGAAGATATCGCGCCCGGCGAAGCAGCGCCTCCTATCGTCACTGTCATCTCGCCCAGCTCCAGTGCCGTCCGGCAGGTTGTGACTCGCAAGGTGAAAGGAAAGAAGAAAAAGGGGAAGAAAAAGCGTAAAACGAAAAAAGTCACGACCGTCAGTTGGCTCAGCTACGCGAAGACTCTCACGATCACAGCGAAATCGGAAATTGCCGAAGACCAGAACGACTCCGTGCAGCTGATTCTCCGCACGAAATAGTCCCGGCTTCCCCGGGAACCGGGAGGGTTTGGTGATCCACTCAAGCCTGTCAGGTCAAAACCTGTCTCGATTCCTACTGAGAATTCGCTTGCCAGCCAGTAGGGTGGCATCAGATACTCTTAGGATGAAGGCGTCTCTCCTCCAAACGCTTCTTTTTCTGGTTCTATTCCTGTTTGCTTCCGCAGAACCATCAGGAACAGACCAGGTTCGCCAGGGAAGCAGCACCACCTGTAAGAATCCCTTTTGCCAATCCGGCCATGGCAAGCCGGGGCAATCTTGCGAACCGTTGCCACCAGATGTCTTAGACGTCGTTACCGTAAAAGACGAGGACGGCGGAGACCTCACGATCGACGTCACGGTTCGATCGAATGCATCCGCCTCAGTGCAGCTTGTCACGCCAGCCTCGCCCAGGTTGAAACCCATAGGAGGGAATGTCGGGATGGCACCGAAGGCGTTGGCAAAAGGCGACACGCGCGAGCAAAAGTTGAAACTTCGATATTCAGACAAGCAGCTTTCCGAAAATTTGGTCTTCCGGGCTCTCTTGAAAAACGATAAGGGTGAGGTGTGGGCAGACATCTCGGAAACGGTAGAGATCAATCCCGAACTCTCTCCGAGTGACCCGAGTCTGGAAAAGGTGGCGGTGGTTGTGAATTCCGGTGGCAGAAGGCTTGTGCAATACATGACGCGATCTGAAGCTGCTGAGCGCGGGCTCAAACCCGCAGCACCACAAGCGAAACCAGTCGCGGACGAACCTGAAACAGAGGATCAAGCTGATCAAGCTGATCAAGCTGAGGAAGAATAAATTCCCCCATCCGACTTCCGATCACTGAGTCATGCCTCGTTCCCCCCTTTACCTCCTGATCCTGGCAATCACGGTGCTTTCCACTTCAGCGGCCCTCGCCGACTGGACTGCTAGCGGAACTTTCCGTTACACCGACAGGACCTACCAGATGTCAGGGTTCACTGGCACACAAGCTCTCCCCGTCAGAGAAGCTGACGTCGAAATATTTGATCTGACATCCCAAGCGCTGCTCGCGACCGGAAAAACTGACCAGTCGGGAGGGTTCAGCATCTTCGTAGCCGACGGAGCGACGCGGAATGTGGGTGTCCGCGTCGTGGCAAGCACCTCGCAGACGGTCGATCTAGACTACTCAGTCGTCGACGATTTGAACAGCAATGCCATCTATTTCTACCACGACACAACTACTGACCGAAATGGACATGCCTCCGGCAGCAATGTCAATTTCGGAACAATGACGATGCCGGCGGCCATCGGATCAGTGAGTACGACCAATTGGTCTTCGCAAGTATTCAACACTCTCGACTTGTGTATCCGCACGGCGGATTGGATCGCATCCGTGGACGGTCAACGCCCATTGGTCGGTATGTTTGTCGCATGGAATCCAACTCAGGGCCGAACCGGTTCATCCTACAGCGGTGGTTCCAACCGCATGAATCTGAGTGACGATGACGGATATGACGACCCAAACATATTGCACGAAATCGGACACTACGTAGAAGATGAATTCGGTCGCAGCCGGAATACGGGCGGGTCTCATACAAGCAGCGACGACGATCAAGATCCCCGCCTTTCCTGGAGCGAGGGATTCGCGACTTACGTCAGCGCCGCAGTGCTGGATCATCATGGACTGCCCTTACCCAACGTCTACATCGACAGGGGCAGTTTCAGCACGACAACGAGCGGATTCGGCTACGATTTCGAGCTTGCGAGAAACGGGGGAGCAACCAACGAAGGAGCTGTGACTGGAGCACTATGGGATCTTATCGATTCCTCCAGCTCGCGCGACACGTCAATCGGCACGGACGACGATACGCTTTCAGGATTAGGGGACGAAGTGTGGGAGACGCTGGAGCAAATGCGTATCGAAAACCTCCCCGCCACCAGCCTCGAGGATTTCTGGGATTTGTGGCGTCAGTTGGGACATGGCTCGGAAAGTGGAGTTCAAGCAGCCTTCGCCGCGCATAGAATCTATTTTCAACAGGACAATCAAGAACCGAACGACACTCCCGAAACGGCGGCCACGATCAATTCGTCCTATCAGCTCAACCATTTCTACAAGAGCGGTTCCGAACCGGGCGGAGACGAAGATTGGTTCAAGTTTTCCGCAACGGCCGGCACCTACTACCGGGTCGGAGTGAATGGCTCTGGAAATACAATCTACGGGCGACCCGACCCTGAAATGTATCTCCTCGACACGGATGCCAGGACTGTTCTGGCCTACAACAACGACCCCCATGATACCAGTTTAAATTCGTCCACGAGCAACAACAACATGTTGGAGACCGTTCCGGAGATTCTCTGGAGAGCCCCGGCCTCAGGAATCTATTATGTCTACTGCCGCCACACCTCGCATCCAAGAAATCTAGGTGGTCGCTACGGGAGCTACAACATCCGTGCAACAACTGTAACGGGAGTTCCTACCCCCTCCATCTCGAATGTAGCCGCTCAGGTGATGCGTCCGGGTCAGAAATACAAAATTCTGGTTGTCGGAACTAATTTCGCGGAAGACGCGGTCATTTCTGTTTCGTCGAGTGATGTCAACATTCTGTCCGTCGACGTAATTGCAACCTCGGGACTGGTCGCGGAACTGGAAGTTCAGCCAGGAGCGACGAATGGAACCTTCAGCCTCACCGTTACGAATCCATTCGGGACCGGGGATACGTTCTCCTCCGCCATAAGCATCAGCGATTCCGCGAGACCTCCCCTGATGATCACGGAGATGAATCCTGCGAACGACCGTGTCGAAATCCGCAACATGGGAACCGTTGCAGCGGATATGACAGGCTGGTCGTTGGTCACTTCAATGCCAAACTCTCAAACCTATACTTTTCCAAGCTTTTCCCTGGGATCAGGGGCCACTGTCGTGGTGTCGGAAACATCAGGAACCGACACAGCCACCAACCTGTTCGACCGGGACGGCAGCGTGAATTTCGGATGGGGCAGCCAATCTCGCGGTGATGTCTCCCTCGTAGACGACCAAAATTTGAATGTCGATTACATACGTGTCATCGGAAAATATACTGATACGTTCTCTGCGCCCTCCGGTAGCGGCGCATCGTGGCTGCAGCCGGCGTTCAAATCCCCGCCTTCTCCGATGAGCGTAAACCGATCAGAAACGACCGCCTATCCGAGAACCACCATTGGACTTAGCGGGGCGGGGTCAACACTACCCAACGGAGCAGGCAACCGTGACAACGCGGTGGACAGCTTCGAACCGAACGACTCGATTCGGCAAGCGCCATTGCTATCTGGCTCCGATTCTTTGAATGGACTCGCGATCAGCACGAGACCCTCTGGTTTTGCGGACGAAGATTGGTTAGGGCTGCCGGTCTTAGCGGGCGATACAGTTTCCCTGGCGATCAATTTCGTACACGGTAGTGGTGACCTCGATCTCGAAATCTATGCACCAGGCGAAGAGGAGACCCCTCTTGCCCTTTCAACCACCACGACCGACAACGAAGGTATTTCTCTCGGCAGCGCCCAGACCAACGCAGCAGGATCCGGCGTTTATCGCATCCGGATCTTCGCGAAAAGCGGCGGGGCCAATGCCTACTCGCTGGTACTCGGTGCACCACAGCCACTGTCCGTTCCGGATCTCACAAGCGGCTCGGATCTCGGCGCTTCAGATACTGACAATTTCACAGCAGACGCAACCCCGGATTTCTCTGGTAGCGCGACCCCGGGATCAACAGTCGACATCCACAGCAGTCTCGACGGTCTCGTGGGAAGTGGAACCACCAATGCATTCGGAGAATGGCTTGTCACTACGTCCACGCTAACGGAAGGCAATCATCTCATTACCGCAGAAGCCGCCGGTATTTCATCCCCCGGCTCGTTAAATATTCAGATCGACACGACACCTCCTCCGCAACCAAACGAATTCTACCTGTCAGCCAACAGCGACACCGGAAATTCTGATTCCGACGGAATCACAAATGACAATACGCCCACATTCCATATCGACGCGGCCACGGAATTTGATACGCTGAATTTAAGCGCCAATGGAACCTTAATCGATAGCCGGAATTCAACCGAATCGAGAGACTTCAACGTCGCGCCCCTCCCAGACGGCTCACACCTCTTCGAAGCCTTCGCCGTTGACGAAGCAGGCAATCCTTCAACATCCAGAACTCTCCAAGTCATGATCGACACGCGGGCACCACGCCTGACCCTCGATCTGGCCGCGGGACAAAGCACCCCCTCCACTTCGGGACCCGCCCGATTTTCGGCATCTTTCGATGAAGATGTCCTCGGCTTTGACAGCGACGATGTCTCAGTTGGTGGAGGAGGGATCAGTGACTGGAACGTCTCTGGCGGACCCGCAAATTATACAATCACAGCGAACTTTACGTCGACCGAGGGATTCGCTACCGTGTCCCTGGCAACGAACGCGGCAGAGGACGCCGCGGGAAACACCTCCGGAACGCCTACTATAGTAAATAGTTCGATATCCGTCGATATCTACGGCTCGTCTTTCGAAGACGCCGCAGCCATCCCGCTAACTGGTGGATTTGGATCGAATCCAGGGTTCGTTGAGAATGGCGATATCGATTCATTCGTCTTAACCCTCGATGCCCCAAGAAAGCTCGTTATACAAACGATCAGCGCCATCGATACTTATGGGCGCCTCCTTCTCCCCGGCGGAGAGGTTTTGAACGTCCCGCATCTCGACGACAATCGCGGTGCCGATGACAATTTCCTCATTTTCATAACAGTTGAGGCGGGTGAATACGTGATCGAAGTCAGCAGCCGGGGTCTACAATCTACGGGATCTTATTTACTCGACATCGACGCATCGGAGTCACCATTTGTTCAGCCCGATCTCGCCGTCGGATTGACCGCTGGCAACGCCGTGGGTGACGACATTTACAACACCGATGGCCAGAGCTTGTCTCTAACCTCGTATCAAGCCGGCGTGAAGAATGGAACCGTCACCATCGAGAACGACGGAGAGGTTACCGATGATTTCATAGTCTCCGCCAGTCCCGGAAATTCAGTGTTTGGAGTCCAATATTCGACTTGGCGAGATGGAAACATCACCGCCCAATTGATCGCCGGGAACTACCGTGTTGAAGATCTCGCGCCCGGCGAAACGGCACCGCCTATCGTCACCGTCATCTCTCCCAGCTACGCCTCGGTCCGACAGGTAGTGACTCGCAAGGTCAAAGGAAAGAAGAAGAAAAAGAAGGGAAAGAAGAAGCGCAAAAAGAAAACGATCACGACTGTCAGCTGGCTCAATTTCGCGAAGACTCTTACAATCACCGCCAGATCGGAAATTGTGGAAGACAAAAGCGACTCAGTGCAGATGAATCTTTACACTAATTGATCGCAACTCCCTCCCTGGATCGAACAGGGTCAGGTCGTGCATTCAGCCTTGTTAGAGCGAAGAATCTCACACATGATTACAGGCTGGACGGGTTCGATTGCGACCCCTTACCTTTGCCCTGAATAATCTCCCCAATCATGTCTCGACTCATTCTCTCTTTCTCCGCGCTTACACTGGCACTCAGTTCTCTCGCAGCTGCTGACCAACCCAATATCGTCTTCATCCTCGCTGATGATCAGGGCTTCGGCGATGTCTCAGCCTTGAACCCCGAATCGAAGATCCCGACGCCGAACATCGACCGGCTTGCAAAGGAGGGCATGATCTTTGGCGATGCGCATTCCTCTTCCTCTGTCTGTACGCCCACCCGCTATTCGGTCCTGACAGGCCGCTACCACTGGCGTACCCACCTTCAGAAGGGCGTGCTTGGTGGCTTCTCAAGACCGCTCATCGATGAGGACCGCATGACCGTTGCAGGATTCCTGAAAGACCAAGGCTACTACACCGCATGCATCGGCAAATGGCACCTCGGAATGAATTGGCCACTGAAAGACGGAGGCACGGCTGACGACGGAGGCGATTTCTCGGGAGGTTATGGAGACGGATGGAAAGTGGATTACACTGCTCCGATTCAAAATGGACCGGTAGACGTCGGCTTCGATACTTTCTTCGGTATAAGCGCTTCGCTCGACATGCCTCCCTACGTCTACATCCAGGACCGCATCCCGACCGAACCCGCGACGATGGAAAAAGCATTCCATCGCAAGGGCCCCGCTGCGGCAGGATTCGAAGCCGTCGATGTACTGCCGAAAATCACCGAAAAAGCAGTCTCTGTAATCGACGAGCGAGCCGCTGCAGCGAAAGACGGCACGCCGTTTTTCATCTATTTCCCGCTCAATGCACCTCATACCCCGATTCTTCCTTCGAAAGAATGGAAGGGAAAAAGCGGAATCAACATTTACGCCGATTTCACCATGCAAGTTGACTGGACCGTCGGTCAGGTGCTCGACGCACTCGATCGCAACGGACTCACTGAGAATACTCTCGTCATCTTCACAACAGACAACGGCTGCTCTCCCCAGGCGAAATTCGACGAGTTACAGGCTGCCGGACACGAGCCCAGTTTCATCTATCGCGGGCACAAGGCCGACATCTACGAGGGCGGACACCGCGTTCCCTTTATCGCTCGTTGGCCGGGAAAAGTGCAGCCCGGTTCCCGCTGTGACGAAATCGTAGGCCAGTTTGATCTGTTCGCGACCGCAGCGGAAATTGTCGGGGCGGAAGTCCCGGGCGATGCTGCCGAGGACAGCCTCTCGTTTCTACCGCTCTTGCTCGGTGACGAAAAGCCCATCCGCGACTCTATTATTTCCCAGTCTATTGGCGGCTACTTCGCGATCCGCGACGGCCAATGGAAACTCGCAGTCTGTCCCGGCTCAGGAGGATGGAGCGAGCCGCGTCCTGGAAAGGAAGCTGCCGACGCTCCTCCGATTCAGCTTTTCGACCTCGCCAGCGATCCCGGAGAAAAGACGAACCTGGCCAATGAAAAGCCCGAGATGGTTGAGGCAATGAAGCTTCTGCTCACTCAGGCGATTGAACAGGGCCGCACCACTACCGGTCCCGCCATGCAGAATGACGTCGAAGTGCTGATGGTGAAACAAGCGCCAAAGCCGAAACCAAAGAAGGCGAAGAAGTAAGTCGAAACGCATTGACGCGACACTTCTCATCCCTCCCTCTGCTTTCAGATTTCACCTCATGAGAATCGCTCTCCTTATACTGCTGGCCATTCCTCTTTTCTTGCGAGCGGATGGCCCTGACGACAACATCGCCGAGAAGGTTCGACCTATCCCGCCTGAAGGGATCGCAGTCCCGAAGGACAAGTCGAAAGCTCTTAACAAGGCGTTGGCCGGGCTTGAGAAAACACTCAACGAGCTCGGAAACCAGGAACCCCACAAAGAGTTCGTCGCTCGCTATCTGCCGGACGTGGAGATTTTCCACAAAGCGGTCCACGATGCCCTGACCTATGGGGAATTCTACAAGCCCGCTGAGTTCGACTTCGCGCTGCAATTAATCGATCGGGGACTCAAGCGGGCCAATCAGCTGGCAGACGGAAATGCACCCTGGACACGAGAGACCGGCTTTGTTCTTCGTGGGTATCAATCCAAAATCGACGGCTCGCCACAGCCTTACGGATTAGAAATCCCCGCCAACTACTCTTTCGGCGCAACAGATCCGTGGCGACTCGACTTTTGGTTTCACGGACGTGGCGAAAAGCTCAGCGAGCTGTCCTTTTGTCAGCAGCGACTTGCCGGGAAAGGCGGGAAAATTTCTCCAGCGAACGCCATCGTGTTGCACCCCTACGGGCGTTATTCCAACGCGAATAAGTTTGCGGGCGAGGCGGACCTCTTCGAGGCACTGGATCATGCGCAGAGCGACTATCGTATCGACGAAAACCGAATTCTTGTGCGCGGCTTCTCCATGGGCGGGGCCGCATGCTGGCAGTTTGCCGTCCACTATGCGGGAAAATGGGCCGCTGCTCAGCCGGGAGCTGGCTTCTCCGAAACGCCCGACTTTTTGAAGACATTTCAGGGCGAAACGTTGAACCCGACCTGGTGGGAGAAGAAACTGTGGCGCTGGTATGACGCTACCGATTGGGCGCTCAATCTCAGCAATTGCCCCACTATCGCCTACAGCGGCGAGATCGATCGGCAAAAGCAAGCAGCCGACATCATGGT
>Ga0222633_1001758_pt1 | contig 10395 bp, 5 predicted proteins | sample AntAcemetageno48_FD_179816 | JGI IMG/M metagenome (GOLD analysis project Ga0222633, IMG submission 179816) | Saline water microbial communities from Ace Lake, Antarctica - #48 | ecosystem: Environmental > Aquatic > Non-marine Saline and Alkaline > Saline | place: Antarctica: Ace Lake | collected... | reverse complement strand
AACACCTATCAAACCTGCGTTGGCAGCAGCAGCCACATTGACTGTCAGTCCGGTAATGATATGACCCATTCCATTAAATTTACCGGTAAATCCGGCTATCGGGGTAAATAATGCGGCTGAGGTTGCCGAAGCATCTATGTTAGTAGCCAGCGCAGAACTCGCGCCAACTACAGTCCCTCGAAGGTCGGCCAGATCCTTGATGAGGTTATAGTTCACTCCATTAATAATAAGAGGGCTTGAAGCGGTGGTACCTGAGCGTGGCGCTCCTTCGGTAACAAAATCGACCCGCCCCGTAAAACCATTGCTATCCATGCCGATATTGACGCCTGTACCCGCGCCTGCTGCGACGGTGTTTAGTGTCAAACTAGAAGTACCACTGGCCGTCATCACGGCGTTGACATTGATATTATTGTGAGCAGTTAGTGTTAAGTTGTTGGCACTCCAGGACACCGCGCTGTTGACGTTGATATCGCCCAACTCGTCGCCAGTGTCGGTAGCAGAGGTTGCAATGCTGACATCAGTGCTCACTAATGCATTATTAAGCGTCGTTGCGCCAATGCCGCTAACTGATTGCATAGCAGCACCTGCGCTAATCGTAAAGTCGGTCGGATCAATCAACCAGGTACCAGTATTCCCCATTGGGGCCATGGTGGTGACTTGCACATCATTGGCTATTTTTACATTGGCTGCGCTGGTTTCTATAAATCCACCATCGCCACCATTAGGCGCTGATGCATCTAAGATTCCATCTATCATTATACTGTTGCTGGCCATACCGCCCATGATCGATATTTGACCGCTTGCGCCGGTGGGTATGGTGTGGGCTTCTATTATGCCCGTGTTGTTTATGACGTTAGTGGCAAGATCACCAGCGGCTTGCGCTGTCAAATACACCACACCACCGTCTGCTTTTATCGCACCACCGTTGTCTATTAAGGCATCGATTGCGCCTTGCGTGACTTTTAATTTGACTGGGCCACCCAGATCTAAAGTGACTTCAGCGCCAGCACCAAGCAATACATTGCCTGAATTGGCCGTGAGACTGCCGGTGTTGGTGATTTTAGCGGCGATTAAGGCAATGCGGCCACCATCAATAGCAGTGATGTTACCTTGGTTAATAATGGCATTGCTGCTTTCACCTGCAAACCTAAAGTTACCCGCCATAAAATCGGCGGTGCTTACGCTTAATGTGCTGGCAACAAGACCACCTACATTCACCTGTGCTGTTGGCGTAAATAGCACACCGTTAGGGTTTATTAGAAATACTTGACCGTTAGCAGTTAAATTGCCTTGAATTACCGAGACATCGCTACCTAATATCCGATTAAGTGCAATCGCATTGGCTGAAGGTTGGACGAAATTGACGCTGTTACCAACACCAATGTTAAAGGTTTGCCAATCCGCCGCCATCTTGGCCGAGGTTTGGTTGATAGTCATGCTACTACCTGAGTGATTGATCGTGCCCGCGCCGGTGACAATATTGCCACCAGTAGGTAATATCACTTCAGCTACCGCAGAACTCGTGATGGCCAACGTCAACACGCTTAATTTAAACAAAATTGAAACTTGAGAAAGTTTTGCTTGGCTATGCGCAGTAAAGCTTGCCCACCCAGATAAAGGTGCTGCGCCGCGGACTAACTTGCGACCTAGCTTAATATGTTCGCCCACACATGGGTTAACGTCCATTCGACCTCATCAAATTGCCTTGATATCAACACACATCAACACACAGCCGCGCATGCGACAGTTAAAAGCTGTTGTTGATCAAGTATTAGGCAGGTGGGAGTATTTTTGGTCCAACCTCGCCATATTGCTATGACATTGAACTGAACACGCCACTCCTCCAGCCCAAAGTACTTAAAAATAGAACACCGGGAATAAGACAAATAAGCTTTTTCGGCAGCTCATCCAATAGCTCGAACACCCTAGAGCTATAAATTTCAATAAAAACATCATGTTACGTTGCTTTCCGTACATTCTTATTGAAAAAACCTTGCCAACTCGCTAAACCCTTAATGTTCCAATGGGGCGATTGTATAGATGGGTACGCGAAACGATGTAAGGAGGTTGTAAATGTCGATGAATGGTTGCGGATGACCGGCTAGAGATGAATTCTCACGCGATCGACGTCAACCTTTTGATGTTCAATGACTGAATTGGCTCTGATCTGCTGGCCTGCCGACTGTTGGGTTGATCACCTAGGATATTTAAAGGTTGGGCAAGGTGATTTGACCGCATGCCGCTGATATAACTGACGGCACACAGCGGCATTGAGTGAAAAGCCATCACGATCTGCGGTTACGGCTTCAACAAAAAGTAGGTGGCGGCCACCAGGATGGGGTCCGATGGCGATGCGATAGCGTTTGTCCGACGCCTCAGTTGATGCGGCGCTAACCGAATCCATTGGCTCATGAAAGTTAAGATCGAGCCATGGTTACTCTGGGTCGGGAATGAGCAAACCTTCTTTTTCGAATCTTCGAGCTAAAGGCTCGAACACTCGATTGAGTAAGGCTCGCAGCTATCACGTGATCAATCAAATGTGCTGATGTTTCAACCGTTGCGCCCACGCGAAGAAAGCCATGTTTGAACATTCCGCATTGAAGGTATTTGCGGAATTCATCGTGAACAAAAGCCGGCAGTGGAATGACGGAAGGTTTTACTCAACTATTTTGTATAAATCAGTTTCTTCGGGTTTGTGTCGTGTATAGACAAAACCTCCAGGCGATTTTGGGGTGTGCTTAACTTTGTAATTTGTTCCTGCATTGCATCATCGTGCGAGACTTACCAAATTGTAGATGTTCTACGATAACCATATCTGCTGTGGGATTTGAAGCATTTTGAGGCGACTAAACTCGCCAAAACTAGGCAGGGAATCCTTACGACTCGTTTTTTTCTAGCACTGGGCGCGGTATCAGCTGAGCTAGCCAAGGGTACCAACTCTCAATAGTTGACGGGATTACTCATGATGAGCTTAGAAGGAATTGCTAAGTCACTATGGGATCAGTGTCTCCTATAATCACTGACGTCCAAAATTTGCCTGGACATCAGCGATTACCATACTTAACCGTTCTTCAGAAAATGTGGCTTATTTGCCCTATTCCCCGAAATGTTACCAACAATCAGCTTAATCTTATGTTGCTGGTGGTTCTGTAACTACGTTTGCATCTAAGGTCACTGCAGTCTGACTGAGCAGTCTACCGTTAACCGTTGCGCCAGTCCTGACTACGATTGCTTTAGCCGAAAGCACGATGCCTTGCAGCGAAGCTGTTGTATCAAGCGTCACGCCAGCAACACCGCCAACCTGCCAGAAGACATTCTTCGCCTGAGCGGCGTCGCCCAATATCACCTGCAGACCACTCGCTTGAGTAAAATTGCCTGATATCTGAAAAATCCAGACATCAGTCGCGCTACCGGTAAGAGTTAAATGGCTACCATTGATCGATACATCAGTACCCCATTTATAAACACCAGCCACCAGATCCATCCCGCCGATTTCACCAGCGCCTAACTCGGTAGCAGTAGGGCTTCTGCCCGCTGCATCGGTGTAGGCAGTTTCCATATCGCTAATAACCGTAGTCATATTAGATGGAGTAGGAGGCGCCATGTCAGCCGCGTAGATATCCCCAACGACGTATATTGATTTTGAAAATACGTTAGTGCTATCTAAAACATCTGAAAATCCGGTAATGGCAGTCCGCGCTATAGGGCTGACACCAATATCACCTGTTATCAAGGTACCAGCCGCATTGGTTCTTGATATTCCAGTCTTTGCTAGGATAGCAAAGTCCCCAGCTCTTCCAAGATCTACGGGCGCACCCGCGTCAGAAGCGTTGCCCGATGGCGCTGGCATCACGTTGACTGCGGCAAAAACAAACTCAAAATTGGGGGTGACGCTAAGACAACTCGCAGTTCCCAATATATTGCCTGCGCCTAATGTGACGGCACCGCTAATTGTCGACATGCTACCGCAAGTAGCATCGTTATCAGCGTTATTAATACCGGTTAGCCTAGTGCCTGCACCAGTGTTGATGTAGGAGCCAGCTAAAATATCACCGATGATCTTTGAGTCTGCGCCTATGGTTGTGTAACCGCCTGCATTAAAGATAATAGTACTGCCAGCCTTTACGTTACTATCTAGCTCCATTATCAGGTTCGCACCAAAGGCAATAAAGGTATCGACATTGACTAGCCAAGTGTCCGGACCCACAATTTCCGTATCGCCTTTAAACGTGAGGGTCGTGCCCGCAGCTGTCGTCAGCGCGGTTGCATGATAGGCACCAGGCGTAAGCTCTATCTCCCCAGACAAGGTCGCATCGAGTTCGTTGGCCGGGATACTCAGTATCCCGGCCAGATTTTCCTGCAGCTCAGAAAGAGCTACTTTCTGAGCTATCCCAGCGGCTTTTTTGTCCTGCAAAGAGATGATTGCGTTCGAATTAGCATTTTCTTGAGAGGCCTCACAATCTACATTGATACCAATACCATGCGAAGCGCCTGCGCCGAGTGCTAGCGGTGTTCCACACGCGTTGCCAACGACTCGCGCGCCCGCTCCGAGTGTTAGCGCAGTGCCGGCCGTAGCATCGACACCGACAAAGGCGCCAGCACCGAGACCTACCGCTGCGGCAGCTCCTGACGTAAGGCTACCTAGGATTTCTGACTTAACACCAACAAGTATCGCAGCGCCGGCCTTAAGATTCTCACCGACAGTGGTAGTCGCGCCGAGTGTAACGGCACCGCCGGTAGTAAGATCCCTACCGATTATTGAACCCGCGCCGATCGTTCCCCCATCAGCAGCACTAAGACTGCCACCTACGGTTGAGGTCGCGCCGAGCGTTACAGCAGCACCGGCCGCAAGATCACCAGTGACGACGGCCGTCGCGCCGAGGGTGACGGCAGAGGCGGCCTGCAGATCGCCATGAACCTTTGAGTTTGCGCCCATTGTTACGGCAGCGCCGGAAAAGACCGTCGAGCTAGCTTGCACGCCAGATGCAGCAAAAAGCGCCAGGATAAGGATGAGATTTTTTATAAGGGCCATAATTTTCGGTTATATGCATAGTTTGGTTAGTGTGCATTCTGACCTATATCGAGTATAAAAACCACAAGAAGGAAAACATAGGGACACAAACATAGGGGACACTGATCCCATAGTGACTTAGCAAGTCCTGCTTAGCTCATCTTGGGTAATCCCTTCAACTGTTGAGAGTGCGTGACCTTTACTGGTGACGTTGCCACCGCGTTGAAACTGAATGTCGCTGATCAAGCAGCCATTAATCAATTGGTGATCGATGAGGAGGCTCAGGGCGGGATAGATATCTTTGTTTCGAACGCAGGGTATGCAAAAGGTGGCGGTTTGTCGCTTGAGGCTTTTGACTGGCAGCAGATGATGGATGTCCACATGTGGCCACACATGTGGTTACATTTGTATGCGGCACAAGCCGTGATACCCAAAATGATTGAACGTGGCGTTGGTGTGTCAGTTTTATGCCCACAAGCGGTAAGAACTAAGATCTTGGGGAAAAGTAGCAAGAGCGCGAAAAAACCAGAATCGAATCAAGCGGCCAACGATGGCATTTTAGAACCTGACTCTGTGGCTGACTGCTGTCTAAAGGCAATCGAGAATGAAGAGTTTTTAGTGCTCCCCCACCCAGAAGTTGCCAAATACTTTCGCAACAAAGCGAACGATTACGAACGCTGGCTGAATGGAATGCGTAAGTTTCGTAATCGGTTATTTAAAGCGAAGAAAATGGACATAGGGGGGACTTAAGGTATCGTCAGGCTTTGTAAAGAGAATGCGAGTGAACAGGAAAAAAACACTGAGTCGCAACAGGCTTTCGGTTCCTATGTGTTTGTCTATGAACGAGTGCATCTTTCAAATTCTTATTATTAGCCGAGCAATTCTAGCAGTGTCCCCTTTTTACCAGGCATGAAGCCTAACGGGCATCTCAGTAATCCCCAGCACAAAGTTCGATGGCAACCGCTTCACATCGCCGACCACTTCGACATTTGAGAAGCGTTTCACAATCTCTTCCCACATGATTCGAAGCTGCATCTCTGCAACTCGGTTACCCATACAACGGTGAATACCAAACCCAAAGGACAAGTGCTGGCGCGCTTTCGGTCTGTCGATCATAAATTGATCCGGCTTATCGATAGCCGCATCATCACGGTTACCAGACGCATACCACATAATGACCTGGTCACCTTTTTTGATCAGCTTGCCATTCAGCTCATAGTCTTCCAAAGCGGTTCTTCTCATGTGGGGCAAGGGTGTCTGCCAGCGAATAATTTCTGAGACCATATTCGGCACCAGACTTGGGTCTTTTCTCAGCAGGTCATATTGCTCAGGAAAGTCATTGAGCGCGAGCACGCCACCGCTCATTGAATTTCGGGTCGTATCGTTACCCCCCACGATCAAGAGCATCAGGTTACCCAGCAATGTCATGGGGTCATTGATCATGTCTTTCGTGTCAGGGTGGTTAGCCAGCATCGTGACAAAATCGAAACCCTCACTATTGCCTTCGCGCTCATGCCAGAGCTTTTGAAAATAGGCCAAACACTCCATCAGTTCCTGCTGTCGTTCCTCCGCGGTAATTGTAAAGTTACCAACAGCCTCAGTGGAGGTTGTGACATCGGACCAATGGGTTAGCTTGCGCCGGTCTTCCATGGGGAAATCAAACAGAATGGCGAGCATGTAGGTAGTCATTTCGATCGACACCTTGTCGACCCAATCAAACGTCTCACCCACCGGCAGACTATCCAGAATCAGACACGCCTTATCTCGAATGACGCCTTCTAGCGCACTCAGGTTTTTCGGCGACGAAGCCGGCGACACGACTTTTCTTTGCACGTCATGCTCAGGCTGGTCCATCGCGATGAAATTCGGCGGATTGAAATCGTCGTTAATGGGGCCGATGGCGATAGATTTATTGGAAGAGAATATCTGGTGGTTGGTATCGACCGTCTTGATATCCTGGAATCGGGTAATCGACCAAAAGGGGCCGACTTTACTCTCGGCGCAATAGTGGACGGGATCTTCCGCTCGAAGCCTGGCGAACCATTTTTCATGCACATTCGATTCATAAAGCTCTGGGCGACTCATATCAATCTTGTCCAGAGGCACATCATAAGGATCAACTTCGGCCCAACTAACTAATTGCTCAATTTCACTCCACTGCATTGTTGCCCCTCTCTCGCTTATCCACATTCTTGTTGTTGTTCGCAAGTCTTTGCCAAGCAATCATAGCCCCAATATTCCTGGAGATACAACGCTGAGACCGTTACCCACTAGTCACGAGATCTAGGGGGACACTGATCCCATAATGACTTTGCAATCGCTTCTAAGTTCATACTGCGCAATCCCGTCAACTATTGAGAGTTGGTACTCTTTACTGCCTCAGTTGATACCGCACCCAGTGCTGGTATCGATAAGTGTCCCCTGAATCTACTTCATACTCGATTGGAGAGTCGTGGGCGAATTCACTCGCACAGCTAGTTTACTCTGGCACCTGACGCTTATCTTCTTGATGAGACACAGCGATTGCAGCTACAGTCACGGATTGAGGCGAGAGCCCAAGACCTAAAGAGACAATTTAATGACAAATCCGCAAGTGGTAATCAGTGGTGTTGGCCTTTGGACACCGGACCATACTGTCACTAACGATGAGTTAGTGGAGAGCTACAATACCTATGCAGAAACATTCAACGCCGAAAACGCCGATGCGATCGCGACGGGGGACGTATTGGAGAAGCCCCTCTCGTCCTCCGAGTTCATCGAGAAGGCATCCGGCATCAAGTCTCGCTATGTGTATATCAAGGACGGCATTCTTGACCCCGAGAGAATGACGCCAAAGATTCCGCTGCGCGCTGAAGATCAAATATCCGATCAAGCTGAGATTTCAATCATCGCAGCCCGCAAGGCAATGGCCGCGGCGAACAAATCGGCTTCGGATATTGACGCCGTGATTGTTTCCTGTGCTTACACACAACGCTACTACCCGGCCATCGCAATCGAAGTGCAGCATGAGTTAGGCATAGAAGGATTTGGTTTTGATATGTTGGTTGCCTGTTCAGCCGCCACCTTTGCATTGCAACGCGCCTACGAGATGGTGGTAGCGGGTACAGCACGTAGCGTACTCGTCATCAATCCTGAACTTACATCACCCCAGAACAATTTCCGAGATCGTGACAGCCACTTTATTTTTGGTGACGTGGCAACCGCGACCATTGTGGAAAAAGCAGAAACCTGCAACTCAGCTCATAGCTATGAGATTCTAGACATGAAGGCGGCGACCATATTCTCCAACAACATCCGCTCCAACATCGGCTACATGGTTAACGCTAACGATGATAACCCCTTCCGAGAGTACAACTACTTTCACCAGGAGGGCCGCAAGGTGTTTAAAGAAGTCTGCCCACTGGCGGCCTCCCACATTCAAGCGAACGTTGAAGCTGCAGGGATTGAAGTGAGTGATGTAAAACGTTGGTGGTTACACCAGGCCAACATCAACATGAATCAACTCATTGCCAAGAAATTATTGGGCCGCGTGCCGGATAACAAAGAAGCCCCCACCGTACTCGACACCTATGCCAATACTGCATCCGCTGGGTCACTGATCTCATTTAACCTTAACCATGAGGATTTGGAATGCGGCGACTACGGTGTGCTTTGCTCCTTCGGTGCGGGTTATTCGATTGGCAGCCTGGTCCTACGAAAGTGTTAAAGCGGGCAGAAATATGGAACAAAGTTCAGGGTATGAGTAAGAATTGAAGGGATGTTTGATACGGCCTGAGTAAGCCCGTATCAGATTGGAGATTGAAACCTGGTTCGTCTATAGGATATTGGCGCTATTTAAGCGTCGTTAAAGATCCTTCTTGTTGGAAGTTGTTCTCAAGTCACTATGGGATCAGTGTCCCCTTCTCTACTCGACACCACATTTCTTTAAACTTGAGGCACACCCCATGATTGTTGTTAACGCAGAAATTGAAAGCACAGAAGCCAATATAGACGCTATGAAGAGTGTGATTGCCTCTATGGAGGCCGCGAGCCGAGCAGAAGCCGGTTGCCACGCCCTACGTGGCCGAGTTTCAAGCAGCAATGGCGGCCCATCCACCCAAGAACGTGACCGCTAATTTTTATGAAGCATCGATCGTTACACCTCCCAGCATGCAATTTTGCCGAAATTATTGGGGTCGAAATATTGACGCCAGAGTGAACAATTATTCAGCTGTAGTTTTATTGCAGCTCTGATGAAAATTCTGATCAACGCCTGACATCCTTAACACGGCATTATGACTTGCAGCACATAGTCGAGTCGGGTCGGACGGCCAGCCTCTAAACCACAATCGTCGAAATATAACTCCCATCCCTACCGCTCACCACATCCAACCGTAGATGCATCTGCTCCTTTAGCTCGCTCACGTGGGAGATGATGCCGATCATTCGGCCGGTGGCTTGAAGGTCAATCAGGGTGGTAATCGCCAGATCCAGGGATTCCTGATCGAGACTGCCAAAGCCTTCATCGATAAACAGGGTGTCGAGTTTGATGCCACCGGCATAGGACTGCACGACATCGGATAATCCCAGTGCCAGCGAGAGTGCAGCCATAAATGACTCGCCGCCCGACAGGGTTGCGACGGCGCGGGTTTTACCGCTGTAGCCATCTTCCACTTCAAGCTCAAGGCCGGATGCCTTGTTACCCTTGGCGCGGTCTTCTTTTCTGACCAGTTGATAACGCCCTTTGCTCATGTGGGTTAATCTCTGGGAGGCTTGGATCAACACATCATCTAACAGGACGCTGAGTACAAATCGCTGCAGGCTGATTTTATTACCAGTCTGGCCATTGGCAACTTCGCTGAGTGTGCCGATCACTTTGTATTCGGCTTCTAGTGCTGCATTCTTTTTGTGTGCGTCGATGAGCTTTTTCTGTATTTCTTTGAGTTGTTTATCTCTAGCATCTAGCGCTCGCCAACTTTCGTCGGCTTGTTGGAATATAGATTTTTTCTCATCGAGGGTAACTTCGATGGCGTTAAGGTCGGGTGCTGATTTATCACCGATACTCTGCTGCAACGACTCAACTGCACCGGTCAACCTGTCCAGGTCTGATTGCCATTGTTGAATACTGGCGTTCAGAGATTCTTGCTCGTCTTCTTCGAGCATGGCATTGAGAAATTCCTGCTCGGTGGCAAAGGTGCTTTTATTGATGGCGGTTTTGAGCCGATCAGCAGCGTCTCGAACCTGTGCTCCCTGCTTTTCAATCTGTTTGTCTAAAGCGCTGTGGTGACTGGATACCTTAATGCTTTCGGCACGCATGTCTGCCAGGTTTTTTTCTGCTGCGTCTAACGCTGTCTTTAATTGGTAAATTTGCGTTGCGACCTGCTCAATCTTTTTGTTTAACGCAG
>Ga0222633_1001756_pt1 | contig 10402 bp, 9 predicted proteins | sample AntAcemetageno48_FD_179816 | JGI IMG/M metagenome (GOLD analysis project Ga0222633, IMG submission 179816) | Saline water microbial communities from Ace Lake, Antarctica - #48 | ecosystem: Environmental > Aquatic > Non-marine Saline and Alkaline > Saline | place: Antarctica: Ace Lake | collected... | reverse complement strand
GTTTACGAGCACCCTCGGTAGATTACAGTTGTTTAGGTGGAACTCTTGCCCGGGGCTGCTTCGGCACGGGGATCGTTGTGGCCCGCATCGTGATCTCTGCCCAGGTATCTATTGGGCGTAGGTCGACAGAAAACCAATCATTAGTTGTTCGACGGTGTCTGAGACCGCTGGGACCAGCGTCAGTGTTGCAACCCAGACGATAGTGATGACCGCGCACAGAATCAGGTAACTTTTAGTTTTCATTGGTTGCTCCTCCTCGAGGCGCCAGTTCGAAAATCCAGGTGTCGCCGTCGCTTATTGATTTCTTTATGTTGGCTACTGCATCAGGGGCGCCGCCTGAATATTTTGTTGCCATTTTACGGGCAATGCCGTCAATGGACTCACCTTCGCTGATTCGAATCAATTGGCGTTCGTAGCGAATTCCATTTATGCGAGCAACGGCCAGGCCGTCGCCTTCTGCTGCCTGAAATGCCCAGTCTTTCCAAAGTCGACCAAGAAAAGATTGCATATACCCTGAGGGAACGTAAACCTTGCCGTCGCTTTCCATGATAAAGATACGTCTTGAGCTCATTGGATTATCGAGTTGCAGTTCAATCACAGGGATATCATCAGTGAAACGCCAGTCGGGATCGGGACCGCTGTGAAGCTCACCGGTAACCAGTTCCCCGCCAGGGAACAAAATGGAAGGACCGTCTTCGTCCATGTTGTCAATTTTGAGCGTGATGATAGTGACCGCGCCGAAGAGAACGACGATACCAATGACCTGCAGAACGATGCGCAGCATCATGCCTCCTGAAAAATAGTGTTGTGATAAGCCGGTACAAAGAAACTGAACCAGAATCGCAGTTGCTTTCGATGCGACAACCTATCACCACGCATGGTTCCTGTCATCAAGTGTTGTGCTGCAAGGCGCATCTGCCGGCTTGCTCGTTTAAGCGTGTTGATGATGACGATTTGAATGCTACTGGATGTTGGTCAAAAGAATGACTGATAACATAGCGTTTGAACCAGAAGCGTAAGCACTGTGCGCGGGATAGTCGACCTTAATAGCCGGAGACCTTAAGAATGACGCAAAGCAGAATCAATGAACTGGTGAGCACCCTGGAACTCACTGAAATGAACCTTGAGTCGGGACTATTCCAGGTCATTAATGTTTCAGAGATTGAACTGGGTGAGCAGGCTGTTAACAACGTGATTTATTTGATGCTGACGAGGGCGATGCCACAAAGCCATCTGCATCATATGGCGTCAGATGATGTGCAGATACTCATTGAAGGTGGACCGGTGGATTACTACCTTTTTGCCAAAGACGGTTCCTGCGAAAAGGTCACGATGGGTTATGACGTTTCTGCTGGCCAGCAGCCCATTGTAATCGCGCCGGGAGGAACGTCAAAAGCACTGATACTGCATGACAGTGCTTCGCACCTGCTGATAGGCTCTGTCGTGTCGCCGGCATGGTCGCCGTCCACGACTCGCTATGGTGCCGGCGCTGAATTCCTGGACGAATACGAAAACAAGGCGCCCTGGGCTTCGAGGGAGTTCCTGAAGAAACTGGTGGGTCCAAACTTTGATGCTATAGAAGGTGGCGAGGAAGCAACCCCGGTTTTCGAGCTGGACGCTGCTGGCCAGATTCTTTATCAGGGCATGCAACTCACCGAAAAACAGCTTTTTCATGAAGCGAAGCGCCTTTTAAGGCTGGGACAACGACCAGATATTATCAGTGAATATGCAGGTGACAGACTGGCCGAATTGAGGCAACGGCTGGCAGCCTTGTGACTTGATGAAGCAGAACCGTTTTTTGGCGACCAGCTATATGATCGCTCGAAGCAACGATTAACCGGCGGTTGAGTCGACGACCCTGGTGTCACCAGTATCTTGCGGCGCATCTGTAATCCAGCGGTCAAGAAGAATGGATGCCACGAGGTCTCCCGAGACATTGACTGATGTCCTGCACATGTCGAGCAGGCGGTCCACACCAATGATAAGTGCAACGCCACCCGCGGGCACACCTATGCCGGTCAATATTCCTGACAGTATCACGATGCCGACACCGGGAGTCGCCGGCGAACCAATGGAAGCGCCGACTGCGGTCAGGACAATTAACACCAATGACGCAATGCTCAGTTCAACCTGGTAGACCTGGGCAAGAAATACGGCAGCGATCGCCTGATACACAGCCGTGCCGTTCATGTTGATCGTTGCGCCGAGAGGAATGACAAACTGGGCCACATGGCTTCGAACATTGAATTTTTCTATGGCAGTTTTCATGCTAAGCGGCATGACGGCGGCGGAGCTTGATGTACTGAAAGCCAGCAAGAGCAATTCGCGAACGTTGCCAAGAAAGGCAAGGGGACGTTCATTGGTCAGAATGCGTAGCGTAACGAGATAGAGCAGCATGAGACAAAAAAGCCCAATCAACACGGTGATGACATAGACGCCCAGGCCAAGCAGCGTTGCTACGCCTGTTCTGCTGGTGAGCTGTGCCATCAGCCCGAATACTGCGAAGGGGGCTATTAACATCGCCCAGCGGACAACGGACATACACACTTCCTGAAGTGCCCGGAGCAGGTCAACGAGTGGGCGTGCCTTCTCTACGCTGAGTGAGAGCAAAGCGACACCAAAGATGAAGGCAAAGAGAACAATCTGAACCATCTGCCCTTCAACCATGGCGTTGAGCGGATTTTGTGGAAGCAGGCCGACAACCAGTTCCGGTAGTTGGTGAATGATCGGGCCACGGTCTTCAGGTGCTGCAACAGCGGCAACCGGTGATACGGATTCGATATTCGCGGTTAGATACTGGCCTGGTTTTATGGTGACAGCGAGCGTGATGCCGATGGTTGCGGCAATTACTGTCGAAATAACAAAGAGGGCCACCGTCCTGATGCCGAGCGACTTCAACGCGGCGGTATCTGAGTTGCTGGTCAGGCCGGTGACAATGGAAGCAAAGACCAGAGGGATCACAATCATCTGGATGCCCGCAAGGAACAATTTGCCAGGAAAAGCCAACCAGTTACCAATCAGTGCACCGGTTTCCGGCTCAATCAATTGCAGGTCGGGACCAATCAGTATGCCCGTGATCAAACCCAGGACCATTCCTATCAACACCTGTAACCAGAGTTTGCCTTCAACAAGATGCGTTAACTGATCGCTGAGTTTTGCAAGCGCGGGGATGCGGGGCTTCATCTACTTTGGCACTCTAATAGGGGTAAGGAACGGGTACTCTTGCAGTTTTGAGCCGGCAGTACACTGACTTCAGTCAGTTTGTTATCCACTTCGTCAGACCGGTTCCGGAAGCGGCCTGGCTTTTACTCATCGTTGCTGGTCTATTCAATCCTCTGAAGCAGGAGCCGTCACCAGGGTACCCAGTATTTCAATGCGTGCGGTGAGCTGATCGCGTTCACGCTCAAGTCCGGATGTGTCACCGTCTTTCAGTGACTTAATCTCTTGTGTTAGTACTTCCAGCCTTTCAACCGCCGCGACAAGTTCTTCCTTTTGCTGTTCACGCTCTGCGGCATTGCCGGCCTTATCAAAAATTCGTTCCTCTGCAGACTTATCATCCCCGGCGCTGGTCTGTCCCTGGTAATACCCTGGGATGATTTTCTCACCAGGGACCAGCACGCGCTGGTTCATGAAATTTGGTGAAACAATTTCCACATCATTCTCATGCAATCGGGTCAGAACATTTTTTCGAAGGTTCGACTTGATGGTCAGCAGATGGTCGGTGTCCTCCGAGAAGCCACCTACCCGGTACAAGACTGAGAAATCGTTGAGGTCTACGACCAGAACAAAAGGGTCCTCAAGGTCAGTGTCTTCTGCGGCCTGCTTCAGCAGTTCTTCAATACGGGTATGTGGAATGTCGTAACCGAGTGACAGGGTTGCCGAAATGATGGTGCCGGAGTTGTGCACGACCGTCACCGGGTTGTTGACCAGGTACATATTGGGCAGCGTTGTCAGGTCCCGGTCTTCTGTCTGTATCTCCGTGTGAAAGATTCCTCGCTCGGTTACGCGGCCAAAGAAGGCCTCTGACCGAATAAAATCGCCAGGCCTGAAACTGTTAACAGCTCGTAGCATAAGTCCTGCCATGATGTTGGCAACGAAGGTGGTGGATGACAGGGCGATCACTGCCGTAGTGACGATCCCGAGGAGGCTGAGGATCTGGCCTCGGCTTGTTTCAGACAGTGGCAGGCTGAAAATTAAAATCAGCAACCCGGCCGCAGTTAAGCACAGCATCAGGAGTTGACGGGATACACTGAGTTCGCCGGTCAGCTCTCTTCGCATCTGGAAGTTAATGACGCCTAAAACTGCGACGACACCGATGAATGTCAGAGCCCCAGGCAGAAGCGATGCCAGATGGTTTACGAGTTCAGAATCCACAGTCTTTCCCTGGAATATAAATAATTCTAGTTCGCTTTATACCTTACAACATAAACGATAGAAGCGTCGCGGTGCCAAGAAATGACATGAATCCCGCAACGTCAGTGACGGTGGTCAGGATGATCGATGATGCCGTTGCGGGATCCTGGCCTGCGCGAATGAGCATCATTGGAACCAGTGCCCCGGAAACCCCTGCCGAGATCATCGATACGATCATTGCGATACCAATCACGAGCGCGAGCCCTGATGAACCGCTCCAGAGAAAAACACCCAAACCACAGGTGAAGGCGAGTGCGATGCCGTCTACTACACCAATCTGTATTTCCTTGATCAATACGGGCCTCCACTGAAGAATATTGATTTCCTTCAAGGCGAGACCACGCATAGTCACAGCCAGTGCCTGTGAACCAGCGTTGCCTGACTGGCCCGCAACAACAGGTAGTAAAATAGCCAGTGCGGTGAACTGGGCGATGGTGGCCTCAAACAACCCGACAACCGATGCTGCTAAAAAAGCCGTGAGCAGATTGATATGTAGCCAGGGTAATCTCTTCTTTACCGCAAACCAGGAGCTGGATAACGCTCTTTCTTCAGCACTTGCGCCGACCATCTTCTGCATGTTCGCAGAGGCCTGATCTTCGGCTGCCTGGAACAGAGAGTTATATCTGACGATACCGATGAGTCTTGACTCAAGGTCCAGGACGGGTATTGAGTCAACGCGAGACTTCTCGAAGATGCTGATCAAATCCTGGCGTGGTGAAGTCAGGTTCACGATTCCTTCGACCTCGTTGATCAGCGTTCCCAGCCGGATATCATGAGAGGCGATAGCCATGTCCTGCATATCGACTCGACCTACCAGCACATTTTCATCATCTACAATATAGATGGATCTTGCGCGGTGCTGGTTGGATTGCTGGAGCTTTGCCAGCGCTTCACCGACAGTGTCTCCTGTCTTGAACTGTGTGCTGGGGCGGTCCATATAAAAACCGGCACTGCCTTCAGGAAAGCTGAGCAGTTTCGTCAACTCATCACGACTGAGGTCATCCAGACTGCTGAGTACAAGCGCCTGTTCTTCGGCGTCCAGCGCGCGAAGAATAAGCAGCGACAATCTAACGGGAGCAGCCTGGAATATTTCAATCTGTTTCGGTTTGGCGATTGTCAGAAAAATCTGTCTAAGCATTGATGGGTCAAGGCGATCAAGAACGTCGACCAGCACTTGAGCCGGCAGAGTGAAAATCTCAGCCGCATCTTTCGGTGACTTTTCAATCAACGTGGCGACTTCAGCCGGGTATCGGCTAACGTAGTCCTGCCTCAGGGATTGGCTAAGCTCACTCATTTCCGTTGAACCAGAAGGTCCAGCAGGTTCGCACAGGTACTCAGGTAGCTTGAGGTCAAATCGGTGACCATTTCTTCAATGGTCTGGGCGCGGGTTTCCGTAGTGTCTGCGAGATGCATAAGTTGTTTGCGAGTCACGGTACCCACCAAACGGCGGTCGATGTCGACGACCGGCAGGATGGAGTATTCCAGCCACTGTGGGCTCTCCAGTGCGGCGGAGGCGGTCATGCGATCGTTGAGGGGTTCGATCAACTCAGAAAGCTTTTCAATCTCCAGGTTTTCGTTTTTCCTGAGCATGACAGAAATCGCCGGGACCTGGCCGAGGAGGGCGCCCTCCGCATTCGTTGCGTAGATTGGCATGTTGCGACTTTCTGTGGCGACGTCAAGTTCAATAATGACATCCTTAACCAACTTGCCCTTTCGAAAGGCAACAAAGTCGGGTCCGGCGATTGACCCAACGGTTCTGTCAGAGAACGCGTACAGACGATCCGAAAGGTTGTTTTCATCACCGGTGGCCTGCACGATCTCTGCATATCGGGAGTTTTCAAGATGCGCGATGATCAAAAGGGAGTCATCGTGTGACGACTCCTGAAGAATAGAACCCAGTAACAATGGTTCAAGGGTTGCCAGGCTGGACCTGAGTCGAGGGCTATCCAGCTTGGCTAATACTTTCCCGCCATTAGCGGGGCTAATGGTATTGAGGAATTTGTTCAGTTCTACATCGGATGCTGACGCAAGACGTTTCGCGACATCTGCTGGGTGAGAGCCGGCAAATAACTCTATGATTGGATCAGCTGGCACTGGCGTCGCCCTGGATAACGATTGAACCCGTTAACCTGGAAGCCGGGATATGTATGAGCTGCCCGCCGGCTTCGAGGACAACACCTGTAGGCGTGAGTTCGACCAGTTGGCCGTGTACGTCATCAACCTGAAGGTGGTCACCTACATGGAAACGTTCGAGCTCGCGTCGTGCCAGCATATTTGCCACCAGGTCCCTTGATCCCAGGGCAAACGCAAGGGATAAACTGCCGAGCAGTGTTCCTAGCACGACGAGTGTCAGCGTGGCGAGGAACGAGACATCGATCGCCATTTGCCCAAGCCCGGTGACGACAGCGGCGATGACGACGAGATACTGCGTTAGCTGGGGTAGTAGCTGGCTTGCGTCCGGCGCCATCAGGTTGCTGAGCAGACTGCGAGCCAGGATACCCAACAGGTACCCGCCAAGAATGATCACGGCACCCAGCAACAGATGGGGAATGTAGACGATGATGAGATCCAGCCACTCACCCAGAACGGTGAACCCCAGAGAACGCAGTGCCAGTAGCAGGAAAAATCCCAGTACAACATAGTAAACCAGGCGAGCAAGGGTGTTCCGGCTCGCGGTGGTCTGGAACATACCTTCGCTGGCATGAACGAAACGGTGGAGCTGCTTCTCGAGCAGTTCGAGGCCGGAGATGACCCCTCGCGAGACCAGGTAGGCCACAAAGAATCCGGTAGCGGCAATCAGTAATGCGATGATTTCGGGATATTGTTGAAGCAATGCTGGCCTCATTAATGTCACTGGGTGATGGTAAGATTATTGTGGCAGAGTCGTGGGTACTTCTCTATTAAAAGCTTGAGAATAGTAGGCATTTAAACTTGATGGCTGAGTCAACAGAAAAATTGTCAGACGTTCCTGAAGACGAACGATTCCAGCACAATGTTAAATGGATAACCCGTAACGGTATTGGCGTTCAGATGATGGAAACGCTTGCCGTTGGCGCTTTCCTTACGGCCTTTGCCCTGCAACTAGGTGCGAGCAACCTGGTTATTGGTGTGCTGGCAGCGATTCCTCATCTCTCACAACTGGCGCAGATACCGGCCGCATTTACCGTCGAGCGGTTTCGAAACAGGCGCCGGATCTATGGGATTAGTGGACTGCTCGCACGCCCTATGATGTTGGTGATTGGCGGCGCGGCCTTCCTTCCCTCGGACTGGGCGCTGCCAGTGGTGCTGATCGCTTTTACGATTCGCTACATTGCGGGTGCGTTTCTTTCCTGTTCCTGGAATTCGTGGATGCGCGACCTGATCCCGGAAGCCGTGATGGGTAAGGTATTTGGGCGCAGGCAACAATTAATGATTGGTGTTGGCATTCTGCTGACCCTGGTGGCCGCGGCGTTTGTCGACGGATGGTCCAGGTTCACACAGTATGAACCTGTGCATGCATTTACAGTGATCTACTGTTTATCGTTTCTGGGTGGAATGTATGGGGTCTGGTGTGCCCGGAAGATAGATGAGCCTGCGATGGAACCACTCGAGGGAGAGGTTGATCTCTACCGGGCGCTTCGAGCACCGTTCCGTGACAAAAACTATCGCCGACTGATCACTTTCCTTGGCAGCTGGAATTTTGCGATTAACCTGGCGGCACCATTTTTCACAGTGCACATGCTGAAAAAGATGGAGCTTGATCTGTTTACTGTGATGGCATTTGCAACACTGAGCCAGGTGACTGCGTATGTCATGGTAGCTCAATGGGGAAATATCGCTGACAGGTTCAGCAATAAGTCGGTACTTTCGGTTTGCGCGCCGATGTTTGTGGTTTCCATTTTCGCCTGGACGTTTACCACGATGCCGGAAACCCATTCAATGACCTTGCCATTACTGTTTGTTATCCACATTGCCACAGGTGCGGCAAGTGCAGGTGTGACGTTGGCGTCAGGCAACATTACTCTCAAGCTTGCGCCTCGAGGAAAAGCCACCGGATACCTGGCGGCTAACTCCATGGTTAATGCACTGGCAGCGGGAAGCGCCTCAATGATTGGCGGGCTGACCGCAGATTTTTTTGCATCGATTGAGTTGTCAGTGATCTTTCGCTGGGCGGATACGGGAACGACGACCGATTTCAATGCGTTCAGTTTTACAAACTGGGACTTTTTCTTTCTGTTCGCCACCGTGTTCGGCCTCTATGCGTTGCACAGGCTTAGCCTGGTTGAGGAACACGGCCATGTCGACGAGCGTATTGTGCTGGGTACCCTGATGCAAAACGCGAAGCTGGGGTTAAGAAATCTCTCGACAGTGTCGGGGCTCAGGGCAGCATCCGATTTCCCGATCTCCTCTCTGCGGGACTTTATGAGATTTCCCCGTAAACGGGATTAGGCAGGTTTGCGTTAACCCGGTCATCGACGCCAGTGAGTCGACATAGTGACGACGGTCTGCATCCGCGACTGACCTCAGGCTGGATAAAATGCATGTATATTGTTTTTGTAACAGCAGAAGGACTATAGTTCAGCACGGGTGAGTCTTTCATCGAACCATCATCCGTTAGTCTGCGTTACCCTTCGATGTCTTTTTATACCCATAACAACAAGGCGAACGCCGTATGCCCAATGAATCTGGTCTTATCCCAACCCCCGCTGTCAAGATGATGTTCCTGATCAAGCGTCGACCAGGTACCAGTCGTGAAGAATTAATCGCTTACTGGTTCGCACATCACATGCCGGGGACCATTATTGCGATGGGAGACGTTGGCACCAAATACATTGGCACCGTGTATGACGACAATGATTATCCTTGGGATGGCGTCGCCCAGATGTTTCTGGACGAGCCTCTGAAAACACCCAGTGGTGGTCACGGCGAGATTCCTTCCGACAGTTTTCATGAACACGTTCAGCCCTACTATGGCTGGGCAACCCGCGAATATATTGTGATGGATGGGTCAGAGCATCTCCCCGTACGTCCCCTCACCCTTAACCCGCCATTTCCCACCACCCGGTCAGGTTTCTTCAAGGTCACTTATCTGGTGAAAGCCAGGCCACAAATCGACTACGAGGCATTGTATGACCATTGGTTAAGAGTGCATGCACCAAATGTTTCTGAAACGATGGCGAAGGTGGGGGGTTTTCGCTATGTGCTGGGCCACAGTCTCGATCCAGCCAATAACCCGGACAGTGCCCAGTATGCGGGTATGGCAGAGCTCTATTTTCCTGATCACGCGGCATGGAAACGTTACAGTGAAACCATCCAGGACGATGGGATGTCGCAGTGGGTTACTGATGAAGGGACACTGATTCTGGAAGCACAAACAGAGTTCATCGCCATTCCGTGAGCGACGCCATGTCCTGGCCCGAGATATAAATCGGTGAGCGCTACCCTCCGGTGGGTGGATTGATGAAAACGCCCGGGTCTCGATTGTTAACAGGCGATTGTTAACAGGCGATTGTTTACAGAGACAAGCAGGCCTGTCCGGTTGTTCGAATGGCAAGTAATGTGCGCTCGGCTTATAATAATGGCACTGTGTAAGTTGGCTTTGTTGTGAAAGTTTCATTTATAAAATCATTTGGCACCCAGGCCATGAAGCTGCTGTTATTGACAGCGTTCATGTTGCCATCGCTGGTGCCAATCGGTTTTATGGCGCAGCGAAACGCTGATACCGGGCAACTCGAAATTGCACTGTGCCCGAGTGGTTTTAGCCAGGTTGCGATCAATGCGCTGAGTGGCTCGACGCCTGCCACGCAAAGTCATCATGCGCACCATCAACATCAATCTCATTCTCCTCCTCTGGCGCAACCGGATAAACAGTTGTCGGGTGCTGATCATTCTTCGCACCATGATGGCGGCTCTGCGGAACTTTGTCCGCTGGCGGGACCCGGCGCATTCGTTGGTGGTATTGCAGAGGTTGTCGATCTTACGGCTAATCCCGTTTCAATTTCTTATTCTG
>Ga0222633_1001750_pt1 | contig 10432 bp, 12 predicted proteins | sample AntAcemetageno48_FD_179816 | JGI IMG/M metagenome (GOLD analysis project Ga0222633, IMG submission 179816) | Saline water microbial communities from Ace Lake, Antarctica - #48 | ecosystem: Environmental > Aquatic > Non-marine Saline and Alkaline > Saline | place: Antarctica: Ace Lake | collected... | reverse complement strand
TGGGTGATATTCGCGACTCCGGTGAGGGAGTTCAACGTTTTGTGGAGCGGGTGAAACGCAAAGAAGAGGGCGTTCGCCTGATGGGCTTTGGTCACCGAATCTATAAGAACTATGATCCCCGGGCGCGCCTGGTGAAAGAAAGCGCGGATGAGGTGCTGGAGCAGCTCGGCATCCACGACGAGTTGCTGGGGATTGCTAAAGAGCTCGAAGAAATCGCCCTCGCTGATGACTATTTCATTGAACGCAAACTGTATCCCAACATCGACTTTTATACCGGTGTTATTTACAAAGCGATGGGCTTCCCGACACGGATGTTCACGGTCCTTTTTGCCATCGGCCGCCTGCCGGGTTGGATAGCCCATTGGCGGGAAATGAACTCTGACGAGGCCACCAAGATTGGCCGGCCTCAGCAACTCTACGTTGGCCCTGCAGGCCGGGATTGGCCTATTCGATAGGGTCCATTGCATTATCCGCCGAGTTTTCCCAGTTCATCCCCTTCGTCGGTCATGAGTTGGGCTGCGAACATGGCCCTCGCAAGCAACGTCGCGGAAGTATTTTTCGCTTCGCCAAGTTCCACTCTCGCGACCTAGATCTCTCGTTCATCCATGGAAACTACCCCGTCACCCGCGGTTTGATGAAGCCACGAGGAACACAAACCCGTGAGGGCCGGTGGTCCTCTTTACGTGTTCTTCCTACGAAGGTTGTGTGTGTGGCAGGAGCTCCTCATCTGTCACGTTACCCACTTCGACGCGCCACTGAGCCCAGCACAGCGGCTCAAACTTGTTGAAATCGTCATCTATAGGACGGCTGGGTGCAGGCCCGCGTCGCTGAATGCGTGCAGGCCTCCGTGTCATCGTCCTCAGATGGGTCCTCCGGTACCGAGTCGATGTGATGGGTGGTCTGACCGACTGCGCTTCATTAAAAGGTGGAGACTGCGCCGGATCGGCTGCCACCTGCGTCTGCCCCTGTGGACGGTATCGAGGGCCCTCAATCGGAGTAGTCGTGGCCGCGTTCTGGCACCCCGGCCACGACTACTCCGAATCCCTCGAATTCACCGTGACCCGGGTGCCGACCGAAAACGGTTCCTGCTACCAATCTGGCCATTTCAACGTCCCCCTCAGTGGTACCAAAGACAGATACGCGCGCCCCTACCGCCCCCAAACAAAAGGAAAGATCGAACGCTTCCACCGCGCCCTGGCTATCGAATGGGCGTGGGCCCAGGACTACGACTCAGAGCAAGCGCGAGCAGTGGCGTACCAAGGCCGAACTCATCACTACCACAGCGACAGACGCCACATCGGCGTTGGCAACAACTAATCCCATCGATCGGGTACACAACGTCAATGGGAAGAACAAATAGGCGTGAAGCTACTAGCCACAGCTCAAGATTGCCCAACCCTGGACGACTGGGAGAAAACTCGAATTGAACTGGGCTTCACTAACACTTCTCCTAACTTGACTGTGGCGCTCTGGGGTTTGGAACCGAGTTCACCCAATTGCCTGGACGCCACAAAAATGGAGCATTCTGGCCTAAGCAAGATAACTGATCCCCGACTTCCCCGGCCCTCAACCTGACGGCGTCAACTATCCTGGAACACTCTGGCGACACACCTTGTCATTCGAAAACCACCGCGTCCTTAACCGCCTGGACAATGCGTTCTTCGTCACTTGAAACCCACACATAGTCCTGGTGGTCTCCAGAAAAACTAGGAAAGATTTCTTTAGTGAAGTTTGAAAAGTTCGCACACAGAAAATACCCCTGTTTCAGCATGAGATTATTGATTTCAAAAGCTGAGTCTGGGCGAGTTTCGATAACAACTACCCGCGGTTTTGGGGAAAACCCAAAACCCCTGAGCACCTCCAACTCAAAACCCTCTACGTCCAGCACGAAGAGGTCGACTTCCCGAATGCTGTGCTCCGCGAGCAATTTATCCAAGGTAGTGGCGGGAACTGACTTCATTCTGATTTTGGGCTTGACGCGCGCGCGCTTCCTCAGTCGCTTCATCACAACCGCGAATCGTGTTCGGGGCTTTGCTGGGTCTCGAAGAACCAGTTTTGGGTCGGCGGTTCCCATCAGGCTTCCGTCTGCAAAAGTCCCACGAAGAGCGCTTACGCTATCGTCTCCAACCAGCGCCACGTTGGCGAGAATAGCGTCTTTCCTGTTTTCTACGAGACGTTCAAAAGCTTGTGGTGAGGGCTCAACAAGGAGACCCGACCACCTTGACTTGTCCAGTCGAATAGTGGTGCTCTGCGCAATCCCATCATTCGCCCCTGCCTCGATGAAAAAGCCTCCATCGGGGAAAGCCTTCGTAGCAAAATCTGACAAACACTCTGCTAGTGGTCGCGGCATGTTATTCACCGGATAAGCCCAACCTTTCTGATTACTTGGATTGACCTGCTCGCGGTGGTAGCTCCAATTTCTGGGAGAGTGGTCAGTAGTCTAAAAGCTACAGTATCGAGGGTAAACCCCGAGGGCCGACTACCCCGGCCATGACTGCGGGGACTAGGTAGATTCCCCATACTGGTGGGGCACCAATCCTCTCCGCTACCCCCTACCCCCTACCCGCTACCGGCTACCGGTTGGGAGGTGTGATGTCGCTCCCTGTTTGTGAAAACCCCAGCTCTTACGGGCTTCGGCCCCACCGCTACCGCCCTAAAGTCTCCTGCATGTTCTTCGCACGGAGGCCCTTATCTCTCAGGGAATCTACTTAAACGGGCCACTCACCCCAGCAGTGCACCTCAAACTCGTGGAACTTGTCCTCTAGGACGGCCGGGTGCAGGCCGCCACCGCCAGATGGGTCTGCCTGTGTCGAGGCGATGGGATGACGAGTCTGGCCGACCGTGCGTCCAAAGCGCACCACTCGCCGGCGCAATCAGCACCCATCGACCGCGTATACAACGTCAATGGGGAGATCAACTAGGCGTGAAGCTCGGAGTTCAACGCAACGGCCACTCCTTGCCTGGAGATGACTTCCACGCTACCGTTTTGGGAGTTTCGGCGAAAAAGGAGCCCAGGCCGACCACTTAGATCCTTGGCCTTCAGCATTGATGTCTTGCCGTCCTCGATGAGGGACACTTTAGTTCCCGCGGTGACGTAAAGGCCGGCTTCCACCACACAATCATCCCCCAGGGAAATTCCGATACCGGAATTTGCTCCTAGGAGGCATCTCTTCCCGAGAGAAACAGTCTTTGTACCGCCGCCAGAGAGCGTCCCCATAATGGAAGCTCCACCGCCGATATCAGTTCCCTCACCCACCACCACTCCTTGGGAGATACGCCCCTCCACCATCGAGGCGCCCAAGGTTCCCGCGTTGAAGTTGACGAATCCTTCGTGCATGATGGTCGTGCCCGGGGCAAGATGAGCACCCAACCGAACCCGAGAAGCATCTGCGATGCGAACCTGGGGAGGAGTTACATAGTTTAAGAGCGGCCCAAATTTATCCAAGCTTGTGACCGTGGCGCCTGCTTTTTGCAAAGTGAGTCGATTCTGCTCGAAGAAAGCTGGGTGAACGGGTCCTTTGGTCGTGAAGGCGACGATGGGAAGAAGACGAAAGAGCCCTTCGAGGTTGAGAGTATTGGGTGCAACGAGGCAGTGGCTAAGCAGATGCAGGCGCAAATACGCATCGGAGGTGGAGCTGGGCGGGGTTTCTAAATGTATGGCGTTGGCAACGCCGGCAAGAGTCACGCCTCGAAGCTTATCGTCACCCTCTAGCTGGATGATGGGGGCCGGGATCAGGTGGGTGTCAAAATTCGCAGGGGGCGCACCCAGTGAAGGTTCTGGATACCAGGTATCGAGCACAGTTCCCGTGGCTTTCGACACGGTCGCAATCCCATAACCCCACGCCATTCGCGACTCTTCAACCATGGACCAAGAGTATCTCGTGAGTGCTCTCCCAATACACTTAGCCCATGTCAGGCAAGAGCATCGTGTTGAAAACCAAGGAATCAATCGACGCGCTCACCCGCCAGATTGTGGATATTCCCAGCCCCTCCGGTAGTGAAGAGGGGCTCGCAGACGCCTTTGAAAACGCGCTGGTGGATGCTTCCCATCTTGAAACGATTCGGTTCGGCAACACTGTCGCCGCTCGCACCTCATTGGGTCGTAAGCACCGTGTGGTGTGGGCAGGACACATCGATACCGTTCCGGTTAATCACAATCTTCCCTCTACCGTGAAGGAAGGCTTCCTTCACGGTAGAGGGACCGTCGACATGAAAGGCGGCCTAGCGATCGGCCTCAAGCTTGCGCTTGAACTCACGTCACCCGTTCACGATGTGACCTGGATTTTCTATGACAACGAAGAAGTTGAGGCGACGAAGAACGGCCTAGGGATATTCTCTGTGGCTCATCCCGAGTGGGTGAAAGGAGATTTTGCCATTGTGGGAGAGCCCAGCAATGGCGCTGTGGAGGGCGGATGTAATGGCACTCTGCGGGTTGTTGTCACCACGCAAGGTAGACAGGCGCATTCTGCTCGATCGTGGATGGGAGAAAACGCCATCCACGCGGCAGCCACAGTATTAGCACGCCTCGTGGAGTATGAACCTCACACCGTGAGAGTTGATGGCCTTGATTACCGCGAGGGGCTCAACGCGGTGGGAATCTCTGGCGGAGTGGCAGGCAACGTAATTCCTGACCGTTGCGACATAACCGTCAACTATCGATTCGCCCCGGACAAGACTGTGGACGAGGCGCTGGCCCACCTTCGAGACGTCTTTTCTGGCTGCGATGTTGCTGTGGTGGACCAGGCCGGCGGCGCCAGGCCCGGTGTGGACAGCGAACTTGCCCGAGGTTTTGTGAGCGCACTAGGGGTAGAGGTACGCTCCAAATATGGGTGGACTGATGTGGCGCGCTTTGGTGAGTGGGGTATCCCCGCCGTCAACTTTGGGCCCGGTGATCCTTCGATAGCCCATTCTGATGACGAGCGTGTCGCTGTTGCTGATCTTCAAGCGGTCTATGCCGGTATGAAAACCTGGTTGATCGGCGAAGGTTAAACCTTCGATTTTCCCCTCCCGCCAATCTGGGGGATAATGGAGGTTACAGAGGCGACTTTTAGAGGAGAATTCAGCGATGGCCGCAATGAAGCCCAGAACCGGTGACGGACCCATGGAGGCCGTCAAAGAAGGACGCTTAATCATCGTCAAGGTTCCCTTAGAGGGCGGCGGACGACTTGTGGTTTCTGTGAACCCCGCGGAGGCGAAGGAGCTTCATGATCAGCTTGCAGGTGCTCTCCCTCTCTGAAGGAAGCCTGTTTGCCCGTTACGCGTGCCTACGAGTACTTTAGGTTCTGCCGAAAGAGGTTTTCATAATGACGGCATGTTTTAAGAAAGCGACGGGAGAGATGTCTGGGATTTTTAGCGGCTTAAGATCAGGGTTTAAAAGGCAGTCGCGGGTCGCCTCCCGAGGAAACAAGCCACTGATCGTGTCCTTTACGGGAGGAATAGGCGCCCAGATATTTAGCCTCGCCATCGCTCTAAATTTGAAAAAAAGAGGGGAGCCTTTCGGGGTCGACTTGAGCTATTTCGAGCAAGATCCAAAGTTAGCAGCTGTGGGTGATGGGGTTTCGATATGGCCCTGGGGTCTCGAGTATCTCGGCCATTCCGCAGCCGATGTGGCAGCTCTCGGAAGTATTGAGCGGGAGGACGGGCGGTTCCTTCCCGACTCGCTACTGAAGTTCCGAATGGGGATTTCTGCAATGGCAGATCATTCCGTCAGGGCACATTTTCCGCGCCGGGCTTCTGTGGAAAATTTTCTTAAACTGGGCATCACGGACCCCATTCCAGACCTCCCCTATGTGGCATTCCATCTCAGGAGGGGGGATTACTTGAATGTTGCCTCCCACGTTGTACCGGACGATGACTATCTTGGTCTTATGGGACGCCTCTCCCGGACTATTCCGGCTGCAATTGTGGTTTCGGATTCGAGTCTTTCTCAGGATTTTATCTCCTTTTGCGAGGAGAGATTTCCCAGGATTGCGTTTCTCGATGGTCTCAGCTACGAGCCGGGGGAAATACATCATTTGCTGAGAAATGCGTCAATTCATGTGGGTTCGAATGGCCAATTTAGCCTAACCGCGGGCTTGTTGTCAGATACCCTTTTTCTCACCCCGAAAAAGTTTTTTGTCGGACTGGATGCTTATGACAGCTTTTTGTCAGGCTTATCAAATTTTTCTGCATTAGACATCCGCACTGGCGGCGGGGTCCCCGGTTCAGCAGAGTAGTTCATTGGGTTGCGGTATGGGGTTCCAGCCCTCTCGTAGTGTTGAGCAGGCGTATGTTTATGGTGTTGCCTTCAACGCCAGACGGAGCCTTTTCACTCGCGTGGTGAGGTGTGACAGGGCTCGGTTAATCTCGCGGGCGAGGAATACAGGGTTCAGCGAGCGACGTTTTTGAAACGTGTGCTTTTATTTTTCGGTCGCCAGATACTGTGGGACGGAGAGCCAGCCCATTGGAGAGCCGCGGGCGTCAACTAGTCCTTTGAGTCAACGGTGGGGGTGGCGGCCCCGCGAACAGATTTCCCCTTCGGGGTGAAATAGTTGATGCAATCTACCAGCGACAGCAAGAGCCTCTTTAGCAATGCGCCCGCGCCAGGACCCAATGAGGAATGGGGATCCCGACTTCATTAAGAGCGGACTCGGTGTCCCGTCGGCATGTGATGAGGCACCTTGGCCTTGCCCGTTAGGGGGACAAGCTGGATCCCGATGGTCACCGTGGAGGATTTACGAACCTAATGGGAACCCTCTAACCGGGTACAGCTTTGTGCACCAGCCACACAATTGGCAGTGGCCTGACCCCATTTTTTAGGTCCATAAATTATGAGAGTCATCTTGTAGCCAGCATCAGCAGGCAGGAAGACTATGACCATGAAGACGAAACGAAGAAAACGGCACTCGCCGGAGCAAATAGTTCGCAAAATCCAGGAAGCTGACCGGGTCCTCGCGGAAGGCGGTGATGTTGCTGCCGTGCTGCGGCAGCTCAACGGGACCGAGGCCACCTATTACCGGTGGCGCAACCAGTTCGGCGGCTTGAAAGCTGAGGATGCTAAGGAGCTGAAACGCCTGGAGAAACAAAACCTGCAACTGGGGAAACTCCTCGCTGAGGCAGAGCTTGAGAAAGCAGTGTTGAGGGAGCCGGCCGAGGGAAACTTCTAGGCCCGGGCAGGAGGCGAGCAGCCGTTATTCACGTGATGCGAGTATTCGACATCAGTGAACGGCTCGCTTGTCGCCTGGTCGGGCTTACCAGGTCAGCGTTTCGCAGACCGTTGAAAGGTGACACACCGGAAGACCCGGATCGGGCGTTGCGGGCATGGTTACGCACGTGCGAGCGGAAGCTTCGCGTGGGGAAATCGATCCAGGCCTGGGCGGGCTGGGTCGTGATCTCCCAGGTCGCGGGTCCGCCCGTGGCCTTTCTCACTGAGGCTGTGCTGCACCTGGCGGGTGGACCAGCTTTGCGAAGCGATCCGCTCCCGGAGCGATCTCTGATTGAGCTTCACCGTGAGGACGTAATGCGCACCGCGGCGGTGAAGGTATCCGGCGTGTTCTCGTTGCGTGTGCAGGGCGTCGGCGGTGACCACGACTCTCGACACATCAGAGATCTGATCAAGCAGCGGCGCAAAACGGGGGGTCTCGTTCGTTTTTACACCGATGGATTCCTGCCCGATCACGGCCCCCGTCGTATGGTCCACGGCTGCGAACAGGAACACCCGTTTCCCGCCCCCGTTCTTGGCCCCCGGATTTCTTTCCCATCGACGGTAATCACCTGCCGCCCCTGACCGGCTGTGTGCTGTCGGACACGCCCGCGCAGCCACTGGCTGATGACCGTATCGAGGGCGACCGGGTCGACTAATGCCGCCATCCTGTGGATCGTGGCCCGCGACGGCGCCTTCCCGGAACCGCGAATCATTCCGGCGGCGGCAACCTGATTCTGCGCCCACTCGGTGATCGTCGTCAACGTTCTCGCACCCGAGATCACCGCGCACACAATAGTTAGCAGCAGCTCCGGAAAGGGGTAGCGGACACCGCGTTTATGGCGGGGATCAGGGACCATGACGAGGGCATCTTTGAGAGCGATCAACCCCGCAGGATCCTGGGCAGTGCCCACGTCAGCTGGAAGAGGCTCAACTGCGAAGTGGCGGGCAAGGGCGGTCGTGAGTGAAGATGGCAATGAGGAACTCCTGTTCTCCGGGTGTGTGGATAACACCGGATTAACAGGTGTTCCTCTCAATTAAAAGCTGACAGGCCGGACATAGACAAATTACAGTCGCTCAGGTTGACTTCGAAAAGGCCCCGGCATAAGGCCCACTTCATGCGAAACGTCCTCGCGGTGGTGCCGAAGGGACCGCAGGAGATGGTGGCCTCGATCATCTGCACGATCTTCGCCCAACCCGATGCGGGACACATTCAGAGGCAATTCGCCGAAGTCACCACCATGCTCGGCCGGTCCCACCCTAAAGTCGCCGCGATGCTCACCGACGCCGAAGCCGACCTCCTCGCCTTCGCCGGATTCCCGCGCCGTCACTGGCGCCAAATTTGGTCGACGAACCCGCTGGAACGGGTCAACAAGGAGATCACACGTCGCACCGACGTCGTCGGCGTGTTCCCCAAACCGGCGGCCTTGCTGCGTCTTTCCGGGTCGGTCCTGATCGAGCAACATGACGAATGGGAAGCCGGCGAACGCCGCTACTTTTCCGAAGCTTCCATGCTCGAACTGACCACCATGAACAACCCGATCGAGGTTCTCAACGAGGCGGTGGTGCTCCCCGAACTCGCCGCCGCCTAAGCTAGAACCGCTGACCCGCACGGTATTGAGAAACTCCACCACTCAGCGGGACGTGACCTTGATTTTTGTGGTAGATACTGCTTTCTTGGACAACGTGAAGGTTCGCGATGCACCCGAGAAATCGGGCGAAAGGGTGTTGCGGGGCTTGTTGGCGACATTAATGACCACACCTATGCGTCGGCCTTGACCGTCGGAGAGAGCGTGTGAGCCGAGAGGGCGATTTTCCTTTTTCGCCAATCTGGGGGACAATACAATCAGTACGACCGAATTTTAGAGGAGAATCCAGCGATGGCCGCAATGAAGCCTAGAACCGGTGGTTGGCCCATGGAGGCTGTCAAAGAAGGGCGGTTGATTATCGTCAAGGCCCCCTTAGGGGGTGGTGGCCGTCTTGTCGTGTCAGTGAGCGCCGACGAGGCTAAAGAACTCCATCACCAGCTTGCAGGTGCCTTTGGCGGCAAAGGGTGGTAAAGAGCCTGCGGGGTCGTTTTTTTTCTATCCTGCTGCGATTAGGACAGAATCCAATCACCTGGTGGCCTAACCTAGCAAATCGACGGCGTTTCCGAAAAGAACGGTTGGACTTTGAATTGTTGGGTGGGGTGGTGGCAAAGAACTATCAAATTTTGTACGAGTATGACGCAGATGCAGGAGTTGCTAACGGCCACTATTTCCACCAAGACCTAGAAGTTGCTTCCGCCATTTTTGAGGCGAAACCTTCTAGGCACATCGACATCGGGTCGAGCGTCTACGGTTTTGTCTCCCATGTAGCGTCGTTTCGAAAAATTGACGTTGTGGATATTAGACCGCTGCCCGATAGTGGGCATCAAAATATAACCTTTGTGCAGATGGACTTCATGAATCCTACTAATGTTGATTCTCTGAAGGCAGACTCGGTGTCCTGCTTACATGCGATAGAGCACTTCGGTTTGGGACGCTATGGGGACGAGATTGACCCAGAGGGGCACCGAAAAGGATTTGCGAACCTTATGGAAATCGTTAACCCCGGGGGGGTGTTATACATCAGTTTTCCAATTGGCATCAGTAACGAGGTCCACTTTAACGCGCACCGCGTCTTCCATCCCCATGACATATTTTCTTGGTCTGATGAATTGGATTTGTGGGGTCTTGAAAAATTCCATTATGTCGATGATGCGGGCACCTTACATCGCAACGTCGATCTAGTTTCGAACCCGCCGAAAACCGATTATGGATGTGGCATTTACACATTCCGGAAGCCCCGCGAAAGCAAATAATTTTCATCTGGGCATGTCGGGTGTTCTCCCCGACCAGACACCGGCCCACAATGTTTGCTCAAGGAAGTGGATTCGACACCTGGAGAACGATCTCTCCTTTATATTTTCTTCACTAGGTGGACGAGGCCATCGCCAATCATGTTGAGTGTGTGCACCACATCATCTCTCTCATCGAGAGCTTTCAGTAACCATCGGTAGGCAGATGTCTTGTCATCTCTTTTTGCCGGATCAGACACGAGATCCTCGGCTAGCGCTCCCACAACGATCACACTGCCGCGGGGTCTCACGAGAGCTAAGCCCCAATCGACGTAGGCTTGCACGTTCGCAAAGTCAGCGTCGATGACAACAAGGTCGTAGCTGCCCTCATTCATTTTGGGGAGCACTTCGAGGGCTTTTTCGGTAATGAGGCG
>Ga0222633_1001749_pt1 | contig 10433 bp, 7 predicted proteins | sample AntAcemetageno48_FD_179816 | JGI IMG/M metagenome (GOLD analysis project Ga0222633, IMG submission 179816) | Saline water microbial communities from Ace Lake, Antarctica - #48 | ecosystem: Environmental > Aquatic > Non-marine Saline and Alkaline > Saline | place: Antarctica: Ace Lake | collected... | reverse complement strand
CAGCTTGGGTCGGATTGGGAGTGATCGAAACCGAACTCCTCATTCCAACACAGGTCGCCGTTTCCAGCCCCTCCGAAGTTGGCGCGTCAACTTCGGCCGGCATTGCGACATTGTTAATTCCCCGCGAGTCCGGCTCATCTCTCCTATCGCCTTCGCTGAACCAATTTCTTTTTCTCCTTTGGATAGCGGGAATGTTGGTATCGCTTCTTCGTATCGCGAGAGGATTACTTAATACCTCGCACATCGTAAGAAAATCCGTCAGCCTTCCCTCCGCAAAACTGAATCGTTCCAGAAACATCCAATTCGAACTTTTCGGGAAGTTTCCTGTGCAAATACTTTGCGCCAAGGGCCTCGCATCTCCGATTCAAGTCGGCTGGCTCAGACCAACCGTCATATTCCCAACCGCGATGCTGACGGGTATGCCCCCTTCTCACTTCGACGCGATATTGCTGCACGAACTCGCCCACTTCCGACGCGGCGACTACTTCTTTCATCTAATTCAGTCAATTCTCGAAGCTGTATTGTTCTTTCATCCTGCGGTCTGGTGGATCTCCGCCCAGATAGACACTGAACGTGAGAGAGCCTGTGACGATCGCGCTGCCAAGTGGCTGGGTTCGAGGCACAGCTACGCCAGCGCACTGGGATGGATCGAACAAACGCGAATAGAATCCACACCAGGAATGCTTTCACTGCGAGCGGATGGAACTTCGGTTGTTGATCGGGTTCGTCGTTTGGCGCGGCTACACTATTCGATCCCTCCAACCTCACAACCATGGAAAGGCTGGCTGCTGCTTTCGTCTCTTTCAGTCGCAGCCGCGGCGTCCTCTCTCGCGAGGCCGGCAAACGGAATACATCGTGAAACCAGCTGCTATTTCCATGCGACGTCTTCAGAAGGCTGCGTCTCGACGACCGTCGTCAATATTTCGAGGAATTTGCTTGAAAGGCCAGTGATCTGGAAAGATATCGTGGTGAATTCGAAGAGCGTCCCGCTATTGCGCTCGGTCATCCTGTTAGAAAAGGACGGGCAAATCTTCGATCCACAATCCGTGGACACTCCGGTTTTCAACGAATTTCCCAATCAGTGGGTGATCGAACATGACCTTGATTTTCTCGACTCATCGCTCCCCCTCAAGGACAAAGATAACGACGGTTTCAACAACCTTGAAGAGTATGATTCCAAAACTGATCCCACGAAGCCGGACTCACACCCTCCTTACGTTCAGAAAGTCAACTACACCGCACACAAGGTTTGGAATTACCCGATCACTTATGCTGCATTGCCGAGTGACAAGAAATGTCAATTGAACCGCGCCGCCTCGCAAAAATTCGGTCCACGCGATTCGTCATTTCTTCGCGCCGGTGATATTTCCGAAGACGGAAAATTACGGATACTTTCGATTTCACCGCAGGAGGTAGTCGCCGAATTTATTCCTCTAAAGAAGGAATTCGTTCTACCGAAGAAAACGCCCGTTTTAATCCCAATTCGATTTGCGGAACTTCACCTGACTGTTGGGAACAGCGAAAAATTCACGGTCCGTGTGGGCGAAACCTTCCGGCTGCCAGAAGAACCCGAGGTTGAATATCTTCTTAAATCGGCCGACGAAAACGAATGCGTCATCACAGATGGCGAAGCGGAACATCGGAAAACATCGCAGCCGTAAGTTTCATGGCCAGATAGGTTCGCGCGGCCCCGCGCAATCTATCGTAATCGTTGGGAAAATCGTATTCAATCCAACGCGCCAGAGCGGCCTACGCACCAATTACACCTGCGCAACCGGGCCGCCGAACCGACATATCGGTTGCGGCTACCAGCAACCAACGCCGTCAACCATGGAGCGGCAGGCACCCGCGCGTGAGAAATCCTTTTTATCCAACAGCGTTACGGTTTTCCTGTCTTCTCTTTCAAATCAGCCCAGAACTCGTCGACATTGTCCTTCCGGATTTGTCGTCCGTCGATGTGGAGGATCTTATTCTCGGGAATGACGGAGTTGTCGCCGTTGGCGATCGCATTGAGCAGTTCGACTGACTTATAGCCATACATGTACGGATTCTGGACGACGGTGCCGTGGACTGTCCCGGCCTGGATCGCCGCGAGGGTTTCCGCCTGCTCGTCGAAGCCGATGACTTTGATCGTGTTCAATTTCCCTGCTTGCTCCAACGCCTGCAGAATCGCAGGCGGATTGTAGGCAAAAAGTCCAACCATGGCATCGATGTCCGGATAGCGGGAGAGCGCATCCTCTGCATTTGCTTTCGCTTTCGCCATGTCAAATCCATCCGTCAGCGTGGTCAGCACGGTGTATTTGTCTCCCTTGATCGGCTTTCCGGCTGGATCAAATCTACTGGCGTCATCACTGCGATCGAGCAATTCATCGATGACCCCCTGCCGACGCTGCCGCGCGTTGTCCTGCTCCATGCGCCCGACGAGAATCGCCACCTCCCCGCCGTCGGGCAGCGCCTCTTTCACCAACTCGCCACACATTCGACCCGCCGTGTAGTTGTCCATCCCGATGTAGACGAGACGGTCGCTCTCAGGTGCGTCGGAGTCGTGCGTCGCGAGTAAAGTCGCGGCGGCTACCTCGTTGAGCATGTCAGTCTGGTTCTCTGAATTGATTGGACTGACCGCAACGCCATCAACCCCGCGGGTGATGACGTCTTCCATCATCTGCTTTTGATCGGTCAAGGAAGAGGGCATCAGCACCATGGCTTCAGCGCCAACATCCTCAGCGGCTTTGTTCGCACCTGCCTCGGCAATGGTCCAGAAATCGGCCACGCCATTGGTGATGTAGGCGATGCGGTTCGGCTGATCGCCCGTTTCGCTGCTTCCCCCACCACCGTCTCCACAAGACGATAGAAAAACGGCGATGCCTAGCGAGGCCCAGGTTGTTATGAGTATGCGGCGTGTCATGCCGCCGACGCTAACGAATGATCCGCGCCAGGAAAAGAACTTTCCGACCGAGTCGGCGCTAGTCCAGAAGCGTGTCGATCTTGCGGGCAAGATCAAAGTCCGCATCGGTCAATCCATTAACTTCGTGCGTGGTCAGTTTGAGAGTGACATTGCAATAGCGAATATCGATGTCGGGATGATGGCCGACTTCTTCAACAATTTCGGCAACCCCGTTGACAAAATCGATCGCCTCCATGAATTCATCGAACTCAAAAATTTTGAAAATCGACTTCTTCTCATGATCCCATTCCGGGATCTTTTTCAGCAAAGTTTCGATTTCTTCCTCGTCGACTAGTTCAGACATGGTAGCGAAATGTTGGAATTTTTAAGCTCCCCGGAAACTGTCCGAGGGTGCATTTAAACTCTCAATCGTTATCGCTATAGGACAAAACCGGATTCGCAAGTGGCAATCTGCATTTTTTCAAGCGTCATGCACCGGGGCAGATTGGGATTGATTCTCGCTCCAGTTTCGCTATAGCACCTGATGTGATGCGGCACTCTTGTCGCCAAGCTCAATCCCCCAAGAAAATGGCCCACGGAAAAATCTACAATAACATCGTTGAGACAGTCGGAAACACACCTCTCGTGAAGCTCAACCGCGTCACCGAAGGAGTCGACGCTACGATCGCTCTGAAGTGCGAATTTTTCAATCCACTCGGCTCCGTGAAAGACAGGATCGGCATGGCCATGATCGAAGCGGCCGAAGCGGCAGGACAGATCGACGAAAACACCGTCATCGTCGAGCCCACCAGCGGAAACACCGGTATCGCCCTCGCCTTTGTCTGCGCAGCAAAGGGTTACAAACTGATCCTGACGATGCCTGAAACGATGAGCCTGGAGCGACGCACTCTGCTGGCACTTCTCGGCGCGGATCTGGTTCTCACCGAAGGCCCTAAGGGAATGAAGGGCGCTATCGCCAAGGCGGAAGAGATCGCGGCGAACACTCCCCATTCTTATATTCCCCAGCAGTTTTCCAATCCAGCCAACCCGGCAGTTCACGTCCGCACGACAGCGGAGGAAATCTGGGAAGATACAGACGGCAAAGTGGACATCGTCATTTCTGCGGTTGGCACCGGCGGTACAGCAACAGGTTGTGCAGAAGGGCTGAAAGCAAAAAATCCAAACATCCAGGTGATCGTGGCAGAACCGGAAGATTCGCCTGTCATTTCGCAGACTCTTGCCGGTGAAGACCTTACTCCCGGTCCTCACAAGATCCAGGGCACTGGCGCCGGATTCATTCCAGACAACCTTCACCTGAAAACCGATTCAGGTGACCCGCTGATCTCCGAGTGCATCAAAATCGGTAACGATGAGTCGTTTGCCATGGCTCGTCGCCTTGCCAAAGAAGAGGGGATTCTTGGCGGTATCAGCACTGGCGCAAACGTCTGCGCTGCACTCAAAGTGGCCCGCCGCCCGGGCAACGAGGGCAAGCTCATTGTCACTATCGGTTGCTCCACAGGTGAGCGCTATCTCTCCACCGCACTCGCCGACGAGGCACGCGCTGCAGTTGGCGGCTGACAAGCGCCAAAATTCGCGTATTTTCCCGACCTCCCTTTCCGAAACCGGAAGGCTCAGCACTTATTTTAATAGAATCCTATCATGGCAGACAAACCCGAAGAATCGGAATACGATCCGGAAGCAATCGAAGCACTCTCCGCTAGCGAAGCGGGTGGCGTTGTTGACGCACTAGACCGTAACCGGAATTACATCCTCCTCGCCATCGCAGGCGGCGCAATTCTCATCTGCGCCGCCCTCGTGATTGGGCAGATGCGGAAGCAGAAACACCTGGAAGCCGCGCAAGCCTACTCGTCCGCACTCACCACGGGTGAAATTGCCGGACTCGACGCTGTGGCAGTCGACTTCGGCGGATCCATCGCGGGAGGGAACGCATTGCTTTCCAAAGCTGAGATTCAGATCAATCAGGGCAAGCCGCAGGACGCTCAAGCGACGCTGGAGAGCTTCATCGACGAATACCCAAGCCATCCCCGTCACGTGCAGGGAGTTTTCGCTCTCGGCAACCTTTATCAAATCGCCGGAGACAAGGAGAAGGCGCGCAGCTATTACCAGCGTGCCATCGACGAGCAACCCGACGGCGAGATTACTCCCCTCGCCCGCATTCGCCTGGGCGATATTGCGCTCGAATCCGGCGAGACCAAGATCGCCGATCAAGATTATCAGGAGGCCTACACCTTGCACCCAGGGACACCGTTTTTTGACTACGCAAAGCAGAAGATCACTCTTCTGGCGGTGGGCAATCCACCCGTGGTTGAGCGCCCTGAACCGCCCAAGCCTGAACCAGTTCCAGAGCCGAAAGCCCCTGCTCAGCCGAAAGCAGATGCGAAACCAACCCCGCCTGCTCAAGCGCCTGCCAAGCCGAATGCAGATGCGAAACCAGCCCAACCTGCGCAAGCGCCTGCCAAGCCGAAAGCAGATGCGAAACCAGCCCAACCTGGACAAGCTCCGGCAGCAGGAAAAGCGAAAGCAATGCCAAAAGCCCAGCCCAAGGCAACCATTCCCGGCTCCCAGCAAGGAAAAGGCAAAGCGCAGCCAAAGGAAGCAGCACCTAAAGCAAAAGCTCCAGGCAACACGCCTCAATCTCAGGGACCAGCTCCGAAGTCAAAGGCTGCAACGCCGAAAGCCGAACAGCCTAAGGCAGCAACGCCCAAAGCTGACAAGCCAAAGGCTGACGCACCGGTTAAATCTGAGAATTGACCGAAGCGGGGCTAGGCACGAGCCTATCCACTCGCCCCCTTTCACATGTCGACAGTCCTTGCAGACGTTTTACTCGTCTCCCCGAATTCCCATATCCGTCCAGTCTCCATCGAGATTGGTGACGACGGGCTAATCTCCCAAATCCACGAGGGGCACAACCCGCCTGCCGGCAGCAACGTCGTTCTTGACGGAGGTGGTGAAATCCACGCCTTTGCCGGATTCATCGATATCCATACTCACGGGGCCAACGGATTCGACCTTTCCGTCGCCACACTTGAAGCCGTCGAGACGATCGCAGAAGCCAAGCTGGCCGAAGGGGTGACCACGTTTCTCCCGACCACATGGACGGCGTCGCCGGAGAATACTCTCGCCATGGCAGAAGCTGCGTCCGCCTACAAAGAGAACCAACGCTTCGCTCGCACTCCCTTCATGCACATCGAAGGGCCTTACTTGAACCCCGACCAGGCCGGGGCGCAGGACTCGCGCGAAATGCGTCCTCCCGATGCAGAAGAAATCCGCCGCCTCCACGAGATCTGTCCCGTCGGGCTTGTCTCTCTCGCAGTCGAACTCGACGGCGCGCTCGATTTCATTCAAGAGATGGTAGCGATGAATATCATCACATCAGCGGCCCATAGTGCCGCGACTTGCGCCGAATTCCGCAAAGCCAAAGCTGCCGGACTCGGACATCTGACGCACTTCTGCAACCAAATGTCCCCGCTCCATCACCGGGAGATTGGCCTGGTAGGTGCCGGACTGCTCGACGACGACATCCATCTGGAGATGATCTGCGACACCATCCATCTGTGTCCCGACATGATCCAGCTCGCGTTCAAACACCGCAGCTGTGATCGCATCATGCTCATTACCGATTCGATCGCAGCCTCCCATCTCGGTGACGGGACTTATCCGCTGCATGATACCAAAATTATCGTGAAAGACGGAGCAGCCAGAATTCCAGCCGGCAATTTGGCGGGATCTATCGTCACGTTCGATGAATCACTCCGCAACGTGGCACGAATCACCGATCTGCCTCTCAACGAAATCGCAAAGACCTGCGGAGCCAATCAGGCAAAATCGCTCGGCCTGAAAGATCGAGGCGCCATCAAGCAGGGTTTACTGGCAGACCTAACCCTCTTGACTCCCGGGCTGGACGTCGTCGCGACCTACGTCGGCGGCGAACAACGCTTTTCCGCGTGAACTGCGGGGTGCTCGTAGCACCACAAGAATGGGGTGGGTCCCTATCTGCACGGACCAACGACATTGCCTCCGGCTGTCTCCGCTTCACTCCGGCTCCTGTCGTTGCACGCATCGTCCGTCCCGCTACCGGCTCGGAATAAAGGTCAACTCTGACAGCGGAACCGCGATCAACGGACCCGGAGGACTCACATGCTCCCAATAGGCGTTTTCCTGAGCCATCGGTTCTGGAGCGATTCGATTGAGGAACCACATTGTAAACGTGACACAGATGTAGAAGGCGATCCGACTGATCACGCGTTCTCTTAGGCTGACTCCCAGGGTGTTCACAGGCGTCATTAGAGCGGAAACAGTGCAAAAGGCCAGAACTAATTGTCATTTATGAAACTTTTCGCACTTTTGAGAAAGCGCCAACCGGATTGTCTGCGGTTGAGAGTTGAACGAAAGTTGGTATTTTCCAGCTGTGAATTCTGCCTCTGAAACCGAAGTAGCCCCCTATCAGGTGCTGCTCTATTACCGTTACTTCGGGATCGACGACCCTGTTGTCTTTCTTGAGGAGCATCGCGCGCTTTGCGAATCGCTCGACCTGAAAGGCCGCATCATCATCGCGAAGGAAGGTATCAACGGCACGGTTTCGGGGACGCTTGCAAATACGGAGCGCTATATGGAGAGCCTCCCGGACATCGAGTTCAAAATCGATCCAGCCGAAGATCACGTCTTTCCCAAACTCTCCATCAAAGTGCGCGACGAGATCGTCACCCTCGGGTTGCCCGGTGAAAAGGATATCGACCCGAACGCTGTCACGGGTGGTCGTCTTTCGCCCCGGGAGTTTTATGAGACGATGCAGGAGGAGGACGTCGTCGTAATCGACGGGCGCAATGACTACGAAGCGCAGCTAGGGCACTTCAAAAACGCCGTCTGCCCACCCCTGGGGAACTTCCGGGAATTCCCCGACTGGCTTCGCGACAACGCAGAGGATCTGCGCGGTAAGAAGATCTTAACCTACTGCACCGGCGGTATCCGCTGCGAGAAGCTTTCAGGCTTCATTAAAAAGGAAGGTTTCGACGACGTTTACCAGCTCGATGGCGGGATTGTGAAATACAGCAAAGATCCGGAAGTCCAGGGCCGGGATTTTGAGGGACTCTGCTACGTCTTTGATCAGCGCGTCGGTGTCGAAGTCAATCACACTGAAACGCGAAAAGTCGTGACCCACTGTCGCTATTGCGGAGTCGAGGAAGCGCGCTACGGCAACTGCCACTGGCCGGACTGCAACGAGCAGATCTTCATCTGCCCGGATTGCCGTGAAAAGCAGGGAGTGTTTTGCGGGGAGGAATGTAGGGCCAACGCACGTAAAATCTGAGCGCGCCTCAAGCGAGGAAGATTTGCTCATCCCCTTTGGTCAGAGATGCCGTCACGTGCCATCCCGGTAATTTCGCCGGGATGCACATCAGCAAAGCGTAGGGAAAACAGAACTTGAACAAGTGACTGTGCGCCTTCCCCCATGCCTCAGCATATCCCTTGCGGAACAGCTTCATTCTCTTTCCATAGGCATCTGGCGACTCGTTGTCGTGGTAGGCCTTTGACAGTTTCCTCAACCGCCGGAACACAGTCTTGGAAACGGAATCATCACTTTCCCCGTAGACACTGTTGAAAATTTTCCATGGCCCCTTTTTTGCCTTTCTCCACCCTTGAGCAAAGCTGGACTCCAATTGATCAATGACGTTTCCCTGCAAGATCCCTGTAAATACTGCGTGGTCGATCACGATGTGATATTTCAGCTCGACCAAGGCCTCCTCTCCTGCCGCTTCGTCGAGATACCTCGCTATCTCCGTCTTCGAGAAATCAAATTTCCCCGACTGGTACAGCGCATCGAGGATGAAATTGAATCCGTTCCGCGCGACTTTCCTGTTCGCCGACCCCTTCCATGAAGAGGACAATTCCAGCTTCTGCCGAAAATCCTCAGCCCTGATAGAATCCGCAGGGAGAAAGCGATCTGTCCCGGCAGCAAGATCGAAGTAGGTCTTCCAGAACCGCTTCTTTCTGTATTCCCCCTCCACCGCGACGCACTCTGCATACGTGTGATCCTTCTTCCCATCGATATCGGTGAGAATTTTCCTTCGGCTTTTTGCAAACTTTTTGGACTGAAAAAATAGAAGCTGCAGCGCAAAGCTTCCCCGCTTGTTCACATTCTCTGCTAGCAGGAAATCGGTGTTTTCGAAACAGCTGGAATGCGATCCTTCCCGATGTTCGTTCAAGGCGAATTCGAGATTCCCCCGCAGCAACCCATCGTAGATGTCTCTCAATTTTGCCCAGGCTGTCTCATCATCTGCTGCTGCAAAATCGAAGGAAAACAGAGACTCGTTCTCCTTTTTCCTGGAAATCTCAAAGGAGGCTGATAACTCGGCCTCACCTGTCAGAGCATTTCCGAGGAGGTCAGTAATCCGGGAGAAGAACGCCGGTATTTCGCGTTCCTTGATAGCGAATCGCCGGGCAACCTTTTCTGCGATGAGTTCGAGCCCCGAATCTACCTGCCCCTTCCATCCATTCGATATCACATCGCCAACCTGCTTCAGCGCACCATCAAGAGCATCCTCAGAAACCGACGAAGCGGCCTTCAATGCCCGATCAGTATCGATTCCAGCGAGCACTTGCGAAATCGGTAGACCGGTATTCTCGACGACAGAGCTGAGAACCCTATGCTCAATTTCACCTACATCAATACTGTCAGCCAGTCGGTATAACTCCGTTCGCAGCGCATCAATATTCTCCCCGGTAACACCCAGGCCACTACGCGTCACTTTCTCGACGAAATTGGGTGTGCCGAGCATCTCTGAAAGCACCAGTGGAGAGGCTTCGACCACATTCAACGCCCGCGAGATTTTTGCGAGCGAGGCCGCGTGCGGAACGGGAAGATTACTCAACGAAATTTGGGCAATGGCAGATTCAATTTTTTCACCGATCTCAGGCATCCCGTCGGAACTGATCCCCAGAGTTCCTGCAACTTTCGCGAACGCTCCCGTCACCAGGCTTCGACGCTGGTCCAGTAGACCGATATCGGCCAGACTAACATTGAGAGCACCACAGATTCGCTCGACAATGGCTCTCTTGCCTTCATCAGCGATTTCGGAAAAATCGAGTGCCTTCCGCCAGGAGTCGATCCTGCTCTCAAGTTCGCCGATCCGCCTGGACAACTCGGCGAACGGTATTGCCGACTTCGGTAAAGCTCGTGAGATCAAAGCTGAAGCGGCAGCCTTTGCCTCGGTTGGGGAAAGGAGGGACGCGCGAATCCTGACACCACCAGACGCACTTTTCGTCGCGGACGTCGCATTGTAGAACTCCAGACGTACTGTGTCCGAATCCTTCCTCCATGCAATCAATCGAAGCCGCGATGAACAAACTGTTCTCACTCGAACCGTTGGGATGACTTCGGCTTCAAACGGCTCATTCCCGCCTGCCGCATGAAGAACGCTGCCTGTCGGTGCGGACTTGGGAAAAACTGCCCGAACCAGTGACCGGTTCGCGCGAAAAACCTGCCCCCACGTGAATTCAGCAGCGAAACCAAATCCCGCCTGAAACTCAGTCA
>Ga0222633_1001747_pt1 | contig 10462 bp, 12 predicted proteins | sample AntAcemetageno48_FD_179816 | JGI IMG/M metagenome (GOLD analysis project Ga0222633, IMG submission 179816) | Saline water microbial communities from Ace Lake, Antarctica - #48 | ecosystem: Environmental > Aquatic > Non-marine Saline and Alkaline > Saline | place: Antarctica: Ace Lake | collected... | reverse complement strand
GGGGAATATACCTATGCGGACAACAATGGTGTGATCGCTTCCGCCAACCCACTGTCGATGCCTGAGCTCCAGGGCGAGGGTCGGTAACCCGGATCGAGAATCTAGATCCTTATTTGTCTTAGGTTAGGGTCCAGAAGACCTGATTCCCAACTGGCGGTAAACTGCCGGCCAAGACGATTACACTGTGTAATATCCAGAAAGCAGGCCGTTCCCTCGTAGTTATCGTGTTCTCCTCGATAGATGACCCCCTGTCCATCAATCAGGACATACTCGTGGTACTGCTGCCGCATTTCGGGATCGACGACTTTGATGCCGATAGAAGAGGGTAGTTTTCTCGCGATATTAAGCAGGGCGTGACCGTTTTTAATCACGCGATGTGGGTTAAAAACCAGCATCTCAATTTTCGTAAACTTGTTCCTTCTCGCCAGCCTGGAACAGATTGCCATCAGTTCTGTGTCATCAAACAAGTCATGTGACAATAGTGGTGAGTAGATGCGGATGCTTTTTTTGGCCTGGCCTGCCATTTCGAGAATGACGTTCCTGAAGTCAGATTCACTGCGTAACAGAACCAGCTGTTTGTCTTCGCCCAGTTTGTAGGTGACATCAGCGTTCATCGCAGTGCCACCGTCTGAGCGCATTTGGACAGATCTGTCTTCAGGTTCAAGGGGCAAGAAAAAGCGAGAGGCCGTCGGCTCTGCCAGAAACCCGGCTTTCTCCAGAAATGCATTCGTCTTTTCAGCAGATTCCGATGGAACAACCACCTCAGTCAGGGAGAAACGTCTGGCGCGTTGGATAGCGAGTTCCAGCAGGCTGGTGCCAACACCCTGGCGACTGTAGTCCGCAAGTACCCCGAACCGGGAGACCACGCCTTCAGGCGTCATTCGGATGACGCCGATGACGTGGTCATCGGCATTTGTCGCGATCCAGTGGATAGCAGATTCATCCAGATCATCCGAGTCATCATAGTCAGGCTGTTTTTGTTCTGTCTGGAATATCTGGCGTCTGAACCTGCGCAGGGTACTCGACTCCTCGACCCAGAGTACCTCCGATGTGTCGAAGTGTTTAACATCCAGATCCAGGCTGGATGCTACTGGCAGCAGCCGCTGGATATTGTCTTCAGGCGGGGCAAGGGGCTGTACCATTCGATAGTGGGCGATGCCCGCTTCCTGGAATTCCTCGCCTTCAGCAACAAATCCTGCCCTTTCATAGAAGCCGAGGGCGTGAGTCTGGGCATTCAGGAAAACACTCGAAAAACCAAGGTGACGGGCTTTCTCAACAGCCTGCTCGAGCAGCGCAGCGCCTACGCCAAACTTTCGGTAGTCTGAAAGCACTGCCATACGGCCAATCTGGCCATCGGGTAATAATCGAGCAGTGCCAATGGGAACATCGTTCGTATCCGTTGCCAGCCAGTGCCAGCTATCGTCGTCCTGGCCATCCCATTCTTCATCTTTAGGCACTTTTTGCTCAACAATAAAGACCAGGCGGCGGATGTTGGACAGTTGATTGCCGTCAGTTTGCCAATCGGCTGCCCGGATATTGAATTGCCTGAGTTCCACGGGTCCTGTCAAATAGTCTTGTTGGTGAATTATAGGGTAATGGGGATTAGACCACCGCGCCAGCGTACAGGAGTGATTGTAGACAATCCGCACCTTGACTGCTCGTGTGGGAGACAGCCTGCAGTTTTCGTTCTCTACAGATCGTCATCACCCACTGTTCATCACCGTCGGTTAAATGGAATGCGTCACCGTTGACGAAGAAATAAAACATGTGGCCGATTCTCGCGTAGCTCAATCGAGAAGGTAGCGCCGCCGAGAGGCTCATGCCTTTGGTATATTCTCTGGCATCGTCAGGGCAAAGTAATTCAGGCTCCCGTAAACGAGTGACATAGCAGCCGTACCATCGCTGCAATGTAGCAGGGCTAAACAGGCGAGCGACCTCGCCAAACAGTTCATCGGCGACGGAAGCAGGCAGGCCCGCGTCCGAACCATACAAATGATTATTCATTGGAATGTTCTGGGCTATGCCTTCAATCATGAATTCAGAAAGGTCTGCCAGCAGCTCTGCGGGGGTCGGGTTTCGAATACCAATTGACAGTGTCATCGACAATCCATCGCAGATCCCGAAATGGCCGACGCCAGGAGGCACGTACAGAACATCACCGGGAGCCAGATCATAGGTCTGGGTTGCGTGGAACCCCTTTAACAAACGGATTTCCTGGTTATCATCCAGGTCACTCTCGATATGGCCGCCTGTATCCAGTTGCCAGCGTTTGTTTCCCTGGTGTTGCAACAGAAACACATCGTATTGGTCAAAGTGCGCGCCGCAGGTGGCCCCGGTTCCTCCGACGGTGGCCATGACATCGTCTATCTGCCAGGGGGGAATGAAATGAAACTGGTCTCGAAGCAAGGTCGCCGCAGATTCCAGATGTTGCTCCAGGCATTGAACCAGCAGCAGGTGATTTTCCGGGACTAACCCGCCTGAGTCGCCGGAGTCCTCAAATGGACCAAGGAACAGTTCGTGATTGGAATTGATCATCCTGGACTCAACCAACTCGTTAAGGGTCAGCTGGCAGACTTCATTGATGGCAAGTGGGTAGGCTGAGACATCGATCGCGTTTCGAAACACGCATGCCTGTTTGCGCCAATAATTATTCTGGAAATCAGTTAAGCGTTCACCCTGAAGCATCAGTCGTCAAGCAGTCGTGCGACCAGTCTTTGCGCCTCACCAATATAGTTGGCAGGTGTTAGCGACAGGATATCTTTTTTGACGGCTTGTGGTAGATCTAACTCATTGAGCATGCTGACAATCCGTTCCTGGTTCAGCGATTCGCCTCGCGTCATTACCTTCAGCTTTTCATAGGGTTCTGCAATCCCGTGTTTACGCATAATTGTCTGGATAGGTTCTGCAAGAACTTCCCAGCTTTGCTCGAGATCTTTCTCCAGCGCTTCTTCGTTTAACTCCAGTTTCCCAATACCCTTCAGCGCAGAGTTGTATGCAATAAGGCTATAGGATAAACCGACGCCAACGTTTCTAAGGACGGTCGAATCAGTCAGATCTCGTTGCCATCTGGAGATCGGTAGCTTCTCTGACAGGTGGCTGAGCATCGCGTTGGCGAGACCAAGATTGCCTTCGCTGTTTTCGAAGTCGATCGGATTAACCTTGTGAGGCATTGTGGAAGACCCCGTCTCGCCCTCGATTTTCCTTTGCTTGAAATAACCAATTGAGATGTATGCCCAGATATCACGATCAAAATCGAGAAGGATCGTGTTGAAGCGACAGATCGCCTGAAACAGTTCTGCTATGTAGTCATGGGGTTCTATCTGGGTTGTGTATGGATTCCAGGTCAGGCCAAGGTCTGTAACAAACTTTTCGCTAAGAGATAACCAGTCGACATTCGGGTAAGCAGATACATGTGCGTTGTAGTTGCCGACGGCACCGTTGATCTTACCCAGCAGCGGTGTGTTCTGTACGGTAGCCAGTTGCCGCTTCAATCTGGCCACGACGTTGGCGAGTTCCTTGCCCATTGTTGTAGGCGACGCTACCTGCCCATGGGTCCTGGACAGCATCGGCGTAGATGCATATTGTCGCGCCAGGCTGGCGATGGTGTCGATAACCTCCTGCATTAGTGGCTCTATAGACGTTTTCATTGCTCCCTGGAGCATCAATCCGTGCGAAAGATTGTTGATGTCTTCCGATGTGCAGGCAAAATGCACGAACTCTATGTAAGGCTTCAGCCCGTCGATGGCCGACAGCCTATCTTTGACAAGATACTCCACCGCCTTAACGTCGTGGTTGGTTGTCGCTTCAAAGGCTTTCACCTGTTTCGCGTCGTCAACACTGAAACCTTCAATCAGGTCGTCAATCGCCTTGTGCTGCTGTTCACTCAGGGGCGGTAGCTCTGGAATGTTTGGTTCGCAAGCCAGACACTGGAACCAGCGAAGTTCCACGAGAACGCGAAATCTAATGAGTCCGTATTCGCTGAGGCGTTCGCGCAAGCCGCTGGTGTGCCTTGCGTATCGACCATCAATGGGGCTTACGGCAGTTAGTTCTGTGAGTTCTAGGGTCATTTTTTTATTTTATAGGTAATGGTTTGTTTCAACTAATAATTTCCGAAACCCGGTCAGTTGCGCGTAGCAATTTTTTACGTCCCAGGAGCCACTGGCTTCGCCGACCATCCAGTTGATGCCAAAGAACCGCCGAGCGAATTGCTGCTAACAGCAATGCCCTGATCCTGGAGGTATTCATTGTGTTGGCCAGGTGTTTTTGCTGTCCCTGAATACGGATTCTGGGTTCGATAGTCCCCGCGGTCTCTTCATATAGCCGGGATAACCTTGAGATGATGTCTTCATCGGTTACGGCAAGTTCATTGAGATGCCGATGCTCCTGGATTGCACTAATGCCTGCACCCAACGACCTCAGTAGTTCCGGTGTCCGGCGCAGTTGCTGTTCAAGCGATAGTACGCCCATAACATAACGAACTGTCTCGCCATGTTCACTGATCTTCAACTCACCGAGGATTTCGGTCACCAGCCGAAGACCCGTCCTGACGCCATCTCCACCCTTATAGATGTCCAGGGTCTCATCCGGGTTAGTGACAAAAATACTTTCAAGGCAACCCGTGAGGCTATCCTGGCTGGCCATACCGGTTCGTGCGATTCCCGTGACCAGATGACAACACTGTACAAGCCCTGCTAAAGCCAGGGCTCGCTCTTCTGTTTTTTGCAATTTCAAAGTGGATTATCCGTTGAGACGATGATGCCACCGCCGAGGCAGATGTCGCCATCATAGAAGCAGGCCCATTGACCTGGCGTTACCGCGCGTTGTGGTTCCTTGAACTCTACGGTGTAGCCAGCATCATTACCGTAAAGCTTGCATCGTTGGTCAGCCTGACGGTATCGGGTTTTTACGCACAACTCAGCAGGTAAATCAGGTGCCGGGCCGATCCACGAGATGTTCTCAAGTTTCATGGCCGAGCAAAACAGGGCAGGATTATCGTTACCCTGCGCGACGATCAAGCGATTGGATCGCAGGTTTTTAGCCGCGACATACCAGGGTTGCTCGTTACCGCCTTTCATACCGCCAATCCTGAGTCCCTGTCTCTGTCCGAGTGTGTGATACATCAATCCATCATGCTGGCCAATCACCTGACCTTCGAGATCAACAATATCTCCGGGATTGGCAGGCAGGTAGGTCTGCAGAAAATCCTTGAATCGTCGTTCACCGATAAAGCAGATCCCGGTTGAATCTTTCTTGGCGTGGACGGGCAAATCGTTTTCGCGCGCAATTTGCCGCACGCGATCCTTCTTTAAATCGCCCAGAGGAAAGATGACGTTGCTGAACTGTTCCAAGGTCACCGACTGCAGAAAGTAACTCTGGTCCTTGTTTCTGTCTTCTGCCTTTATCAGGCGCTGGCAACCATCAATGGTTTCGAGCCGGGCGTAGTGACCGGTCGCGACCAGGTCGGCGCCCAGTACTTCCGCATACCTGGCGAAAACATTGAATTTTATCTCACGGTTACAAAGCACATCCGGATTAGGTGTTCTGCCTAGTCGATACTCTTCCAGAAAATGAGAAAAGACATTCTCCCAGTATTCCGCTGCAAAATTTGCCTGATGTAGCTTAATGCCCAGTTTTTGACAAACCGACTGGGCGTCCTCCAGATCTTCCATGGCGGTACAGTAATCAGTCCCGTCGTCTTCATCCCAGTTTTTCATGAAAAGACCTTCAACCTGATAGCCTTTTTCGAGGCAAAGCAGGGCTGTGACTGAAGAATCTACGCCACCGGACATGCCAACGATAACCCTGGTTGTATCCGGGTCGGATGAAGAATTTCCTGTCATGATGACCTGGTTAAGAAAACGGGAGCTCTGGAAACCGTGCATTTTACTCCATTTCTATCCCGGGTTGTCACTGATGCAGGGCTGAGCTTACGAATCAGTTCAGGGTTGCTTTGATTATTGCTACACAAATTGACTGATCACGGATAAGGGCAATCCTGGTCGTTGCAGAGCATCATGAATGCAGGCAAGCACCAGCGGACTTCTTTGCTCCAGTAATTCGATTTCCTCAAGGGTAAGCCACAAGGCGGCAGCGATATCCGGATCAATGGCAATCCCGGTGTGTTCGACCGGTTCAGCCGTAAAGGCGACTCGAAAATAAAGCGTGTCGTTGTGTGCGGAATAGTACTGGTATACCCCCACAAAACCCTGCAACTCGACCACCCAGGCAGTTTCCTCAAGGGTTTCCCGCAACGCCGCCTCAAGCAGCGTTTCTCCTGATTCAAGATGGCCAGCAGGCTGATTAACAACTCGTTTACCATTGTCGATCTCTTCAACCATCAGGAACTTATCGTTCCGTTGTACAATAGTTGCAACTGTAATATGCGGTGGCCAGCTCATTGGGTCGATTGCAGTCCCGGAAACATTTAAAGTGCACTCATTATGTCAAATAAAACACCAAACCAGCAGCTGACCCATGTCGACGAACAGGGGCAGGCCAGAATGGTCGATGTCGGCGGTAAAGATATTACCGAGCGGATTGCTGTCGCATCGGCAACGGTCTCTATGCTTCCGGAAACGCTTGCGCTGGTACTCAGTGGTGAAGCAAAGAAGGGGGATGTGCTTGCTGTTGCACGAATAGCCGGCATCCAGGCAGCCAAGAAATGTTCCGACCTGATCCCCCTGTGTCATCCCCTCGCGCTGACGTCGGTGGAGGTCAATTTTGATTGCGATGAAGCCAGCAGCCAGATTCGCATCTCGGCGATGTGCAAGGTAGTAGCGAAAACCGGCGTGGAAATGGAAGCCCTGACCGCCGCGTCAATAGCAGCGCTGACGATCTACGATATGTGCAAAGCAGTAGATCGTGGAATGGTGATCTCTGAAATAGTGCTGGACAGTAAATCGGGCGGAAAGTCCGGCGATTGGGTCAAACCAGCGTGACCGTTAAGATCGTATTTTTTGCCAGCTTGCGTGAAAAGTTAGGCGTGGATTCAGTCGACCTGCAGATTTCGGCTCCTTCCAGGGTATCAGCGCTCATTACGCAACTGGTCGCCCAGCACTCGCCTGAGTGGCACGAGATACTGACGGCTGAAAATATTCGAATCGCCGTTAACCACGATATGATCAACGAGGACGCAGGCGTTACTGATGGCGATGAAGTCGCGTTCTTCCCGCCGGTTACCGGTGGATAGCATGGAAAAGAAAATTCAGGTCCAGGAAGAAACGTTTGATCTCAGGTCAGAGTATGACCACCTGCGATCCGTTAGTTTAAAAGTCGGGGCAGTCGTGACGTTTACGGGAACGGTTCGGGACCTCAATGAAGATGAGTCGGTACAGGTGCTCCATCTTGAACACTATCCCGGGATGACCGAACGAGAGCTCGACAAAATCATTGATGAGGCCGCCGACAGGTGGGATGTGATTGCGGCAACGGTCATCCATCGCGTGGGCGACCTCTATCCGGGCGATGAAATTGTATTCGTTGGAATGGCCAGCCAGCATCGGGGAGATGCCTTTGCCGCCTGTTCTTTTGTGATGGACTATCTGAAAACCCGCGCTACTTTCTGGAAGAAAGAGAAAACGGATGATGGGGAGCGATGGTTAACCACTCGAGAAAGTGATGTGGCAGCGGCTGAGGCCTGGAGCAAGTCTCAATAATCTGTCGCGATGAAAGGCAGGCTTGCCTAAAAGTTGACCTGTTCTTTTCGGAAAACGCCTGGCGCCTGATCTTGCAAGGTCCACGGACCAATCCGGTGGCGAAACAATCTTAAGGTAGGGAAACCCACTGCTGCAGTCATTCTCCTCACCTGACGATTTTTCCCTTCGCGTATCGACAGTTCAAGCCAACTGGTGGGTTTGGACTGGCGTACCCGGATATCCGGGACCCTTTTTGGCAGAGGACACTCGATGCGTGATGCTGTTGCCGGCTTGGTCCGCCCGTCTTTCAGGTCAACGCCGTCGGTGAGTCGTTTAATCGCCTTACTGTCGATTTCACCTTCAACCTGCACCCAATACGTCTTTTCCATTTTGAGTTGCGGGTCGCTTATTCGGTGTTGAAGCTTGCCGTCATTTGTCAGTAACAGAAGCCCTTCTGAATCCTTATCTAACCTCCCGGCAGGGTAGAACCCTTTTTCAGTCACATAGTCTGAAAGGTTGGGAGAGTCTCCGGAGAACTGGCTCATGACGCCAAAGGGCTTGTTTAAAAGGATCAGGTTACTTCCGGACACACTCAAGCCCTGGCCGATTCCTGACGCTGCTAATGTTGATCGGCAGGCGTACCTGCAGCGTTTCCGCTGCCGATGTCGTTCTGCTCGTCGTCATCTTCGCCATCAAGAGGGCTGACATTGACCGCATGAATACCTTTTGGTCCATCAATCATCTCGAAGCTGACAGGTTGTCCTGCTTTCAGTGTTTTATAACCGTCCATAACAATTGATGAGTAGTGAACAAAATAATCGTCACTTTCATCTTCAGGGAGTATGAAACCGTATCCCTTGGCGTTGTTGAACCACTTAACTCGTCCCGTAGGCATAGTGGTGACCTCATTGCTGTTGGCAACAGCCATGACACGTGTCCAGCCTGGGCGAATGCAGTATCTGCCGTGTTATGTTCAGCCGGCTGGCCATATGAAAACAACGGCTAAATTTGTACTATTCAGTCAGTACTTTAGGAGTATACAAAAGGTTCAGTCAAGGTCACTTATTTTCTCCATGTTTACAGTGGCTTAGAGCGTTGCAAGGAAGAAAACTGGCGCCAAGCGCTCAATTCGTGACCTTAACCCATCAGTCAAGTATTCTCGGGGGAGTGATTCTGGTTAGAATAGCCTGTGCGCTATTTCGTACGACAGAAGATACTGAACAGAAGATAAAGGACAGAAGGTGAACGAATGACAGCATTTAGTCCTTCCACCTTGATAAACCGTATTCAGACCTTATAAAGAGTAACTGTGATTGCATTAATAATAAGAGCGACCAGTGGCGAGGAAGATCCTCTTGACCCTGGCAGAGATACTGGGCTCCTGGAAGCTCCCGTAGAACCCAAGATAAAAAAGCCACCGCTATACAAAGTGGTGTTACTTAACGATGACTACACTCCAATGGAGTTCGTGGTAGAAGTACTACAAACATTCTTTGGGATGGGCAGGGAAAAAGCCACCCAGGTGATGCTTTCAGTTCACACGCAAGGCAAGGCAACTTGCGGGATTTTCCCCAGAGACATTGCCGAAACCAAATCTGCGCAGGTAAATCAGTACGCGCAGGAAAACCAACATCCGCTGATTTCAGAAATTGAAGCAGTCGAAGATGATGACGAATAGAGGAAGGCGTTACCCACTATGTTGAGCAGAGAACTTGAAGTTACCCTGAACCTGGCTTTTAAAGATGCCAGGCACAAGCGGCATGAACTGATGTCCGTTGAGCACTTGTTGCTATCCTTATTGGATAACACTTCTGCTGTTTCTGTGCTGGGAGCATGTGGTGCAGATATCGAGAAACTTCGAGCAGAGCTGGAAGAATTCCTTGAGGCGACAACGCCGCTGATTCCACAGAATGAAAACGACCGGGAAACGCAGCCCACGCTTGGATTCCAGCGCGTACTGCAGCGGGCTGTCTTTCATGTGCAGTCCAGCGGCAAGAAAGAGGTTGATGGTGCAAACGTGCTGGTCGCGATCTTTAGCGAACAGGAAAGTCACGCTGTTTTCCTGTTGAAGCAACAGGATGTTAATCGCATTGATATCGTTAATTTCATCGCACACGGTGTAGGAAAAGAAGGTGAGGAGCCTTCGACGCCCGGTGAAGGTATGACAGAAGGAGAGGAGGAAGGCGAGAAGCAGGCAAGCGCTCTTGAGTCCTACGCAACCAACCTGAATGAGCAAGCCAGAAAAGGACTGATCGACCCACTTATAGGTCGAAGCGAGGAAGTTGAGCGAGTCATACAAACCCTGTCTCGTCGACGCAAGAACAACCCTCTATTGGTTGGAGAGTCAGGTGTCGGAAAGACCGCCATCGCTGAAGGTCTCGCCAAGCTGATCGTTGATGGCAAGGTGCCCGATATCATTAAGGAAAGTACGGTTCACGCACTTGATCTTGGTGCATTGCTGGCGGGCACCAAGTATCGGGGAGATTTTGAGAAGCGACTAAAGTCGCTGTTAAATGAGCTGAAAGACACGCCTCACCAGATCCTGTTCATTGATGAGATTCACACCATTATTGGTGCGGGCGCCGCATCCGGTGGCGTTATGGATGCATCGAATCTGCTCAAACCGCTGCTCGCTTCGGGAGAGATTCGTTGTATCGGCTCGACCACCTACCAAGAATACAGAGGGATCTTTGACAAGGACAGGGCGCTGTCGCGTCGGTTCCAGAAGATTGATGTGAGTGAACCCAACGTTGAAGACACCTACCAGATTCTCAAAGGACTCAAGACCCGCTTTGAGGAGCATCACCAGCTTAAGTACACCGATCGTG
>Ga0222633_1001746_pt1 | contig 10463 bp, 10 predicted proteins | sample AntAcemetageno48_FD_179816 | JGI IMG/M metagenome (GOLD analysis project Ga0222633, IMG submission 179816) | Saline water microbial communities from Ace Lake, Antarctica - #48 | ecosystem: Environmental > Aquatic > Non-marine Saline and Alkaline > Saline | place: Antarctica: Ace Lake | collected... | reverse complement strand
GATTTTCTGGGCTTGTTCGACTAAGTCACTTCTCATAGTAATGGGACCATTTCCCGAAGGAGTTGCCGCGACCTTGGCGCTGTTACCGGGGAAATCGACGATGTTCGATTCCTCTGGAGCGGGGGCTGCGGAGTTTCGCTGCGGAACGGATGGGTAAAAAACAAGCCGGCAACGCCACGAAGAGGCACTGCCAGCCCTTGCGCATAGCCGTTTTTTTCAAAAAATCAACAAATTTGTAGCGACATCGTCGAGTTTTAGGCTTCCTCGCCGCTTTTTCTGCTATTTTTTGGAGAAATCGAGATGCGCTTGAGTCGGGCGGTATCGCTCGGACTCCAGGTTTCAATTTCCGGATTGTCTTTGAAATGGGTGTGAATGACGCGGCGCTCGTAGCTGTTCATGGGCTGAAGCTTCACAGTCTGGTTCGTAGCCAGAGCGCGTGCAGCGGCGGCATCCGCCTCCTCGATCATGCTGAATTCCTGGGAAGCGCGGTAGCTGTCGATATCGACTCGGAACCGCGGAGAGTCAGGGATGCGATCCTGCACGACGCGATTGACGAGGAATTGGATTTCCTCGAGCCGATCGCCGCGATGACCAATCAGCAGTTTGGCGTCGTTTGAGGCGACCTGCAGAGTGGAGGATTCTCGGTCGATCGTGACAGTGACGATGAAACCGAGATATCCGAGGACTGAATCGAGAACTTCCTGGGCGACTTCGAGATGATCCATAGGGCGAAACGGGGGTTCCGCTAATGATACATCTTATTTACGCTTTTTCTTCCCTTTGGTGTGGCGATCGCCTTTTTCACCCGGCATTTTCGTCCTGCTACCGGGGCCGGAAGGCGCTGCCCCTCCTTTACCGCCTGCTTTTTTCTGCGCTTCGGCCTGAGCCTGCATTCGCTCCATGAACGATTTTTTGCCTGAGCCTGCCTTCTTTACGAGCTCGGGTTCGGGAAGTTTGTTCATGAGCCATGTCTGCAGGATGGAGAACATGTTCGACGTCGTCCAGTAGAGGGCGAGTGCAGCAGCAAAGTTGTAGCAGATCACGAGGAAGATCAGCGGCATGAACATGAAGATCATCTGCTGCGTTTTGTCACCGGTTTTCGGTGTAATCGCGATCTGAATGAAGCTGGTGATTCCCATGAGGATAGGCAGGACGTTCAGTGGGATGTCCAGCCCGGGGATGATGAGTAGCGTGTCCGGCATCGAAAGGTCGTCGATCCAGAGAAACGATTGATGCCGCACTTCGACGGCGCTCCAGAGCATGCGGTAGAATGCCAGGAAGACGGGTAGCTGAATGAACATGGGCAGGCAGCCCCCGAGAGGATTGATGCCGTAGGTGCGGTACAGCTTCATCGTCTCCTCGTTCACTTTCTGAGGTTCGTCTTTGTACTTCTCGCGCAGCTCCTTCATCTTCGGCGTCAGCTTGGCCATGCGCTTCATGCTGCGTGCTGATTTCGCGTAGACTGGCCAGATGGCGAGACGAATGAGAATGGTGATCAGAATGATGGCGATGCCATAGTTGCCGACGAACCCCTTGAGGAACACGAGTCCGATGATCAGGCCGGCGGCGAGAGGTTTGATTGCCCAACCGAAGAGCCAGCCGAAAATCGGGATCTCGTCGTAGTGCATGACCCGCTGGCGTTCGTCGCCGAGCCCTTTGAGGCGGGAGAATTCCTTCGGGCCGAGATAGATTTTGTAGCGCAGCGTCTCCTGGTCGCCTGGGTTCATCGTCAGCTCGGGAAGACCAATCCCGGCTTCGGCAGCAAACATGCGGGCCTTCAGCGAAGCGGCTTCGTCGTCTTCGACAACGATAGGGAAACGACTGCCCCAGAGAGTGGTGGGGTAGGGGTTCTCCGGTTGGAAAATGGTGGTGAAAAACTGATCGTTCACACCGGCCCATTCCATCGAGTCCAGGGTGAATACATCGTAGGGCTTCTCGTTTTTCCCGAAAATCCCCATGACCTTTTTCCCGCCGTAGTGATCGACGGTTTCATACTCGAAATCGCCTTCGGTCGTCATCCAATACATCCCGATCTGCATGGACCACTCGTGCAAGTGGAGTGGAGAGGCTGAGCCGGTGTAGAGAAATTGGTCCTTCAGAACCAGCGGAGTCGTGGAGTCGTTGCGGATGAGCAAGTCCATCCTGATCTCATAGGGATCGGAATCGCTACCCGGTAGATGGAAGACCTTCGTGATCGTGAAGCCTTCCGGAGTTGTTGTCTCGAAAGCGACGGACTCGTCGTTCTCGGCGGTGACCATCCAGGCTGTGGAATCGAACTCCTTTGGCCCTTCGGAAAGCACGCCGATCGCATTCTCAGCGTTCCTGTTGATGGTGATGACATCATCACCGCCCTCGATTTGGCTTTTGTGCTTCAGGAGTTCGGCAGTTCGCACGCCGGCACCCTTGTTGGTGAGGCGCAGGCGAATGAATTCATTCTCCAGAACGGATTCCTTTGCCGGCACTGCATCAGCGGCTGCGACAGTTTCTCCCGCCTCCGGCTTTGCTTCCTCGACCGGCGCAGGGTTTGCCAGAGCTTCCGCCTTGGCGATCTCGGCAGCTTGCACCGCTTCGCCGCGCCGCTGCTCGGCGACTTTGGCGGCCTCTTTTGTGCTCCACCAGCCCCAGACGAAGAGGCCGATCGCGCAAACGACCACCCCAATCCACGAAGTACGATCCATGTTCTTCACAACAATTCTTTCTTTAAGTTAAAGGGGGGGGCGCGTCGGGATGGGTGTGCGAAGGGTCAATATCGCACGGGCGACGGCCTTTATAAGCGGCTTCGGGGTGCTTCGCCACAAATTCTTCCCACCCGGGAGGTGGATCGTAACCCTGACCGCCCCACGGGTTGCAGCGGAAGATACGGCAGATGCCCTGCCACGATCCGCGCAGCGCCCCGTTCACTGTCACGGCATCGATATAATACTGAGAGCATTGCGGGTAAAAGCGGCATCCACTCATCGGACCGCAGAGGAAGTGAAGCGGCGGCGAAATGACCCATTGATAGAGGCGGACGAGAAATATGAGGATGGATTTCATGTTGCCCGGTCGAGTTTGAATCCGGGAGTTCGCTGCGCGAGAAATGGGACGCGAACCCGCTTCGATGGGGGTGCCGGAGGCACGGCAAGAACGTAGCCGGGTATGGAACGGAGTGGAATGCCCGGACCATGCCCTGGCAATGGAAACCGCCCCGGCTTGCGCACCATAGCCTTTGCGACGGTGCGAGGGTCGGCTGAAGCTTTCGATGAACCCTTCTTTCGCCCCTTCCGGGGCTGGTTTGGAGAGCAAATCGAAGTCCGGTGGTTGCACTCGTGCCTCGCTTCACAACCGGCTGCGATCTTTCGTCCCTCCGGGACTTGTATACTGTCATCTTCCATTGGTTCTCTACCCGTTGCTCGCCAGTCCAATTCCGCCACGCTTTGGCTTTGAAGCTTTCGTGCCGCGTTCGGTTTTACCAAGCTACAATTAGACGGCTTCTTTCTCATCGCTCTCTTTTCCAACGATCAAGCCGGTTCGATGCAGCATCCACTTAAACTCTTTTTCGAGCTGCTCGCTGGTGGCATCGGCCGCGTAGTTGCGTGCGATCACGACGAGCCAGTGCCCCGGGGCAATGCGTTCGCCCGTGCGGTGGACGATCCCGCGCATCTTGCGGCGAAATCGATTGCGGGCCACTGCGCCGCCCATTTTGCGAGTGGTGATGAGCCCCAGTTTGAAGGGCTCGGTCAGTTCCGGATCGGGCAAAGCCCCGAGGACGAGGAATTTCCCCCGGATTGATTGCCCATCGCGGCGGACTCGTTGGAAATCCGCCCGACGAGTGATTCGCCTGCTGCGGGGTAGTTTCATAACGCCCCGGAATAAACCGGTTCGAGACCGGAAACTCGCAAGAGATTAGCGACCGTGCTGCGTCGTGTGACGCTCGTATTGGATCTCTGCACCCTTGGGAATGAGACGCTTACGGCCCTTCTTGCGACGACGCTTGATCAGGTCGCGACCAGCTTTCGTGGCCATGCGTGCGCGAAAACCGTGTTGGTTCTTGCGGGAGCGTTTCGAAGGTTGATAAGTGCGTTTCATCTGTTCCGATAAGGTAAAGTGTTTCCCCGCCTTGCGGCTTGAGGGGTGGAATTATAGGCGGTTTCGGTGGGAAGTCAAACGACGGGTTGTCGTTCCCACTCCTACTCTTCTTCCTAATCCTACTCCCTACGCATTTCTGAGCGAGTAGGATGAAGACCAGGAGTAGGAAGAGGGGGTATTTACAGGCCCGGGGTGTCAGACCGAAGCGAAACTGTGGCGGCGAGCGCCAGCGAGTGGACGAATTAAGAATCGTTCACACATTTCCCCCGGTTTACGAATTTCCCACCCCAATCCCTCGCTGGTGCTCGCCGCCACATTCTGCTGCAACTCCACGGTCTACCCGGCATCTTTCTCCAGCAGATAGGAATACACCCGCCAGAACCGCTCCCAAAAATCCTCTTGGTTCACATCCAGCTCCGGATACCCGGGGATCACGCAGCACTCATAGGCCCACGGATCTGATTCCTCCGCCACCAGGCTCGCCCGAAACGGATTGCTCCGGATATACGCGACCAGATTTGCGAACTCCTTCCGTTTCCGCTCCTCCTGCCTCAAGACATGATCATAAGGAGTCTTTTGCAGCGGATACTCCGGTCCCAGCAGAGGTTTCAGATGCTTTCGCAAAAACGGAACCGCCATCTTCTGGTCGCTGGTTTCCGAAACCCCCATCAGCAGCAGATGGATATGATCCGGCATCAAAACGATGCACGGCGACAAGATTCCATACCGGGAAAAAGCGTGCAGCGCCAGACATTGGAATTGGAGAAAGAATCCTTCATCCAGCCAGCCCGTCTTCCGTCCCTCAACATTGAAGACCCAATGCACCACCGCCAGCCCCTGATACGCCTCCCGAGCCAGCCGGGGGAGATTGCCCTTCTCATCACTCATCACTCATCAGTAAAAAGTAGCAAAAAGTAGCAAAAAGTGGCGGCGAGCACCAGCGAGTGGACGAATCACCCCAAAAGGTAAAAGAAGTAGAAGAGTCTCACCAGACCCGCAAGGCATCTGTGCAAACGTTCCCGGCAAAGGTGATTCACACTTTTCAGCCGATCCACTCGAATTCTCCGGATCCACTCGCTGGTGCTCGCCGCCACATTCAGGCCGCACGCCAACACTCTCACTCCAACCTCTGCAACTGGCTGATGCCATACTGGATGAGCTGCTGATTCACGAGACGCGAGGCGGCGTCGTCGACGAAGATGATCTTCGGAAAATCGTTGAACTCGATGGTGTGAATGCCGTCTGCCGGTGCTTTCTCAAGAGCGGTGGCAATATCGCCGATGTTCTTGATCGGGATCCCGTTCACTTTGGTCACGATGACGGAATTGATTTCCTCGTAACCGAGTGTGCTGGGCGTTTTCAGCACGTTGCTGAGAAAGACAAGCTTCTCGCGGCCTTCCTCTTCGTATTCCTCGGGGTTGGCATTGCCGTAGACGAGCTTGAAGGGAGCGCGGGTCGGCCACTCGTCACCCCAGCTTTCGAGATAGGGGAGTGTCAGCTCCTGGAAAATGAGGCCGCCAAAAATGACGTATTTCGGTCCGCGGTCGAACATGTAGGGATCGACCAGATAGTCTTCGGGCTTTTTGCGAAGCAGCGTCACATCCTTGGACAGGGGCTTGCCATCGCGAATGATGTCGATTTTGACGACGTCGCCGACTTTGGCATTACCGCGCACGAGGTGGGAAAAGCTGAGCTTGCCGTATTTGGGGTGCTCGTAGTTACCACGGGGATCGATCGCGTGTCCACCGATCGCGAGGATGATGTCTCCTTCTTTCAGCCCGGCTTTGTCAGCTGAGCCGTCTTTCGCGACGTTGCGGATGAAGATGCCAACGTCCTTGTCTTTGATCCCGGCGAACTCACGGAGATTTTCGTCGAGGGTCTGGGCGAAGCCGATTCCCAAATTGGGATAGCCTTCGTAGTCACCGTCTTCCAAGTCGGCGAGAAATGATTTGATCACCGGCACGGGCAATACGCTTGCCGTCTGGTCTTTCGACGAATAGCTGAGCAGCATCCCAACGAGTTTGCCATTTTTCACAACGGGTAGAGTGAAGCTGTTCACCCGCGCCTGGAGCGAGCCTTTCACCTGATAGAGCATGAAGATCGACCCGGGAATGAAGTAGCGTCCCACGCTGACGCGCAGCACTTCGACATCGGTGGTGACACCGTCGCCATTGTCCTCGATTTGCCAGACTTCCAGCTCTTCGCCCGCTTCGACGGAGTCGTCCATTTCGAGAGGTGCGAGACCTTCGAATACGCCGGAGTCATCATTGACCGGCTCGAGCACGGCGAGGTTCGCCTCGTAATCGATCCCGGCGATGCGGGCCGGAACGCGCGCTCCGCTGGAGGGGTGCTCCAGCTCGACAAAGGTGGAGTTCACGCACATCTCGGCGGTGACGAGCACGCGGTTGCCGGAAAGAACGGCACCGAGACCGCGTCGGGGAGTTGGGGCTCCTTTTTCCCACGGGCGCAGGAAGTTGTAACTCTGCAGCGTGGCATTGACGCGGACGATGGATTTCTCAGGAGATGACTTCTGAGCGTTTGCTTCGAAAAGCGGCAGCGCGATCAGCGCGGCGAGCAGGATAGTGAACTTTGGGAAAGGCATGATAGGGAAATGGTATAAATGGAGACCGTTGGGCGGCACCGGTTAGGCGGCACACCGGTTAGGCGGCTTTCTTGGCGGGCTTTGCGTCCGGCTTTTCTTTCGACTTCTCAGCGGGTTTTTTATTTGAGGGCTCTTCCTCTTCTTCGTCGTCAGTGAAGATGCCCTCCAGCTCGAGAATCTCCGGCCGCTCGATGAAGTGATCGAACCCGACATTGTACTCTGCCTTAATGCGCTTGTGAGCCTCTTCTGATTCGCTGCGCTTCAGCACCAGTGGACGGCTTTCACCCTGGAGGCGGATGACGTGGAAGTCTTCTTTGCCCGCTTCGTGGATGTCGCCGTGTAGCGCATCGTGGACGTCTTGGAGAAGTCTGATCTTCTTGCCGTTGATCGAGTCGACCGCTTTGTGGACATAATCTTGGAGGTGGGTGTTGGTCGAGTCGGGAAGCACTTCCGTCAGAACAACGACCTGCGGGCGCTCCTTGTAGATTTCGTCCTGGCTGAAAAAGCTATACTGGTAGCGCGTGTTGAGATCCTCGATTGAATGGGCGCCCATCATGCTGCGGTCGAGCGGCTGAAACTGCAGGCCGGCATAGAGCACGAAGTTCGGCTGCCGGTCGTACTGATTTGCTTGAATCGTATAAGGAATAAATCGTTTTAGCTCGATCGTGAGATCCTCTTTCTTCTTGTTGCGCCATATTTCCATCTCGACCGTGTCGCCTGCGAATTTGCGCTCGATGATCTCGTTCAAATCCACCCGCTCGCCTTCGATTTCGATGAAGCCGTCCGATGCGATGGGGTGACCGTCGATGGAAAGAAGCACGTCCTTTGTTTTCAGCAGGCCACCCGCGGATCCTGCGGCATCTGCATCTGCCACCATTACGCCAATGCCATCATTGGGCAGGCCGAGCGCGCGGCGTTGCGCGGGGTTAAGGATATTGATGACGCTCGTCGCGAGATCGACGTAGAAATCGTAGGTGCCATCCTTCACGTCGGTCAGAAAGCGTTCGATCACCGGCACAGGAATCATGTAGCCCGTATTCTGCGCGACTGATCCGGAGTATCCCTGGAAAGCGACGCCGACGACCAGGTTGTCCTGCAATACCGGGCCGCCTGAGTTACCGGGGTTGATGGCCGCATCGACCTGGATCGCGAGGTGATTGTCCGTGCCCGAATGGCTGTAGGCGCGAAAGTCGATCCGCGAGACGACGCCGCGTGTCACAGAAATACGATCACCACCGATGGGGTAGCCGACTGCAATCACTGTCGTGTTCAGCTTCGGGATACCGCCGATCTCGAGAGGTGTCACGCCTTTGAAACCAGTTTCGAACTCGACGCTCGACTCCAGCTCCAGCAGGGCGAGGTCGCAGTCGTGGGCGACGTTGACTACCCGTGCCTTGTAAGGCTTGGGATCGTCGAATTTCTTGATGTAGATTAGTCGGCTGTTGCTCACGACGTGGGCATTTGTCAGAAAACGGTTCGGGGAGATGAGAAAGCCTGTTCCGTTGCCGCTTCCCATACCACCGATATTCCAAGGGACGCGGAAGTTCGGCTGCTTCGTGTCCACCTCGACCCGAACGATGGCGTCGAGCTCGATTTGGGAAATGTCGGTTTGCACGGATTCAGGCGGCGGCACTTCGATTGCCGGCGCTTGGGGCGGTGCCGGCTTGTCCGGAGCGAGGGCGGGCTGTTTCTCAGCTGCCAATTGTGCCGTGGCAAGCATCCCTGAGAAGAAAAAAGAAAGCGCGGCGATCGAGACCGGAGCGACAGAGGGAAAACGTGAAGATTTCATTTAAAATGCATCAACCGAAGCGGGTCTCGCAGTTCACGAAACGACCGGTCGGAAGGGCTAGAGTTTATAATTAGTATAGTCAATGTCAATGTCCACCCGCGACCGATTTGTGGGGTCGGAGGGTGGTGGATTAACAGAGTTAGGTGAGTAAATAGACAGGGGCAGGTCGGAGGAATTAGCTGCAAAAATTGAGAGGGTGTCGTTTCGGTGTTGCGGAATTGCTTGTAGTTCCGCTTTCAGGCGGTGGCGGAGCAACGGGCGAACGATGCGTGACCGCCTGAAGGCGGAACTACGAGCCTGTTACAGCCACGGGGTAGAGCGTCGGCTGATTTTTGTTTTGTCTATGTCCGTGCCGTTTCTTAACGTCGGGACACTATGAGAACGTTTTCTATTTCCATCGGGATGTGGCTGCTCGCTGCATCGGTTGTTTTTGCGCAGGACAAGAAGATCAAAGAATTCGAGGAGAAGGTCGAAAATCAGATCGAAAATCGTGCTGCTGAGGGAGCGAAACAGAAAAGGGGCCGGGCAATGTTGCCGAACAATATCTACATCATTGTCGAGTTCATCGAGGTCGAGATGATGGATTACAGCAACTGGCTGATAGCGAATCCGATGAGCTCCGATTCAACGCCGCTGCGCCAGGAAGTGCAGGAATGGACAAATGCCGGGGATGCAAAAATCATCGAAACTCTCGTCGTCAGCGCGCGAAGCGGTCAGCGGGCCAAGGTCGAAGCGATCTCCGAATACATTTACCCGACAGAATACGAGCCCTCGACCGGTGCTGTCGCACAGACGAACGGCAAGAAGAAATACGTCGACGTCATTCCTCCGAGTCCTCAGGAATACGAGACGCGGAATGTGGGAGCGACCTTGGAAGTCGATCCTGTTCTCGGGAACGACGGCATCACGGTTGACCTGAACCTCGCGCCCGAGATCGTCATTCTCGGCGAGCCGATCCAGAATGTTGCGGAATTCAATGATACGCAGTTGAGAACGGAGATGCCGAATTTTCTCACCTCCAAAGTGACGACGCAGATCACAGTGTTGTCGGGCGACTACGGTTTTCTCGGGACGAGTCGGCTGGGGATCACGCAGCTGAAAGATGCCGACGATCCCATCCTGCTGATGTTCGTGCGGTGTGATGTGTCGGGCAGTGATACTGCGGATCAGTTCAAGAACCCCGGGAAGTGAGGCGGATGGCTTGTAGGAATGGTTGGTTGCGTATGACGCCGTTCCTAATTGTAGGGTGACGGTTTCGGCGCGTAGATACACCGCCATGGCCGCTCTCGTCCCCATTGAATTTCTTGCTGTGATCGTTTGCTCGATCTACGGCGTGCTGTTGGCGGCCCGAAAGGGGATGGACGTGATGGGCGTGTTCGCCGTTGCGTTTGTGGTGGCGTTTGGCGGCGGCACGTTGCGCGATCTTTTTCTCGACCGGACGCCGCTGTTCTGGATCGCGAACGCACACTACCCGGTCATCGTTTTTGTGATCGCGATTCTTTCGGGTTTTATCGTGCGGTATGTGGCTCACATCCGGCGACTGCTCGTATTTCCGGATGCGCTGGGGATGGCGCTTTTCACTCTGACCGGGACGGGCTACGCGCTGGAGGCGGGCACGTCATTGTTTGTGGCAGCGTTGCTCGGCGTCATCACTGGAACGTTTGGCGGCGTGTTGGGAGACGTGATTTGCAACGAGGTTCCGTCGCTGTTCGTGCCGAGCCCGCTCAACGCGACCTGCTCGTTCGCCGGGGCGTGGTTATATATAGGGCTACTGGAAATGGATGTGCCAAACGGCTACGCACTTGTCGCCGGGATCGTCCTGATCGTGCTGTTCCGCCTCGCAGCGGTGAGGTGGAATTGGTGCTTTCCCGCAGTGAGGGAGCCTGGATGAGTGGTTTTTTACTGAACTTTTACAGTTCGCATACTCGCCTTTGACGCAAATTCCGTGAGAGTGTGGATGCTGTGGGGATGAAAAAAACAAAGATCAATCAACTACCCGCCCTG
>Ga0222633_1001744_pt1 | contig 10475 bp, 10 predicted proteins | sample AntAcemetageno48_FD_179816 | JGI IMG/M metagenome (GOLD analysis project Ga0222633, IMG submission 179816) | Saline water microbial communities from Ace Lake, Antarctica - #48 | ecosystem: Environmental > Aquatic > Non-marine Saline and Alkaline > Saline | place: Antarctica: Ace Lake | collected... | reverse complement strand
TACCAACGCGTTTTCGATAAAGAGCTCCCGGGCATTACCCAAATCGACTGAGCCAAAATCCACTTTCCTGTCGGCAACAATCACTATGCCGTAAAGCGTGACTTCCTCACGCACCATGACCAGACCGTGCTCGGCATCAAACACAGGGTCGTGGTGCGTACGAACGACCAGGTGGCCTGCAAGGGGCTCAATCCAACGGCTCTCAATTTCTGCAACGGTTCTGGCGAAGAGTCGGGATGTTTCCACCAGCTCTGACGACAGTATCCATTTGGGTTTTCTCGCGAACTGGGAAGAACCTGGAAAAATAAACTGTCTTCGATTACGTGCCCCCTGGTAATCATGATCACCGGCCTTGACCGCGATATGTCCCAGTAAACCGGTTAGCAGGGCCCGGTGGACGCTGCTGTAATCTGCCTCCTTCTCCTTCTCCTTCTCCTTCTCCTTCTTCCTCTCCCTGAACCCCTGCTCCTTGCAGACCAACAGCAGTTGCCGGTGCATTTCACGCCATTCCCGCATCCGCATGTACGACAGGAAGTTCTGCCTACAATATTTGCGTAACTGACCCTGGCCCAGTGCCTGGCGTTTTTCCTCGAAATCACGCCACAGCGATACAAAAGCCAGGAAATCAGAGCGCTCGTCCCAGTTCTGCTTGTGAACCTCATCAGCCGCCTGCTGGTGATCAAACGGTCGCTCCCTTGGGTCCTGGATAGTCAGGGCGCTCGTAATAATAAGCATCTCAGCGAGACTACCCATCTGGTTTGCCGCCACCAGCATTCGAGCAAACCGCAGGTCAACCGGGAACCTTGCCAGCTGCTTGCCTAGCCTGGATATGGTTCGCGCCTTATCAACAGCGCCCAGTTCAAACAACAGCGCGAAACCATCATTGATCTGTTTTTGGTTGGGTCGTTCGAGAAACGGGAATCGCTCAATCTCACCTAATCTTAACTGCAGCATCTGGAGAATGACCGATGCGAGATTGGTACGGAGAATTTCAGGTTCAGTAAACTCCGGACGGGCCAGGAAATCATCTTCCGAATACAGCCTGAAACAGACGCCCTCACTCACCCGCCCACATCGACCCTTTCGCTGGTTGGCACTCGCCTGGGATACCGCTTCAATGGGCAACTGTTGCACCTTGGAGCGAAAGCTGTAACGCGAAATTCGGGCAACGCCCGGATCAATGACATATTTGACACCAGGCACCGTCAGTGACGTCTCCGCAACATTGGTCGCCAGCACAATTCGCCGGTTTTTATGCTCTTCAAATACACGATTTTGATCGCTAATACTGAGCCTTGAGTAAAGCGGCAGGACTTCAAACCCCGCAGGCCCTTTTCTCTTTATCTCCCTCGCGGTTTCACGAATTTCTCTTTCTCCTGGAAGAAAGATCAGAACGTCTCCGCTGGGCATGGCATCGATCTCTGCCAACGTGTTAATAATGGCGCGAGTGGTCAGGTCATCCTGATCATCACTCAACGTGTCCTCGACTGGCCGATACTGAACATCGACGGGATACGTACGACCACTGACCTCAAACACTGGCGCATTGTTAAAGTGTTTTGAGAATCGCTCAACATCGATCGTCGCTGACGTGATGACCAATCGTAGGTCAGGTCTTTTCGGCAGAATCCGTTTCAGATACCCGAGCAGAAAATCGATATTGAGGCTTCTCTCATGAGCTTCGTCGATAATGATTGTGTCATAGCGTTCAAGAAACAGATCATTTTGGGTCTCTGCCAGCAACACCCCATCGGTCATCACCTTGATCAACGTCGAAGGTTTGCTCTGGTCCTGGAACCTGACCTGGAAACCCACTTCATCACCAACAGTGACCTTAAGTTCTTCGGCTAACCGGTGAGCGATGGTGCGGGCTGCCACACGTCTCGGCTGGGTGTGACCGATAAGGCCAAACACACCCCTGCCAGCCTCCAGGCAAATTTTGGGTAGCTGGGTAGTTTTGCCCGAGCCGGTTTCCCCGGCAACAATGACAACCTGGTTGTCCTGTATGGCTTTGATGAGCTCCGGCGCACTCTTTGATACCGGAAGCGCTTCCGGGTAGGTAACCTCAGGGATCGTACTCCGGCGTTCTTCTACCAACTGTCTCGAGCGTTTAACAGCGCCTGCGAGCTTGTCTCGTTCCTTCTTCTTTTTGAGTTCGCGACGCATCCGAAAACGATCGGCGAGCATACACTCACCAATCTGGTCTTCGAGTTCTTTGTAGGATGGACTGGTCATTCGGGCCAGTGCAGGAATGGCGTTACTTGGTCAGGCTGTTCATGCCCTGCTCGATGCCTGAGATCGTCAGCGGGTACATCTGGTCTTCAACCAACTTCTGGGTCAATGCAACAGAAGTCGAGTACTCCCACGTATCCTGAGGTGTGGGGTTGATCCAGATCACTTTCGCGAAAGTATCCAGCACCCTCTGCATCCAGATAGCACCGGCTTCTTCATTCCAGTGCTCTACTGATCCGCCGGCATGAGTGATCTCGTAGGGCGCCATCGTGGCATCCCCTACAAAGATGACTTTGTAGTCATGTGTGTACTTGTGAAGAATATCGAACGTATCTATTCGCTCGCTCATGCGACGGTTGTTTTGCTTCCACAGGCCGTCATAAATAAAGTTATGGAAGTAATAGGTTTCAAGATGCTTGAATTCCGACCTTGCCGCAGAAAACAACTCTTCACAAACTTTAACGTGTGCGTCCATCGAGCCACCGTTATCTAACAACAGCAGTACCTTGACCGTATTCCGACGCTCTGGCCGCATGATGATGTCGAGCATGCCGCCATTCTTGGCGGTCTTGTCGATGGTGTTGTTGATATCAAACTCGTCTTCGGCACCTTGCCTGGCCAGTTTTCGCAGCCGGCGAAGAGAAATCTTCATACCGCGGGTGCCCAACTCTACGTTATCGTCATAAGCCTTGTAGTCACGTTTGTCCCAGGTCTTCTTGCCACGGCGTTTTTTGCCTTTCCTGTCGTCACCTTCTTCACCGCGACCGTTTTCGCCCTTTCCTTCCTTGTCTTTTTCCTTTCCTTCACCCTGGGCGGCTTCTTCCACTTCTTTTTTGAAAGCCTCAATCAGTTTTTCAAGCCCGCCAAGTGATTTGATCTTCTCGAGTTCTTCAGGCGTGAGGCTCTTCTCAAACTCCCGTCTGAGATATTCATCGGGAATCAGGGAACTCAGCAAGCTGGACAGATCGTCAAGACCCTTAAAGTAGGCACTAAACGCACGATCAAACTTGTCATAGTGACGCTCATCCTTCACCAGCGCCATACGGCTCAGGTAGTAGAATTCGTCAATATCGGCGTAAACCAATCTCGCCTTGAGCACATCAAGCAGGTGCAGAAGTTCCGTGATGGAAACCGGAATACGCGCCTTCTTGAGCGAGAAAAAAAAGTTGATCAGCATGGGTGACTGTTACCTTTTTAAATTTGCGTTAGGGATGGCGTACTTACTTACTGCCAGCACCACCGCCCTGCCTTCGATTCATGAAGGCAAGCCTCTCGAGTAATTGTACGTCCTGTTCGTTCTTCACCAAAGCGCCGTAAAGCGGTGGAATCGCTTTTGAGGTATCACGGTTGGTCAAAATTTCATCAGGAATGTCATCAGCCATGAGCAGTTTCAACCAGTCAATCAGCTCGGAAGTCGAGGGCTTCTTCTTCAGGCCAGGCACTTTTCTGACATCGAAGAAAATTTCCATCGCCTCTTTCACCAGGTCCTGTTTGATCTTTGGATGATGAACTTCAATGATGCTCTTCATGGTATCCCGGTCCGGAAACTGGATGTAATGGAAGAAACATCGACGCAGAAACGCGTCCGGGAGTTCTTTTTCGTTATTACTGGTAATGATCACAACGGGGCGCTGGATAGCCTTTACCGTTTCGCCCGTTTCGTACACATGGAATTCCATGCGATCAAGTTCCAGCAGCAGGTCATTGGGAAACTCGATGTCCGCCTTGTCGATTTCATCGATCAGCAGAACCACTCTCTTTTCTGTCGCGAAAGCTTCCCACATCTTGCCTTTCGCAATGTAATTATTGATGTCATGTACACGCTCGTCACCGAGTTGCGAATCACGCAATCGCGATACCGCGTCGTATTCATACAAGCCCTGTTGAGCTTTGGTTGTTGATTTGACATGCCAGGAGATCAATTCCATGCCAAGTGAATTGGCGATCTCTTCTGCGAGCATTGTTTTACCAGTGCCGGGCTCACCCTTGATGAGAAGTGGCCGTTCCAGTTGAACTGCGGCGTTGACCGCCATCTGCAATTCTTCTGTAGCGATGTAAGTAGATGTGCTTGAAAATTTCATTGACGGCGACTTCCCAACGTAAAAGTCCGGCAATATAACGTCTGGCAATTAATTATGCCAGCCGTCTCCATCCGGCGAATAATGGATTCTCACCCCCCTTGATGGGGGCTGGATGCAAAATAACGCCGCCCAATCAGCCCGGCCAGCATGGCGGCGCTCGCCAGCAGCAGGGCAAGGGACCCTGACACCCCATTATCCGAGAAACCCACCAGCAGGTCGAGAAGCACCACGACTATCGCCGGAGCAAGATGTTCCTGGGCTTCGCTGGTAAACCAGGGTGTATAGATCACCACCAGTGAAATGCCCCGCAACAGTTCCCGCCAGCCACGATGCCTGACGAGCCTTGTTATCCGCCACCAGAACAGACTGAATATAAAGCCACTGCTGATATAAACGGACCAGGCCAGGACATACTGATACTGATCGATAAACTCATTCATTTTTTTCTCCCGGATCCTGTTCCACCCAGGTAATGATGTGCTCTTCCATTGCATCAGGATGGACATACAACTCAGAGGTGCATTTCCCCTTCACTGAAATTCCAGCCTCGTGAACGGTCTCCGGCGAACCCGAAACAAGCGGATGCCACCATGCCAGGTCTTTGCCTTCAGCGACAAGCCGATACGCACAGGTCGTTGGCAACCAACCGTAGTCGAGCGCGCCCACGGGGGTTAACTGAATGCAATCAGGCACGAGTATTGTTCGCTCGTTGTAGCGGGTACAGGCACACTTATCTTCATTCAGGTACTGACACACGACCGAGGTGTAATGGACCTCTTCGGATTCTTCATCTTCCAGTTTGTGCAGGCAACAGCGCGCGCAGCCGTCACACAGGGACTCCCATTCCGGCGCAGACAGGTCAAAGATGGACTTCTCTTTCCAGAACTCAGCCACGTTTGTAATGGTCCGCGGGGGGCAACTGCAGGTGGTAACCCTGCTCCTTCAGATTAGCAAGGACGACCGCGGGATCCTCCTTTGCCAGCTTTCTTTCTTCCGTCAACTCAAAGCTTAAGGCTATTTCCATTTCTCCGAACTGTTTCCGAAGTGCCTCCGGAACATGTTCAAGCCCTTGATTTGCAGGCACGTACAGATAGTAGTTTTTCTTGTCCACGCTCTTGTAGACATCACAGGCAAACTTCATGAGCGGGGATTCGATAATTCAGCCAGGAGAGCTTCACCGATAACGGCTTTTCTCCAGCCACCCAGCTCAACGGGCAAATGATACCGCCCCTGCTCATCTTCGGAACGAATCAGTTTCTCAAGGTGCCTGCGTTTCGTCAGCAGCTCCGGCGCCACAGACAGGCTCCTGGCGCGCTCCTCAACGACTTGTTTCAAACGTTTGAGCTTTTTGTTGTTGATCGGCGCATCCGTTCGAATAACAATTTCCGGACAATCCTCTTCAGGCACCAATTTCGCTTCAGATTGAATAACCTGAATCACATCACCGTATTTTCTAACCTGTCGCGAGTTCAACCCGGCCTGGCTCTGCAGATCCTGCTTGCTGGTAATCTCATCCTTCACGATTGAAATCAGGGATTTCTGGTCCACCACCCGGTTTCGGGGGATGTCTTCCTCTCGTGCGGTAATTTCACGCCACGTACACAAATCCTTCAGCAGGTTTAGTTGTTTCCGGTCCAACTGCCACAGTCCCTTGAACTTTTTGTAGCTTTCCTCCGGCGCTGCAACCGTCGGGATACCCTGCCCCAGCCCAAGCGACTCGGCTTCTACCCAGTCAAGCTTGGGTCCACCTTCCAAATCTTCAAGCTGGACCTTGTAGACTTCCAGTAAATGAATGACATCCAGCGCAGCATAATCAAGCTGGCTGGCCGTCAGCGGTCTTGCCAGCCAGTCTGAACGTGTCTGGTCTTTTGACAGGCTGATGTCCAGGTAATGTTCAACCAATGCCTGGTAACCCACTGAAAACCCAACCCCTAACGCGGCACTGGCGATTTGTGTGTCGTAGACCGGTAGGGGAACAATGCCCAGAGCATACTGGAACACCTCCATATCTTCCGAACAGGCGTGGAGAACCTTGAGCAAAGACGGCGCCTCCAGAACAGCTTTCAGCGGATCAATACTGGAAACACTTAACGGATCAATCAGAAAACACTCTGTTCCTGTGTAAATCTGGATCAGCCCCACGATGGGGTAATAGGTGTTGGTTCGCGTGAACTCCGTGTCCAGCGCGATGACAGAAACGGCAAGACAGGCCTGAACAACTTCCTGAAGTTGTTCATCCGTGTCTATATAACGATACTCAGGTGCCACTTTAAAATTCCTTTATTAAATGCTTTTTCTGCCTTCAAAGGCGTGAGACAAAGTGCCTCCATCGACATACTCAAGTTCACCGCCAAGCGGTATACCCTGCGCAAGGCGACTGATCGTTACATTCAGCGGTTTTAATGCTTCAGCGATATAATGGGCAGTAGCTTCCCCTTCAACGGTGGATGACACCGCCAGGATAATTTCCTCGATACCTGACTCACACCGTCTGACCAGGTGATCAATACCAATTTCATCCGGTCCCCGCCCGTCGATTGGTGAGAGGGTTCCCATCAGTACAAAATACTGGCCGCGAAAACTGAACGACTGCTCTATGGCCATCACGTCCGACGGCGCTTCAACGACACATATTGTGTTCGATTCCCTTTTCCCGTCACTGCAAATTTCACACAGATCAGCCTCGGTAAAGTTCCTGCAGGATCTGCAATGGCCGATTCTGTCGATGGCTTCGGTGAGGATTCGCGCAAGATGGCGCCCACCTTCCCGATCCCGTTCCAACAGGTACAGCAGCATGCGCTGCGCGCTTTTTGGACCGACACCCGGTAAACACCGGAATGCCTCAATGACCTGTTCGAGTAATGTCTGCTCTTTCATTTTAGGAGAATGGCAACTTGAATCCGGGTGGTAGAGGAATCCCGGCGGTCAGTTCAGACATTTTTTCCTGCTGGTTCTTCTCTGCACGGCGAACAGCGTCATTCATTGCCGCGGCTATCAGGTCTTCCAGAACGTCTTTGTCCTCAGCCAACAGGCTACTATCGATATCAACCTTGCGAACATCGTGCCGCCCGGTCATCGTGATCTTCACCAACCCGGCACCTGACTCCCCCGTCACCTCTGCCTTTGCAACTTCTTCCTGAAGTTTCTGGACTCGTTCCTGCATTTGCTGGGCCTGTTTCATCAAGTCACCCAACCCATCACCTAACGCCATCGTTACTGCTCCTGGATCCTGGTCATCAGATCCCGTAAATATATCCTGGTTAAAATTAGTTGCTTGGTCCGGTTTCCGAGTTCAGCTACCCAGCGGGGCAATACTCATGGGATCGAGTCTGCCGTTAAAATTTTCTATTAACTGCTGAACGTGCTGATCACCCTGAATGTCAGCAACGGCCTGGGCGTGAGCCTCCTGCTTCTGCCGCTCGATAAGCTGCGCAGGTGTTTCCACGCTGGTCGCACCGACTTCGATCGAGACTTTTATTTCCTGTCCATACAGCTGACCAAGGGCCTCTGCAATACGACTCTCATAGGTTTTGTTCCAGAGGCTCGCGTGATTTTCATTGAGTTTTAAAACACATTGCTGATCCCTGGAGCTGTAAAGCTGGCAATTCGCTGCCAGGGACGCTGCCACACCTGAGAGTGACAGCGCTCCAAGTATCTCGGCCCAATTCGCCGGAACAAATTCCGGCGCGGGAACCTGGACTCGTGGTGACTCCGGTGCTGCAACAGGCGATTCCTGCTCAATTTCTGGTCGTCTGACCTCCGCAACGACGGGTTCTAACGGACGCTTTTCCAGCGAGTCCTCTTTTACCGGATTCTGTTTTTCCGAAACTTTTGTCAGCGGGTCTTTTATCAGCGGATCTTTCTTAACTGGTTCTTTCTTAACCGATTCTTTCCTAACCGATTCTTTCTTCACCAAATCATTCTTCACCGGGTCTTTTTCTATCATCGCCCTGACAACTTTTAGCGGTGACTCCGACGCGCTGGTTTCTGGTGGTGATGTCGCTGGTGAGGATGATGTTAAGGGAACGGGTGATGCCATTAGTGGTTCTGCCCCATCACCACTAATGGCGGAAAGCAGCCCGGCGACGTGTGAATTCCTGGCAGCGGGGGCATTCCCCTTTTGTTGTGTATCAGCTTTTGATCCACCAGAACCAGAAGCTGCACCAGCGGCTGATCTTGAGCCTGATCCAGACTCTGTCCCTGATGCCGTATCCGGGTCTTCCGGCGCGAAGGACATCATCCGCAGGAGTACCATTTCGAATCCAATGCGGGGCATCGGCGCAAGAGGCATATCCCGTTGCCCAATCAGGCCTATCTGGTAGAGCAACTGAACCTGCTGCGCAGACACCTGCTGAGCTGCCGCCAATACCTGCTCACGGTCCCCATGTGCGTTATCCAATGCACCGGGTACCGCATGTGCAATGGCAATCCTGTGGAGCACAGCCAGTATATTATCCAGCAGCGCCGTATAATCGGGCGCAAACTCTGAAAGCGCAGCAATTTTTCCGAGCAGCCTGGCGCCATCTTCCTTAATCACTGAGTCAATCAGCTCATAGACTTCCTGGTGATCGATTGACCCCAGCATGGATTTTACAGAGGCTTCGCGAACTTCGTTGTTGCCGAATGAGATCGCCTGGTCAGTCAGGCTCAAGGCATCCCTCATGCTGCCATCAGCGGCGTGGCCTAACTGCCACAACGCTGCCTCGTCATACTCAATGGCTTCCTTGTCCAGGACAACGCCGAGATAGCGGACAATCTGTTCCGGAGAAAGATTCTTCAGGTTGAACTGCAGACACCGTGAAAGCACCGTCACAGGAAGCTTCTTGGGATCAGTCGTCGCAAACAGGAACTTGACGTGTTCCGGCGGTTCTTCAAGGGTTTTAAGCATCGCGTTAAAGCTGCTGCGCGACAGCATATGGACTTCGTCAATCAGGTATATCTTGAATCTGCTTACCGTCGGCATGTACTGAACGTTATCGAGCAGTTCTCGCATATCATCAACGCCCGTTCGTGAGGCGGCATCCACCTCTATCAGGTCTACACTGCGTCCCTCTGAAATTTCAAGACAGGTATTACATTCACCGCAAGGTGTTGACGTCACCCCTGATTCACAATTAAGGCATCGGGCCAGTATCCTGGCAATGGTGGTTTTGCCGACTCCCCGGGTACCGGTAAACAGATAGGCATGATGCAATCGTTCATTATCGAGCGCATTAATCAGCGCCTGAAGGACATGCTCCTGCCCTTCAAGATCCTGAAATGATGCGGGGCGATACTTCCTGGCGAGAACCTGATAACTCATAGCGCGATTGTACGGGGTATAGTAGGTACATTGAAGCAGGAAGCTACCAAATGCCATTAACATTGTGTATCGGACACCGGGGTGCAAGAGGACACCTGCCCGAAAACACCCTGCCCTCCTTTGAACATGCCATCAAAGTCGGCTGTGACTGGGTGGAACTGGATGTCTATTACGCCGGCGGTGAGCTCCTGGTCATCCATGACGAGTCAGTCAAGCGGACAACGAATGGCACGGGGCTTGTCTCGGAACTCAGTTTCGATGAACTCCGGGCCCTTGATGCAGGCGGCGGGCACCAGATACCTACCCTGCAGGAAGTGATTAACCTGGTTGACCGACGCTGCCGGATCAATGTCGAGCTCAAAGGACCTGGAACCGCGGCACCTGTCTGTGAACTGCTAAACAGGTATTGCCTCAAAGAATGGACCCATCGCGATTTTCTGCTCTCTTCTTTCAATCACAAGGAACTGTCACAAACAGACCCGGCCTATCCCCGCGGCGCGCTGTTCGCAAAACGTCGGCCAGACATGTGGGAGAGGGCGGAGCGTTTAGGCGCCTGGTCGGTTAACGTCGACAAGAAAGACGTCAGCCAATCACTGGTGGAAGAAGCTCACTCACGCGGCTACAAAGTGCTGGTTTACACCGTTAATTCGAAGGCTGACATTATTAAAATGATCAACTACGGCGTTGATGGTCTTTTCAGTGATTATCCCGACCGGGTCGTTGAACTAAGGGCAGGTGCCGGGGAATGACCGTAAGGCTCGTACCCGCGGCCGCAAATCATCAGCGATGGATCAGGGATAAACTCCAGTCTTACCTCGCCGAACTCTCCCGGTTCGGACCGATCGGGCAGAATCCTGAGG
>Ga0222633_1001743_pt1 | contig 10483 bp, 8 predicted proteins | sample AntAcemetageno48_FD_179816 | JGI IMG/M metagenome (GOLD analysis project Ga0222633, IMG submission 179816) | Saline water microbial communities from Ace Lake, Antarctica - #48 | ecosystem: Environmental > Aquatic > Non-marine Saline and Alkaline > Saline | place: Antarctica: Ace Lake | collected... | reverse complement strand
CAGATGCTTCTTCGATCTTCGCGTTGGTTGTTTTTGGGGACTTTGAGACTTTGAGACGAAGCTTGTCATTCACGATTGCACCTTTTTAAAAGACCTGATCTGCCGTATTCTAATGAAGCATGAGCCAGGAGACGAAACCGATTCAGCCCCTCATCTCTCCGGAGATGATGAGGAAGATCGTGTCGTCGCAGCGCTCGATTTCCTCCGGGGAGTTTTATCAGGAGGTGGCGAAGCACACTGGCAAGCCGACTCGTTCCGCCAAAAAAGTCATTTACAAGGATGGGCGGAAGACCTGGGTCTCCTCCTGAATCCTGAAGAGATCCTCCCCCCGGCTCAAGAGCGGCGGTCAGGAGCACGACTACTTTCTCGACGAAACGCGAGACCTTTGCATTAAGCTCACCCGCAGTGGTGTCTTCGGTCTGTCTCCGGGGATCGATCTCGCCCTTGTTCCCTCTGATCAGGATGCTCGCCGCTTTCACCTCTGGGACGCCTCTCCCTATGACTGAGGTACTCATTTCGTTCGATGTCATTCCTGTCCAGCCGGACGGCGGATTTCTCCAGTTTATTCAGGATACCTTGCTTCCTGCCAGATACTGTCCGTACCGCTCACACCACGAACCGCGCCGGACGCTGACGGTTGGATCGTGAAAGGACGTGTTCTTCAAGCAGCACGCAGCTACCCCGGAACCTTCCAGGTTCGGAAATGCACGCCCAAGTCACGGAATTCCTGCGCTGCACGATAGGCGAGTCAGGAATTAAAGCTATACTGAAAAATGATGCTACACTTGACTGGGTTACTATTATAAGCCAGTGTAGCTTTAGAAATGAATCCGGTTCCTGACAAGCTTCGAGACTATCTTCGTGAAGTCTCCGGAGAAGAAATTCAGTTGGATCCTGTATCAGGAGCGTCATTCCCTTTATTCCTCCGGGACCGATACCAGCTACTGAGCGGCAAGTTATTTGGCCGGGATTTCATTCTCGCCGTGGAGAAAACGAAAGGAGATCCGATCTCAGCAGGAGTGTATGAATCCCACTCTGAGCTGCTTCGATCAAAGTCGGAGGAACCCGTGGTCTTCGTTCCCGGTTCTCTCCCCACCTACCTTCGCAATCGGATGGTTCAGCTTGGAATTCCCTTTATCGTTCCCGGCAGCCAATTGTTCCTCCCGATGGTCCTCATCGATTTGCGGGAGCGCCGGAGCCCGGCCGTGAAACCTATGGGAGATCGATTCACGCCTGCGGCGCAGAGTGTCTTGCTCTACCACCTGATCCGCGAGTCGATTTCGGGTTGGCCCATGCATAGGATCGCCGAAGCAACTTCTTACTCCGCAATCATGATGACCAAAGTGCGGGCCGAGTTCGAGGCCGCCGAAATGGGGGAATCGGTTCGGAAGGGGCGGACGACTGCCCTCCGGTTCCATTTCCAGGGCAGGGAGCTCTGGGAACGCGCCTTGCCGTTCCTGTCTTCTCCGGTTCGTAAGCAGCATTGGGTGCATTGGGGCCATCCCGGCGACCCGGCTCTGATCGCCGGGATCACCGCTCTCAGTGCCAACTCGCTTCTCTCAGATGCCCGCCTCCCAACCTACGCTCTCTGGCATAAGAGTTTTCAGGCAAATCTTGAGAGCGGACTCTATCGCAGTTGCCGTGACCCTGACGAAGCCAACGCCTCGATCCAGGCATGGAACTATGACCCCAAGGTGCTTGGAAACGACCACAGGGTCGATCCTCTTTCTCTTTACCTTAGCCTGATGGGCAATCCGGACGAGCGGGTGCAGCAGCAACTGCCCGGCCTGTTGGAGGAGGTGCCATCGTGAGAGGTCTCGACATTTTCCGTGATCGATTTAAGAAATATGAAGGTGCCTTCGTCCTCATCGGAGGTGCTGCCTGCGACGATTGGTTTGCTCGCCAGGGTTTGGCGTTTCGCCCGACGAAAGATCTCGATATCGTTCTCGTCGTCGAGGTGGTGGATGCCGATTTCGTTTCCGCGCTGCGGAATTTCGTGGAGGATGGCGGATATAGGATCCGCCAGCGCACCGAAGGAAGCCCGATTCTCTGTCGGTTTGAGAGTCCCGCAAATGATGCCTTTCCGAAGGAGTTGGAATTGTTCAGTCGGCAGTCAGAATGGGCCGGGCTGGAGGGATCGAAACGAATTGTTCCCGTCCAGATCGAGCCGGAGCATCACAGCCTTTCAGCGATCCTCCTCGACGACCGCTACTATCAGCTCATTCGTGAGCACAGTGAGAAACAGGAGGGAATTGCGTTCGCAACCGCAACCGCCTTGATTCCGCTCAAGGCTCGCGCCTGGCTGGATCACATGGCGCGCAAGGAGGCAGGGGAAGAAGTGGATTCGAGTAATATCAAAAAGCACCGCACTGATGTCTTTGCTCTCGCCTTGACGCTTCCGGGAGAAGCGGGACCGGCCCTGCCCGAATCTATTCGCGATGACCTGCGCCAATTCCTCGAAGCCTTCCCTGGTGCCTCAGCAGAATGGCAGGCAATCCTCGCGTCGTTAAAATCCAGGTTCCCCGCCGTTCCGGCTCCCGCCACGTTGAGGGAGGCGATTCAGGTCTTCTTTTCTCTTTCCTGAGCAGCAGAGTGCATTCTCACGGAGGCGTCATCTATCCCGAATCCCGATCAGGTAGTCGCGAGCGGCCCGCTCGTGAAAGCGAAGCGCTCTTTCGGTCATTCGCGACCTCTGCGCGCGAGCCGCGCGCAGCTACCAAATCCTAGCATCGAACATCGAACATCGAACACTGAACACTGAACACTGAAACCAGTGCCCCCCCGCCATTGTCCCACCCCTCGTGCGAATCTTCACCCATGACCACGAAATACCACCTGACACCGAAATTGCCTGTATTCTCGATATGTCGGGGTCGATGAGCCGTCATGCCGCGTGTGATAGTGCCGGAAACAGCACGGCCTTCATTGAGTTCATGCTCGCGGCTCTACTTACAGCGGTGAGAGAAGTCGAAACCGGGAACCTGAACGATTTATCCCGAACCGACCAAGTCAGCGACCAAGTGACCGACCAAGTCAACGCTCTCTTGAAAGTGCTCTCATCCGGCCCCCTCAGCGCGCTCGATTGCATGAAAGCCCCCGGGCTTTCCCATCGCGCGAACTTTCGCAAAAATTACCTTCATCCCGCACTCAAAGCCGATCTGATCGAGCGCACGGTTCCGGAGAAGCCCAACAGCCGTTTGCAGAAATATCGGCTTGGGCGGTGATTTGGCGCTACCAAATCAAGTCTCACGATCTGTCGATCCGGGACACGCTTCACGCTGTTTACGATCCAAGTGCCTCGCGCAGAATCCACAAGGGAAAGGTCAACTATCACTGGCTTAGCTCGCGTTACCACTGTGGAGGAATGCCTCCTAAAATGGGGCGGACTAATATTGAATTGACTGACAGTTGACCTGTCCCTAGGCAATTAGGGTCAGTGGTGAGCGAAAGAAAGCTGCTCCAAATCAGTTATAAATTCTTCGAGGGAAGTGGCTTCTTGATGTTCCTGCATCTGAGTCTCGATTTACTCCTCAACTGGTTGTGCTCTTGCTTATGGTTCTTCTGAAAGAATGTGAGCCGAGGCTTATTTTCACTCCATCCGTTCGCGGTGTTTACCAAGATATTCTTGTTTCGGTGGAAACAGCGCTGGCAGTTGGATTTTTTGCCCTTCGATGCTTTGGAAGTAAGTCTTCACAACCTCGCGAGTGAAGTGTTCGCGAATCGCTGCGGAGAGAATGATTCGATAGTCTTCATCAAGGCTGAAGAGGTATTTATCGAAAGCGAGATCGTAGGTTCCTGAAAGGCAGAGACCGTTTCCTGGATCGAGCCGGGAATCCTGAAGCTCGCTCCACCGGATGATGTGGCTCGCCACATTGAGGGCAGGGATGTTCAGGCCGGTAATGCAGCACTCATCCTGATAGACGGTGAGAACTTTTCGGCGGAAGACATTTTGACCCACTCGAATTTTAGTCTCCTTCACGATGTCTTTGCCTCTCGTCACATTGTCTTCTGCGAGGAGAAATTTCTTGTCGGGAATATCGAATTCAAAATCTTCAGGTCGAAAGTCGTCGTTCTCGTAGGTATCGAGGAGCTTTTGCTCATAGTGAAATTCGACGAGAAAGGATCGGTAGGATTTCAGAGCCGCCGAGTAGTATTTGTTTCTCCAATAGCTCGGTGCGTGGTCAGTTTGAAAGATCGCCCCCGATTTCTGCTGTTCACGGATGAAATCGTAGAGGGTGTCGATTCGCGCGACTGAGCTTTCGTCCCAGACTTGATGTATCGTTGAAAACGGTCCTTGGCTGAGTGCGAGAATTTCGCCGAGCATGTCGAGCGCGCGGAGATAGGACGAGGCTTTTTTGCTCCCCTTCACGTTTGTCTTGAAGATGTATGCCTTGAAATTTTTTCTTAACATGAGGTTAACCGAATTCTCGAATTGTCTAAGAAACTTGTAAGTGAATCATGCGTGAAACCTACGAAAAAATCATTGCCTGCCAAAACCAATTATTCCGGTAGTGGAGCAAGGGAAACTAAGGCAGTTCTGACACGGATTCTACCCTCCCCATTTCCCCCGCCTCCGCAACACCCGGAAACTGATCCGCTTTTTCGTTTTCTCATCCCACAACCGAAACGTCAGCGACTTGAGGCTGCTAAAGAGCGTGGTTGGGTGGACGCTGGAGAACATGGGATGCGAGTGGTGGCAGCGCTCGAGGTTGTAGTTCGGGATGTGTGGGCTGAGGTGGTGGATGCGGTGAAATCCGATATTGCCCGTGAACCACTGCGGGACGCGTGGCAGGCGGTCGAAGGAGCTTCCCTGGACCGCGACAGCGGATGGAGCACGATTTGTCCTGAAGGAGGAGCCTGCCCCGCGAAGAGAAGACGGGAAGGTCATCCACTGAGCGATGACACAACGACAAAGAAAGGGGCTGGCTTTCGCTCGCCAGTCGGGCAAACTGAAGTATCCGTGATGAATCTCTCTCCTTTCCTGAACAAAACGAACCGCAAGCAGGGATTGATCGCCGTGATGGCGCTGTCGGCGATCGTCGTTCATCTCATCCTGAAATTCGGGACAGGGCAGGAACCCCGGATCGCGGACATACCTCTTTGGTGCGCCTTCGTTCTTGGCGGGGTGCCATTGGTTTTTGATCTGGCGAAGAAGCTGGTCCGTCGCGAGTTTGGATCGGATCTGCTGGCGGGGATTTCTATCGTCACCTCGGTTGTTCTTGGCGAATATCTAGCCGGTACCCTGGTGATCCTGATGCTGTCCGGAGGAGAGGCGATCGAGGCCTATGCGGTAGGTAGTGCGTCGTCGGTACTCAAAGCGCTCGCGAACCGGATGCCGTCGGTGGCTCATCGAAAAGCGGGGGCGGCCGTAGAAGATATTACGGTTGAAGAGGTCGCTGTCGGCGAGACGCTGCTCATTTTTCCCCACGAGATTTGTCCGGTGGACGGTACGGTTGTCGAGGGCCACAGCGTGATGGATGAGTCCTATCTCACGGGCGAACCGTACATGATCTCGAAGTCGCCGGGATCCACAGTGATCTCGGGTGCGTTGAACGGTGAATCGGCGTTGACGATCCGGGCGGAGAAGCGGGCGGTGGATTCCCGCTACGCCAAGATCATGGAGGTGATGACGACATCAGGGCAGCAACGCCCGAAGATGCGTCGGCTCGGCGACAAGCTGGGTGCCTTCTACACGCCGCTCGCCGTTGCGGTGGCTCTTGCCGCCTGGTTTATCAGCGGAGATCCTGTCAGGTTTCTCGCGGTGCTGGTCATTGCGACACCTTGCCCTCTTCTCATTGCGATTCCGGTGGCGATCATCGGTTCGATCTCTCTGGCGGCGAAGCGCGCCATCATCGTGCGCGATCCCTCGATTCTTGAAACGATCGACACGTGCGAGATGGTGATTTTCGATAAGACGGGAACGCTGACTTACGGAAAGCCGGAACTGGTTGAGGAGATCGTTGCTCCCGGCACGGATGCGACCGAAGTGTTGTCGCTGGTCGCCAGTGCGGAACAGTATTCCAAGCATCCGCTATCGGAAGCGGTCATCGCCGAGGGGAAGAAGCGGGGAGTGGTCATTCGCGAAGTAGGGAGGATCAGCGAGAAGCCGGGCCAGGGACTGACTGCGAATCTCGCCGGGAAAGAGGTCCGCATCACAAGTCGCAAGCAGTTTTCCCGGGAAAACGAAAACGCGCACGAGCTACTCCCGGCAACGGCTGAAGGACTTGAGTGCGTTGTTCTGATCGACGGTAGCTACGCGGCCACTTATCGCTTTCGAGATACGCCGCGGGAGGAAAGTGCGGAATTTATCGATCATCTCAGAACAAAACACCAGATTCGGGAAGTCATGCTGCTCTCCGGTGATCGTGAATCCGAGGCGCGTTATCTCGCGAGCTTTGTCGGTATCCCCCGGGTCGAGGCGGACAAGAGCCCCGAAGAGAAGTTGGTGATCGTCCAAAAGGAAACGAAAGAAAAACGGACGATTTACGTCGGAGACGGGATCAATGATGCCCCTGCACTGATGGCGGCGACTGTCGGCGTCGCCTTCGGGAAGAACAGCGATGTCACGGCCGAAGCTGCCGGTGCGGTGATCATGGACAGCTCGCTGCGAAAGGTGGACGAATTGATTCACATCGGAAGGCGAATGCGTCGAATCGCCCTGCAGAGCGCGGTCGGAGGGATGGTATTGAGCGTGGTCGGGATGCTCTTCGCGGCGGCAGGATATCTTGATCCGGTGGCCGGGGCCATTGCCCAGGAGATCATCGATGTTCTTGCGGTCCTCAATGCGCTGCGCGTGGCTCTTCCTCCGAAAGCGCTGACCGACTATTGAAGCTGCGAAGCCATACGACGACAGAGCGTCCATTGACCGTGTAGGGATGCTTTCCTGCGGGCAGTGCTTTTGAGAGATCTATCACATCCCCTGGGCTGTCCGCGTAGGTATCGATCACAAGAAACCACTCGTCCGGATCTCCGTCATGAATACCGAAATCGATCGGCTCCTGTGCTCCGTTGATCATCACGTAGAGATCGTCGTCGTCTTGTGATTTACCGCTAAGCCGATAGGCGATCTGACGCGATGAGTCTGAGAGATCCGGCGCACCATCGGGACCGAACCACTGGATGTCCTCTCTCCAGAAACGGGAGCGCGCAATCGTGGGATGAGATTTGCGAAAGGCGATCATTTCCCGGAAGAAACGGAAGACATCCCGATTCGAGTTCAGTTTTCTCCAATCCAGCCAACTCGTCTCATTGTCCTGGTTGTAGGGGTTGCTGTTCCCGTTTTGTGAATGGAGAAACTCGTCTCCCATGCGGAACATGGGGGTGCCATTGGATAGCATGAGAATGCAGAAGAAGTTTTTGGCCTGGCGTTTTCGCAATTGCTGAATTTCGGGGGGGACGTTTTGATCTCCTTCCCAGCCGCAGTTCCAACTGAAATCGTAGGCACCATCGGAATTACCGTGGCCGTTGGCCCAGTTGTTCTTGTGGTTGAAGGACGTCAAATCGCAGAGAGTGAGTCCATCGTGCGAGGAAAAGTAGTTCACGCTCTGGAAGGGGTGGAACGCGTGCTCCGGTTCGTCGGAGAACAGGTCGGAGCTTCCATAGATGCGGGTCATCAGATCACCCGCCATACCGGGATCGCCCCGCAGGAATCGCTGTAGCGTGTCCCGGTAAGTGGAGTTCCATTGTCGCCACAGCGTTCCGGGGAATCGCTCGCCCAGTTGAAAGAGCCCGGAGGCATCCCAGGGTTCCGCGATGAGCCGGAGGTCGGAAAGTTCGGGATGGGAAGCCAATTCGCCGAAAAGGGGAGGGTCGTCGGGACCTACTGAGCCGTCCGGATTGCGGGCAAAGACAGAGGCGAGATCGAAGCGGAAACCGTCTACCCCTCCATCCGTCGCCCAGTGACGGATACTGTCGATGATCAACTGCCTGACTGCGCGGTTCCGTGTGTGGGTTGTGTTTCCAGTTCCTGAAAAATTCGCGTAGGGACTTTCCGGGTCGCCGGTCAGCATGTAGTAGCTGGAGTTGTCGATTCCTTTGAGGCTGAAGACGGGACCGTGCTCGTCCCCCTCGGCGCTGTGGTTGTAGACAACATCGAGAATGACTTCGATCCCGGCGGTGTGGAGCGCCCGAACCATTTCCCGAAACTCTTCGTTCTGGCGGCATGAATCCGGATCGGACGCATAGCCATGGTGGGGGGAGAAGAAGTTCATCGGCATGTAGCCCCAGTAATCGTCGGCTCCGGGATCGAACTGAAACACCGGCATCAGTTCGACTGCGGTGATGCCGAGTTCGAGAAGGTAGGGGATTTTGTCGATGACACCGGTGAATGTTCCCCGGCTCCTCTCCGGGATGTCGGAACACGGGTGCCGGGTGAATCCACCGATATGAAGCTCGTAAATCACGAGGTCCCACTCGTGGCGGAATGCAGGGGGCTCTTTTTGAGAGCCGGTGCATTCGTGCCGGGGGTCCGGGAGTACGGAGAGCGGTGCGTGCCCGACATTGGAGCCGGGCTTCCGGGCTGCTTCGCGGTCAAAAGATTCCGGGAAAAACACGGAGGTGGCATAGGGATCCAGAAGTAGTTTTTCGTGATCGAAAGCGTGCCAGTTGAATCCCGCTCCGGGTTTTGGGCCGCCCATCCGGTAGGCATAGTAATGTGCTCCGGGAATCGGGCCCTCAGGGATGCGGCAATGCCAGATCGGCCCTGATTTGTGCTTCAGGGGATCGAAGGAGAAGGTGTAAATTATCTCAGCGAGGTTTTCTGTTCCGAAAAAGCAGAGCTCGACCGAGTGGGCGTGTTTGGAGTAGATCGCAAAATTGTAGGCGTCGTCGGATTCCACCCAGGTGGCACCCAGAGGAAACGATGAACCCTCTGCGAGGATCCACTGCGATTTTTCGATGCTCGAAGCCGGAGTCATGGAAAGCGGGGAATGCATACCGCTTTCATTACTATACTACCGATGCCAGCGAACATACAGGATAGACCACCTCCGCGTGAGAACAGGACAATCGGCGAGTTAAATTTGACACGATGTGCTGAGCCGGTTTCGAGCGGTAACGGATGTTGCGGGCATGTCTGCAACATCCGAGTCACGATGATCCCGCAATCGGAAATCCCCGTGTAGTCCAATAATTGCATAGTGAATGACAAAACGGGCAGGGATTATCCCGTCGCAACGAGGTATTATCGCCGTATGTCCACGAGAGATATACTAATGGAGCGCATGGAGAAGTATCTGCGGACGCGCCTCGATCAAGAGAGCTACTCTACGGAAAAGCGAGTGACTCCATCGCTGACGGTCTCGCGTCAATGCGGAGCTGGTATGGATGTGATAGGGTGCCCGCTCGTCGATTACCTCAGCGAGGTTGATGACTCGACAGATTTCGGTTGGGCCCTTTTCAATCAGGGGATGATCGGGAAGATAATCGAGCAACACGATCTGCCGGAGTCGGTCGCCCCGTTTCTCGTCGAAGACACCAAGTTCCCTGTCATCGAAGCGTTGGAACAGGTTCTTAACCTTCACCCTTCTGAGTGGACGCTTTTTAACTATTCGGCTGTCACGATCCGGAATCTTTGCCAGATGGGCAATGCGATCATCGTTGGGCGTGGAGGTAATTTCGTGACATCTGACATGCGCTACACATTTCATGTGCGGCTCGTGGGATCTCTGGCGAGAAGGGTTGAACACACTGCAGACCGCCACAAAATCTCCCAAAAGCGTGCGCGCGAAATTGTGATCGAAACGGATAAGAGCCGTAAAAAATTCGTGCAGCGTTTCGCCGGTGCTGATATGGAAGATCCGACCTTTTATCACCTCGTCGTTAACACGGATGACATTTCGCCGGAGGTCGTCGCTCGTGTAATTGGTGATTCCCTTCTCGAGTGGGCGCTCCGTAGAGAAGAGGAATTTTACAAGAAGTATCATGCAGACGTCTCTTGAAAAACTAATCATCGGCGAAGCGGTCCAGGCACGCGCCTCCGATATCCATATCGATCCCCGTCTTGATGGCTTCTCTATCCGGATGCGGATCGACGGGATTCTGCAGACGTGGAAGGAAACGAACCGCGAGACCGGTGTGAAGTTGATCAATCAGATCAAAGCCGATGCGGGGATCGACGTCGGTTCGGTCTATCACCCTGTCGGCGAAAGGCTTCGAATGGAAGTCGACGGCAGAAATGTAGACTTGCGGATTACGCTGGCCCCGTGCATCGCGGGGCCGAAGCTCGCGATCCGAATACTGGACCCGGCAAGGGTCAGGAAAGATCTGCCGAGCCTCGGTTTGGACGCCAAGCAGGCGAAGTCGTTTCAGCGTTGGCTGACCGATCTCAATGGGATGGTACTTGTAACAGGTCCGACTGCGAGCGGCAAGACGACGACCCTGTATGCTCTGCTCCACGAGTTGGTGGAGGAGTCGCGTCACGTGGTAACGATCGAGGATCCCGTCGAGTATGAAATCGACGGGATCAATCAGATGGAGGTGGACG
>Ga0222633_1001741_pt1 | contig 10505 bp, 4 predicted proteins | sample AntAcemetageno48_FD_179816 | JGI IMG/M metagenome (GOLD analysis project Ga0222633, IMG submission 179816) | Saline water microbial communities from Ace Lake, Antarctica - #48 | ecosystem: Environmental > Aquatic > Non-marine Saline and Alkaline > Saline | place: Antarctica: Ace Lake | collected... | reverse complement strand
CGAAATTGGAACGCTGCAGAAAGATAAACGGGACCGCCGACTAACTTCTCGCGCGCTGATCTCTTTAATCAACAAAGACATTGTTGAACTTCGCTATGAGATCAGTCTTCGAAGGCCAGGTACAAACGAAGATAAGCAGCTGATTGATGCTGAGATCGCAGAACTCAAATTGCAGGACCTGACGCTAAGGGATGATCTGCGCCTGGCGAATGCAGAACGTTCCAATGCGGTTGCTGATCTCAACGCAGCGAAACGGGAAATCAGTGAACAGCTTCAATTGGACGTGGGTTGGGTTTCAATACAAATCGATGAGGTGCAGTATGTTCTTCGTAGAATCAAGGACAAGGCAGAGAGACAGGTATTGAAGGCAGAAATAGCCGCACTGAAGGCAGAAAAGTCGGACCTGAGGGAAGACGCATCCGAAGACAGCTCAGCGATAACCCAGGAAGTAAAAGCCATCAAGGCCGAGACTGCTCAGGAAAAGGCTGATACAAAAGCTGCCCGGCGTGAGCTTACTGAACAGATCAAGTTGCTGAAGGAAATGAAGCAGTCGATCTGATTTTTTGGATAAGTGGGGTCGGAGCAAAACTTCCAACCCCACTACATTTGGCTAAGTGTGCCCCTCGGTATCAACAAGAGGCACAGAAAGCGCTATGGATGGCGAGGGATCAAGGCGCGCCCAGAAAATCCATCTTGCCTACAGGCACGCCGTTATGCCGAAGAATGTTGTAGGTCCTTGCAGCATGAAAATAGAGGTTCGGCAACCCGAAACCCATAAGAAAGGATAGCGCGTCCAATGTTAGGCCGTCTGGACCGATGGGCAGGGTGGTGGATCTTTCTTCAGCGCGCTTTTAGAGTCTTGCAGTCAAACGCATTGGGTATAAGACGAATTAACCCCATTTCCGCTTCATCAGCCAGGTATCCGTCCTCACCAAAAACAGAGTTTGGCGCAGTATTCAATGAAATCTGGTGATGTTTGAACAGGCTCACGGCCGCGAGCCACGCTGCTCATCCCGAATTTCTGGCAGGTTCGGGCCGTCAAACCGAGTCAGATCCCACCAGCTTCAGCAAGTGTCAGAACAGTTGGTTCGAGTGCGGAAACAGACCCTCCGGCGGTGAACGATTCCTCGCCTGCGATGCCTCATCCAGACCCAGCTGCTTCAGTATTTTTTCTATGACTTCTGCGTCCTCTATACAGGCGATGATCTACCGGGCGGCGTTCCGCGTTGCCACCGCATTTCTCACACTTTTCAATCCGCAGGCGGCCCCCGTGTTCAGCGATGGCAGGACGCGTGATATATCGGCGGGGGCGCCCAGCCAAAGACGTTCAAGCTTCTTACGTTGATTTGACTTACAGGCTACACCAGCGTGCAGGGAGAAACCGGCCTGCTTATCGACCAGTTCACTCGATTTCGCTCTATTGTCGCTGGTCGGTACAGCCTGCAGTGTCAGCGCTTTCCTTCCTGCAGTCGGGCCAAAAGCCAATCGGTATGTGACAGACGCGCCGATGATGCTGTGCATCACGTCGTCTTCATTAGATACAAGGTCCAGATACGCGATCTCTGCATCGTTTCTTCCAGCATAGGTGGCACTGAAATGTGACCTGTGTCACCATCTTCTGAACGCATGATGTCATGCTTAATCGACTGTAGTCAGCGTGGGCGAACAGGTACCAGGGTAATTTTACGACTTCGCTTGGTTGATCTGATTGACTGGTAAGGTAACTGCTAATTGAAAGAAAAATCAGAGTACAAACTGTGGGCGGATGCAGTTTGGACATGAATGCTGATCATAAATTCAAAAACATTTTCCCAACGCAATTTGTCTGTCGAATTGCGTGTCTCCTTGTATTCGCATTGTCTTTGATTACCCAGGTTTCGCAGGCAGAGCCGCTGAAACTTGAGGATGTCACTAGTCAGTCTTTGACCACTCATCTTTCTTACCAGCTTGAATCCCCACCATTTCCCGACTTGGCTGGTGTCAGGCTGAATTCAGCCAGGCCTCTGCAGGTCGTTCTTGATGGCCCATTTGCCAAGGTCACGACGAACTCGTTCAACCTTGGCTATACCGGTGACAGGGCCTGGGTCTGGTTCAGTGTGCACAATCCTTATGCAGAACGAGTTGAACGTTACCTTACGACGGGGCAGCGTTATATGCGCCCGTTTGTATTTTATGAACAGGATGAATCAGGACAGTTTGCCGAGTCTTTCTATAACGATCAGTTCCAACCATTTAGTGAGAGGCCTATGGCAGTGCCAAATCTGGTACTGCCGCTGACATTCGAGCCTCGGGAAACCAGGGAGTTTCTAATCTTCGTCGGCGCAGCAGGTGCACTCTCGTTGGACCTGGCGCTTGCAGAACCAAATTGGATTCTGCAGGAAAATACCCAGGCGCTGATTTCGGCTGTGTTTGTCTGCGGGATTCTGCTGGCGCTTGTGCTCACCAATCTGCTGCACTATGCCGCACTCAGGCGTCCGGCCAACCTGTTTTATGCGTTGATGGAGATAAGCATTGGTGTCTATTTGATGCACATGGAGGGGTTCGCCTTCCAGTACCTGTGGCCTAACTGGGTGGCGTTCAATGAGGTCTCAACCGGGGTAACCGGATCTGTTTCCAATATCCTGGGTTCGCTTTTCATGATCTATTTCCTGGAACTGCACAGGAACCACCGACGCCTGATTCTGATCCCGTTGGGCTACATTGCTGTCTCTGCGATCTCTCTCCTGTTGCTGCCCTTTTTGGATCTCAGGTATATCAATGAGATGGGTATTCTGGCGACCTCGACCGGACCGTTGATCTTTGTTGGTGTGGGTGTTTATGTCTATCTGCAGGGCAATAGATCTGCACTTTTTTTTGTACTGGGATGGCTCGTGCTGGGCACAGGCAACATCCTGTTTGGCGCTACAGCTAGTGGGTTAATTGATTTGCCTGTTGTTTCCTTTGATTGGATCAGGCTTGGCACGCTGGGCGAGGCACTCTTATTATCCTGGGGTCTTTCAGACCAGGTGCGCAGGTTAAACGCGGAATACAGTGAATCTCAGGCTCAACTCGTGGCGAATCTTGAAGCCAGGCTCATAGAGACCAGTGAGCGACTCGAGCTCGAGACTAAAGTCGATCAAGGAGAGCGCAAGGTTGCAGAAATGGATCGCAGGCTGGCAACGACCAGTCACGATGTCGGCCAACCGATCTATGCGCTCAGGCTGTCCTTGATGGCGCTGACCAACAAGATCGAGGATTCATCAGTTTTGGAAAACCTTAACCGGACCCTCGACAATATGGAGCTTGTTCTTGAAGATAACCTGCAGAGTTATTCGACTAATGAAGTGCTTCTGCCGACGTCGCTGGGAGAACTGTTCCGGGATATCTGCGATTCCCTTGACCAGGAGGCGCTGAGCAGGGGCGTTGTTCTTAAAAGCGTGTATACCGCTAAGAGTGTTAATGAAGATTTAGTCGTACCTCTACGCCGTGTGATCCAGAACCTGGTCGCCAATGCGATTCGCCACGCAAACGCCAGCAAAGTGCTGATCGGGTTGCGTCGAACCGCAAGCAATACTCAGGTTCACATTATTGATAATGGTGATGGATTACCTGACAAGGGTGTCAGGGCGGTGACTTCGGGCACGGGATTGGGGTTAAGTATTGTTCGTGAGATCTGCCAAAAACAAAACTGGGGTTTTGAGGTGCTCAACCACCCTGGTGAGGGTGTTCATTTCCGGGTGACTATCCATGACTGAACAACTGCGCATATTGATCGCAGATGACCACGAACTGTTTCGCGTGGGTATTAAGAGCCTGATTGAAAGCATCGAGGGCATGCTTGTGATCGGTGAAGCCAGTTCCGGGCAGGAAGCCATCGCATTTATCAGGCAACAACCAGTCGATTTACTGATCCTTGATTACAGCATGCCGGACGGTGACGGGCTGAGTGTTCTGGCTGCGCTCAATGAGATGAAGTTCGCAAACCTTGCGGTGATTATGCTGACCGCGGTGGGTTCGCCACTTATTATCGATGCGGCAATCGAAGCAGGTGTATCGGCAGTAATTGCCAAGAAAGGAAGTGGGCAGGAACTGGTCGCAGCTATTAAAGCGGTGAAACAGGGAGAGAGATTCTTTACCAACGACATAAAAGTGCTACTGGCAGAAGCAGAAGTGCTGAAGTTTCTTACCCGGCGAGAAACAGAGGTGCTGCTTTCACTGCTTGAAGGAAATGATACCCAGGGTGTCGCTGACACTCTCTCCATTTCTTTTAAAACCGCCGAAACCCACAAAACCCGCGTCATGCAGAAGCTGGATGTTCACAGCACGCAGGCACTACTTGGGCTCTCCAGGCAGCTTGGCCTGATCACTGAATGATCTCTTAGCCGCTCTCACACTGGCTTAAACCCAAATATCAGGTAATCACCTGAGTTTTTCCCGCAGCCTGACTGGTACAAAGGTTCTTTGAAAATTCGTTTCAGGAGATTGGGCAATGTCCATTTTGAAAACTGCACGAGGACTGTTTCTGTTGATGTTGTGGGCTTCGACAGCCACCGGGGAAGAAGTTGCCTCAACCAGTGACAGCCCTTCTTTTTCGACGGATATCCCGCAGAGCATCTGGTCGGATATTGGCGCAGGCACCTCTGAACTGGGTTTCAAGGAAACCCTGCTGACGATCGATGAAGAACGAACTGAGGGTGAACTGGTATCAGTGTCAGTACCCGGCATGGAGTTCTCGCCGGCGATCAATACGGGAAGCTATAACTTCCCCCCCTTCTGTCCGGCCGGTGAATTTGATGTTGGCGGTGACTGTTACAGCTGCCCGGATGGCATGGTTTATGACGCAGCGCAGAGTATCGGCAAGCCAGCACCCATGTGTAAAAGTCAGGACGGTCGACTCGCTGACCCGGGCGTCGATCTAACGTTTGGCGTATGCCCCAGCGGTTACTCTTATGATGTCTTCGCGGACCAGTGCTATGGCAGCTGTGCTTCAGGCTATCTCTACCTGGATAGCAAGTGCAGTCTCGATGCCGGGTATGATACGTCAAACGCCTCCTGCTCATCGGGTTACACGCAAAGCCTCGGAAGTTGCCTGAAATGCGCCAGCGGCTATAGCCTGACGGCGGGTATTTGCCAGAAGACAACCTACAGCGTCACCGTCAAGCTCCCGTGGGAGAGTTGCCCCTCGGGTTACACCTCGATTACCAGCGTGGATTGCCAGAAGGTAACCGTTTCCACGAAAAACCCTTCCTCGCAGTCTGCCTGCCCGGCGAACAGTGTTTATATTCCGGGCGTCAACGATTGTTATACCTGCCCGGCAGGGTCAAGTTACAACTCAAACACGCTTCGTTGTGAAGATACCTATACACCAACAAAAATAGCTGCCGATGCCCTGATCTGTCCTATCGGTGAATTTCTTGATCCCGAACGACATCTCACCCAATGCTTCAGTTGTGGCTCGAATGAAATCCAGCAGATTAACGCGGGCTCGGATACCTGCCTCGAACTGATAGAGGCAAGCTCCACGGGCAATGAACCCGGGTTTTGCGAACGTGGGGAATTTCTGGATGTCGGCCTGCAGCAATGCTTTGTCTGTGAAGATCCGTCTCATATTCGCGGCACAGAACCCGTAGATTCGCCGTCAGCCTGCGTCGGGTTCGACGCAAGCAGTGAATTCCAGACCGGCTATCAGTTTGAATCCGAGTTGAAGCTGCAGTTCGGAGTCAGTGGCGGGATTATCGCTGACGGTGGCTCGGTGGATATCAAGAAGTACGAGAGCGGCGTTGACGTTTCGGTGGATTATTTTGATCCAGCAACGGAAACCTATCGGATATCAACCTCACAACGGGCGAATGACGTCGTACTTGATATGGAGACGACCTGGCCCGGTCTTGAACTCTACTTCACCACCCATACGGAATCTGCCGTGTATCTGGGCGCGGATGTATTGTATGTGGATACGACAAATTTCCCTGCCCTGGCCCAGGGAGCCGAGCGGTTGGAGTTCGTCGATTCGAACTCTAACAAAGCAGGCAGGGAAACCGGCGAGCTTGGTTATGGGGTGGATGACACCGACATCATCAGGGTCCGTTTTGGTGCGGAAGGCACATCCCTGATTCTGGCTGATATCGATGTCACGAACTTTATTGAAGGTAAGCTGAATAAGGTTGACGCGACCCTGATTTCCCCATTCCCCGGGTCGCCGCTCTGCTATTCGTCCAAGTTCTCTACCACTAGTTGCGTTGGTGTTGTCGTTGCCGACGTGTTGGTGAAGTTTCCGCAGGTCTCGACGCCAGTAAAGGTTGATTTTGTCGGCGAGTTTACAGAGACCGTACACCGTTCTGATGGTAATGCGTCGGAAACATTCATTTCGCACTATGTTGGTCCTGGCGAGCGTTCCGAGATTGGTTCAGGGTTTACCTCGGATTTGTCATTGGGCACGAAAGACACGGACATCTTCCGGTTCAACTATGACATCGACGGCAATGTAGGCCTGTCGACAGGATTAGTGACAGGCCTTGCCGCCAAGCTGAAAAAAGGAACCAGGACCCTGGTTGATATGGAGGGCGACATCTTTGATATGAAGCTTGCCCTGATTGTTGGCTTCCGCAAGGACATTCAGTTCGAGCCCAACCTGGAGGTAACCCTTAACTTCAGCAAAGAAGTATCGATCGACGGGGTGCTGGTAGACACGCATAGCATGCCGGTTGGCGGCACCCTGGATTTCGTGCATCCGGGTGGTGATCTTGATATTTCCACGATTTACAATGTGAATAACAACCAGTTGATTAATGACACTGACCTGATATTCGATACGCTCGTTGATGGCGATGCCTTTGCGATGTCAATGAAGTTCTGGCCTGGACCTATCCCCGGATTGCCGAGAAAGGTGGCGCTTCACAGCGAATCCATTGGCTTGTTGCAGCAACCTGCCAAAATACTGGACGTCAATTTTCACGACCCGATATTTCCCTTCGCCAGCCTGGAAGAAGTAGACAAGGCCGAGTTCCCCATCGGGGGTTTTAGCGAAGCCGCAGGAAGCACGTTCACCGTGTCATCTCCTGTACCTCTGGATTCCGATTACGATGGTGTCCCGGATGTGGACGATGACCTGCCGTTTGATCCTGATGAAACAGTGGACACCGATGGTGACGGCATCGGTGACAATAGCGACCCGTTTATCAATGATGCTGACAACGATGGCGTGCCTGCCGACGGTTCCGACAACTGTCCGCTGGTGACCAATCCCGACCAGACTGATCTTGACGGCGACGGATTGGGTGATGAGTGTGATGCCGATCGGGATGGTGACGGGTATAACAACCCAGATGATCTCTTCCCTGATGATGTCGCCGAGTGGCAGGACCTGGACGGAGACAGCCTTGGTGACAACGCAGATACTTGCCCGCTGACATACAGCGAGAACAATTCTGATACTGACAACGATGGATTAGGTGATGTTTGCGACCCTACTACGGGAACACAGTCGTTCCTGAATTTCGATGACCTTCCTGGTGGCAGTGACGCCCGTTATGAAAGCTCGGGAATCAGATTGTTTGCTGATTCCAATGATAACGGTGTGTTGGACTCATCAGACGACTTTGCGACAGTCCAGTCAGATAGCGATGCACCATCGGCCCCCAACATTCTCAGGCCGCGGCGCTCGAGAGATGTTTTGCTGATGGAGGTTTATGACACGGTGACGGCGCAGGCTAATTATTCACCGAGGCTGGAGTTTTACGTCTCGGGTAACAGGATGCCGGATATGGTGTTCTACGACGAAAACCAGAGTGAACTCGTCGATGTCGTGCCAGAGGTTATCTTGGATGGTAATCACTGGCAGGTAGCCGTTGAAGGTCGTATAGGTCTGGTGCACATAGGAGGTGAGGGAGGAAGTAATCGGGCTGAAGTTGATAACCTGAGGTTTCACCCGGACACAGATAATGATGGTGTGGCCAATATTGTCGATGTTTGCGAGGGGTACAACGACGCAGATTCGATACTGACCATTTCACCGCTCGCACCGACTACTTTTGAGGCAACCGGGCCTGATGGTTACGGGTTGGTCGAGGCAGACATACCTTATGCCTATGAAGGCGGATGTGGTGATGTAACGGTCAGTTTTGATCGCGAGTTTGGTAACTTCGGCCTTGGCGGACAAAGGATCGTGGTGACTGTTGAGGACGCGGCGAATCAGTCCGTTTCCGAAGGTTTTGTGTTTGAAGTAGTTGATACAACACCACCGGTGTTTACGCTTCCTGTCGAGGATATTTCAGAAGAGGCTTCATCCCCGCTTGGTGCAAACGTCAGCTTCACTGCCGTGATCGCGATTGATGATGTCGCCGGAGAGGTTACAGCGAGTTGTTCACCTGCATCGGGTTCCGTCTTTAGCATAGGGACCACCACGGTTGATTGTGAAGCGCAGGACTCTGCGAATAACAGTTCATCAACATCCTTTGACGTAACTGTTGCAGATACAACGCCGCCGAGCGTCACTGTGCCTGCAACATTGTCAGGCATTGAGGGGACGCCAATCAATTTCAGTGCCGACATCACTGACGCTGTCAGTGCCAGCTTCACAACGTCCTGGGATTTCGGTGACGGCGTGACTGCATCAGGAGCGCTATCTACTCACGTTTATGCGCTATATGGCGAATACACGACGACTGTGACGACAACCGACGAGGCAGGCAATACGGTTATTCAGACCATCGCCGTGACCGTGGCTAACATTGCGCCAATACTTGACCTGGTGACCACGTCATTTCAGGTGGAGGCAGGTGAAGTTATCACCATTACCGGCAATGTATCGGACCCGGGAACTTCAGCTCTGGCGGTGACGGCGACGTACCCCAATGGAACTGTGACGGTTTTAACTCCATCGGCTACAGGGGACATTGTGACTACGCATGTATTCTCACTTCCAGGAGAGTACAAAATTCTGGTTCAGGTCAGCGACGGCGATCTGATTTCCAGTCAGGAGATCACTGTTGTCGTAGTAGACACCACGCCCCCGACATTGACAGCACCAGCCTCTGTTACGTTGAATTACGGCGCTGATACCAGTCCGGCAGCGACAGGCTCAGCGATTCTAAACGACAATATCGCCACAGCGGGATCAGTGAGCTATGCCGATGTGGTAGACGATATTTTCGCAGAGCAGACCGTGCGTATTATCACTCGTACATGGAGTGGCAACGATGCTGCCAACAATATAGCTGAAAATGTCGTACAGACGATTACGGTGGTTGATATCAACAGTCCTGTTATCGCTGTAGCGGCTGTGGTTGATGTTGAGTTTGGATCAGCGACATCGCCGGACGATATTGGTGCCGCGACAGCGACAGACCCGGAAGAGGGAGAGGTTGCTGTTAGCTATGTGGATTCGATTGATGGGGATTCAATCAGTCGGCTCTGGCAGGCGACTGATTGGGTGGGCAACTTGGCGTCAGTCATTCAAATCGTCAATCTGGTAGACACGGCCGCGCCTGAGATACAGGTCCCAGCGAGTACCAGCGTTGAGGTGGGTACGGTGACTCATCCGTCGAATCTTGGTTTGGCCACGGCGAACGATGCGGTGGATCCAGCACCGACGATTTCCTTTTCAGACACCTCAGTTCCTGGTGCGGGGCAGGTTCTACTGGTCATCACCCGAACCTGGACTGCCGTTGACCTTAGTGGAAATGCCAGCTCTGGCGTTCAATTGATCGAGGTTGTCGATACCGTGGCACCTTTCCTGTCCGTTCCGGCGGACGTTGATGTCATCAGCGGTGAAGAGACAGCCCCAGGCTCTACGGGAACTGCAACCGCATCTGATGCAGGTGAGTCCTTTCCTCTTATAAGTTATTCGGACACCATCGCAGAAGGGAGTGGCTTGATTGTGCGTGTGATTTCGCGGACATGGAAGGCGCTTGACTCTGCGGGTAATGAATCAACCGGTACACAAATCATCACTGTTCGCCTCGACGATACAGAACCCGTTGTGGCTATCGTTACTTCCACTTTGGAAGGGACAGCGCCGTTACTGGTGGACTTCAGCGCTACAGTGATTGAGGGAAATGCACCATTGGCCTATGCCTGGATGATTGATGACGAGAGTTTTGAGCTCGAAACAGTCAGCTATTCGTTCACAGAACCTGGCTACTATACCGTCTCGCTCGAAGTGACGGATCTTGACGGAGACATTGGAACCGCCGAGGTTGAAGTTAACGTCATCGATATTACGATCGAGCAGCTTAAAGCCGACATTGAGGTTTTGAAGTTGGCGCGCTCGGAAGAACGCGACCTGCTCAATGAGGCGCTATCAGGTTTCAAAGAAACCATCGATGCAGCGAAAGCCGAAATCCAGGCCGAGCGGGAATCTTTCAGGGAATACCGTGACAACGTTAAATCAGAGATAGCTGCGCTTCGCGAACAGAAGAAAGCAAGTGACAGCCTGGATGAACGAATTTCACTGGGCGACCAGATTAGTGAACTGCACGCTGCCATCTTCGCTGAGCGTTCAGCTTCACGTTCTCGCCAGTTTGCCA
>Ga0222633_1001740_pt1 | contig 10509 bp, 8 predicted proteins | sample AntAcemetageno48_FD_179816 | JGI IMG/M metagenome (GOLD analysis project Ga0222633, IMG submission 179816) | Saline water microbial communities from Ace Lake, Antarctica - #48 | ecosystem: Environmental > Aquatic > Non-marine Saline and Alkaline > Saline | place: Antarctica: Ace Lake | collected... | reverse complement strand
CGTCAGGATGAGGAGTACCAAGGCCAGACCGGCATAGGCATTTTTGGTGAGCGCTTGGATGCGCCGGTTTAGCGCCTCGGATTCGTCGATCCATACCGTTAGATTTAAACCTTCTGGCAGAGTAGGCCGGACCCTTTCGATATATTGCTTAACTGCCTTTGCAGAAGTAATCGTGTCTTCGTCGCCGACACGATAAACCGTAATCACCATGGCGGGGTCACGATTAAACGTTGCGCTTTGATAACCTTCTTCAAAGCCGTCCTTGATGGTCGCGACTTCACCGAGAGTTATGTTGCTACCGTCGGGACGAGTCAGGATAACGATGTCGCTAAACTCCTCAGCACGATAAGCCTGGCCTTTACTCCGTAGCAAGATCTCGCCGCCATCGGTCTTAATAGAACCGCCGGGTAAATCCAGGCTTGCTGAGCGAATGGCGCCAGCTACAGATGACAACGTCAGGTTGTATTGCCTTAGGGTATTTTCACTGACCTCGATTGAAATTTCATAGTCTCGCGCATAGTTCACAGCAACCTGAGAAATACCATCCAAAGCCGATATCTCCTCTCGGATCTTGTCAGCATTTTTCTTTAATGTGGCCTCATCTGTCTGACCGGATAGGGCGACCAGAATCGTTTGTCCGTTAAAGGCCAGTGCTGAGATGATTGGCTTTTCGGTTTCCCTTGGAAAGGTCGAAATACCATCTACCTTGCTCTTTATTTCGTTAAGAACTTTGCCGTCGTCTGCGCTGGACTCAAGCTCCATTATGACAGTGCAGGCACCTTCGTTTGCAAAGGACTGAATCCGATCGATACCCTGAACCCCGTCGACTGCCTCCTCGATACGAATACAGACAGCTTGTTCAACTTCTTCGGGTGCGGCGCCGAGATAGGGCACGGTGACCTGGACAATGCCTGGCTCAATACTCGGAAATTCCTCCCGATGCATTGTCGCGAGGCTGATCGTGCCGCCCACCAGAAATATAAACATCATCAGATTGGCGGCAACCGGGTTGTCTACGAACCATGCAATCATTCTCTCCATGCTTGGCTCCTAGCCCTTGGCTGGCACGGGCTTAACGCGCATGCCATCGATGACGGTTTGAATGGGTGAGAGATTGACGGTGTCGCCTTGCTTTAAACCATTGCTGATAATGACGTTATCCTTTTCGAATCGGAGCAGTTCTACATTTCGGTATCGAAGCCGACTCTGCTCATCTACGATTAGTACTTGATTTTGATTGCGCAGTGCAGCACGGGGCAATATCACAACATCTTTAGCGAACCGCCCCTCTATAGAAGCGTTTACGAAAAGCCCCACTGGTAAACTTGGAGTATCGTTGTCCTTGTTATCTTCGACCCGGACCACGGCGTTGACCATTCGAGTTCTTGTGTCTATCTCGGCTTCTGTTCGAACCAGCTTACCGGTCCACTCGTAATACTGGCCGCCATAGTGGGTGGAGAGTGTGACGTTCGCCTGATTTTCAGCGGCAAGTTCACCCCTGACCCCAAGCGGCAGGTCGAGAAACGCGAGTTGGTTGTCGGCAAGGGGGACTCTAACTTCTACAGAATCAGCAGCGTAGATAGACCCAACAGAGGAGCCGCGGCTAATAAATTGGCCAACATCAACATTCTTGTTTCTAACCAAACCTTCGTATGGAGCTCGCAATTCAGTGCGAAGCAGATCACGTTCAGATTGCTGGAGCGAAACTCGAGCCTCCGTCATAGCAGCTTCTGATACTCGCTTGGCCCGAATAGCACTTTCTAGGGCAGACTGGCTGGTCAAGCCATCTTTAACCAATTTTTGCTGACGTTCCATTTGGAAGCGGCTATGTTCTGCTTCTGCTTCGGTTCGAGCGAGTGCCGCTCGGCTTCGTTCTACACTGGCTTTCAAATCTCGTGCATCAAGCCGAAGCAGTACGGCATTTGCTTCAAAAAAGCCGCCGGCGACCAGGTTTGGAGATATCCATTCAACTCGACCGGAAACCTCAGGTATCAATGCACTTTCAGTTCGGGGTGTGACAGTACCCTGGGACCTGACTTTAAGCCTGATGTCCTCGATATTGATCGTTTGCACTCGAATGGCAGTCGACACCTGTTCAGGTTCGACCTGTTGGGCAGTTGGGGCTGTAGCCAACAGAGCGTAAGCCATAATCATGGCGACAAATAGAACTGCAGAGGTAAGCAGACCTTTGGCAACGTTATTCATTTGCAAGACTCTCGGAAAAATTTGGTTGTTGGGGGGGCTGAGCAAAAGCGTTTTGTATTCGATCATTAATCAAATCGAAATGTTCGTTGATGGTGCTAGCCACACAACGGCTATCGCGGATAGCGAGACCGTGGGCAAGTGTATTCAAGGTTTCGAGCTGGCGTTGGCGGTCTAGCTTCAGGTCGAGTATTGGCCGAGCTTCAAGACGGTTAATGAACTGGGTTTTCAGACCATTCAGAATGAGGCGTAAAACCAGATTGTCGTTAACCTGAGCAAATAGCGTGGCCAATTCACGCCAACCCTGATGCTGCCGTTCAGAGTCTTCGACGTGATTGGCGAGATTGAGCACAATATTCTGCATCTGTTCTAGCTCTGAGTCGGTAGCTCGCTCCATGGCGGTTCTGGCCGACATCGAGACGAGAGCGCCTAATACTTCAAATAGATGGCCGATAAGGGCCGGGTCCGGTGTTTCCTGGAGGTCTACTAGCGGCCCAAGTACTGATAAACTGGCATCTTCGATAGGGACAACTCGTACGCCTCCCGGCGTAATAGTTGCGATACCGAGTTGCTCTAGCTTCTTTAGGGCTTCTCGAATGCCACCTCGACTCGTTTCGAACCGCGCGGCGAGATCTCGTTCCGAGGGCATGCGCTCTCCGGGTCGATACTGGCCCGAGAGGATTTCATCCCGCAGAATGGCAGTAATTTCCTCAACTTTGGATCGGACTTGGTTCTCTGGTGGGTTCATATCGTTGGAATCGGCGTCGGGGCTAAGTTATAGGGCGGGTTGAATTGGTAAGACCGGATCGGTAAGACCAAATTGGTAAGACCAGAATTATAGTGAAGAGATTCAACAACACAAGCTTATTTTGAATGGACAGGACAGTTCAGTGGCAAAAAATCAAATTGCGTCAGTCATCGAAGCGGGTTTTAACGTATATCGTGAGGAGTTCGTTGCTATTACCAGGGCTGCCAGAACCCGGTTTCAGAGCAGAGCCTGGAGTGATGTCCAGCAGGCCTCACTAGACAGAATCAAATTGTATCGTTCCTGCTCGGATACCATGGCAGAGCGGGTGGAGGCGCATCTAGCCCAACAAGAACTGGATCTCGAGGATTGGCATGAAGCTCGCATTCAGTTCGTGGGTCTAGTGGCACATCGGCCTGACGCTGAGCTTGCAGGCACGGTGTTCAACACAATTTTTAGACGCACACATCTTCATGCAGGCATTGATGAACGCTTTGCCTTTGTGAATCATGCGATACCTTCACCCGGGGCATCAGTTCCGGTTCGGCAATATCAATCAGCCGACGGTCTTGAACCGATATTACGCCAGGTTTTCACCGACATTGATCTCGGGGTAGATTTCGAAGATCAGGATCGAGACATAGTTCTGATTGCCGAAACTATGAGGAGTTTGATCCCGTTATTGCGCAATGACTCGGAACGCTTGATCCAAATAGAACTACTCGAACCGGTATTTTATCGCAACAAGGGCGCGTATTTGATTGGCCGTATGACAATCGAGGATCATATCTTTCCAATTGCAGTGCCGATACTCAATAGCCGAGACGGCCTATACGTGGATACCATCATTTGGAACGAGAATGATCTGAGTACCATCTTCAGTTTTACGCGATCCTATTTCTTCGTCGACATCGAATCTCCCAAGGCGATGGTCAGTTATCTGAATGATCTGTTGCCCAGAAAGAAAGCCTGGGAGCTGTTCACCAGCCTTGGCTACTACAAACACGGGAAAACCGAATTCTATTCGGATTTTCTCGCTCATTTAGATCGCTCAGACGATCAATTTGTGATCGCAGAGGGGATCAAGGGTATGGTGATGACCGTTTTTACGCTGCCGTCATACCAGACCGTCTTTAAGATCATCAAAGACAAATTTTCACCCACTAAAACCGTGACCCGGCAGGGGGTACTCGACGCTTATTATCTGGTGAAAACTCACGATAGAGTTGGGAGGATGGCGGATACTCAGGAGTTTTCAGATCTGTTTTTGCCGAGAGATCGATTTGATCCACTATTGATTGAGGAGTTGCAAAAAGTCGCCGCGTCGTCGATTAAGCTAACTGATGAGCATGTGATCGTCCGCCACGTCTATAGTGAGCGACTGATGACGCCCCTCAATTTGTATGTTCAGAATAAAAGCGAGTTTGAACTGAGGTTAGTACTCGAAGATTATGGTAATGCCATCAAACAGTTAGCTGCAGCCAATATATTTCCTGGTGATATGCTGCTCAAAAACTTCGGCGTCACTCGGCATGGCCGAGTTGTTTTCTATGATTATGATGAAATCTGTTACCTGGCTGAGGTGAATTTTAGAGACATCCCAAAATCACAACATCCAGAAGACGGCATGTCCTCAGAGCCATGGTACAGCGTCGGCGCAGCAGATGTATTCCCTGAAGAGTTCAAGACGTTTCTGTTTAGTTCTCCTGTATTGATCGACTTGTTTTCGAAATACCACGGTGAAATTTTCACGGCGGATTATTGGCGGACTTTGCAGGATAATGTCCTGCATAATCGTGTCATCGACGTTTTTCCCTATCGACAAAATCGACGTTTTGGCCAACGGAGCATTCTCCAACAACAATCAACTCTGGAATGAGCTATGTACGAATATAATACAATCACGACGCATCTCAATGATGGCGTCTTAACGGCGACCATCAGCAACCCCCCGGTTAATGTCATGACCGCTGAGCTCTACCAGGATCTTGTGGCGTTTACCCTAGAAGTAGAGCAAGACGAGTCAGTCAAGGTGCTTGTGCTGGAAAGTGCCGACCCAGATTTCTTTATTGCGCATTTTGATGTCAGTCTGATCTTAACGTTTCCCACTGACATGCCCGCCAGACGATCTGACGTTTTGTCAGACTTTCACTTAATGTGTGAACGCCTCAAAAACATGCCGAAGGCCACCATTGCAAAAATTGCCGGTCGGGTTGGTGGTGGTGGTAATGAGTTGTGTTCGTCATGCGATATGCGATTTGGTATTGCCGGAAAAACCATAATTAATCAGATGGAAGTGCCGCTCGGGATTTTACCCGGAGGATCTGGCACCCAGAATCTTCCGCGACTGATGGGTCGCGGACGAGCGATGGAAGTCATTTTGGGTGGGGATGACCTAGACGCCGAAACGGCGGAAAAGTGGGGATATCTAAATAGAGTGTTTGTCGACCAACAGGGCTTAGATGGCTTTGTCTCGTCCTTAGCTTCGCGGATCGCCCTTTGGCCCGCTGAAGCCATTGCGATGGCGAAGGCTTCTGTCCTAAATGGTGAAATGCCGATTGAGGACGGACTACTCGAGGAAGCTTATCTGTTCCAGCAAACCCTTCGGACTGAGGCGGCGCAAGTCCACATGGCGACGGCAATGGAGATGGGTGCCCAGACCCGGGAAGGTGAGTTGCGCATTAATGAGTTGATGGTCGAGGTTGCCCATTCAGTTAAAAACTCGGAGGACTAGTCCCCGGACTTCTTTTTGTCTACGGCTCGCATAAAGTCCATTTTTCGTAGATCACCATCGGGTGCTGGAATCTCTACCAGTCTCTCTGGTACATCATCGTATTCTAGGTGTAATGCGCGACACATTGTGGCGTGCATTTCATAGGTACAGGTGATGTAGGTTAACTCTAATATTTCTTCATCGCTTAAGTTCGCCTTTAACACGTCGAACGTGCCGTCAGAAACGCGACCTCCTGAAAGCACAAGGTCATCGGTGTAGGCCAGCACAGCCCGCTCAAGAAGTGAAAAGAGGTCAGTACTTTGCCAATGGGGAATGGCTTCGATCTGTGCTTCGCTGAAGCCTACTGCTCGCATGCTCTTGCAGTGTTGCGAGAAGACGAACTGACTACCTCGGCTATAGCCTGCCCGGGTTTGACCGAGTTCCCGTAGCTTTGCGTTAATCTTTCGATTCTTGCCGCGATAAAATTGAAACCCTTCAACGGCGTGTTTGAAACAATCAGGCACAAGTGCGAAAACACTCCACCAGTTACCGGGTGTCCCGGTCGCAGTGCCTGGGTCAGTGACCGGGTCTCGATCGCCAAATAGGGCATCGTAGACCGGCAAAACACTAGGGTCGGCGTCCTTCCTGCTGACTTCTCGAAGTCTCGGCATGTCTGTTCCTGATTTGGTAAAAAGACTAATGTACATTGGCCATTCCTCGAATGGTAGACTCGACGGCTGCGAATAATTGGAAGGCAGAGATGAAGACCTTACGCCAACAACTCGAAGGCGAGGAGGTGCTGATTGTACCTGGCGTTTTTGACGGGTTATCGGCACGCATAGCAGCGAATCAGAACTTTCCAGCGCTTTATATGTCAGGCTTTGCGGTCGCTGCTAGTTTGTTAGGAGAGCCTGATATTGGCCTTGTCACTGCCAGTGAGATGACAGCTCGAGCAGCGCAAATCGTCGAAGCCGCGGGTAATAAACCCGTGATTGCAGACGGTGATAATGGCTATGGTGGCGTGTTCAATGTCGAACGATTAGTTCGGCACTATGAACAGGTCGGAGTGTCCTGTATCCAACTAGAGGATCAAGTGAACCCGAAGCGCTGCGGCCACATGGAAAATAAAGAGGTGGTGAGTATTGTTGAGGCAACCGCAAAAATTTCCGCCGCGGTAGCGGCACGATCAACTGACAACTTTTTGATTATGGCCCGAACTGATGCCCGGGCGACACACGATCTGGACGAGGCTCTTCGACGTGCTGAGGCTTTCTTGACAGCTGGTGCTGACATCCTATTTGTGGAAGCCCCTCGATCAGTGGAGGAGATGCAGATCGTTAAGGACAAATTTCCAGACACACCGCTGGTGGCAAATATGGTCGAAGACGGGAAAACGCCAGCGCTGTCCGCCGAACAATTGAAGGACATGGGTTACGTCATACTACTTAGACCAGTTTCTGCGTTGTTAGCGGTGTCTCGGGCCTTGAGCCTGGCCTACTCAGAGTTGTCGAGTCGTGGTGATCTGGGCAGCATGGACCGGTTTAGTTTTCCAGAGATTAATGAACTCTTACGGTTACCAGAATATATGGAGCGAAGCTCATGAGTCTGCTTGAGTACGCGCAGCTCTGCGCGACCACTTTGCCGCAGCGCGGGGACGAAATTGAACAGGCGCGACGGTTGCCGGTCGATATCGCCGAGGATATGCGAACCGCGGGTGTATTTCGAATGCTGGTCCCAAAAATCTACGGAGGTCTTGAGGTTCACCCGAAAACTTTTATCGAAGTGCTTAAGCTTATCGCAACCGGTGATGGGTCAGCGGGTTGGAATGCGATGATTGGTTCTACTACGGGAATTTTAAGTGCCTCGTTGCCGAAGGCTGTTGCCGAGCAAATTTATGGGCAGCATCCGAACGTATTAACCGTTGGAGTCACGGCTCCATTGGGTAAGGCTGAGCTTCAAGACGATCAATATGTCGTCTCGGGACGTTGGCCGTTTGGCTCGGGAAGTAACAATGCAGACTGGATATGCGGCGGATGCTTTGTGTTTGAGAATGGCGAGCAGGTCATGGGTACCTATGGTCCTGAAGTCCGCCTAATAATGTTTAGGGCGGATCAAGTGAAAATAGAAGACACTTGGTATGTCGCGGGTCTAAAGGGTACTGGTAGTCATCATTATTCGGTCGATAATGTGGCGGTCCCCCGGGACAGATCAGTGTTGTTAGGTAATCGAGCCATGATCCGTACACCACTGTATCAATTTCCGATGTTAGGGTTGTTAGCCCTAGGTGTCGCAAGCGTCAGCCTTGGCATTGGCTATGCGGCACTAGAGTCTTTTAAAGATCTCGCCGGCGTAAAGAAACCCACCGGCTCTAATCGAAAGCTAATCGACAGGCAGATGGTACACAGTGATGTCGCCAAGTCCGTCGCTGACTTATCCTCGGCCGAAGCCTATATGGAAAAAGTTATTGATGGTTGCTGGCAATCAGCGGAGCAGGGTGAGCGGCTGAGTCTGGAACAAAAGGCCTCGTTACGCCTGGCGGCAGTGAATGCAACGCACAAGTCCGTGGCTGCGGTTGATCGTCTCTATCAGTTGGGCGGCGGCAGCTCGATCTACATGGATAACCCGCTGCAACGTTGTTTCAGAGACATTCATGTTACCACTCAGCATATTATGGTGGCGCAACCTATTTATGAACTGGCGGGCAAGGTGCTGCTGGGTCTAGACCCGAAACAACCCGTCTAATCGGAGTGTAAAATGCTAGATGTTTACGAAGCAATGAGTTCTCTGCGTGCAGTACGAAGACTTAAGCCAGATGCGATTCCCTTGGATGCGATGCAGCGGGTATTGCAAGCTGCGGCCTGGGCGCCAACGGGCGGTAATGTTCAACCGTTTAGAATTATTTCTGTGGAGGCGGCCTCAAACAAAGCTCAAATTGGTGCCTGGTATCAGCAAGAGTGGACGAAATATACAAAAGGAATTCGTGGTGCGGAGAAAGGCAGCGCAACAGAAAAAATGTTGAGAGCCGGAGACTATCTGGCGAATCATATGGCAGAAGTCCCGGTTTTACTTATTTTTTGCTTTAATGCTGACAAGATGGCGATTACCGATGCGAATCTTGATCGACCTTCGGTGGTCGGTGGTGGCTCTGTTTACACGGCGGTACAAAACGTCATGCTAGCCTGTCGAACCGAAGGCTTGGGCTGCGTACTCACGACACTACTGTGCTTCAAAGAGAAAGAAATAAAGGATCTGCTAGAGATTCCTGATCCCTGGGGCACCTGTGCCCATATTCCGATTGGTTATCCAGTTCTAAAAGGCCACGGACCAATTACTCGGCGGCCCATCGACAAGCTAGTGTACCGTGATACCTGGGGTTCAGTTTTTGACTAGTTAACCAAGTTTGAAATCAAGTCACACTATTGGAGAACATCACAATGGCAAAACCATTTCCTAATCATCCGAACTTAATCGGCGGCTTTGCACCCATTCAAATGGAGTGTGATGCGCCGGATCTGATTGTCGAAGGCGAAATCCCCAAGGACTTGTTTGGTACCTTCTATCGTAACGGACCTAATCCTCAGTTTGCTCCAAGGGGTGAACATCACTGGTTTGGGGGTGACGGGATGATTCACGCGTTTCATATCGAAAATGGAAAAGCGTCCTATTGTAACCGTTGGGTACGAACTAAAAAGTGGGGTCTAGAGCATGCCGCGGGTGAGAGTTTATTCAGCGCTTTTAATCCAATGGATGTCGATCCATCGGTGGCTGGATTACAAACTGACGGCGTCGCGAACACTAATATAGTTTGGCATGGCAATAAGCTCCTGGCGCTAGAGGAAGCCCACGCCCCCTTTGAACTAGACCCAATAACTCTTGAAGCGAAAGGTCCATGGACATTCGATGATGCTCTAACGGGCCCTATGACAGCACACCCTAAGCTTGATCCAGAGACCGGCGAGATGATTTTCTTTGGCTACAGCGTCGATGGCATGCTGTCGAACAAGATGTCGGTTCATACGGTGGATAAAAATGGCAAGCTGATTTCATCGCAATTTTTTGACGCACCCTATGCAGCCATGGTGCATGATTTTATGGTCACCAAGGATTTCATTCTCTTTCCTATCATGCCGTTAACGGGTTCAATCGAGCGAGCCATGCAGGGATTACCGCCATTTGCTTGGGAGCCTGAGAAAGGTAATCAGATTGGTGTTATGCCGAGACGCGGCAAGGTTGAGGACATTCGCTGGTTTCAAAACGACGCCAGTTTTGTATTTCACCCAATGAATGCCTTCAATGTGGGTGACGTGATTACCTGTGATGTGGCGGAGTACGAACAAGCACCGCTGTTCCCGAATCCGGATGGTTCAAAAGGCGACCCCAGCAAAATGTGGGCGAAACTCAATCGTTGGACCTTTGATCTGGCAAATAACTCAAACGACTATCAGGTTGAACAGTTGGATGATGCAGCCTCGGAGTTTGGCAGATTGGATGAACGTCATGCTTGCCAAAATTACCGTTATGGCTACATGCTACGCCAGGAGGCTGGCGATAGTAGTGTCGATTTTAGCAATATTGCGAAGTTCGATCATCAAACCGGCAAGACAGATACTTACCAGATGGGAGATGAGATGGCCTCTGGCGAAGCGATTTTTGTGCCTAAATCTTCAAGCGCGGCGGAGGGCGAGGGCTATTTGTTGGCGAATGTCTACGACAAGAGCAACGACAAATCACATCTGGTGATTCTTGATGCAGAGAATCCGTCAGCTGGTCCGTTGGCCCGGGCGTTCCTTGACCATCGAGTTCCTTTCGGCTTCCATGGTAACTGGCGTCCCGGTCAGGCATCAGTATA
>Ga0222633_1001735_pt1 | contig 10546 bp, 7 predicted proteins | sample AntAcemetageno48_FD_179816 | JGI IMG/M metagenome (GOLD analysis project Ga0222633, IMG submission 179816) | Saline water microbial communities from Ace Lake, Antarctica - #48 | ecosystem: Environmental > Aquatic > Non-marine Saline and Alkaline > Saline | place: Antarctica: Ace Lake | collected... | reverse complement strand
CCGCTCTTGATGCCTTCGAGAAGAGCCGCCTCATCGATGAGGCCGCCGCGGGCACAATTGACAATGCGGATGCCGGGCTTCATCAACTCAATGCGCGCGGCATTGATGATGTGAGTCGTCTCCGGTGTCTTCGGCATGTGGAGGGTAATGAAATCGGCTTGTTTGACGGCTTCGTCGACGGTCTCGCAGAGATCAACCCGCATGGCTTTCGCTTTGCTCGCAGCGAGATAGGGATCGTAGGCGACAACACGCATGCCGAACCCCATGGCGCGGCGGGCGAATTCGGCTCCGATGCGTCCCATGCCGAGAATGGCGAGAGTTTTATTGTAGAGTTCGACTCCTTTGTAGGCTTTACGCCCTTCTTTGAAGCGGCCTTCGACGACAGACTGATGTGCCTGTGGAATGTGCCGTGCGAGCGACATCATCAAGGTGAAAGCGTGCTCTGCGGTGGAAATGGTATTTCCTGCCGGCGTATTCATCACGACGACGCCGTGTTTGGTCGCGGTCGGGATATCGATGTTGTCGACACCGACTCCGGCACGACCGATGGCGCGGAGAGTGCCGGATCCGGCCTCGATGACGGGGGCTGTGATTTTTACTCCTGAACGAACGATGATGCCTTCGTAATTCGGGGCGAGCGCGACGAGTTCGTCTTCAGACAGGCCAAGTTTGACATCGACTTCGATGCCTTCGGCGTCTTTCAATAGTTCGATTCCACGGTCAGAAATCGGGTCGGCAACAAGGACTCTACGGGTGCTCATAGCATGTTTTTTTGGAGGCGGGAAGTTAGGGACGATGCGGCGGGAAGCAAGGGCGAAACTGTGTCAGGACGAGACTGCTGAAAAACCCCACAACAGAAAATCTAAGTGTTTATTGGATTTCGAATTCGCGGCTTCGCCGGGTTTGCATATTGGGCGATCCACCGGGCTGCGGTGTTGCACGCGGCGCCTCTTTTGTTTCCTGGCTTCGTTGCTCCTTGGTCGCGGGGGCGCCCCCGCTTCCTCGCCGCACCTTGCCAGTAAGGAGAATACCTCGCAGTTTTCCATCACCTGATTTTCCAGCAATCTCGAGGGGGTTTGCGCTTGTCGGATAGGGCAGCGTCCTCTTTGATGCGGTATGCTTCGTCTCGCCTCGTGGTTCACGAACGCCTTTCCCCTATGGATTCTCATCTGCAGTGGGCTGGCGCTTTTCGAGCCTTCGCTTTTTACCTGGTTCAACGGCCCGTTCATCGTTTACGGGCTCGGCGCGATTATGCTGGGGATGGGGTTGACGCTGACGTTCGATGATTTTAAGGCGGTTCTCACCTTGCCGAAGGCTGCGGTGATCGGCGTTGTTTGTCAGTTCGCGATCATGCCGCTGCTGGGTTGGGGGATCGGTAGAATGCTGGGCCTGGCTGCCATCGACCCAATGCTGGCGGTCGGACTCATTCTGGTGTCGTGCTGCCCCGGTGGGACGGCGTCGAATGTGGTCGCATTCCTCGCGCGGGCGAACGTAGCGCTTTCGGTTGTGATGACGATTATTTCCACTTTTGCTGCGATTTTGCTGACTCCCTATCTCACGAAATGGCTCGCGGGAACGCTCGTGGAGGTCGACGCGGTCGCTCTTTGTATCAGTTCGGTGAAAGTGGTTCTCATCCCGGTTCTAATCGGAGTGCTGCTGAACCGCTTTCTGCCGAAGGCGAGTCGACAGATGGCGAAAGTCTCGCCGGTGGTGTCAGTCGTCGCCATCGTATTGATCGTGGCGAGTATCATCGGACAGAAAAACGAGATCATTCTCACCGCCGGCTGGAGGCTGCTGGCCGCTCCCGCCTTGCTGCATCTGGGTGGATTTGCTCTGGGCTATACGATGGCGCGGATTTTCGGACTCCGTGAAGACAGTTGCCGAACGATCTCAATTGAGGTCGGCATGCAGAATTCCGGACTCGGGACACACCTGGCCAATAAGCATTTCCCCGGCACAGCTGCGCCGGTTCCTTGCGCGATTAGCGCGGTATATCACTGCATCATCGGCAGCATTCTCGCGGGATATTGGAGAATGCGGCCGGTTGATGTTGACGTAGCACTCGATCAATCCTCCTGCGTGCCACCAGCAGAGTGACCGAGCTCGGCGTATTCTGAGGGCAAGGCTGCGCGGAAGCGTGACTTGTCGATCGCTTTCATGTAGGCCTCGAGCGCATTGACCTGGCCGCTGACCATTTTTTCCCAAATGGCGTCGTCCATGAACTGCATCCCGTGCTCTTTACCGCCGGTGATGATGTCGTGGAGCTTTTGAGTTGAGCCTTCGCGAATCACGGAACCGACCGCCGGAGTGGATACCAGGATCTCGTTCACCGCTACCCGGCCATCAATGTCGTCGCGCCGGAGAAGAAGCTGGGCCACAACACCACGCAGGGAGCCCGCCAACATCGTTCGCACCTGCGACTGCTGGTCGGAGGGGAACACGTCGACGAGACGGTCGACGGTCTTACGGGCGTTGTTGGTGTGAAGCGTGCCAAAAACAAGAAGACCGGTTTCCGCCGCAGTCAGCGCGAGTGAAATCGTTTCGAGGTCACGCATCTCACCGACAAGAACGATGTCAGCATCTTCACGCAGCGAAGCGCGCAGTCCATCGGCGAACGAAGGTGTGTGAATAGGAACCTCGCGCTGTGAAATAGTCGATTTCTTGTTGTTGTGAACGAACTCGATGGGCTCTTCCACGGTGATGATGTGACGCGCATAGTTGCGGTTAATGTAGTCAATCAGTGCAGCAAGAGTGGTCGATTTGCCCGAACCGGTCGGTCCCGTCACGAGGACGAGGCCGCTTCGCATGTCGCCGAAGCGCTCGATGGTGTCGGGGACATTGAGGTCCTGCAGTGTCTTGATTTTCGTTGGAATGAGACGAAAAACCGCCCCGAGTCCGTTCTTCTGCTGGAAGTAGTTACAGCGGAAACGCGAATCGATGTCCATCTCGTAAGCGAAGTCGAGGTCACCCTTTTCGAGAAAACGCTCGTAAGCGTCTTCTTCGCAGATTTCGCGGAGCATGTGGTCAAGAGTGGCGTGCTCCAGGATTCCTTCTGAAATCGGTGAAATCGCGCCGTGAACGCGAATTTTGGGCGGTTGCCCTTCGCTGAGGTGAAGGTCGGAAGCCCCCGCCGAGATGAGGTGCTGAAAATATTGGTCAATGACTGCCATGATGAAAAAATAGGTGAATTGTCTAGCTCGAGATTAGCCTAAGGTGGCGCGTAGGGTTCCTGGATCGATGGCGCGGCCAATGGCCTCGTCTTTGGTGATTTTGCCTTCATGATAAAGCCCCGCGAGAGCATCATCCATCATGATCATGCCGACCTTCTTACCGGTCTGCATCACACCGGGAAGCATGAATGTTTTCCCGTCGCGGACCAGAGCTGAAACTGCCGGAGTGTTGACGAGCAACTCAAGAGCAAGTTCACGGCCGGTTCCGTCTTTCGTCGGGACAAGCTGCTGCGAGATGACGCCGCGGAGTGACTCACCGACCATGATCCGGATCTGTTCGCGCTGCTCGGTGGGGAACACGTCGAGAATACGGTCGAGCGTTCGAGCCGCACTACCGGTGTGGAGCGTGGCCAACACGAGGTGGCCCGTCTCCGCTGCCGTGATCGCGAGAGAGATCGTCTCGAGGTCACGCATTTCTCCAACCATGATTACGTCCGGATCTTCCCGGAGGGCGGCACGCAGAGCGTGGGAGAAACTTTGGGTGTGAGTGTGGATCTCGCGTTGGTTGACGTGGCATCCGGCGGATTCAATCACGTATTCGATCGGGTCTTCCAATGTGATGATGTGGTCCGTCCGCTGATGATTGATCTCGTTGACCAGAGCCGCCAGTGTAGTCGACTTACCTGAGCCCACTGCACCAGTCACGAGGACCAGTCCATTATGATACTCGAGCAGAGGTTTGATAGCCTCGGGCAATCCGAGATCGTCCATGGATCGGAGATCTGTGCTGATGACCCGGAAGATCATTTCCCAACCGAGCCGTGTCTTCACAACAGAGGCGCGGAATCGGCCGAAGCCGGGATCGTAGGCGAAATCAACATCGCCCTTTTCTTCGAGTCGCCGCAATTCTGGCTCGGGGAGATAGAGACGAGCCAGATTCTCTGTTTGCTCGGGAGTAATGATATCAGAATTCTCCCAGATTGGCTGGAGCAATCCGAAACGCCGCCACTTAGGCTGCGAATTCGGGGAGAGATGAAGGTCGGAAACGTCGTATTCCTGAGCGAGTTTCAAGTATTCGTCGACGTGGTCGAGAACGGAAATGGTATCTGCCATAGCGGGGTTCTTTGAAAAATAATTTTAGTTGGCCGATTATCAGCTGGATCTGTAAAGAGACGATCAGATCGAACTCTTCACGGGAGTGGGAAGTATTCTGATTGGTGATCAGTCAGGCAAGCCAAAAAAGGGAAGATTCGGCAATACCTGGCGATTGTGTCGACGCTGGGGGTGAAAAAATCACTTCGCGGGATCACGGGGCGCAAATTGTCTTGCAGATGAAGGCCTAATCTGTGAACTCTCAAGGGTGAGAATTTTTAGTGGTCTTGTTGTATTTTTGTTAGTGTTCGTTGCTGTAGGGGCGGCGATGCACGTCGCGCTTTACGGAAAACCGGGTGTTTTCATCTGGTCACTCGAAAATAACTCGGGGTCCTATTCGCTCTCCCGGACCACTTTGGCGGTCGCTCCGATTGCTCCTGCAACCGTGTCTATTGCACCTGGTGCAGAGCAGACGAATGAAGAGGAGAGGCTCGAAACCGCCCCGGCTCCAGCGCCGTCTGCAGAATCCTCCAAGGATGCCGGTGATCCGAATGAGATCGCTCTCTTCAACGGCAAGGACCTTGGCACATGGGAGAAAACGCAGTTCGGGGGAGAAGGCGACGTTTTTGTGAACGAAGACGGCAACCTTGAATTCGGCTTCGGCGCGGTCATTACCGGCATCAATTGGACCGAAGATGTTCCTGCCACCTCGAACTACGAGTTAACCCTCGATGCAATGAAACTCGACGGGAATGATTTCTTTGTCGCACTGACTTTCCCGGTGAAGGACAGTCACGCGACCTTCGTCATCGGCGGGTGGGGCGGGGGAATCGTCGGGATTTCCAGCGTAGATGATCTCAATGCCTCCGAAAATGAAACGATGAACATCGAAGGCTTCGAGGACGACAAATGGTATAAAATTAAAGTCCGCGTGACGGATGGCAAATTGGAAGCATGGATCGACGAAGACCAGATGGTCGACCTCGAGCTTGCAGGACGAAAAATCAGCCTCTACCCGGGGGATATCGAACTGTCGGCTCCGATCGGAATCGCCTCTTACCAGACCCGGGCTCAATACCGAAACTTTATTTGGCGCAACCTATCCGCTGCCGAATAACCGCCTCCAGCAAAGTGGGGAAACTACTGTTTTCTCATGGAAATTATAAAATTGTCAAAAATTAAAATTATGGAGGCCTTTATTATCAACTTTTTGAACGAAACACTTGACCGGCTGTCCAGATACTGTCTGGATTATTAAAAATTGTGAACCGACTCGGAAAGAAGGAACAATTTTTACGATCACCCTCTCAACTATTCCCCATCACCCACCCATGAACCTGCGCGACCAGCTCAAAGAAATTCTGCCTGACATTCTACCAAGAAACCCCGCTCAGGCGATCAAGGGAACCGAGTTGATCGAGTTGGTGAAGCACAAACTGAAGCAGGACTATTCCGACGCGACGTTGCGCTATCATTTTTCCATCATGTCTTGCGACCCGTCTTCGCCGATTGCGAAAGTCGAGCAGGGCCAGGGATATTACCTCCGCACCTCTACGATTCATTCGATGAACAGTGCGCGGAACATGTTCGGCAGCGATGTAAACGTTAACGGCGACAGCACTGTGATGGGTTCCGCCGATGTCGATTTGACAATGGCTCGCGCCGAGAAATTTCGCGCTGTCGTTGAGCGCTATCTGGAGTCTGTGCAGCAGTTTCCCATGGCGTTCGAGGAATCTTTCTCCGCCGATGCCGGAGCCAATCGCTGGCGTGTGCCGGATGTGGCCGTGGTTGACTGGACAACGGGCGATGTGGCCGATGACCGCCTCGCGCTTGATAAGCAGAAGCTCGAAGTCTGCCGACGCATGGGCAAAGCTCCCTTGAAAATTTCCACAGCAAAGCTTCGCCTGGAGCTTCATCCCCACAGCGTGCTGGAAGACCTCCATCAGTGCCTCGCCGTATCGGAGTGGGCTAATGCCGGTGAGCTTCTCGTAGCGGCCTCGATCGAAGATCCCCGTATCATCGAGGAAGTGCGCCGCTTCGCTGCCCGCTATGGCATCGGTGCGATCAGCTTCGGTCTCGATGCAGACATTCTTGACGACATGCCCGAGCCGGCCGCGATTGAGAATCTCGGCCCCCGCGAGTTCGATTCTATTCTCAGCCTGCTCCGCATTCGCCGCTACGCCTCACCTGCTCCCGGTCGCGACTATGACTGGCAGCATGTCACGGAGTCCTCCGCCAGCAACGCGGACTTTGATCGTTTCGAAAAGTGGATCTCGCGCTGCCTGATGGAAGAGCGGGTCATGACATCGCGCGAGTTCGAAGACCTCGAGCGCAGCAAGTCCGGCACGGTTGCGCAGGAATACGTCGCCTAAGAAATTTCCCTCCCTTGGTTTTTAGGAAGGTTTGTGAAGGGGGCGCTCCGGAAACGGGGCGCCCTCTTTTTTTGCGGGACCCCGAAAAACTTCCTTGCTGGCCCGCCTTGCCGAAACACCTCTGGATCTTCGTTCTGAAAATTTCCGCGCCTCGTCGAGAGTCGTTTCGACGGCGACGGACTGCGCGTTCAGTATTTAGAGGCCCCTTTTTACAACATCCTGACATTCCTTTTACCGGCTCATGACAACTACTTCGCGTTTCGGGGGAGGTTGTTGTCATGGAAAAAATCCACAAACAACTCATGTCGGCGCTCGGAGTGATTGCACTCGCGGGCGGAACCTTTTTACAAGCCGCCCCCGCAACAGATCCACCGGTGCGGGTGACCAGCACAGTCGATCGGCCGCTGCTGCCGCGACACACAGACGACCGAAAGGTCGTCATCAAGATAGAAGTGGAAGGAGCGGAGCGAGCGAGCCGCAACGATCGCACGCCGCTGAACCTCGCCGTGGTCATCGATCGCAGCGGTTCCATGAGCGGTGCGAAGCTGGAACAAGCCAAGCAGGCCGCGTCCATGCTCGTCGACCAGCTCGATCCCGGGGATGTTCTTTCGCTGGTCGTTTACGAGAGTGAAGTGGATGTGCTTCTCCACGCGGCCCGTCTCGGCGACCGCCGTCGTGAGATCAAAAACCGCATCCGCAATATACAGACGGGTGGGAGCACCGCCCTCTATGACGGGGTCGACTGTGGTGGTCGGGAGCTCGAAGAGTTTCTCTCCCGCGAGCGAATCAATCGCGTCATTCTACTTTCTGATGGCATCGCCAATGTCGGTCCCAGCAGCAATCGTGAGATCGCGAATCTTGGTCAGCGCCTCGCCAAGAGGGGTGGATCGGTCACCACCATCGGTTTGGGGGATGATTACAATGAAACACTGATGACCGCGCTCGCCGAAGCCAGTGACGCAAACTACTACTACGTCGGCGATGTTGAGAAGCTGCCCGAAGTCTTCGAAAGCGAACTGGGTGAATTGAAGAGTATTGTCGCCCGCGACATCCACATCGAAATCCACTGCCCGCGCGGGGTGCGTCCCCTCCGTTTCCTCGGACGCCCTGAGAAATTGGAGGCTCAACAGGGCTCAGTCGTACTATCAACCCTGTCTAGTCAACAGACCCGGGAACTGTATTTGGAATGCACCATCGACGAAGATAGTTTCGGAGACATTTCCGAGATCGCCGAAGTCGTCGTGAGATACAGTGACGCCTCCGCCAAAGCGAAAAGCAGAGTCGAGACAATGCCCATCGTGGTCGGCTACACCGACGATGTAAAAATGGCCACCGCGTCCATCGACAAAGCAGTACAGGCCGAGGCCGTCGTTTTCGCGAATGCCGAAGATACGGAGAAAGCGATCCGTCTCGCCGACTCGGGTGACATCGCCGCCTGTCGCGAACAACTCAGCTGGCAGATTGGAAATCTCAAGCGCGCCTATACCGCCGCTCCCGCCGCGCAGCAGCGAATTCTGAAAGAAGAGATCGCCGCCGTCGAAGAAGCGAAGATCGACCTGGCCGACGATCAGCTTTCCAAAGGGCAGCGCAAAAAGCTTGCGACCGGATCGTTCGATTACCGCAACTCAAAGAAGTGATCAATTAGCCATCCCTGGAAACGGGAAACCGAAGGGCGGAGTCGGGAGCGGCTCCGCCCTTTTTCAAGCTGCACCCGACCCGAACTGGCGTGATACTGTTAAGACCGACCGATGAAGCGAATCGCACTAGTATTTTTCATAGCCATCCTCGTCCCGGCGATTTTGCTGGCGGGCTTGGCAGTGCGTTCGCTCCGCGACCAAGAGGTGATCGTGAACAATCAGCGCGCGCTTTTGCACCAGGCGACTTGCGAAGAGATTGCCGCGAATATCAATCTCTTCATGGATGACATGCGGGAATTCTACGGACAGGTTGTCGACGAGTTAGTCGAAACCCGGAGCGAAGAAGTGGTTAGTGGATTTGATAAACTCGTCACCAACGAATGGTCCCAGGTCGGGATGGGCTCGGTTGTCAGTGACGTTGGCGTAGTCTGCTCCCCGATGCCGTCGTCGACCGGATGGGGAACTGACTTCCTCCAGAACCATAGCGACTTTTTGACAAACAGTCGCACCGTCGAAGTGTATCAGGCACCGCAATTGCTCCGCGAACAAATTCGTGTCGTCCGGGAGCCCGTGGTTGAGGAACTGCAGGACGGAGTCAAGGAAGAGGCGATGGATCGGGCTGAAGCGGTAACAGCCACCGCGCCCGCTCCTGTGGCGCTTGCGAAGAAAAAGGTCGCAGCGTCGAGCCGCAAGCTGGAGGAGTTCGGGTTCGAAGATAAGTCGAGCCTGAAGTCGTCGACCAGCGTTGCCAGCGATACTTTGGCAGCGGGATCAGCTCCGGAAATGGAGGTGGGCACCCGCCAAAGGGAGGTTGGAAAATTCGATGGCGTAGAATTTCGTAACGTCGCTCCGGCCCAGCAACAGTCATTTAACCTTTCTCCTGCTGCCGAGATGGAGTTGGCGGATGAGGCCAAGGGCCGGGCTTATTCCGTGCTTAATCGCGAGGAAGTCACTCAGAACGATCTCACAGCTGAGGAGGATGAGGGTGCCGTCAGTCGCATCATCGACGGCGAGCTGCACATTCTGCTTTGGAAACGGCATCCCGAACTTCCCGGGTTCACTCTCTGGGCCGAACTGGATCTGGCCTCAATCAAAGAGGATCTCGTTCGCCTCATCAGCGATTACCGCGATCCGAATGCTGCCGAAGTATCTATCGCTCTGCTTGACGCTGCCGGTCAGTTAGTTGCTCAGACGGCTGAGAATTTCACGACCGATTGGTCTTCTCCGTTCGTCGCTGCCGAGATCGGACAAATTCTTCCTCGCTGGGAAGTTGCCGCCTATCTGCTCGATCCCGGAGCGCTCGATGAATCCGCTCGCGCGGCGCGACTTACTCTTTGGCTCATTACCTTGATCCTGCTCGGTGCGGTGGGCGTTGGCAGTGTTCTCGTGATGCGTTCGGTCACCTATGAGATGCGGCTCGCGACGCAAAAAACGGATTTTGTCAGCAACGTCAGTCATGAACTGAAAACTCCGCTCACCTCCATTCGGATGTTCTCCGAATTGCTCGAACGCACCGAGCAACACGATGGAGAGCGTGTCCGGGAATACTCCCGCGTCATTGGAAAAGAATCTGCCCGCCTCGGCCGACTCATCAACCGTCTGCTGGATTTCTCCCGACTGGACAGGGGCGAGTACAAGCTGGAGAAAACTCGCGTCGATCTGCGCAATCTCGTCGAAGAGACCGTCGCCAATCACCGCATGCAGATGGAGTCGGAAGGGCTGGAAGTTGATCTTCGTTTGCCGGAGGACTCTGACATTTTTATTGAGGCCGACAGCGATGCGTTAGCTCAGGTCCTGCTCAATTTGCTCTCCAACGCTGAGAAGTACGCTGCGGCAGGAGGCGAAGTTGCTGTCGAGCTTTTCTCCGCGTCCAATGGGTTGGCGAAGATCGAAATTCGCGACCGGGGACCGGGGATTCGGCTGTCTAACCAGCGCAAGATATTCGACAAATTCTACCGCGCCGACGAGTCGATGAATTCCGGTATCGAAGGCTCGGGAATCGGACTGGCTCTTTGTCGCCAGATTCTCGAAATGCATGGAGGCACTATCTCGTACGCCCGTCGTGAAAAAGGCGGTAGCGTTTTCAGCATCGAACTCCCACTCGCTAAGGATGATGAAAGTAACTGACGCCACCATCTTCATCGTCGAGGACGATGTCAGCATCCGTTTTGGACTCGAAGAGGTTCTCAAGAGCGAAGGGTTCACCGTCCGCGCCTGCGGTGATGGCAAAGAAGCTCTCGTGGAACTGGGGACTTTTCTCCCCGACCTCATTCTA
>Ga0222633_1001734_pt1 | contig 10564 bp, 10 predicted proteins | sample AntAcemetageno48_FD_179816 | JGI IMG/M metagenome (GOLD analysis project Ga0222633, IMG submission 179816) | Saline water microbial communities from Ace Lake, Antarctica - #48 | ecosystem: Environmental > Aquatic > Non-marine Saline and Alkaline > Saline | place: Antarctica: Ace Lake | collected... | reverse complement strand
GCGGCGTTCATCTTTATCGGTGGTGAGAACGACCATGGCTTCGCCGGGTGCTCTACCGATGAAAGTCGCTTCGATGATCAGACGCGAGCCTTTTTCAATCTCGACATCTCCGGGTGAGACGGCGACTTCGATGTCGGTGATTGTCTGGGGTTCCGGTTCGGTCGTGGTCGTGTCAGGATCGGCGACGAATGCTCCGCGCTGCGGCACTTGACCTAGCAACAGCCATGCTGCCGCGCAGAAGGCGACTAAGGCGAAAAACTGGCCCCAACCGGCGGCGGCAAGCTTGCTACCTGAGACTTTGCGAACCCAGCGATTCTTGACGGCGTGTTCGCTCACTTCGCCGAGGAGACGTTGCTGGAGGTAGCCAAGTTCACCATCTTGACCGGGCTTTTGATCCATCGCTGTGAGCAGGGCGACGCGGAGATCAGGATGGTGTTCCTCCACCCGTCGCGCGATCGCGCGAACGTCAGGGCGGGAGCGGGCAATGACAACCAGACCGATCAATGCGGCGATCGTTACTGCGATGAGGACGGCAAGAATGGCCTCCCAGGACCACCAACCTGCGATCAACGCAGCGGCAGCAAGAGCTCCAAGCCCAACTGCTCCCAAGGCAAGCACGAAGGCGGCGAGTCGTCGTCGTTTGAGACGAGTCTCAGCATCGATGACGGGACCGAGGGTGGAGGCGAGTAGGGATTCGATCATGGTTCGATGAAAGTTACGCAGCAGCTGGCGTCGGAGTGGCGCGGCGTCGACCGGCGAGGAGTGTTTCGATGATAAGGATTACGAGTGCGGCGAGGACGAGCCACTTCCAAAGTTTTTGACGTTCTTCTTTCTCTTCAAATTCCACGCGCAGTTGCTGCTCTTTTGTCAGAGGCACGAGGTCTGCGGGTGTCTCTTCGTCAATCAAGGGGATGCCCAGTTCGCCGAATACCACGGCGGGATCGAACGGGGCGGTTAGGCCTTCGCCCGGTCTTAGATTGACCGCGATCAATCCGGATTCTTCCTCATAGAACCCCGGACGCTCGCGATTGTTTTCACCAACGTAGAGAGTTGGGGCCGATTCGATGCTGAAGCCAGTGTGTTCGAAAATAGAATAGAGTAGCGGCACGAATTTCGAGGAAAGCGCGAGCTGGCTTTCCTCAGGTTCCCATCCGGAGAGAAAAGCGAAGACTGCTCCGTCGCCGACGCGGTGCTCGATCCAGGCGGGACTTTCGCCGTCGAAGGTGGCAAGAACTCTGGTTGTGTCAGGAATTGGATCGGACAGTTCGAGTTGGCGATGTTTCCAGAATCGAATTTTGGTAAAATCGCGAATCTGGGCGCGGGCAAAGGGTGCGAGAACGGGATGCTCGAAATCGAGATCGGCGAGCATGGCGTAGTCGTTGCCATCGGCTTCTGTGAGTTTCCACGGCTCGTCAACCAGTTCTGCAAAGGCATCCGATTCGGTGGATGGCGAAGGTATTGCCAGAACAAGTCCGCCTTTTTCGGCGAATGCCTGCAGCTTTTCGGCAGTTTCGCCGGACCAATTTCCGGCGACGACGGCGACTTCCTGCAAGTTGAGTTCGCTGTCGGTGACCGATTCCGCGGTTGTCAGGATTGGGTCGAGCGCGGGTGTTGGTTGGAGCGCGCGCTGCAGATAAAAGAGTGGAGAGCCAGCCGAGTCGGTCGTTCCTGATTCGTTGATGAACAGCACGCGCAAAGGGCGCGCCTGGACGGGTGAGACATAGACCTCGTTGTCGAATGGCTGAGAGTCGCCGGTAATGACGAGTGTGCCGCGTTCGGCTCCGGCAGGGCGCGGAGTGGAGGAAAGAATGCGCCCGGTACCGGGAGCGACCCGGGTCTCAACTTCAGTCTCGGGGAAGCCCTTCCAGCCGAGTGTGACGGATGCGAATTCTGAGTCAGCTGCATTGCTGATGCGAACCCGGTAGGCTTCGATGTCGTCGATATTCGACCGCAACGGGGTCGCCGCGAGATTGAGGGAAAGGTTGCCGCTTTCTTTTGGAGCGAGAGCGATGCAGCGGACGGCGACTTCCTCGGGCCAGGTGATTCGATTGAGCGCGTCGCGGTCGGCACCGGATTGAAAATCGCCGATCAGAACGATTTCGCGCCGCTCGACGGGGCGGGTGGAATCGGTCGCGACGAGCAGGTCGGCGGCGCGAGTCATGGCGAGGCCGAGATCGGTGCCGAACCAGCCGGGCTGTTCGCCGGCGAGGTCAGAGAAGTTTTCTGAGCGGGCGTTGGGGCCGAGCGCTGCCCAGGCGGGAAAGTCAGCGGCGAGGTCGAAAGACTCGTCGAAAAAGGCAACGGCCACTTCGTCGTCGGACTTGTATTCAGAAATGGCCAACTTGGCTGACGAGAGCGCCTTTTCCCACAGGTTCTCCCTCCGCATCGAGGCGCTCCGGTCGACAAGGACAATGGCGCGAGTAATGGATTTCTCTTCGTTTGGCAGGGCGAAGGATTTCAAAAACGGACGTCCAAACGCGAGCGCAAGAAGGATTACGGCGAGGCAGCGCAGTAGCAGCAATAGCCAGCGATCAAGACGCGTTCGCCGGGTAAGTCGCTCCGGAGACTTCTCGAGAAACATGAGCGACCCGAAGGCCATATGCTCTTTTGGCGGACGTCTCCGCAAATGCAGGAGAATCGGCACCGCGATGGCAGCGGCTCCCAGAAGATAGAGAGGGAAAAGAAAACTCACAGCAATGAAAACCCTGCCATTGAATCAGTTCGGCGGCGAGGACGTTTTTGCGGGGAGAAAGTGTTACGAATGATGTGTTTCCGAAGGTTTAGTCGTTTCCTCGACGACCTCGGCTTCGACAGTAATGACATCGGGGCTTTCCTTTTTCACCGGGGCACCCATCGATGCGCCGACGACGGTGATTTTCCCTTTCAAAAACTGCTGGGCGATACTGCGCACCCAGCTTCTCGTCGCCGGGATAAGAAGGGAAAAGCCGATTGCGTCGGTGAGGAAGCCTGGAGTTAGAAGCACTGCCCCTGCCACGAGAATCATAAGTCCGTCGAGGACTGCTTCGTGAGGGAGTTTTCCCTGGCCGACAGCCTCCTGATACTTGCGGAGAGCTTTGAGTCCCTGCGACTTGGTAAGGTAGGCGCCGAGAAAGCCTGTCGCGACAATAATGGCAAAAGTCGTGGGGATTCCGATGCGAGAGCCCAGATACATAAACAGAAACAACTCAATCACCGGGACGGTGATAAAAAGGATGAGGAGACGTCCGAACATTTTTTGTGGTTCCAAGTTAGTGTCGCCGGACGGCCAATGCGTTCAACCAAATTTGCATTATGCCGTTTCCTCCGGGATCTCGCGGCAATGTTTGAGCCTGTAGGCACCGTCGACGGGGAGAATGGTTCCGGTGATGTAGTCGGCGTCGGGAGAGGCGAGAAAGGCGGCGGCTTTTCCGATTTCTTCGGGCTGTCCCATACGGCCCCAAGGGAGCTTTTTCCCTTCGGCGGCCATGCTGTCTTCGTTGTAGTGCTGCCGTTCGCCTGGCGTATCGATCCAGCCGGGCTCGATGCAGTTGACGTTGATGTGACGATCGCATAGTTCGATGGCCATGGTTTGCATCATACTGTTGAGGCCGGCCTTGGCAGCGCTGTAGGCAACGCAGCGAGCATTGGGAATGCGGGCAAGGACGCTGGAGATGAAAATGATTTTCCCCGGCTTCTCCAACTCCGCAAGATGCTTTGCGACGAGCTGGGACATGTGGAAACTGCCAAGCAGAGCGGAGGTTAGAATACTTTCGAAAACCTCCGGCTCGTAATAGAGGAAGTCGGCTCGTTTGTTGAATGCGGGCACGTGAACGAGAATGTCGACAGTGCCGAATTCGGCGATTGCAGCGTCGAGGATGGATTGGCATCCTTCGCGGCTGAAGGCGTCGGCTTCGACCGCTATGCAGGGCGCTGCACCAGAGGGTTCGGCGATTGACCTAACCCTGTTGAGTGCATCCGGGAGTTCTTCACTGCCGGGGCGGTCTGATAGAACCACGGTGGCTCCTTCGCGAGCGAGTTCTTCGGCACAGCCGAGTCCGATCCCGCGGGCGGCTCCGGTGACGATGGCGACTTTTTCTTTCAATTTCATGATCGGCGGGATGGTAGCGCAAAGTGTTAGCGAACGGAAGCGCTGGATCACCGGATCACCGGATCGTGTCTTGACCGTTGCGCGGTTGCTGCCACGTTTCCCGCGTGAACCAAGAGAAACTCGACCAACTCGCCGCTGCTATCCGGGACGTTCCGGATTTTCCAAAGCCCGGCATTCTTTTCAAAGATATTACGCCAGTGCTCGGCGATGGCGATTTGTTCCGGCTCGCGATCGAGCAGTTCATCGAGAGTTTGGGCGGCGAAGTGCCTGACAAGATTGTGGGGATCGACGCACGGGGGTTTATCTTTGGCGCAGCGATGGCAGACCGGCTCGGAGTTGGATTCGTGCCGGTGAGGAAAAAGGGGAAGCTGCCGTGGAGAACGACGGGAGAGTCCTACACGCTCGAATACGGTTTCGCGGAGGTGGAGATTCACGAGGACGCGATTCACAAGGGTGAACGCGTGGCGTTGGTCGATGATCTGTTGGCGACAGGAGGAACGGCGGGAGCCGCCCTGAAGCTGGTTCGTCGATTGGGGGCTGATATCATTTGCGTAAGCTTTTTAATCGAACTCGCTTTTCTGGAAGGCCGGAAGAATCTCGCGGACGACGTGCGGACGGAAGCACTAATCACCTACTAGTATGAGCTACGAGAGCACTGTCCTGCGCGACTGGTATTTGTTGTTTCACTACGGAACGCCGGAGGAGATTCTCGCTGGCGTTGGCTTCGACACGTCGGGACTGCCTCCGCGGTGTCTGGAGTTTCCCGTAACCACTGTGGAGGCGGCGCGCTGCGATGGGCTGATCGGCCGTGCACTCGATCTCGGCTGCGCAGTAGGGCGTTCGGCGTTCGAGATTTCAAAAATCGCGGACGAGACCATCGGGATCGATTTTTCCCAGAGCTTCGTTGATGCGGCAGAGTCGTTGAGATCCGGGGAAGGGCTGCATTACCGGCGCTATGACGAAATGCATTTGTCGGAAATGCTGACAGCGATTACACCGACAGGCGCGCGCCTGGACAGGGTCGCGTTTGAGCAAGGTGATGCGATGGATTTGCGAAGTGATCTTGGTGGGTTTGACTTGGTCCACGCGGCGAACCTGCTGTGCCGACTGCCCCAGCCACTGCGTTTTCTGGATCGCCTGTCGGATTTGGTGAACCCTAACGGTAAATTGGTTATGGCAACTCCGGCGACCTGGCTGGAGGAGTACACACCGAAAGAAAACCAGCCGGAGGGGCTGACGCTGGATTTCTTAAAACACCATCTCGCTGACAATTTCGATTTCGTCGATGTGAATGAGCTGCCGTTTCTAATTCGTGAACAAAAGCGGAAACTGCAGCTAAGTACTTCGCAGACGAGCCTGTGGGTTCGGAAGTAATTTCGCGCGATCAAGTCATCGACACGCTGGGCGGACTTTGTATCGTTTTGACCCTAAATATGAAAAAACTAATACCCTGTATTGCGTTCGCGGCATTGGCCGTTGCTTGTTCACCTTCTATCCAGGCCGCTGATGAAGGCGAGTGGGTCGAACTTTTCGACGGTAAGTCGCTCGATGGCTGGAAACATTCCAAACTCGGGACGGCAGAATACTCTGTCGTCGACGGCACAATTAAAGGTGAGACTGTCGAAGGTAGCCCGAATTCGTTTTTGCTCAGTAAGAAGCAATACGACAATTTCGAATTGGAGTTCGAAGTGAAAGTTCATGACAGCCTCAATTCTGGTGTCCAGATCCGTTCGCGTGAGAAGACGGAGAAGGATCTCGCCAACTCAGGAAAGAACGGGAAGCCTGCTACCGACCTCAACCGTTTCTTCGGGCCTCAGGTTGAGATCGAGGCATCGCCCGGTCAGGCAGCCTACATCTACGGCGAAGCGACTGGTCTCGGCTGGCTTTCGCCTGAGCCACAGGACAAAGAGCACTCTCACGATCACATGAAAAATGGTGAGTGGAACAAGTTCCGTATCGTGGCTAAAGGATCGCGTATCCAGACGTATATCAACGGGGAACTTGTTGCTGATTTGACGCAGGAGGCGGTCTACAAGTCGCATCCGAAGGGCCGCATCGGTCTGCAAGTTCACGGAATTCCAAAAGGAACTGGACCGTTTGATGTGTATTGGAAAAACATCCGGATCCGCAAAATCTAATAAAGCATTTCAGGGACCACGAAATAAACCAGTAATTTTACTTGCTGATTTTCCCGTAAGTCCCTAAAAAGATTAAGTGAGAGCGGCGGTCGCTTTTCGAAGTAGCTGCCGTTCGATCTTATAAGGAGGAGGGCCCCGGTGTCGTTAACGCGGCACCGGGGTATTCTTTTGTCTAGACGGGGAGGTTAGAGTTACCCGTTATTGCCACCAATGTCTGCGGTGTGACAAAGTTAACTGTTAGGAATTTCATTTTCCGGAGGAGTATCTACACGTATCTTACTTCCACCCTGACTAGAACGATGAGCGACATTGCCACTAACCGCAAAGCACGGCGCGACTTTCATATTTCCGAGAAATACGAAGCCGGGATCGCGCTGAAAGGAACGGAAGTGAAATCGATCCGCGCAGCCAAGGTGCATCTGAATGAAGCCTTTGCCCGCGTCGACAAGGGAGAGGTGTGGCTCTACAACTGCGATATTCGTCCGTATGAGCAGGCTAGCCACGAGTTCCACGTGCCGTTGCGGAATCGGCGTCTGTTGCTGCACAAGCGCGAAATTCGTCGACTGGCGGCTCTTTCTGATCAAAAGGGCGCGACCATCGTGCCGTTACGGCTCTATTGGAAAAACGGCAGGGTTAAAATCGAGCTCGGCGTCGGTAAGGGCAAAGATCAGCGCGACCGCCGCGAAGACCTGAAACAGCGTGCGCACAACCGTGAAGTCGAGCGGGAATTGGCCCGGGTGCACAAGTAGAGAGGGAATTGTTAGGTTTCAGCTCGTCTCCGGGGAGTAAGATAAAGAATAAGATTAGGAGTAGGAGGATTTGACTGATGCCCCGATCTCCGTTCATTCGGGAACGCAACAATGGGATCGACATTCGGTAAACTTTTTCAAATTTCCACATGGGGTGAGTCCCATGGTGGCGGAGTTGGCGTTGTTGTGGACGGTTGTCCGCCGCAAGTTCCTCTGACAGAGGCTGATATCCAGGTTGATCTCGACCGGCGTCGTCCCGGGCAGAGCGAGATCACCACGCCGCGGAATGAAGCAGACGAGGCGGAGATTTTGTCGGGGACGTTTGAGGGTCAGACGCTCGGAACGCCCATCGCTGTGCTGGTGCGAAATAAAGATGCCCGTCCCGAGGCCTACAGCGAGATGAGCGAGAAGTTTCGCCCATCGCACGCCGATTACACCTACCAGGCGAAGTACGGAGTTCGTAACTGGCAGGGTGGGGGAAGGTCCAGCGCCCGCGAGACAATCGGTCGCGTTGCCGCGGCGGCTATCGCCAAAAAGGCCATCGCGCAGTGCTTTGCACCTGATTTGGAGATCGTTCCTTTTGTGGAATCGATCGGAACGATTCGGGCACATGTCGACACAGCCACCGTCACCCAGGCGATGGTCGAATCGAACATCGTCCGCACCGGCGATCTCGATATTGCTGAGGAAATGATCGATCTGGTGAAAAAAATGCGGTCCGAGGGCAACTCCGTCGGCGGGATAGTGGGCTGCGTGATCCGCAATGTTCCGGTTGGTTTGGGGATGCCCGTTTTTGACCGGCTCGAGGCAGATCTGGCAAAGGCGATGATGAGCCTTCCGGCCACGAAAGGCTTCGAGATTGGATCCGGCTTTTCCGGTACGGAAATGACCGGTCGCGAACACAACGACCCGTTTCGCATGGTCGATGGCAAGGTGCGGACGACGAGCAACCGTTCGGGCGGCGTGCAGGGTGGCATTTCCAATGGGGAGGACATTGTTTTTCGCGTGGCTTTCAAGCCGACCGCTACCATCATGACGTCGCAGGATACGGTGACGACTGATTTTGAAGATACGGAACTGAAAGGCCGAGGCCGACATGACCCGTGCGTGTTACCTCGCGCCGTCCCCATGGTAGAAGCGATGGCTGCGCTTGTGCTGATGGACCACATGCTGCGCCAGAGGGCGCTGTGTGGAGAGCCTTGAGCTCTCAACCAACTCCAAACTCCAGAATCCAATGCTTACTGACTTCGTAGCCGTACTTGTCGTTATCCTATTCGCTATCATCGCCTTTTTCTCTGCTATGAAAAACGGCGTCGCGAAGCTCCTCGCTTCGGGTTGCGCGGCTGCTATAGCCCTTGCCATTCTTTTCGCAGGGCTCAACTTCCTGCCGGAAATAGCCAAGGAATTCATGGATAGTGAGCTGTCGATGAAATCGACCGTCGGGATTTCTGTCGGAGCCGCCATTCTCGCCTACTTCTTCGCCCTCATCGTATTTTCCTATGTTTTCAAGGCGTTGTTCGGCGCTGACGGTTGGTTTCACTGGGCCGTTGATGGATTTCCCGGCGCGATTCTCTCGCTGTTTCCCAGTATGGTCGTGGCTGTTTTCGTTTTTACCTGCGTCCGGGTTGCCGGCACGCTGCAGGAATTGAACTATGCCGCCTCGTTGAGTCAGGAGAATATCGATGACCTGACCCGCCGCATCCCGCCCTATCCGTTGTCCGCGAATTGGCGCAACGGAATCGAGGACGTTCCCCTGTTGGCTCCCGCTCTCGATCGGCTCGATCCTTTCAGCAATCGCGTCAATCGCAACGCTGCGGCGCTGGTAATTATGCATGGCTCGGGAAAACTGCGCTCCTATTTACTGAGCCAGCCAGAAGCGGGAGACATCGCGGCAGAGGATGATTTTATTGCGTTGCGACGGGAGCTAGACATCCGGAAGGCACTCGACAAACAGGACCGGATCGGGCTGGTCATGGACCCGACTCTCCGCGAAACCGCAGCGGAGGAAAAGCACGCGGAAGAACTCCGCTCGCTCGATTTGAAACCGATTCTTGTGGGGTTTGGAAAAACTATTCAGCCCGACGAACCCGTCATCACACCTGCTGCCGAGCCCGGATTTTAATATGGCCGAACCTGATTACATCGTGAGCATCGGACTGGAGGTCCACGTTCAACTCAAGACCGAGAGCAAGATGTTCTGCGGATGCGCCGTGATCTATGGCGAACCGCCCAATACCCTGACCTGCCCCACCTGTCTCGGGCTGCCGGGTGCCCTGCCGGTGCTGAATGCAGGCGCCATCGAGCGCACCATCCTGACCGGCCAGCTGCTCGGCTGCGAGACTCCGCCCGTCGTGAAGTGGGACCGGAAGAACTATTTCTATCCGGATATGCCGAAGAACTACCAGATCTCGCAGTTCGACATGCCGCTGTGCATCGGCGGCGGTGTGCCGCTCTATGAGCTGGCCTATCCCAAAGATCACCAAAAAGACATTGCCGCTCCCGGCAAAGTCGTCGAGCTGACCCGCATCCACCTGGAGGAAGACGTCGCCAAGTCCACCCACCACGCCACTTTTTCCACCATTGACTACAACCGCGCCGGCACCCCGCTGATGGAGATCGTCTCCGAGCCCGACATCGATTCCCCCGAGGAAGCTGTCGCCTATCTGAACTCGCTGCGCCAGATTCTCGTCTACAGCGGAGTGTCCGATGCCGACATGGAAAAAGGCCAGATGCGCTGCGACGTGAACATTTCCATCCGTCCGCCGACCCAGACCGAACTCGGGACCAAGATCGAGCTGAAAAACCTCAACTCCGTCTCCTCCGTGCGCCGCTCTCTCCATTACGAGATCGAGCGCCAGACCGGCGAATTGAGCGCCGGTCGCACCATGCAGCAAGCCACCTGGCGCTGGAACGACGAGATCGGCCAGACCGAGATCATGCGGGTGAAAGAAGACGCCCACGACTACCGCTATTTCCCCGATCCTGATCTGCTTCCCGTCCGCACCGGCGAGATGCTCGCCCGCGCTCAGCAGGATTTGCCCGAGCTCCCGCACCAGAAAGTCGAGCGCTTCGAGAGCGACTATCAGATCACCCATTACGACGCGTCCGTCCTCGCCTCCGAGCAAGCGCTAGCAGAGTATTTCGAAGCGGCGGCGAAAGGGTCCAAGTCACCGAAGAAAGTCGCCAACTGGATCATCAACAACCTGCTTGCCGAATTGAACGAGCGCTCCCTCGGGATCGACGCCTGTCCCGTGGCGGCGGAAAAGCTTGGCGAACTCGTCAATATGGTCGAGTCCGCCGAAGTCTCCAACACCCAGGCAAAAGAGATCTTTGCCGACCTGTTTGAAAGTCCTGACAAGACTCCCAAGACGATCGCCAAAGAGAAAGGCTTCGAGCCAGCCGACTCCGGCGAAGTCGAAGGATTCATCGATCAAGCCATCGCCGCGAACCCCGGCCCTGCCGACGAAGTGCGTGAGGGCAATGACAAGGCTGCGAATTTCCTGACCGGCCAAGTGATGAAGCTCTCCCGCGGCAAAGCGAATCCTAAGCAGGTTACCGAGATGATCCTGGCGAAGCTGCAGGGGTGAGGG